>SL_3KL_010_SEDDRAFT_10002094_pt1 | contig 18272 bp, 17 predicted proteins | sample SodLakKL_010_SED_2_FD_10381 | JGI IMG/M metagenome (IMG submission 10381) | reverse complement strand
TAAGCAATGGCACGTTTCATGAGACGACGCAAGTACTGCCGCTTTACCGCGGAGGGAATCGAGGAGATCGATTACAAGGATATCGACCTGCTCAAGGATTTTGTCGGCGAGACCGGCAAGGTCGTGCCCAGCCGCATTACCGGCACCAAGGCCAAGTACCAGCGCCAGCTGGCCACGGCGATCAAGCGCGCCCGCTATCTGGCGCTGCTGCCGTACACCGATAACCATTGAAGACCGGGGTAACGTCATGAAGCTGATTCTTCTCGAGAACATCTACAACCTCGGCGATCTGGGCGATACCGTCACCGTGCGCCCAGGCTACGGTCGCAACTTCCTGCTGCCGCGCGGCAAGGCCGTGCCGGCGACGAAGGCCAACATCGAAGCCTTCGAAGCCCGTCGCGAGGAACTGCAGCGCCACGCCCAGGACAAGCTGGCCGCCTCCGAAGCACGCCGTGAGGCCATCGACGGGATCGAAGAGGTGCTGTTTTCCGTTCCGGTCAGCCCGGAAGGTCGACTGTACGGCTCGATCAATCCCAACGAGATTGCTGGCAAGCTCACCGAGATGGGTTTTGCAGTGGAAAAGGCCGAGGTCGACATGCCCGAAGGCCCGATTCGCGAGCCAGGCGAGTTCACGGTCGGTCTTATCCTGCATGCCGACGTGCAGACCGAGGTCAAGATCAAGGTCATCGCCGCAGAAGGCTGACTTTCGGAGACGGGTTCCGCTGCCCGTCACCTTCTGGCTGTTTGCTGGAGAATATCGATGGCCCGGGGCTTCCCGGGCCATCGTTTTTTAACGGGGGGCAGATGAATTGATGAGCCCGTGAGTTGCCCGTTTCCGATGGCCAAGTTCGGCTCATCTGGGTTAGACTGGTCGGCCTTCCCTGCAACTTGCGATGTTGGTATTTTCCTGAAGTGGCTGAACCAAGAATTTCGACACTGACCAACGTCAAGGCGCCGCCTCACTCCAACGAGGCAGAGCAATCGCTTCTGGGCGCGCTGATGCTTTCGGCCAACGCCTGGGACAAGATCGCGGATCAGATCGATGAAGCCGATTTTTACCGCGAGACTCACCGTCTCATCTATCGAGCCATTTCCGAACTGGGCCAGCAGGGCCAGCCCTGTGACGCCATTACCGTGAATGAGTGGTTTTCTCGCCACGGAATGCTCGATCGGGTCGATGCCGGGGCCTACCTGACCATGCTGGCCAATGAGACTCCGGGCCCGGCCAACGTGGTTGGTTATGCGCAGATCATTCGCGAGAAATCCATCCTCCGTCAACTGATCGAGATTGGCGCCGATATCGCCGATACGGCCCTCAATACCGCGGGACGCAGCAGCAAGGAAGTGCTGGAGGAGGCCGAGCAGCGAATCTACGCCATTGCCGACCAGGGTGCGCACCGGACCTCCGGGTACGTCACGATCCAGAAAGTCATGGCCGAGGCGATGAACGTGCTCAACGACCTTCAGGAGAACGAGGGTGAGTTGACCGGCGTGCCGACCGGGTTTACCGATCTCGACCATCACACCTCGGGTCTGCAGAAGACCGACCTGGTCATCGTCGCCGGTCGTCCCTCCATGGGTAAGACCAGTTTTGCGATGAATATCGCTGAACGTGCAGCCATCCGGCACAAGGTGCCCGTTGCGATCTTCTCCATGGAAATGTCGGACGTGCAGCTGGTGATGCGCCTGTTCTCATCGCTTGGCCAGATCGACCAGAACCGCTTGCGTACCGGCAAGCTCGAAGGTCACGACTGGGTCAACCTGCGCTCGGCGATGAGCATGCTGAAAGGGGCCGGCATCTTCATCGACCAGACACCGTCGCTGTCGCCGACCGATATGCGGGCGCGCGCACGGCGAATGAAGCGTGAGCACAATATCGGCCTGATCGTGGTCGATTACTTGCAGCTGATGAAAGCACCGGGGCTGTCGGAGAACCGTACCAACGAGATCAGCGAGATCTCCCGCAGCCTCAAGGCGCTTGCCAAGGAGCTTGACTTGCCGGTCATCGCGCTGTCGCAGCTCAATCGTGCGCTGGAGCAACGCCCGGACAAGCGCCCCAAGATGGCCGACCTGCGCGAGTCCGGAGCCATCGAGCAGGATGCCGACCTGATCCTGTTCATCTACCGCGACGAGGTTTACAACGAGGACTCGCCGGACAAGGGTAAGGCCGAAATTATCATCGGCAAGCACCGTAACGGTGCAACCGGAAAGGTCGACCTGGCCTTCCAGGGAGAGTACGTGAGGTTCCGCGATTTCACCTACGATCACTACCGCCAGGATGACTGATCAGGGGCTGCAGGGCCGCTAACTCCGCCATGGCACGCAATACCATTGCCCGTATCCATCCGGATGCCGTTGCCCACAACCTTCGCCAGGTTCGCGAACGCGCGCCAGGCAGCCGGGTGATGGCTGTGGTGAAAGCCGATGCGTACGGCCACCGTATCGATCTGTGCCTGCCGGCCCTCGCCGGTGCCGACATGCTGGCAGTAGCGACCATTGAAGAAGCGCGGGCCATTCGACGGCTGGGAAATGGTTTGCCGGTACTGCTGCTTGAGGGTGTGACCGATCCCGGCGACCTCGCCGTTGCCTCGGAGCTCGGGCTCGAGTTGACCGTGCACCACCGCAACCAGATGGAGGCTTTGGGACGGTTTGGTCGCCAGGTGACGCCGCGGGTCTGGCTCAAGGTCGACTCCGGTATGCATCGGCTGGGTGTGGATCAGGCCGAAGCGGCTGAACTCCATCACCGCCTTTTGCAGTTGCCCGGGGTGGCGCGGGTCAACCTGATGAGTCACCTGGCGTGCGCCGAGCAGACCGGTCACCCCCTCAACACACTCCAGCTGGAGCGTTTCGACTCGACCGTATTCGGTCTCGAGGGTGAGCACTGTCTGGCCAATTCGGCAGCCATCTTCGGCTGGCCCGCGATACACCGGGACTGGGTGCGTGCCGGTATCGTGCTGTACGGCATCTCGCCCATGGAAGTCGGGAGCGGATCCGATCTTGGCCTTAGGCCGGCGATGACGCTGACTTCGGAGCTTTTGGCGGTCAACCGCGTGCCGGCCGGCGAATGTATCGGTTACGGCGGCCGTTTCGTTACGCCCGATGACATGCTGATCGGAGTGGCGGCAATCGGCTACGGCGACGGCTATCCTCGGTCCATGGCCGACGGCGCACCGGTGCTGGTCAATGGCCGTCGTTGCCGGCTGGCCGGGCGCGTGTCGATGGACATGATCACTATCGATCTGGCCGACTGCCCGGATGCGAAAATCGGCGATCCTGTGGTGTTGTGGGGCAATGACCTGCCGATCGAAGAGGTGGCCCGTTCGGCCGGCACCATTCCCTACGAGCTGGTCTGTCGTATCACCCGTCGCGTGCGTTACAGGGCACAGTCTGCGCGGCATGCCCCCGGTAAGGTAAAATAGCCGGTCTTTCAACCGGTTCAGGAATACATGGCGGGCAAGCTCTACATTCAGACCCACGGCTGCCAGATGAACGAGTACGACTCGGAGAAAATGGCCGACGTGCTCGCCCATTCGCACGGCCTGGAACTGACTGATCGGCCCGAGGAGGCCGACGTCATTCTGGTCAATACCTGCTCCATTCGCGAGAAGGCCCAGGAGAAGGTGTTCTCGCAGCTTGGTCGCTGGCGCCCCCTCAAGGAGGCGCGGCCGGAAGTCGTCATCGGCGTGGCCGGTTGCGTGGCCAGCCAGGAAGGCGAGGGCATTGTGCGTCGAGCGCCTTACGTTGACATGGTGTTCGGCCCGCAGACCATTCACCGCCTGCCGAAACTGCTCGAGCAGGCACGCGCCGGCGGCGACTCGGCCATCGATATCAGCTTTCCGGAAATCGAGAAGTTCGATCATTTGCCGAGTCCGGGTGCAAAAGGTGCCACGGCCTTCGTCTCTATCATGGAGGGCTGTTCGAAGTACTGCTCGTTCTGCGTGGTGCCCTACACCCGCGGCGAGGAGGTCAGCCGTCCGCTGGACGACGTGATAGCCGAAGTCGCGGAACTGGCCGGGCAGGGCGTTTGCGAGATCAACCTGCTGGGTCAGAACGTCAACGCCTACCGCGGGCCGATGCACGACGGTGGTACCGCCGACCTGGCCCTGCTCATTCGCTATGTCTCGCATATCGAGGGCATCGAGCGCATCCGCTTTACCACTTCCCACCCGGTCGAGTTTACCGACAGCCTGGTCGAGGTCTTCGCCGAGGTGCCGCAACTGGCCAACTACCTGCACCTGCCGGTGCAGTCGGGGTCGGACCGCGTGCTGTCGCTGATGAAGCGAGGGCATACCATTCTCGAGTACAAGCAGAAGATTCGGCGCCTGCGCAAGGTCCGGCCGGATATCGCGCTGAGCTCCGATTTCATCGTCGGTTTCCCAGGCGAGACAGAACATGATTTCCAGCAGACGCTGGATCTGGTGCGAGAACTGGAGTTCGATCAGAGCTTCAGCTTCATCTACTCGGCGCGCCCCGGCACCCCGGCGGCCTCCTTCCCCGACAATGTCTCGCTGGAGGAGAAGAAGGATCGACTCAAGCGCCTTCAGGACCAGCTCAACCGGCAGGCAAAGGCCTATGCCGAAGCGATGGTCGGCACCACCCAGCGGGTGGTGGTCGAGGGGGCGAGCAAAAAAGACAGCGGCGAGCTGGCCGGCCGCACCGAGAACAACCGGGTCGTCAATTTCCCCGGTCCCCCAGAACTCATCGGTCGCATGACCGAGGTGACCATCACCGCCGCACTGGCCAACTCCCTGCGCGGGCGAGTTGCAACCTCCGATACGGCGGCGGCCTGAATGAGTACTGCATCAGCAACGGCGGTTACCCTGGAACTCGAACCGATCGACAACGAACGCCTGGCCAATCTCTGCGGACATCTGGATGACCACCTGCGCCTGATCGAGCGGCGACTGGGTGTGTCCATCGCGGCACGCGGCAATCTGTTCAGCGTCGAGGGCGAGGCGGACGCCACCCAGGCAGCCCGGCGCGTACTGCGCCAGCTCTACCGCCAGGCCGAATCCGAAGTACTGACTCCGGCGACCGTCAACCTGCACCTGCAGCAGTCCGGACTGGACGAGCCGGAAACCGAGGAAGTAGAGGTTGGCATCCGCACCCGGCGCGGCATGATCCGCGGGCGCGGCCCCAACCAGCGCCGCTATCTTCAGCGGATTGCCGATTGTGATGTCAATTTCGGGGTCGGTCCCGCCGGCACCGGCAAGACGTTCCTGGCGGTTGCCTGCGCGGTAGATGCGCTGGAATCGGACCGTGTTCAGCGCATCGTGCTGGTGCGTCCGGCCGTCGAGGCCGGCGAGCGCCTGGGGTTTCTGCCCGGCGACCTGGCCCAGAAGGTCGATCCCTACCTGCGGCCCTTGCACGATGCACTCTACGAGATGCTCGGATTCGAAAAGGCCGCCCGACTGACCGAGCGCAACGTCATCGAGGTCGCACCTCTGGCCTACATGCGCGGGCGCACGCTCAACGACGCCTTCGTCATTCTCGACGAGGCTCAGAACACCACCTCCGAGCAGATGAAGATGTTTCTGACCCGTATCGGCTTCGGATCCAAGGCGGTGATTACCGGCGACATGACCCAGATCGACCTGCCGCCCAAGGTCAGTTCCGGGCTGCGCCAGGCCATCGAGCTGCTCAAGGATGTCGAGGGCGTGAGCCAGACGTTTTTCGATGCACGCGACGTGGTGCGCCACCCCATCGTCCGACGCATTGTCGAGGCCTACGAACGAGCCGATGAACAGAAGCGCTGAAGCCGTAATCGAGCGCCTGGTCATCCAGCGCGCGAGCGAGCGCGACGATCTGCCCGGCGACGAACTATTCGAGCGATGGGTGGATGCGGTACTTGCAGATCAACCGCACGCCTCGCTGGTCGTGCGCCTGGTCGACGAAGCGGAGGGTCGCGAACTCAACAGGACATGGCGGCAGCGCGATTATGCGACCAATGTGCTCAGTTTCCCGGCCAGTCTTCCGGAGGGTACGGGACTGCAGTTCCTCGGTGACATCGTGCTTTGTGCGCCGGTCATTGCCCGAGAGGCGGCGGAGCAGGGCGAACCGCCGGAGTCTCACTGGGCCCATCTGGTGATTCACGGCATCTTGCATCTGCTCGGATTCGACCATATTACTGCCGACCAGGCGGTCGAGATGGAGTCGCGCGAGATTGAATTGCTGCGTACACTGGACATCGCCAATCCGTATCATGCCGATGAAGACTGATCGCTGTTTCACATGCATGGATTGCGGCGGGGATTTCTGCCGTGATCGTGCCGAGAGTTCATGAACGACGACACATCAGACAGTAGCAGTTCCTCATCCCGGGGCTGGCTGGAACGCCTGGGTCGCGCATTCGGTGGCGAGCCGCGCAGTCGCGAGGACCTGGTGGAGTTGTTGCGCGATGTGGCCGATCACGGCCTGATCGAGGGCGACACGCTGGCCATGCTCGAAGGGGCGCTTGAAGTCGATGAGCTGCAGGTGCGCGATGTGATGATCCCGCGCTCCCACATGGTGGTGATCCCGGCCGGCTCATCGCTGACCGATATCCTTCCGATTATCATCGAGTCCGGGCATTCGCGCTTTCCGGTCGTCGGCGAGGACCGTGACGAGGTCAATGGCATCCTGCTGGCCAAGGACCTGCTCAAGCTGGTAGCCGACGGTGAAGATATCGAGTTGTCGGATCTTGTCCGTCCCCCCGTCATCATTCCCGAATCGAAGCGACTCAACGTGTTGTTGCGCGAATTTCGCGTCAGCAAGAACCACATGGCGATCGTCGTCGATGAGTACGGCGGCGTCTCGGGTCTGGTAACCATAGAGGATGTCCTCGAGGAAATCGTCGGTGACATCGATGACGAGCACGACGCCGATGCCGTGGCCGACGTGCAGCGGCTGGAAGAGGGCAAGTTCCTGGTACAGGCGCTGACACCGATCGACGACTTCAACGGTGCGCTGGATACCGATTACAGCGACGACGAGTACGACACCATTGGTGGCCTTGTTGTTGCCGAGTTCGGTCGCCTGCCGGAAGCTGGCGAGTCGGTCGAGATAGGTGAATGGACTTTCGTCGTCGCCAGTGCGGATGATCGTCGCCTGCATGCCATGGAAGTATTCCGCACTCCCTGATCACCGCCGTCGCCGAAAGTGCCGAAGCGGATATCGGGGACAGGGCGTCGGGAGCCTCTATCCGTCCTGATTGCCGTTGACGAACCGTGCCGCCCACGCAGCAATGATGGCCGCGGCCCAGTGAGCATCGGCCGGGTCGCTCAGCAGGTGGTCAGCGTCATCCAGACTGATGAAACTTCTTGGATGTTTCGCGGCGCTGAATATCCGCTGGGCATGGTCGATGGAGACGACGCGATCGACGGGTGAATGCATGACCAGCAGGGACCGCCCGAGTTGGCGCAGGCGCTCTCCCAGATCGTGATTGCGTGCATCCTCGATGAAATCACGCCGAATACGGAATCGGCGCCCGGCCAGTTCCACTTCGGCCGAGCCCTCCTGCATGATCTCGTCGACCCGATCGTCAAAATGCCGGATCACGTTGTCGGGTGTGGAAGGCGCACCGATAGTGGCGACGGCCCGGACCGAATCGATGCGTTCGGTCACTGCCAGGCAGGCGGCCCCGCCGAGTGAGTGCCCCACCAGCAACTGTGGAGGCGCCAGCTCCTTTGCCAGCCATGAGGCCGCGTCTTCCAGATCGTCCAGGTTGCTGGAGAAGTGGGTGTCGGCAAAATCACCCTCGCTCTCGCCCAGGCCGGTGAAATCAAAGCGAAGTACGGCGAAACCGGCATCGGCCAGGCGAGCGGTGATCTCGCGTGCCGCGCGGATGTCGCGCCCGCAAGTGAAGCAGTGGGCGAATACGGCGCTGGCCCGAGGCTTGTCCCGGGTCGACATTTCCAGGTTGCCGATCAGCCGTACACCGGCGCGGTTTTCGAATTGAACTCGTGACATGTTGATCGGGTTTTCATCGAGAAGGAGGTGCCAAAGTCCAGTATGCCGCGGAATTGGGTACCATGCGCTACGTATTCTTCCCGGATTCCTGTTGATGAAGTTGCTGTTGCCGATATTGCTGGCGCTGTTGGCATTTGTGCCGACCGATGCGGATGCCCAGGAGGCCTGGCTGGTTACCTACGGCCCGGGCGAGGAGGTCTGGGAGCGATTCGGTCACAACGCGCTGTGGCTGGTCGATGAAGAAGCCGGTCTGGATCATGCATTCAGCTTTGGCTACTTCGAGATGGATCGTGCCGGCTTCTACTTCGATTTCGCCCGCGGCATCATGCGCTATTTCGGCTCCGCGTCGACGTCGGCACGGGAATTCGAGTTCTACCGGGGGCGCGACCGTTCCATTACCGCCCAACGGCTCGATCTGACGCCAGCTCAGATCCGCTGGCTGCATCGCTTGCTCAACGAGGCCATTTTCCCGGTCCCCCAATACTACGATTACGACTACTATTTCGCCAACTGTTCAACCTGGTTGCGGGATCTGCTTGATGAGGTGACGGCGGGATCACTTGCCGAGACGATGCAGCAGCGTCCGGCGCGGCAGAACTTCCGCGAGCACACCAGCCGGCTTAATTTGCAACGTCCGTGGCTGCATGCCGGGCTGATGACCTTGCTGGGCCCGGAGATCGACCGTGAGCGTACGGCCTGGGAAGAAGCCTTTTTGCCCGATGCGCTGGCCTACTGGGTTGGCAACATCGAACTGGAAGGGCGACCTCTCGTGTCCGAGACTCGGGTGATCCACGAACCCGCGGTTCACCAGCCCCCGGAAAGCGATACGATCCTGTGGTGGTTCTATCTTCTCCTTGGCGTGGTCGGGAGTGCACTGGTTCTGCTGCCGTTGTGGCTTGGGCAGGGGGCATGGACATTGCTCCCCTGGCGATTGGCCGTGATTGCGTACGGGATGAGCGGCACGTTGATACTGGCGATGTGGCTCGGCACCGCTCATTACCCGGTGGCGGGCAACCTGATGTTGTTCATTCTCCACCCGCTTTGGCTGCTTTTGCTGTTGCCACTGGGCCATACGGCACGGGTCACTGTCTGGTGGCTGTTGAGTGCGGCGTTGGTGGCCGGCATTGTGTTGCTGGCAGTCCCGGATGGCCCGCAATACCGGGCTGATCTGCTGCTCTGGCTGGCACCCCTGGCGCTTGCGATGCTGTGGGTGAGCAGGCGCATTCGAGCGCCCCGTCCTGGGGCCAATCCCGCCATCTGACGGTTTTCGCGACGATCGGCTCGCTGGCGTCGGCACTGCGTTTCCAATACACTGACAGCACGGGGGGTAATCTGCAGGAGGCCTGCCATGATGCAGCACAAGATCGTTGCCCGGTTTCTCGACGGACGAGTACTCAAGGGCGTGACGTTCAACTTCAGACCGGAGCGCCGGACCTTCCACTTGCAACTCGACGAGTCCGGAGAGCAGGTCGAAGTGAATGTTGACGAACTCAAGAGTGTTTTCTTCGTTAAGGATCTGACCGGCAACAAGGAATACACCGAGCGCCAGGATGTTGAACGCCGAGGCTATGGTCGTCGTCTTGAAGTGAAGTTCGTCGACGGCGAGTCCATCGTCGGCTACACCCAGGGCTACTCCCCCGATCGCCCCGGTTTCTTCATGGCGCCAGCCGACCCTGACAGCAACAACGACCGCATCTACGTGGTAAGGGAATCGACCGAGGCGGTCAACCTGCTCTAGCCTGGTTCGGTTCCGATGCGGATGCTGCGATCGTGTCGCGGCACGAGCGCGGGATCATGGCTGATCATGATGACCGTCCGGTCACCCAGCCAGCTCTCCAGCCCGGCCTGCATGGCATGTGCGCTGGCCGCATCCAGTCCCGTGGTCGGTTCATCGAGAATGACCACCTGCGGGTCGGTTAGCATGAGGCGCGCCAGGGCGATGCGTCGCAATTCACCGCCCGAGACGTCGGCACCTCCTTCGCCTATCCAGCTATCCAGGCCATCGGGGAGCGCGTTCAACAGGTGAAGCAGTCCGGCCTGTTCGATGACTGCGATCAGTTGCGCTTCGCTTGCGTCAGGGGCGGCCAGGCGCAGGTTGTTGGCCAGGGTATCCCGGAACACCACTGGACTCTGGGGCAGGTATCCGATTGAGCGCCGGAGAGTATCGGGATCGACACGCTCGATGTCGCAGCCTCCGAAGAGTGCACATCCCGAAACCGGAGAGAGCTGTCCCATGAGCAACAAGGCAAGCGTGGTCTTGCCGCCGCCGCTGGGGCCGGTCACCAGGACGCGTTCGCCGGACTCGATTACGAGGTCGAGGCTCTCGAATAACGGTGGCAGCGATTCGTGGTACCGAAAGCCCAGATCCATGGTCTCCAGGCTGTGGTCCCGCGGCATGCACATTGGGCCGCTTGTGTTCGGTTCGGAAGGGGCCGATTGCACGAGATCGCCGGCACGTTCAGCCGCGACCCGGCATGCCGTCAGCCGGCGCCATGCGGCCGGAAGCGGCTGCCAGGCTTCTGTCAGGGCGAACATGACCAGCACGAGCAGAACCAGCACCGGTGCCGAGATCGTGCCTGCGTCGGTCAGCATGAGTCCTGCGACCAGAACGACCCACAGTCCTCCGAGCCCGATCAATGTGGTCAGCCCCTGGCCGACGGCGTCCAGACGCCCCAGGGTGCGACCGAGCATGATCATCCGCCGGTTGTGTTCACCCAGTCGCCCGGCCCACCTGCCGGCCTGATCGAAGGCCTTGAGCATCTCCATGCCCTCGAGCCCCTCGGTGGCGAGCATGCGTTGCACGGGCTCCATTGCAGAGCGTTGCCGGGTGGAATGATGCCCGGCACGGGCGATCAACAGCACGGCGACCAGGTTCAGTGCCAATACCGCCAATACCACCCAGGCAGCCGGAGCGGCTCCCATCAATGCGAAACCGGAGGCCACGGCGAGCCCCAGCATCAGGGCTGCAGCAACCGGACCGAGTACTCCGGTGAACATGTGGTCGAGTGTTTCGACGTCGCGCGTCAGGCGGTCGAGTGCATCGCCGCGCCGCAGCTGCCTCAGGGAGTATTCGTCCCGGTTCAGCAGGCCTCTGAACAGCTTCAGCCGCAGCTCGGCCAGCAGGCGAAAGGTGGCCTCGTGAGTGGCCAGGCGCTCGCCGTAGCGTGCCAGTGTACGTGTGATGGCAGCCAGCCGGATTCCGGCACCGGGAGTGAAGATATCCAGTCCGATGATCAGCCCGGCCCCGGCCAGTGCGCTGGCGGTGATGAACCAGCCCGACAGACCCAGCAGGAACGCGGCCGCGACTAGGCTGAGCAGGATCAGAGCCATTCCCAGCAGCAGCCAGCGCCACTGGCGTTGAATGCCCGGCCAGAGGAGTCGGAAGAGATTCATTCCGACGTCTCCGTGAGCTCACCGTTCGTCAGTTGCAGCGTTCGATGAGCCCAGGTCACGGCATCAGGGTCATGACTGGCGCAGACCATGGTGCAACCCGTCAGCGTGTTGATCCGGTTCAGGGTATCCCAGATGCCGACGGCACTGTGGCGATCGAGACTGGCGGTGGGCTCGTCGAGCAGCAGCAGGGGGCGTTGCTGCGTCAGCGTTCGCGCCAGCGCCAGCCTTCGTGCCTGGCCGCCTGATATGCCTTCACCGTTTTGCGAAATCGGTGTATTCAGTCCCAGCGGAAGCTGACGCACCAGTTCGGTCAGGCCGGCCAGGTCCAGCGCACGCCACTGTCGTTTTTCGTCGGCGTCCGGGTGGCCCAGGCGAAGGTTGTCGGCCAGGCTGGCGTCGATCAGGCCGGATTGCTGCCCCATCCAGCCGCGCAGGCGGGCGAGATCGGCATTGGCGATGTGCTTGAGCGGTACGCCGCCCAGACGAACGCTGCCGCCGTCGGGCTCGACAAAGCCGGCCAGCAGCTGCAGCAGGGTGGACTTTCCGCAGCCGCTGGGGCCGGCGATAAGGATACGTTGCCCTGGTTCGACCGCCAGATCGATTTCATGCAGGATGGGTGCGCGACCCGGCCAGGCCATCGTCAATCCCCGGACCTCAATGCCGATGGCGCTATCGGCATCGACTTCAACAGGCCGGGTCGGTTCCTGCCGGGCGGGGGGCGCGGCCAGTACCTCACGAATGGCCTCGGCCGCCGCCAGGGCGCCGGCCCGGTCGTGCCAGAACTGCGATAACTGGCGCAGCGGCAGGAAGAATTCCGGGGCCAGCAGGAGAATGAACAGTCCGGTTTTCAGATCCAGGGCCGGGGCCGGCCCGAACTCGATGTAGCCGAGCAGGCCGAGGCCGATGTAGATGGCCACGGCGGCAATGGCCACTGCCGAGAAGAACTCCAGTACCGCCGTCGACAGGAAAGCCACGCGCAGCACCGACATGGTGCGGTTGCGGAAGTCCTCGATCAGTTCGCCGATGCGTGAGGCCTCGCGTTGCTCCGCGCCGTGACGTCGGATCAGGTCCATTCCCCTGAGCCGGTCGAGGAAGACGCCGCCGAGTCGCGCCAGGGCAGTCTGTTGTCGACGACTGAGTGCCTCGGTGCCCATGCCGATCAGGATCATGAACAGGGGAATAAGTGGCGCGGCCAATAGCAGAAACAGTCCGGCCAGCCAGTCGTGCAGAAACACCGCAACCAGAATGGCCGGGATGATGATGGCCACCATGAGCATCTGCGGCAGGTAGCGGACGTAAAAAGGATCCAGCGCTTCGATCTGCTCGATCAGCATGGTGGCCAGCGCGCCGCTGCCCAGCCGGTTGCGCAAGGCGGGACCGGCATCGATCATGTGCCTGAACAGGCGCGGAACCAGTGCCGAACGCACCCGCGCCGAGGCATCCGCGGCAAGCACGCCGCGTGCAGTCTCGGCGCCTGCACGCAGCGCAAGAATGACCGCCAGGACCAACAGCGGCGGCCACAGGGTGGACAGATCAGCTTTTTCGATCGCGATGCGGTGGGCGATATCCGCCAGCCACCAGGCCTGGGCGACCACGATGGCGGCCTGCACAGTGGCCAGCGAGAGCATGCCGGGCTGCAGCCAGCCCGGCGCCTGTTGCTTCAGCCAGTGTCCCGCCGAAATACCGTCGGGACCGTCACGAGCACCTGCCTTGATGCTCTCATCTATGCGGCTCAATGACCCGCGTAGCCTTCACCCGCCTTCACCTTGCCGCGAAATACCCAGTAGGTCCAGGCGGTATAGCCGAGGATGATGGGGATCAGGAACAGCACGCCCAGCAGCAGGAACAGCTGGCTGCCCGGATCGGATGCAGCATCCCAGAAGGTGTGGTCCGGAGGCACGGCATAGGGCCACATCGAGATCAACAGCCCGATGTAGAACAGGGCGAACAGCGTCATCGATCCGATGAAGGGTGCGACGTCCGAACGCTTTCTGAGTTTGCTGAATACCCAGGCAGCGGTCAGCACGGTCAGCAGCGGGAAGATCCATAGCGCGGTGACATGGTCGAACCAGCGCTCACGCACGTGCTCGCTGGCCAGCGGCGTCCAGATGCTGACGATAACAAAGAAGACCATCACCGCCGCCAGCAGTTTCGGCGCCAGTTGGTAGGCCCAGTCACGGGTGTTGCCCTCGGTCTTGAGAATCGTCCAGGTGACCCCGAGCAGAGCGTACCCGGCGACCACGCCCAGGCCGGTCATCACCGTGAAGGCGCTGAGCCAGTCCAGCGGCCCGCCGACATAGGAAAAGCCCTCGACCTCAAAGCCCTGGATGTAGGCACCGGCGACCGCGCCCTGGGCAAATGCGGCGACCGTCGAGCCACCGAAGAATGACCAGTCCCACCGGTGACGGCTTTCCGGGTCGGCCTTGAAGCGGAACTCGAAAGCCACGCCGCGAAAGATCAGGCCGGCAAGCAACAGGAACACGCCGATGTAGAGTGCCGGCAGGAACACGGCATAGACCATCGGGAAGGCGGCCAGCAAGCCCGCGCCCCCCAGGATCAGCCAGGTCTCGTTGCCGTCCCACACCGGTGCCACCGAGGACATCATTTCATCGCGGGCGTTATCGTCGGGCGCGAATGGGAAGAGAATGCCGACGCCGAGATCGAAGCCGTCCATGAGCACATACATGAACACGCCGACTCCGATGATGACGATCCAGATCAGTGTCAGGTCAATCAGTTCCATGACTTCAGCTCCTTGCCTTGGCGGCGTTGTCGTCAAGACCGGCCGGGACGGCCGACCAGGGACGCTTGGCGCGCGCGCTTTCGTCTTCGGGCGTCGATTCGACAGGGTCGGGGCCGGCCGAAATCACCCGCTTGAGGTAGTAGAGTCCAGCGGTGAACACCACGGCGTACACGGCGATATAGCCAATCAGGGTCAACAGCACCATTCCGCCGGTCAACGACGGCGTGACGCCCTCGCTTAAGCGCATGACATCCTGGATCAGCCACGGCTGGCGGCCAACCTCGGTAACAAACCAGCCGGCCAGCACCGCCACGAAGGGCAGTGGAATCATCCAGGTCAGCGCCTTGAGCACTCGCGGCGAGTCTTCCAGCCGGCCGCGCCAGAGCTGCCAGGCCGCGGCCAGCGAAACGACGATGAAGATCAGTCCCAGGCCGACCATGATGCGGAAGCTCCAGAACACGATGCCCACCGGTGGCCGGTCTTCCGCCGGTACCGAGGTGAGGCCGGTCACCTCGCCGTCGAGACTGTGGGTCAGGATCAGGCTGCCGAGTCTGGGAATCGCGATCTCGAAATGATTGGTTTCATTGCGTGAATCGGGAATGGCGAACAGGACCAGCGGTGCGCCTTGCTGCGTTTCCCAGTGACCTTCCATGGCTGCGACCTTGATGGGTTGCTCCTCGAAGGTATTGAGGCCGTGCAGATCGCCGACGAACAACTGCAAGGGCGTGGCGACGGCCAGCATGATGACTGACATCTTCAGCGCCTTGCGGCTGGTTTCTGGATTGCGTCCCTTCAGCAGGTACCAGGCACTGACGCCGGCGACCACGAAACCGCCCGTGATGAACGAGGCCAGCGCCATGTGAGCGAAGCGATAGGGCAGCGAGGAGTTGAAGATCGCCTGTGTCCAGGAGGTGACCTGGATGATGCCGTCATTGATCTCGATGCCGGCCGGCGTATGCATCCAGCTGTTGGCTGACAGGATCCAGAACGAGGAAATGAAGGTGCCGATGGCGACCATGCAGGCCGAGAACAGGTGAGCGCCCTTGGGCACCTTGTCACGACCGAACAGCAAGACCCCGAGGAAGGTCGCTTCGAGGAAGAACGCGGTCACCACCTCGTAGCTGAGAATCGGACCCATGAAGTTGGCGGCCGAATAGGAGAAGGTGCTCCAATTGGTGCCGAACTGGAATGCCATGACGATGCCTGAAACCACCCCCATGCCAAACACCAGCGCGAATATCTTGGTCCAGAACTTGGACAGCTTTTCCCAGACCGGGTTGTCGGTACGGTAGTAGAGGGTTTCGAGGACGGCGATATAAGCCGCCAGGCCGATGGTGAACACCGGGAAGATGGCGTGAAAGGAAACGACAAAAGCAAACTGGAAGCGGGAAAGGAGAAGTGGGTCCAGTTCCATGATCGGCTACCTCCTGATAGGGCCTGTCTGTGTTATATCATATCATCCTAATAAGCCGCGTTGATTGAAAATGGTAATGGTGTCGATCAGCCCGTCACGCTGACCAGGACCTCCCGCCGATGCGGGCGATGACGGTGTTCCCACAGGAAAACACCTTGCCAGGCTCCCAGGGCCAAGCGGCCGTCTGCGACAGGAATTGTCAGGTCGGTGTCGGTGAGCAGGGCGCGTACGTGCGCCGGCATGTCGTCGGGACCTTCGGCGGTGTGTACGTAGCGCGGGTCGCCGTCTGGCACCAGGTCGCCCAGAAAGGTCTCGAGATCACATTGCACGTCGGGATCGGCGTTCTCGTTGATGAACAGCGAGGCCGAGGTGTGGCGGATGAATACGTGGCACAGCCCCTGGTTGATGCCGCTGTCGCTGACGCAGGCAGCGATCTGCGCGGTGATGTCGGTCAGGCCGCGGCCGGTGGTCGGGATAGTCAGGGTGGTCTGTTTCATGACTGATGTGCCTGGCTGGTCATTTCGGCAAGCAGTTCGGCCTGGTGCGCCTCGGTCAGGGATTCGAGCACGGTGTCGATCTCGCCGTCCATGATATTGTCGAGATCGTATAGCGTCAGGCCGATGCGGTGGTCAGTGACCCGCCCCTGCGGAAAGTTGTAAGTGCGGATTCTTTCCGATCGGTCACCGGAGCCGACCTGCAGCTTGCGTTCCGCGGCACGTTCGGAGCGCTGCTGTTCGACCTGTGCCTCGAGCAGACGAGCGCCGAGCAGACTCATGGCCCGGGCGCGGTTCTTGTGCTGCGAGCGTTCGTCCTGGCATTCCACCACGATGCCGGTGGGCAAGTGGGTGATGCGAATGGCCGAATCGGTGGTATTGACGTGCTGCCCACCCGCGCCCGACGAACGATAGGTGTCGATGCGCAGGTCGTTGGGATTGATATCCACGCTGTCGACTTCGTCGATTTCCGGCAGGATGGCGACCGTACAGGCCGAGGTGTGAATGCGTCCCTGTGACTCGGTGGCTGGAATGCGCTGCACGCGGTGGGTGCCGGACTCGAACTTCAGGCGAGAGTAGACGCCATTGCCGATCAGCCTGGCAATAACTTCGCGGAAACCGCCGGCCTCGCCCTCCTGGGCGGACATGATCTCGACCTTCCAGCCGCGGCGTTCGGCGTAGCGGGTGTACATCCGCAACAGGTCGCCGGCAAACAGCGCGGCTTCCTGGCCGCCGGTACCGGCACGAATTTCCAGAAAGATGTTGCGTTCATCGTTGGGGTCGCGGGGGAGCAGAAGTTTCTGCAACTCGCTTTCCATGCGAGCCTGCTCACGTTCACCGCTTGTGATTTCCTCCCTGGCCATCTCGCGCAGTTCACTTTCGGACTCCTGAAGCATCTGGCTGGCCTCGTCGACTGCTTCCTCGCTTGACTGGAACTGCCGCCAGAGCCGTATGATCGGCTCGAGCTCACCGTATTCGCGTGACAGTAGTTCGAACTGCCGTCGATCGCCGATGACATCAGGCGTGGCCAGCAGTTGCTCGAGTTCCTCAAACCTTTCGCAGGCTTCTTCCAGGCGTGTACGGATTCCGGGATTCATGAATCCTCGTCCAGAAAGTAGTAACGGGCGGCAGCCAGCAGGTCCTCGTCCGCGCTCTCCGCGGCCTGGCGCAGTCGGATGCTGGGTTCGTGCAACAGGCGGTTGACCAGACGATGGCTGAAGCGCTTGAGCACGTCCTCGGGATCGCGCCCGTGGGCCAGATCGGCCCGTGCCTGCTCCAGCAACTGGTCGCGCTGCGCATGGGCACGACGCCGGAGTGACTTGAGTGTGCTGGTCGTCCCTTGCAATCTCAGCCAGCGCTCGAACGAGGTCACCTCGGCTTCGACGATAGTGGCGGCCTGCTGCAGCGCATTGAGCCGCTCCTGCTGGGCGGACTCGATGATGGCGTGCAAATCGTCGATGGTATAGAGAAACAAGTCATCGAGCTCGGCACTGGCCGGGTCGATATTGCGCGGGACCGAGAGGTCCAGCGCAAAGATCGGTCGATGCCGGCGCCGACCCAGCGCGGCCTTGAACATGGAACCGGTCAGGATTGCCGCCGGAGAGGCAGTGCAGGCAATGACCAGGTCATGCGATTCGAGCAGTTCGGGCAGGGCGTCGAGAGTGTGCGCCTGCCCTCCGAATCGGTCAGCCAGTTGCCGCGCCCGGTCTTCACTGCGGTTGGCGATGGTGAGCCGGTTGATGCCGGCCTCGTGATAGTGCGTGGCGCAGTCCTCGATCATCTCGCCGGCGCCGATCAGGAGCGCGTTGAGGCGATCGAGTGAGCCGAAAATCTGTCGTGCCAGCCTGAGCGAGGCATAGGGCAGGGTGACCGGGTTGCGGCCGATGCCCGTTTCGGTGCGAACGCGCTTGGCGGCGGAGAAGGCATGCTGGAACATCCGGTCCAGGCGACTGTCAAGAGTGCCAGCATCCTGTGCAGTTTGCCATGCCTGCTTGGCCTGGCCGGCCACCTGCGGCTCGCCGATGATCATCGAGTCCATTCCCGAGATGACCTTGATTAGGTGGTATGTGCAGGCTGAGTGGTCGAGTTGATACAGGTGTTCACGCACCTGGCCGGGACGAAGCTGGTGCCATTCATGCAGCCAATCCATCAACTCGCGCGTGATAGTCTGTTCCGACGACACGTAGAGTTCGGTGCGGTTGCAGGTACTGAGTATGCTGCAACCGTCGATGCCGGGAACCGCCGACAGCGAGACCAGCGCTTCGGGCAGCGACTCGGCGGC
>SL_3KL_010_SEDDRAFT_10002093_pt1 | contig 18276 bp, 18 predicted proteins | sample SodLakKL_010_SED_2_FD_10381 | JGI IMG/M metagenome (IMG submission 10381) | reverse complement strand
CCGACCAGGGCGCGTTCCGCATCGAGGCGGCGCAGCGCCCGGGCGGTCGCCGCGCGCAACGGCGCGTCCTCGTCGACGACGGCGCCGTCCTGATTGCCATAGACCCCGGTGGTGCTCGCATACACGAAACGATCGGGCGGCCCATCGTCCAGGGCAGCAAGCACCTTGCGCAGCCGCGGGTCGCCTTCGCTGTCCTTCGGCGGCGGTGCGAGATAGACGACTCGGCGCGTGTCCAGGCCGGCCAGATCGACCACCTCGGCATCCAGATCGACCCTGCGAATCCGCGGGTTGCCTTCCGCCTGCCGGCGCAGGCCGACCCACGGTGTCCCCCGCTCCTCCAGCGCGCGGGCCAGCGCTTGACCCACGTATCCCAGCCCCACGATCAGGATCTCCCCGTTTTTCGACATCCCCACGACACCCCGGCTTGTTTGCGTTTACCGGGCGATTGTCGACAATTCGACGCTTGTTCACCAGCAGGGCGGATGCATGGCGTTCCACGTGACGGTACGGCCGGCCAATCATGAGTTCACGGTCGAAGACGACGAAACGGTACTCGAGGCCGCCCTGCGGCAGGGCTTTGCGTTTCCCTATGGCTGCCGCAACGGCGCCTGCGGCTCCTGCAAGGGCCGCATCCTCTCCGGCGAGATCAGCTATGGCCCGAAGCGACCACCTGGCCTGACCGAGGAGAACGAGGCGGCGGGCTTCGCCCTGTTCTGCCAGGCGGTGCCGGTCGACGATCTCGAGATCGAGGTACGGGAAATCGGCGCGGCGCGGGACATCGTGATCAAGACGCTGCCCTGCCGCGTGGCCTCACGCACCCTGCTCGCGCCCGACGTGGTCGAACTGCGCCTGCAGCTCCCGGCGACCGAGCGCCTGCAGTTCCTCGCCGGGCAGTATCTCGACATCCTTCTCAAGGGTGGCGACCGCCGCAGCTATTCGCTGGCCAACGCCCCGCACGATGACAAGCAACTCGTCCTGCACATCAAGAAAGTCCCGGGCGGGCGATTCTCCGATGCTGCCTTCCACGAGATGAAGGCCAAGGCCCTGCTGCGCATCGAGGGGCCGCTGGGCAGCTTCCTCCTTGACGAGGCGTCCGAGCGGCCGCGACTCTTCGTCGGCGGGGGTACCGGCTTCGCGCCCCTGAAGGGGATGCTGGACCACCTGATGGAAACCGGCCTGGATCGGCCCCACCATCTGTTCTGGGGCGCGCGCGACGCCGCGGGCATCTACGCGCCCGAGTGGCTGCAGGAGCAGGCACAGCGCGGCGCCGGTCACTTCCAGTTCACCCCGGTCCTGTCCGACGTTCCTGCAGCCGAGGTCGCGGGCTTCCCCGCCGCCTCGGGCTGGCTGCACGACGCCGTGCTGGCGGTTTACCCGGATCTGTCCCATTTCGACGTCTACATGGCCGGGCCGCCGCCGATGATCAACGCGGCGAGGGCCGCCTTTCTGAACGCCGGCCTGTCCGAGGAGCAGCTGTTCTACGACAGCTTCGAACCCGCGGTTCAGCCCGAGGCCACCGCGAGCTGAACCGCCCAGCCCTCTGTCCGACCCCGAAAGCGGCGGCAAGCCGCCGCACTCCACAGGCCGAGCCCGAAGCCCTGTGGAGTGCGGGATCTTGCTCCCGCTGTCTGCCCCGAAGTTAGCCGTGCCGCAAGTACGCGTGACGTACCGCGCGGCCCAGATCGCGATCAGAGGTCGCTCCTACGAGAGGCGTACTNCCCCGTAGGGCGGGTAGCAGCGCTGGGCAGTGCCGGCGCTTCTTCGCGCTGTCTGCGTGTGCCGAAGCCGTTGCCCGCTGCGCGCATCCGGCTGCCGCTGTCACCGCGTGTTCTCAGCCTTCCAGATACGCCACAACCGCCCGAAACATCGCGGCGTCCGTCGGATCGTCGGCTGTCGTGATCGTCCCGTGGAAGCCCAGCTCTCCCGCCAGCTCGGCGACCCGCGTCGCGCCAACCACCAGCGGCGTCCGCAGCAGGACCTCGCGCCCCCGCGGCTCCAAGATTGCGACGAGGTTGCGCAGGCTCTCGCCACTGGTCACGGTGATCGCGTCGATGGCGCCGGCCTTCAGCGGGCCCTCGAGCGGTTCCGGGTCCAGATCGGGGATTGCACGCCGGTACGCCTCGGCATAGGTCACATCGGCACCCCGGTCGCGCAGCGTCTCGGCCAGGTGCTCGCGCCCGCCGTCGCCGCGAAAGATCACGACCTTGCGTCCGCTGAGATCCTGCAGCGCGGGCTCCTGCAGCAGCGCCTCGCTGTCGAAGCGGGACTCGGGGACGATGTCTGCTGCCCGACCGTGCTCCTGCAACGCCCGGGCCGTCCGCGCGCCGATCGCGGCGACCTGGAGCCGGGCCGGCCACGGCCCCCGGGCCAGCGCGGCTGGGAGCACCCGCTGCACCGCGTTGGCGCTGACGAACACGGCGAAGTCGAAATCGTCAAGCGCATCCAGTACGGCCCCGAGTCGCCCCGGATCGTTCGGCCCCTGGATCTCGATCACCGGAAAGCGGGTCACCTTGGCCCCCGCCGCCACCAGTCTCGCGCAGAAGGGACCGGCCTGCGCCGCGGGTCGGGTCACGACCAGGTGACGCCCTGCCAGGGCTCCCGCCGCGTTCTCCGGGACTTGCGGTTTCACGCGTCTACCGGTTCGCTTGTGCGAGCAGTTCCCCGGCGCCCTGGGCGAGCAGGTCCTCCGCCAGGGCGACCCCGAGTGCCTCGCCCTGGTCCCGGGACCCACGGATCTCGGCCCGCAGGATGCGGCTGCCATCGACCGCGCCGACCAGCCCGCGCAGGTGCAGTTCGTCGCCGTTCAGCAGTGCGTGCGCCGCCAGCGGCACCTGGCAGCCGCCCTCGAGCCGTCGGTTGAAGGCGCGCTCGGCACGCACGCGGATGCTGGTGTCCGCGTGACCCAGCCCAGCGATCAGCGTCATCACCTCGGCATCGCCCTCCCGGCACTCGATCGCGATCGCACCCTGTCCGACGGCAGGCAGGCTGAGCTCGGGTTCCAGCCGGGTGCGAATCCGGCGGTCGAAGCCGAGCCGTTTCAGACCGGCGGCGGCGAGCAGGATGGCGTGGTACTCGCCGGCATCCAGTTTTGCCAGGCGGGTGTTCACGTTGCCGCGCAGGTCGGTCACCACGAGGTCCGGCCGCCGTGCCCGCAGCTGGCACTGCCGGCGCAGACTGGAGGAACCCACACGGGCCCCTTCGGGCAGCTGATCCAGGTGCCCGAAGTCGTTGGAAACGAAGGCGTCCAGGGGGTCCTCTCTCTCCAGGATCACCGGCAGCACCAGGTTCTCCGGCAGTTCCATCGGCACGTCCTTCACCGAGTGCACCGCGATGTCCGCCCGGTCCTCCAGCATGGCCACTTCGAGCTCCTTCACGAATAGCCCTTTGCCCCCGATCCGGGCCAGCGGCGCATCGAGGATGCGGTCGCCCTGGGTGGTCATGGTGACCAGTTCGACCTCGAGCCCCGGGTGCAGCCGCCGCAATTCACTCGCGACGTGCTCGGCCTGCCAGACGGCCAGGGGACTCTTTCGGGTGGCGATACGGAGACTGTTCATGGGTCATCCAGGCTGAGGGCCGTCGCGCGACCGTGGGCTGAACCCTCAAGTATAGCCGGGCCCGTGGACCATGCGGAAAGCGCGTCGCCGATGCAGCACAGCCAGACGCGCCGGAGCAAGGCGGCCCAGTACAGGATGGTACAATCGGGCGCCGTATCCTCAGCGAGACGCCCGATGCCGCAGGACAAAGCGCCCGACTCCCCGGTCAATCCCGCCGCCAAGCTCTGGGGCGGGCGGTTCAGCGAGGCGACCGATGCCTTCGTGGAGGCGTTCACCGCCTCGGTGGGCTTCGACCAACGCCTCTATGCGCAGGACATCACGGGTTCCATCGCCCACGCGCGGATGCTCGCGGCGGTGCAGGTCCTGACCGAGAACGAGGCCGATGCGATCGTCCGCGGCCTGGAGGCGATCCGGGCCGAAATCGAGTCCGGCGAATTCGCCTGGAGCGTGGCGCGCGAAGACGTGCACATGAACATTGAGGCGCGGTTGATCGAGAAGATTGGCGAGACCGGGAAGAAACTGCACACCGGTCGCTCGCGCAACGATCAGGTCGCGACCGACATCCGTCTCTGGCTGCGCGAAGCGATTGACGCGCTGGTGGTCGAACTGCGCCGGTACCAGCGCGGCCTGCTCGACCTGGCCGAGCGTGAGCACGCGACGGTGATGCCCGGTTTCACCCATCTGCAGACGGCCCAGCCGGTGACCTTCGGCCATCACATGATGGCCTGGTACGAGATGCTCGAGCGCGACGCCGAGCGCCTGGCCGACTGCCGGCGCCGGGTCAACCGGTTGCCCCTGGGCGCCGCGGCGCTGGCGGGCACCAGCTACCCGCTGGATCGCGAGCTCACCGCGCGGCTGCTCGGCTTCGACGGCGTCTGCCGCAACTCGCTGGACGCGGTCAGCGATCGCGACTTTGCGATCGAGTTCGCCGCTAGCGCCTCGCTGATCATGATGCACCTGTCGCGCCAGGCCGAGGAGCTGATCCTCTGGGCCAGCGCCCAGTTCGCCTTCATCGACCTGCCGGACCGCTACTGCACCGGCTCGTCGATCATGCCGCAGAAGAAGAACCCGGACGTCCCGGAACTGGTGCGCGGCAAGACCGGGCGCGTCTACGGCCACCTGATCGGTCTGCTGACCCTGATGAAGGGCCAGCCGCTCGCCTACAACAAGGACAACCAGGAAGACAAGGAGCCGCTGTTCGATACCGTCGACACCCTGGCCGGCAGCCTGCGCGCCTTCGCCGACATGGTGCCGAACCTGCGCGTGCGCGCGGAGAACATGCTCGAGGCCACGCGGCGCGGCTTTGCCACCGCGACCGACCTGGCCGATTACCTGGTCGGCAAGGGCCTCCCGTTCCGGGATGCGCACGAGGTGGTCGGACTCGCGGTGCGGCTGGCGTCCGCACGCGGCTGCGACCTCGCCGACCTGGCGCTGGAGGAACTGCAGGGATTCGATGCGCGCATCGAGGACGACGTCTACGACCTGCTGACCCCCGAGGGCTCGGCGGACGCGCGCGACCTGCTCGGCGGCACCGCACCGGCTCAGGTCCTGGCCCGCATCGCCGAGGCCCGCGAACACCTCGCCCACGTGGCCGGGCCCGGGCGCTAACTGTCGCCGCAGGCGACCACCCCTGACAATGAACCACCACAAACCGTAGGTCGGGTTCGCCCGACGGGCGTAACCCCGACGGGCCTTGCTCGCGATTGCGAGCCCGCTAGGGGAGTTTATTCCAGGTAGGACTCGATCACCTGCCACGTCACGTTGCCGTGGGCGATGTCATATTCGAGTAGCATCTGGCCCCGGATGTGGCCGTCCTCGAAGGCGGCCAGGACCCAGCGGTCGTTGAGGACGTGGATGCCCTCGGGGACAAAATACATCTGACCTCCAAGCACCGGTTCGTGGGGGATCAGGTCGGGCTGCGCAACCAGATCACGCCGCAGCTGCAGTTCCGGGCGAGCGATCCCGCGCCGCTGCATGGCCTGGATCTGTGCGTTGGTCAGGCCGACATCAGCCGGCCGGGGCACCTCGTCGCGGGTGTACCGCGCGAGCTGCATCTGTGCGTCCAGCAGGGCTCGGTTCGCATCGGTCACGTCCTGTTCCAGGCCGATCCCGCGGGCGACATAGATCGCCAGCACGACGACGAAGAAGAGCATGAAGCCCAGCCAGACCAGGCGCTCAGTGAATTGGAGCCCCTGGGCGTTGGTTTCATCGGACATCGATGTCTCTCCGGACCGTCACTGCGCAGCGAGGGTCATCAGCAGGCGCGCAGCGTCGGCGGCGGCCTGGGTGCGTGGATAATGCTGCAGCACGTACTCGGCCCGTGCCTGCGCCAGGCTCCGGTCGCCCCGGTTGTGGGCCTGTTCGGCGAGCGTCATTTCGGCGTCGGCAATCCCCTCGCGCAGGCGGACCATGCGTGGTGCGAGGTCTTCGGCGTATTCGGACATCGGCCGTTCGCGCAGATAGGTCGCCACCTCGCGCCCGAGGGCACGGCCCTCGCGAATGCGTGCTTCCGGATTCGCGCGCCCCGCCCTGACCCACTCGCCGAACCCGGCCAGCGCATGCAGGTAGGCCGCGTAGTCCGTATCCGGATGGTTGGGGCGTTCCGCCAGGAAGGCTGCAGCGGCCTGGCGGGCGCGGACGAAGTCACCGCTCTGCAGGCAAACCTGCCCGACCTGCAGCCTCCGGTCCGCCCCCGCCGCCACGCCCATGTCCATCCGGCTGAAGGCGGCGCGGCAGTCCCCGGCCTGCAGCGCGCTGGCGAGTTCGTCCGCCGGCGCCGGCGCGCGGGGATCGCCCGGAACGGTCGCGCAGCCCACGAGCCAGAGCAGCGGCAACAGGAGCAGGAGGCGGTAGAGCAGTGCAGGCATGGGCGTGGTTCAGTCCGTGGGGATGACCCCGGCATCATAGCGCGGATCGAACCAGCATTCAGCCGCTGGCCGCGATCGGGAAGCGTGACCCAGCCGGGGCGCAAGGAACCGTAATCGGGTGCAGGGCTNGACAAGCTCTCCACGGTGCTGCAACGGGTCCGGCATGTGCGACGGCGCGAAGGCCCGCCCATCCGTGGCCCGTCGACGGAGGATCTGAACGCCGTCCAGGACGCGAAAGAACGGTATCGCCGGATCGGCCCTGGAGCTGCAAGCGGTAGCTGCCGTCCGGCTGCGGGCGGGCGATCGCATCCAGGGCCCCGGTCAGCGCGCGCTCAACCCCGGGCCCGGTGCGGAGTTCGAGGTCCACGCGATAGTCGCCGGCGGGGTGCCAGGAGGCGGTCCCGGTGGCCGCGAGCCCCGACTCCGGTCCGGATTCGATCCACACGCCGAGCGCGCCCTCGCGGGCCCCCAGTTCGGCACGGTATTGGCCCAGCGGCATGGTGCGGGGCAGGCCGGCCGCGGCCTCGGCCCAGTGCAGGGTGCCTTCGGCATCCTGGAAGCCCGCGTCGGCACTCCAGCGGATGCGCCCGATGTCGAGAGCGACCCTCCCGTCCAGCAGCACCGGCAGGTCGAGCCAGGCCTGGAGCCGGCCGGCGTGCAGTTCGCCGCGCACGGCGCGGGCCGCGGCATCGCCACGTCCGATTCGCAGGTGGCCCTGCAGCCGGTCCGGACCCGCCTGCCAGTCCAGCGCCAGCCCCAGCCGGCCGCGCAGCAGCGATCCGGGCTGCCAGCGCCATGCGACCGCACCGACATCCTGGCCGTTCACCCGCACCGGACCCGCCCGGCCGCGCCACACCGGACCCGACAGCGTGCCTGGATCGAGGGCAAATGGCAGATCCAGTCCCGGCTCGGCCAGCCGCCAGGCGAGGCTGGCCGGAAACAGCAGCACCAGCGCGACCAGGTACGCGGCGAGCACCAGCGCGCCGGCCCCGGCGATCTGCTTCGCGTGCGGGCGCATCATGAACGGCCGTTCGCGGATTCGATGCGCAGCTGGGCGTTGACCCGTCCCGGTTCGTTGCCCCGGTCGATGCTCAGGCTGACGACCCGCAGGCCGTGGCGGCTCTCCAGGGTGGCCAACCAGCCGACGAGCGCGGTGTAGGGTGCGCCTTCCAGTTCGGCCTCCACCGCCGATTCCAGCGGGCGCACGCGGCGCAGGGCCGAACCCAGGCCGGCGGATCGGGCCGAGACGTCGACCACCCCCAGCGGTGAGCCAGTCGTCCGCGCGGCAGGCGTCGCCCCGGCGGCTCGGGCCTGGGCGCGCACCGCGGGCTCCTGTGCTTGCATCCATGCCTGCTCATTCACCAGTGTCTGCAGTTGGCTGTTGAGCGCGCTGCGGCGTTCCAGGCCCGGTTCGACCACGAAGAGAAAAGCGATCACCAACAGCAGTGCCAGCCCGGCCAGCATCACGATCCGACGCTCGCGCGTGGCCAGGCCATCCCACCAGGCGATCACGACCCACCCCCTTCGATTTGCAGCCGCGCGCGCACGCCCTGTTCATCGGACTCGGCCGAGAGGATCCGCACCGTGGCATCGGTACCCTCGCGCAGGCGGCTGCGCAGGCTGTCCAGGGCCGAGATGCTGTCCAGATCCAGCTCCAGTTCCAGGCGGCTGCCATCGCCACGCAACTGGCGCAATTCCACCCCGGCCTGGGCCAGGACCGGCGCTGCGCGGCCGAGCCGGTCTGCAATCGGGCCGGCGCCGGCAGCGGTGTCGGTGCCGGCGTCCAGGACCTGTCGAAACTGTCCGACCGGATCGATCATCCGGGTGTTGGGCAGCGTGGCCTCGAACAGGTCGGCGATGGCGAGATCGACGCGCGCGACCTCCCGTTCCAGCTGCCGGACTTCCAGCCACAGCGAGCCGGTCCACAGCAGGACCAGCGCCGCCGCGATCGCTGCGGGGACGCGCCAGCGGGACCACGCCTCCGCGCCGGAGCCGGCGGGGGTATAGGAGCCGGTCAGCAGGTTCAGTCCCGGGCGGCGCCCCAACGCAGGCGCGATCAGGGTCAGCAGGTCGCCATCCCAGCCCGGCGCCCTGACCTCGGTGCCGTCGCCGATGTCCGTGACCGCCAGCTCGGGCGGCCCGTGCCAGGCGATCGCCATCTCCTCGCCCTGCTGCGTCTTCCACTGCTGCAGCCACCAGGGCAGGACCTCGTCGGCCAGCGCCAGCGGTTCGCCCCCGGGAACGCTCACCAGGCAGCGGTCGCCGGCCCAGTAGAGCTCGAGCCGGTCTGGCGGCGCCTCGGGCAGCAGTGCCGTGTCGGGGATCAGGACCTGGGCGTCGATCCCGGCCTCGCGCAGCCACTCGAGCCAGGCGTCCATGTCCCGACGGGCGGCCACCGCCGCCTGCAGTCGTCCGTCGGGCAGCCGCGGCCCCGGAACGATGTGCATCGCCTCCAGGTCCTCACTCAGGCGCTCCTCCAGCGCGTAGGGCAGCGCCTGCCGCTGAGCCGATCGGGAGCGTGCGGGGATGGCCACGTGGTACAGCAGCACGCGTTCACCCGGAACCAGCGCCAGGACCCGGTCGCCGCGCTGGATCGCCGCGGGGATCTCGGCCAGCGGGGCCGATCCACGTTCGAGGACGCTGCCGTTGCCGATCCGTGCCCAGGAGAGGCTGCCCTCGGGGAAGGCCGCCTCGGGCTCCGGCAGGGTCAGCACAAACCAGTTCATCGGGGACCCGCCTCCGACCCCGTGCATGCCACGACCTGATGATCACGAAAGCTCCGCAACCCGTTCTGTCGTGCACCACGCACCGTCCACATGGGCCGCCCCTCGTAGGAGGCGAGCCCCCTCGCCGATCCGGAGCCGGAAAACCCATCGGCCAGGGGCTGGCCTCCTACAGCCGGACCCCATGAAACAACAGGAATCTGACCGTCCGCGGAGCTTGCGTGATCATCACCTCCCACGAAATCCGGGAGGCCCGCCAGGCTGCGCGCCGACAACCGCCCAACCCGATGCCGTCGAAGGATCGACCCGGGCCTGCCGAAGGATCTGTGCAGCGTTCCCCTGAGGGCTTGGCGCGTTGTCACCGAATCTAGTTCTCGCAGGAAGTGAACTCGCGTACCACAGTACGCCCGTTGGGCGCATCGAGTACGGCGCAATGAAAGAAGTCGCGCTGTGGCAGGCGGGCAACCAGCGACAGCCGGAAGTAGCGCAGGCCTTCGGTCTGCTCGCCTTCCTGCACGCCAGCCGCGTCACGCACGACGTCCGGAGCGCGCTCCATGTCGATCAGGTTATCCGTTCCCGGCCGTGCGGTCACGTAGGGCGCGATCGCGTCCCACATTTCCGGTGTCATGCCCTGCACGCGATTCAGCTCGGACGCCAGCAGAAAGGGCCGGTTGCCGCTGCGTTCCGGCGGCGTGCGTAGCCGGTAGACCGGGTCGTCGGTCTCCGGGTCCATCCAGTCGCGGATGGCTGCCGCGAGCTGCTCGCCCTGCCAGGCGGCGATGTTCGCCTCGGACCCGGCGCGGGCCACCAGGTCCGCAAAGGCGGCGACCGGCGCGTCTTCGACGCGGGCCAGGCTGTTCAGGTTGAACCGGCAGTGCAGGTTCTCCAGGCTCGCGATCAGGTCGATGCCGTCGATCACCAGTGGCACCGGCGGGGACACGCAGGTGTCCCAGGGCAGCTCGTTCAGGTTCGGCCACTGCTCCAGCAGGCGCAGGGCCATGACCTCGGCGCCGAGCAACAGGCTGCGCGCGAGATCCTGCTCGAAGACCAGTCCGGAGCGCTGGATCTGGGTGTGGTCGCGCACACTCATCCCGATCGCCGCGGTGACCGCGATCGCGACCACCAGCAGGGCGGTGATCAGCGCGACGCCTCGCTGCCGCCGTCTCATACACCCCCCGGCAGGGCCAGGTGCCGCTCGACCCGGCCCAGGCCCGGCACCTCGAGGATGATCTCCACCAGCGCCGGCAGCGTGCGCTGCGGGTCGGCCCCGCGCAGCGGCGGCCAGCTGTCCAGGACTTCCTCGCCGCGCGCGCCCGGGTTCACGAAGCGCAGCTCCATCAGCACGGGCTCACGGCCGTCCCGGGTGTCGCGGGCGGCCAGGAAGACCCGCGCCATCGGCTCGGTATCGTCACCCGCGTCGATCACGTCCCAGAGCCGCCGCTCCAGGCCTTCCTCGGTCACCCGCCAGCCGATCCGGCGCAGCCGGTCGGTGCCGCCGCTGCCCGTGCGCACCAGTTCCAGTTCGGGCTCGGTGGCCAGCGGGCTGTAGCGCAACGCAGGCTGGCGGTCGCCGAAGCGGTCGCGCGGCTCGACCGTCGCGACCTGGCGCAGGTCGCGCTCGAGGACCGCCAGGGTCACCTGCAGCTCGGCCAGCACGCCGCCGCGCAGCCGGGTCTGGCTGTCGGCGTTCAGCACCGCCTGCAGGCCGCCGTAGGCGAGCGCACTGACCACCGCGAACACCGCCACCGCGATCAGCAGTTCGAGCAGCGTGAAGCCGCGTACGCGGGTCCGCTTCATGGCAGCAGGTACCCGACGGCGCGGGCGCGCACATCCGCGGCCGGGCCGCTGGCGGGCCACACCGTGACCTCGACGCGCAGCACCGGCGGCAGCTCCAGCGGCGCCTCGGGCACTTCCTCCCGGATCTCGACGCGATACTCCCAGTCCTGGCCCGCCTGCCGCAGGCTGCCCTGGCCGGTCCCGGGTCGCGGCAGCAGCAGGCCGGCCTCGTAGCGTGCAACCAGGTTCTGTCCGACCCAGTGCGCAAGGGTGCGCTCCTGCAGATAGTGGGTATTGCGGGTGTGCTCCGAGCCGGCCTTCACCAGCGCCCCCAGTGCCACCGCGAGGATGGCCAGCGCGACCAGCACCTCCAGCAGCGTGAAGCCGCGCGCTGCGTGCAATGGGGCTCGCCCCGGCGTCATCGCAGCGTCTCCAGCAGCAGCCGTCCGTCGCGCGCACCGGTCACGCGCAGGATGTCGCTGGCCCCCCCGGCGGGCCGCATCTCCAGTTCGAAGGGAGTCAGTTCGCCGGCGCCGTTGAACAGGACCTGGGGGCGATCGGCGCGGTCGTCCAGCGGGACCACCCGGCCTTCCTGGCGCAGGCGCAGTTCGACGCCCAGGCGCTCCACCGAGCGGGGTCCCAGGGGCGCGCGGTCGAGTTCGATCCAGGTCACGCGGGCGTCATCGAGAAAGACCTGCTCCAGGAACGCATAGCCGTTGCGCGAGAAGCCCAGTGCGCGGGCCTGGCCGGTCAGCAGGCTCTCGTCGCGTGCCAGCCCCGCCAGTTCCACCAGCCGCCGCGCCTCCTGTTCCATCTGGCGCGAGGCGCCGCCGCCCACCGCCAGCACCGCGAAGCCGACCAGCAGGCCGAAGATCAGCAGCACCACCAGCAATTCGAGCAGCGTGAAGCCCCGGCGCCGCTGCCGCCTGCCGCTGCTGGCCGTGCCCGTTGTCACCCGGGAGCTCAGAAGTCGTCGAGGTTCCAGTTGCCGATCTCGGCGTTGATCCCGGTGCCGCCGCGGCGGCCGTCGGCGCCGAAGCTGAAGATGTCGATGTCACCGCGGGTACCCGGGTTCAGGTACTGGTAGTCGTTGCCCCAGGGGTCCTTGGGCAGTCGGTCCATGTAGCCACCGGAGCGGTAGTTGCGCGGCTCGGGCCCGGTGCGCGGCCGCTCGACCAGCGCCTGCAGCCCCTGGTTGGTGTCCGGGTACACGAAGTTGTCGAGGCGGTACAGGTTCAGCGCCGATTCGAGCGCGCGGATGTCGCTCTTGACCTTGGTGATGCGGGCGTCGTCCGGGCGGTCCATCACCCTTGGCACGACGATGGCGGCAAGGATGCCGAGGATCACCACGACCACCATGATCTCGATCAGGGTGAAACCGTGGCTGCGGCCGCGGACGGTGCTGGGGTATTGCATTGGGGACATGATCTAGTTCACCAGTTGGTTCAGTTCAAAGATGGGCAGCAGGATAGCCAGCACGATGGTCAGCACCACGGCGCCCATGGTCACGATCAGCAGCGGCTCGAACAGGCCGACCACCATCGCGATGCGGGTCTCCAGTTCGCGCTCCTGGGTCTCGGCGGCCCGCTCCAGCATCTCGTTCAGCTTGCCGCTGGACTCGCCGCTCCGGATCAGGTGCACCGTCATCGGCGGAAAGTACCCGCTCTGTTCCAGCGCACGGCCGATGCTGCTGCCCTCGCGCACGCGCGCCGCCGCAGCCGCCACCGCCGCCCGCATCGGCCGGTTGCCGATCACTTCGCCGCTGGTGCGCAGGGCCTCCAGCAGTGGGACACCGCTGGCCGCCAGAATGCTCAGTGTGCGTGCGAAGCGGGCGGTGTTCAGGCCGCGTGCCAGGCGCCCGACCAGCGGCAGGCGCAGCAGCAGGGCATGATACCGGTAACGCCAGTGTTCGTGTCGCAGCAGGCGGCGCAGGCCGAACAACAGCACGACCAGGCCGGCCAGCGCCCACAGCCCGAAGTCGCGCAGGGCGTCGCTGGTCGCGATCAGGGCGACGGTCAGCCACGGCAGTTCCTGACCGATGCCGGCGAAGACCTGCACCACCTCCGGCACCACGAACGCGAGCAGGGCCACGGTGACGCCGATCGCGACCAGGGTCAGGATCAGCGGGTAGAACAGCGCGAGACTGATCTTCTGGCGCAGCGCGTTGCGGCTCTCGGTGTAGTCGGCGAGCCGCTCCAGCACCAGGTCCAGATGCCCGGACTGCTCGCCGGCGGCGACCGTGGTCCGGTAGAGTTCGGGAAAAACGCGGGGAAACGCGGCCAATGCCGACGCCAGCGCATGCCCCTCCATCACCCGCGTGCGCACCGCGGTCAGCACGTTGCGGATCCGCGCCTTCTCGGTCTGCCGCGCCACCGTGCCGAGGATCTCCTCGACCGGCAGCCCGGCGCGGGCCAGCGTGGCCATCTGCCGTGTGGCCAGCGCCAGGTCCAGCGGGCTGATGCCGCGCCCGCCGAGGGTCAGGCCGCCGCTGCGGGCCTGCTCGCGGACTTCCTCGACCTGCAGCGGGTTCAGGCCATCCTGACGCAGCCGGGCGCGGACCGCCCGGGCCGTATCGCCCTCGGCGACGCCCTTGCGCCTGCGGCCGCCGGCATCCAGCGCCTGGTATTCAAACGCGGGCATGGCGGCGCAACGGGACGGCCGGCTGGAACCGGCGGGGGCAGGTGCCACGGAGCTGCAGGGTCACCGCTAGTCAGTCCTCACGGGTGACACGAACGACTTCTTCGATCGAGGTCGTGCCGTCGAGGATGCGGCGCACGCCGTCGGCGCGGATGTTCGGCGTCGACATGCGGACATGCTCAGCCATCGCGCGTTCACCAATTCCGTCGTGGATCATCTGGCGCAGCGTATCATCGACTTCGATCAACTCGTAGATCCCGGTGCGGCCCCGATACCCCAGCCCGTTGCACTTCGGGCAGCCGCGAGCCCGGTGGATCAGCGGCGGGTCGGACAGGTCCAGGCCCAGCTGGATGCACTCGCTGTGGGTGGCGACGGCCGGCTTGCGGCAGCTGGTGCACAGCACACGCACCAGGCGCTGGGCCAGGATCCCGTTCAGCGTGGACGCCAGCAGGAAGGGTTCCACGCCCATGTCACGCAGACGGGTGATCGTGCCAATCGCCGAATTGGTGTGCAGGGTCGAGAACACCAGGTGTCCGGTCAGGCTCGCCTGGACCGCGATCTGCACCGTCTCCAGGTCGCGGATCTCGCCGACCATCACCACGTCCGGGTCCTGGCGCAGGATCGCGCGCAGTCCGCGTGCGAAGGTCATGTCGACCCGGGTGTTGATCTGGGTTTGGCCGATGCCGTCGAGGTAGTACTCGATCGGNTCCTCCACCGTCAGGATGTTGCGGCTGCGGTCGTTCAGGCGCATCAGGGCGGCGTACAGCGTGGTGGTCTTGCCCGAGCCGGTGGGACCGGTCACGAGCACGATACCGTGCGGACGGCTGATCACCCGCTCCATGCCCAGGTACTGCTCTTCGGCCATGCCCAGGTGGCGCAGTTCCAGGCGCCCGGCCTGCTTGTCGAGCAGCCGCAGCACCACCCGCTCGCCGTGCCCGGAAGGCAGCGTGGAGACGCGCACGTCGACCGGGCGGCCGGCGACGCGCAGGGAAATGCGCCCGTCCTGGGGCAGGCGCTTCTCGGCGATGTCGAGCCGCGCCATGACCTTGACCCGGGAGACGATCAGCGGCGCCAGGCTCACCGGCGGGTTCAGCACCTCGCGCAGCACGCCGTCCACACGCAGACGCACCGAAAGGCGGGTCTCGAAGGGTTCGATGTGGATGTCGGAGGCGTTCTCGCGCACGGCCTCGGTCAGCAGGGCGTTGATCAGGCGGATGATCGGTGCGTCGTCCTCGGCCTCGAGGAGGTCCTGCGGTTCGGCCAGGGACTCGGCCACGCTGAGCAGGTCGCCGCCCTCGTTCAGGCCCTCGACAAAGTTCATCGCGTCGTTGCTGCTGCGCTCGTGCTGCTCGCGCAGCCTCAGGTCGAACTCGTCGGTACTCAGCGGCTCGAGCTGCAGGCGCTCCGCGCTGCGCCGGCGGATCTCGAGCACCGCCATCGGGTCCGCATCGGCGCGCAGGTACAGGGTGCGGCGGCCATTCACCACCGGTCCCGGCAGCACCCCGGAGCGGCGCGAGAAGCCGTAGCCCGGGCTGAGCGGCTCGGCAGGGCCTGCGCCCACGGTCATGGTTTCGGGATCCGGCAGGGCGCTCATCGATACCGGGGCGGTACGCCGAGCGGATTCAGTTCCGCGAACGGCGGCGGCAGGCGGGTCAGTTCCTCGAGGCGCGGGTTCGTCTCGGAGAACGGGGGCGGCAGGTAGGTCAGTTCCCGCCACTCGGGCAGCAGCAGGGTATCGTCGTTGATGCCGCGTCTGCCCCGCTGGGCCTCGAGCAGTTGCTGGCGACGGATGTAGCTGTATTTCTCGCTGGTTAGCTCGGCCCCGGTGGCGTTGGTGCGCACGATCCGAGGGTACAGGAAGACCATCAGGTTGAGCTTCTCCGTGCTCTCGCTGTCGTAGCGGAACAGGCGCCCGAGGCCGGGGATGTCGCCGAGCCCGGGGACCTTGTCGCGGGTCTCGATCCGGTTCTCGGAAATCAGGCCGCCGAGCACGAGCATCTCGCCGTCGTCCACCATCACGTGGGTGCGCAACGAGCGGGTGTTGGTGACCAGATCGCGGGCGTCACCCGTCGGCGCAAGGGAGGAGACCTCCTGCTCGACCTCGAGCCGGATCGCGTTCCCCTCGTTGATCTGCGGCCGTATCCGCAATTTGACGCCGATGTCCTCGCGGCGGATGGTGTCGAAGGCCTGGCCGGAGTCCTCGACCGAGCGGCCGACCACGAACGGCACGTTCTGGCCGACGACGATCTCGGCCTCCTCGTTGTCCAGGGTCAGCAGGCTGGGTGTGGACAGGATGTTGCTGGACGTGTCCCCCTGCAGGGCGCTGATCAGCAACGCGATCTGGGTGCTGCCGCTGCTGCCGATGCCGCCCAGGGAAATGCCGTCCCCGGGGTTGGGGGGTGCCGCGACGTCACCGTCCAGAAAGGCCCGCACGCCCGACGCGAGCCGCAGCAGGCCGCGTCCGTCGCGGTCGAAGTTGATCAGTCCGAAACCCGAGCTCGGCGATCCCGCAGCCCACTGCACGCCAAGCTGCCGGACGCGATCGGAGGAGATCTCGGCGATCACCGCCTCCACCATCACCTGCGCCCTGCGGATGTCCAGTCTTTCGATGATGTCGGCGTAATCCTGTGTATCCTCCGGCGCGCCGAAGATGACCACCGCGTTGGTGCTCTGGTGCGCCTGGATGCGCACCGAGCCTCCGGTGCGCCGGGCGTCGGCGCCGGCCTCCTGCCGGGTTTCGGCGATGCCGCGCAGCACCTCCACCACGTCCTCGGCCTGAGCGTAACGCAGGTAATGGACCTGGGTGTTGCCCACCGCAACCGCCGTATCCAACTGCGAGATCAGCGCACGCAGCGGGATCCGGCGCTCCGGGTCGCCGGACAGGATGATGGCGTTGGCGCGCTCGTCGGCCAGTACGCGCACGCGTCCCCGGGCGGCGGGTCCGTCGCCGGTTCCGGTCTCGAGTTCGCGCAGCTTGGTGGCCAGGCTCGCGGCATTGGCGTGGCGCAACTGAATGACCTCGAAGCCTTCGGGTACCGGCTGGTCGATGCGCGCGACCAGCTCCCGGATGCGGCGCACGTTGGCCACCGTATCCGAGACCAGCAGCGAATTGGTTTCGGTAGCGGCCGCCAGGTGTCCGCCCTGAGGCACCAGCGGGCGCAGGATCGGCACCAGCTGCGCTGCGCTCACGTGTTCCGTGTGGATCACGTGGGTCACGATCTCGTCGTCGCGCAGGCGCTCGTGGGCGAACAGGTTGGGAATGTCGCCCTGCTTGGCCTGCACGTCGGGGACGATCTTGGTCGCCGCGCCGCTGGGCACGGCCGCGAAACCGTAGACCTTCAGCACGCCGAGGAAGAGGTCGTACAACTCATCGCGCGCCACGGGACGGCCTGAGACCACACTGACGCGCCCACGGACCCGGGGGTCGATGATGAAATTGGTGCCGGTCTCCTCGGCAACGAGGTCGATCAGCGTCTGGATTTCGGCATCGCGCAGATTCAGCGTCAGCGTGTCGGCTTGCGCCACCGGCACCAGCCAGGAAAGCGCGGCAAGGACGAGCATCGGCAGTAATCTGCGAAACATAGAGGCTCTCAATCGACCAGCTCGATGCTGAGGGGCAGCGCCTGGCCGTCGCGCTCGACCACGAGTTCCACACGCAGTTGGCCGGCCAGATCCTGAAACAGGCGATCAGCGTCATCGATCGCCGACAGCGGTATGCCATTAACGGAAGTTATCACGTCGCCGGGTCGGAGTCCGGCCTGCTGGAACTGCCGGGCATTGCGCGTCGGGCTGACCTCCAGTCCGTGCAGCACACCACCCTGGATCACGGGCCGCGCCCGTACCGTCTGCAGCAGGCGCTCGGGATCGCCGAGCCACTCGGAGCGCTGTATGCGCGGCTCGTCGGTCGCGTTGGGGGCCGGTGCCGGGGCTGCCGTCCGGACGGGTGCCGCGCTGGCCGGTGCACCTGCCGTGCTGCCGTCCGAGCGCGGGAGGCGCAGGGTCTCGTAGCCGCCGTCGCGCTCCAGGATCACACGGTCGATGTGGATCTGGTGCAGCCGGGCCTGACCGCCACCCACCGCATCGCCAACCCGATACAGGCGCTCGGGGCTGCCACTCTCGACGATAATCGCGTGGCCCTGCTCCGGGGCGTCACTGGCCATCAGGCCCACCAGGCGTAGCCGCAGCCGCGTCTCCGGGGCCACCACGGGTTCGGGTGCGGCGCGCTCGCCGAGCACCCCGAACAGCGGCAGCCTGGCAACCGTGGCGAAGGGCGACTCGGTGGCGGCGGCCGTCGTCGGCGCGACGCTCTCGGCCGTGATGTCGACCGTCGCCGTCGGCCGCACGTCGGGCTCCAGCGCCTGCCAGGTCAGCTGCGCCGCCATCACGCCCAGGCCCAGCAGCAAGAGCACGCTGACGACGCGGGGCAGGACGGACGGTGGGGTCGTTGCAATGGCCAACATCTCTCTTCAGGGCCTCCCGGCAGGCGCACCAAAAGCCGGTCGGCGCGTCGCGTCATCCGGGTCGGGGCGTTCCATCGGCAGGCGGCTCAGGCGATTCACACGGCAAATGTAGCAGAGGCGAATGCCAGGGCGCTCGTATCTTTTTCGCCCTTTTTTCCCGCGTGAATCGCGCGTCGATACCAGTCAGTACCTTACGGAATTTACCTGACGCGAGTTCGCAGGCAGCCCCGGGCGCGCGTCTCCAAGCCCCAAACCCAGG
>SL_3KL_010_SEDDRAFT_10002092_pt1 | contig 18280 bp, 13 predicted proteins | sample SodLakKL_010_SED_2_FD_10381 | JGI IMG/M metagenome (IMG submission 10381) | reverse complement strand
GGTTACATCGAGGTAGGAAAGGGCCGGCTTGACAATCACTATATCTGCAGCCTCGTCAATGTCCAGGGCCACTTCGCGAAGCGCTTCCCGTCCGTTGGCCGGATCCATCTGGTATGAACGCCGGCAGCCAAACTGCGGGGTGGAATCAGCGGCATCGCGGAAAGGCCCGTAGAATGCGGAGGCATATTTCGCGGCATAGGACATGATTGCCGTATCGGTAAAAAGATCGCCGTCTAAGGCACTGCGGATTGCCGCTACCCGGCCGTCCATCATGTCCGAGGGGGCCACAATGTCGGCCCCGCTGCGGGCATGGGATATGGCTACCTCGGCCAGCAGGTTTAAAGTTTCATCATTTAGAATCCTGCCATCTTCTACCACACCGCAGTGACCGTGATCGGTATATTCACAGAGGCAGATATCGGTGATAACCACCATTTCCGGGTAACTGTCCTTGATCGCCCGGCAGGCGCGCTGCACAGCTTCGTCATCGCTTGCAGCGGCGCTGCCCCGGGCATCCTTGTGATCGGGAATACCGAAAAGCAGCACGGCGGGAATACCCAGCTGGTAAATGCGGCCCGCTTCTTCCACCGCTTTATCCACGGATAAGCGGCTTACACCCGGCATCGACTCGATCGGCTGGACCACATCTTTGCCGTTAACCACGAAAAGCGGATTGATCAAGTCTTCCGGCCGCAGATGGGTTTCTCGGACCATGGAACGGATCGTCTCACCCGCCCGCAGGCGGCGCGGTCTTCTGTCTGGAATAGGAATCAACTTGACTGCCTCCCCCAATAATCTAGAATTGCTTCGATTAATCCATCTATGGTGTACTCTTCAGCTTCAGCCGCCACTTCCAGACCGTATTCGCGGATTGTTTCCGCCGTAATCGGGCCTATTGCCGCCAGGGCCACTTGATCAGGCTTTTCGTCAAGCATATCGACCATGTTGCGCACAGTTGAGGAACTGGTAAAGGTAATCATATCTATTTCGCCGGCTGCAAGCTGCTCTTTGAGCAGGGGCACATTACCATCACCGCGCACGGTCCGGTAAGCATCGACATTGTCAACTTTAGCGCCCATTTCGGCGAGCGCTTCGGGAAGAACGGAACGGGCAATATCGGCCCGCGGCAGCAGCACTTCATCACCGGCTTTAACTTTGCCCTGCAGCTGCTCCACCATCGCTTCGGCCCGGTATTCGGAGGGCACGTAATCTACCCGCAGGCCGCGCTCCTCCAGGGTTTCCTTCGTCTTCGGACCGATCGCACAGATGGCCGCCCCTTTCAGGTCGCGTATATCGCCGCCCTTTTCCCTCAGGCGGTTAAAGAAGCTTTTCACCCCGTTTTCACTGGTAAAGATGATCCAGCGGTAACTGTCCAGGCGGGCCAGGGCCCGGTCAAGCGGCCCGTTATCGTCTGGCGGGGCAATTTTTATCACCGGGAACTCAAAGGTTTCCGCCCCCAGGCTTTCCAGCTTCCCGGCAAAAGCAGAAGCCTGTTCACGAGCCCTCGACACCACGATCCTCCGGCCGAAAAGCGGCTTCTGCTCAACCCAGGCCAGTTTTTCACGCAGGGTAACTACCTGCCCCGTAACGATAATGGCCGGGTGCTTGAAATCAGCTTCTTTTGCTTTTGCGGCAATGTCGGCCAGGGTGCCGGTCAGGGTCTTTTGCCCGGCCTCGGTGCCCCGGTGAACCAGAGCAAAGGGGGTGGCAGGGTCCATCCCTTCATTTTCCAGGCGTTCTGTGATCAGGGACAGGTTACCCATACCCATCAGGAAAACATTGGTGCCCGGGTTTTCGGCCAGGGCCCGCCAGTCCAGGTCGGTTTCTTCCTTGGCCGGGTCCTCGTGACCAGTCACCACTGTAAAGCCTGAGGCCAGACCCCTGTGGGTAACCGGTATGCCGGCATAAGCCGGAACGGATACGGCGGAAGTAATCCCGGGAACTACTTCAAAGGAAATGCCTTCTTCAGCCAGCGCCGCCGCTTCTTCCCCGCCGCGTCCGAAAACAAAGGGGTCGCCGCCTTTAAGGCGGGTTACAATCCTGCCCTGCTTCGCTTTTTCCACTAAAAGCTTATTAATATCTTCCTGCGGCAGGGTGTGCCGGTCAGGCAGTTTGCCCACGTAAATCAGCTCCGCCCCTTCTGACGCGTGCTGCAAAAGGCGGGGTGAGACCAGCCGGTCGTAGACCAGTACCTCGGCCCGGGCAATACACTTTATTGCCTTCACAGCTGCCAGGTCCGGATCTCCCGGGCCAGCGCCAACCAGGTAAACCATACCCTTTTCGCTCTCTTTACCATACATATCTATGAACACTCCTGCCTGATTTGATCTAAGATAGAACCGCAGCCCTGCTCTAAAAGCCTTTCTGCCAGAGCCGTGCCTATAGCTTCGGCATCCTCAGTGCGTCCGCTTTCGATTTCCCGGTAGAGAACTGCTCCGTCCAGCGAGGCGACCATCCCTTCCAGGGTCAGGCTGCCGTTTTTTATCTCGCCCAGGGCCCCGACGGGCACCTGGCAGCCGCCTTCCAGCTTTCTTAAGAAAGACCTTTCAGCTGTTATCGCCGCCTCTGACCGGGCACAGTTCAACTCGGCCACCATGCCCGCTACCTCCCGGTCATCCTGCCTGATCTCGACCCCGATCGACCCCTGGCCAACAGCGGGCAGACAGANAGCAGGACTTATCTCTTCACTGATTAAATCGGTCCAACCCATCCGCTTCACCCCGGCATAAGCCAGGATAATGGCATCAAACTGGCCCTCCTGCATTTTTCTTAAACGGGTATCGAGATTACCGCGAATGGAGTGAATTTCAAGGTGGGGGTAGTGGTGCAGAAGCTGGGCCCGCCGTCTTAAACTGCTGCTGCCGATGCAGGTACCAGGCTTCATGGCTTCAAGTTTTAAACCTCTCTTACCGGCAAGAACCACATCGAGCGGATTTTCCCTGCTCATTATCGCGCCAAAACAGAGCCCTTCCGGGAGGGCCGTGGGCATGTCCTTCATGCTGTGCACGGCCAGGTCAATTTCTTTATCTATAAGGGCATTTTCAAGCTCCTTGATGAATACACCCTTGTCACCAATCTTTTCTAAAGGAATATCGGTAACCAGGTCGCCGGTGGTTTTAATCTTCTTCAGGGTAAATTCCCGCTCCGGAAGCGCTGTCTGCAGGGCATCCTTAACCATCCGGGCCTGGATCATGGCCAGGGTGCTGCCCCTGGTGCCGATTACTATCTTTCTCATGCTCCGTCCTCCCCCGGCCTGGAACTGCTTTCTGCCGTTTCTTTTTCAGCCAACATCTCTTCAACCAGACCATCGATTTCCAGGCGGGGTTTTTCTTTAAAAGCAGAAAAAAACTCGTCCCCGGCCAGGCATTCAAAAACCTCTCGTCTGGCCTCTTTATCTGTAACCCGCGCTATAATGCGGGGGCGCATTTGACCTAAGTAGGAAAGGTATTCTTCATATTCTGAACCAAAGTAACCGTCGAGCTGTTCCTTGATCCTGCGAGAAAGAGCCGGGCTGCTGCCGGCTGTGGATACGGCTACCGTGAGGGGGCCTTTTTTTANCAGGGCCGGGAAGAAGAAAGTGCAGCGGTCCGGCTCGCTGACCGAGTTAACCAGGATGCCCCGGTTGATGCAGTGGTCAGCCGCCTGGCGGTTAACTTCTTCATCATCAGTTGCGCAGATAACCAGGAATTTATCCTTTAAATAGGCCGGGCGGTATATATCGTTGATATAGGAGGCCTCGCCCGCTTCCGTAAGTTCTTTTAAAGGGGAGTTTAATTCCGGGCTGACCACAGTCAGCTCGGCACCGTATTCAAGCAGGGTTTTCACCTTGCGTTCGGCCACGGAACCGCCGCCGATAACCAGGGCTTTTCTTCCTTTTAAGTCAATATGCAGCGGGCAGAAAGACTCCACACAAACAGCCTCACTCTCTAAATAAATCTAAGCTACCGTCTATCCCCATAAAACAGGTTAGCCAAAACTTTCATCCCCTATCCCCGGTAAACCAGGGTCAGCTCAGAGGGCTTTAAAGCAATCCCAAACAAATAAACTCCGCCCTTTTAGATCCAAGGCGGAGTCATTATCCATAAAAAAGCGCCGAAGCGATTAAACAATTGGCGCATTTACGCGACCTGCCCTCTCACTCGAAGGGGAACGTTGCGACACTCAGGCAGGTCTCCTGGCTTACAGTCATCGCCTTCCTCTCCTTCCCGGTTTTACTTACCAGTGGACTTTTGAGGTTGGCTCCTGCTTACAGTGACGGGATCGCGCCGGATTTGCACCGGCTTCCCTATTCACCCCTAAGGGGCACCTGAATGTATCTATTTAGTTATCAATCGCAATAATAATAACACAGCAAAAAAACTTTGTCCATAGCATCAGGCAAGCAAAATAAGTTGAATTTATCTCTGACACCTTTTTAACTTATTTGAGGGGTTGGGAAAGCCAGGATGTGAGGCGGATGAGCATATCGTTTACAGGGGCATCCGAACCTGTTTGCCTCTCATTTCGGGTAACAGGCGGGGTTCCTGTTTTGTCCAGATCACGAAAGATTTTTTCGCCGATGCGTCGGGCTTCTTCAATGTCGACCAGTTTCCACTGCAGCAGGTCGAGCAGGTGGGCGAAAACACTGACGCGGGCGATAAAGCCGCAGTCGTTGTCGAGCTGCCTTAACCTGGCCAGGAACTCAGCCTCACCAGCCTCAGCCCTGTCAAGACCAGGATCAACCTTCTTACCTTTACCCCGATTAGAACTGGTAGTTTCAGCTTTGCCACCTTGCTCCTGATAACTATCAAAAGTAATATCCTTGCCAATAACCCGACCCGGATTTGGATTTGCNTTACTGCTATTATCTCTATTCATAAGTTCCGGTGAATTCTTAACATAATTATCCGCCTGCTTCCTGCCCCGACTTGCCCGGTAAAGTTCCAGCAGGCACTCCTCGGTCACCCCGAAGCGTCTCAACCTTTTCAGGGCGCTGCCGCCGGTATACTTCTCAGGACCGTCTTCGGCAACTAGGGCCTTTTTCAGGGTTTCTTTTACCACCCGTCCAATATATTCACCCAGCTTGCTGTGGTGGCCTGCGCTTGTTAGGCGGGTCGGGGAAGCAGAGTTGCAGACAACAATGGTCCCGTCGGTGCCGGAACCGGTAGCCAGCCCGCTCGAATATAAACTCGGGGCCTGCACTTCCTGCAGGGCAGCCACCTTGGCTTCGCTGCAGGTAACCAGGGCCCGGGCCATGGCCCCTTCTGTTAAGTCGGCATCGATTAGCAATATAATATTAATTGTGCCCGGCTTCTCAAAAACAGGCACACCGTCTTTTTCATGCCAGCAGGCCGGGTCTCCCACCCTGCTGCCGTTTACATCAATCCCGGCCGTGGTGATTGCCGTCACACTGAAATCGCGGTAATACTCGCTGTGCGGCCGGGCATGCCTCATATGGGCAGCAGTACTCAACCCGGATGTTACAGCAGGATCAAGTCCCAGTTCAAGGGCAATTGAATGCAGGTGGCCTTTATTGGTCGAAGCGCGCATTTCACATCGTTCATCTTTAGACCCGTAAGCATCACAAAAGTTAAACAGGCAGCGTAAATCTTCACGGTATCCTCCATTAAGATATGAAGTGCTTAAAACTTTACGAGGTCCTCTTAGTTCAATTAGGACTGTCCTTTCGTCATGTCTTAACAAGTCGCCGCCTGGCAGTTTAAAGTGGTTCATTAAATGAATAATCCTTTTCTTGTTGGTTTTTTTACGAAACTGCTACCTGCAGGCATCTATAACAAATTTTTATTAGTCATTTATGGGAAAGACCTCTATAAATAATCCAGGCTGTTTCTCCCGGCTATTAGGTTATTATTCCAGTAACCCCAATCAGCATTATCGCTACACAGCTTTGCCCCAGTTTTTTAAACTATCAAGTACAGCACGAGGCACAGTTTTTCCACCAACATACTCTTCCCCCGCAAGAAATGTTTTTTCTACATTTAGCCTATGAATTTCGCCAGGTGTAACCTGGAGGGGGTTTTCACTTAAAATAATCATATCAGCAGTTTTGCCTTCTTCAAGGGTTCCCCTTTTCTTTTCGTCGAATGAAGTATAAGCAACATTATGAGTGCCCATCCGCAAAGCCTCTGCTATACTAACCGATTGCTGCGGATCATTATGATTGCAGGCTCCATATATAGCACCAATAGGATTCGGCTTCGTCACGGGCCCATCGGATCCGCTGCTAACCATTATACCCATATCAATCATCTTTTTTAAAGGAGAGCTTTGCCGGGCCCTATCGCCAAGTATTTCTTCCAGGTAATGGGCGGGTTCCAGGGAAGAAGTCAGAAATCCAGGCTGGATGGTAATAGCAACATTCAGCTCGGCAATTTTTTCCAGGGTCTGTTCTGGTATAAGACAGGCATGAATCAGGGTATGGCGGTGATCCTCACGGGGATAGTCCTGCAAAGCTGTTTCAATGGCTTTTACTGCCTGAACGACAGCTGCATCGCCAATACAGTGCAGCTGTACCTGCAAGTTGGCTCGATTAGCCTCTTTTACAAAATTTATTACTTCTTCGTCACTGTAAAATAATATGCCCATGTTGTCAGCTTCGTCGGTATATGGTTCCAACAGGGCAGCATCTTTAGCCCCAAAGCACCCGTCAAGGGCACATGCAAAGCAACCACCAATCCGCGGCAGTTTGCGTTTAAGCACCTTTCTGAGCTCCATGGTCTGAAAGTAAGTCCTGAAGTTAATCTGCGACCCTTTGGCCATGAAGCGCACCATGTCCACATCCATATCACGTGGAAAACCAACGCCTTCAACGGTATGAACCAGGCCTACCCCATAACCGGCAAGTGTATCAATTGCTTTTAATATGCTGGATAATAAAGTCCAAGTCGAAAATTTGCCGGAGATATGATCTGTGGCCTTGTAGAAAGCTTCAAAAAAAATCTGGCCGGTTTCCAGGTTAAAACCATTTAAGCTTCGGATATGATTGGGCATGAGACCTAAGGCAGCCGAATTGGCTACAGCAGAATGACCATCATAGCAAACCAGGTAGACCGGGCGGTCTTTTACAAAGCGATCCAACTCAGTGCGGGTTATCAGGCGATTTTCAGCGAGGGAATGCCTGGAATGTCCAAAACCAAACAATACCCGGGCCTTTGGATCTGTCTGAGCATATTCTTTGATAATTGCCCCAACATCATCAATAGTCTCTGCTTCCCTAACATCAAAGGTTGCATTAAAAAGAGCCCACATAGAAAAGTGGATGTGTCCGTCGCCAAAAGCAGGCAGCAAGGCTTTTGACCCTAAATCTATTATTTCAGCACCGTGTTTATAGGTTCGCGGCAGCTGATCACCTATATGGATAATTCTACCTTTATCTTCAACCAGGTATTTATAAACAGAGCCGTTTTGATCGCAGGTTATGATATCTCCGTGAAATACTTGCATTGTTTTCAGCCTCTCTTCCCATTGGATTTTTTATATTATTAGCTCTCCATGTTACCTTGTTATCTGAATATAGAAGCGCTGGAAAAGAATATCTCCCGGTGGTTATCTAAATTTGCAGTGGGGATACGAATTTACTTTAATAGATATTGTACCTTATAAATCATTTTTGTGAAAGTATTATGAGATGAACAAGTCCTGTGAACTGAAAAATTTTTTTTGACAAGTTCTATATGGATCAGATATATTTAAAAGAAATTTTTTTATGCCTTAAGTAGTTATCATTATTATTTTCCTGGGGGTTGAGACAATGTCTGGAGAAACAAATAAACATAGCCCAGAAACTAACACCCTTAATTCTTTTACCATTGTCAAGCAGCAATGTGACACCTGCGCACAACAGCTTGAACTGCCGGCTGACATTTGTGAATTGATTAAGAATCCGATGCGGGAAATACAGGTATCAATCCCGGTGCGGATGGACGACGGCTCAATAAAAGTTTTTAAAGGTTTTCGGGTTCAGCATAATGATGCTTTAGGCCCGACCAAAGGGGGTATCCGCTTTCATCCTGATGAAACAATCGATACGATCAGGGCACTTGCTGCCTGGATGAGCTGGAAGTGCGCTTTACTCGAACTGCCCTTAGGCGGGGCCAAAGGCGGTGTTATTTGTAACCCCCGGGAAATGTCACAGGGTGAACTGGAACGTTTAAGCCGGGGTTATGTCCATAAAATCTGGCAGTTAATCGGGCCTGATATGGACATTCCTGCGCCTGATGTCTATACCAATCCCCAGATCATGGCCTGGATGATGGATGAATATTCAAAGATTGCCGGGAAAAACCAGTTTGGGGTTATCACCGGCAAGCCGCTCTACGTGGGCGGCTCGATCGGGCGCAATACTGCTACAGCCCGTGGCGGTCTCTACGTAATTGAAGAAGCGGCACGCACAGCAGGGATGGACTTAAGAAATGCCAGCATGGCAATCCAGGGTTACGGTAATGCCGGCTACAACCTGGCTTTTCTGGCCCACGATATTTTCGGCAGTAAAATTGTAGCTGTTTCTGACCAGAGTGGTGGAATCTATTGCCAGGATGGTTTTGACCCCCTGGAGGTTTTTCACCATAAAAAAGCAAACGGCTCAGTTGTCGGCTGCCCCGGAACAGAGACAATTTCACATGGCGACCTGTTCACCCTTGATGTGGATATCCTCTGTCCCAGTGCCCTGGAAAATGTCATTACTGAAAATAATGCACCATTTATTAAAGCCAGCATCATTGCTGAACTTGCCAATGGACCGACTACCCCGGAAGCTGATGACATCCTCTTTGAAAAAGGCATCCAGGTTCTACCCGACTTTTTATGCAATGCCGGCGGTGTAACGGTTTCTTACTTTGAAATGGTTCAGAACTTTACCATGCTTTACTGGGATGAAGCCGAGGTGTTTGAAAAGTTAAAGAAAAAAATGGCCTCTGCTTACCATTCTGTATATAATGCATCGGAAAAACATAAGGTAAATATGCGGCAGGCAGCTTACATGGTTGCTGTAAAAAGAATTGCCGATACCATGATCCTGCGCGGTTGGGCTTAAGTTTTAAAAAGCCTGGCGTTTTGCTTTTTCCAGTAACACCTGAATAGTAGATTGCCCCTGATGCGTCCCGGTTCATCTCTGTCCGAAATATCCTGCAGAGTTTTATCCAGCAGTGTTTCTTCTGCCTCAAGAGCTTGATCCATTATTCTTTTAAGACGGGCATGGTCTTTTAAATCGTTAGATAGAGATGCCAATGCTGTATCTGTTTCCGCTTCAATTCGGTCACGCTCAGCCAGGTAGTCTTGTAAATCAGGAATTTTATTTTCAATAACACTGCGGTGCAAACGTTCCCGCTTTAACCAGAATTCTAAAGCCGCTTGCTGTTCATCTTCCCAAAATGTAAAATTTTCTTTCTCAATCATCCAATATGGCTTGTAAACAGCAAGGCACGGGGTCGAACCACCTGTAAACAGGTAGGTTTGATTGTTTTTATTTAGTTCCGCTATATAACTGCCTGTTGTATGATCTCCAAAAATAAAGCCGGCATGCATACAGACACTTTTTAATGAATGCCTGGTAAATTGCCTGCCTTCTAAGCCCTCCTCGTGTGAGCGCAAGATATTACGCATAGTTTGCAAAGTTATATTTCCCTTTTCCCTCTCAAGTACACACGCACAGCTTTCTTGCCTGTGCAGCGAACCGCTAAACCTGGTAACCAATGGATTAGTGTAACAACGAGCAAAGTCAAAGTCAGCTTCTCCTTTGCACCAGCCTTTTTCAACCGCATTCTTGACTAAATCCGGATGGGAGCGATCATAGCCTTTGCCTATACTTAAGCGGTTAGAGATGGCACGGACATCTTTTACTTTTTCAGCAGCCCAGTACTCTCCGGCAGTTTCTAGAACCCATGCTGATTGAGAATCGGCGATCAAAAAAGAGTTGTGGTAATAGAACTTTTTTTCATAACCACAGTTGCCACCCTGACCATAACGTTCTAACAAGCTGATAATCAAATTTAGCGCTTCTTCGCTGTTTCGGCAGCGCTCCAGGGCCAGGCGCAGCATATCCATGCCCAGCAAAGCTTCAGGCCCTTGCTTTTCGCGAGTGAAAACCGCCTCATTACCGATATTTAAACCAAATTCATTGGCTCCCATTTCGGCACCCCACATCCAGGAAGGTTTTTGTAAGAGCACTTCAAAAGTTTCTTCCACCTGATCAATCTCTATATATGTGCATTTCACCTTGCTCCCGGGGACATATTTCTTGCGGGGAACTCTTATAGTAAGCAGGGGTTCGTTAGGCTGACGATCACTGTTCTTGGCAAAAATAACTGAACCGTTTTTTGTCGAATTGCTTAAAGCAACCATGGTATCACACATGAAATAATCCTCCTATCAGCTAATAATAAATCTACAGATTTACCCATTTTAACAGTGAATACCTGCCGAAACAGCTGCTCAAGCTTTGAATAATTTTATTTTTCTCATATTTGCTTCACCAATATGTTAATTTCCACACTTTAATGAATAATCCTTTTTGAGTTTAAATCAGCATATGAAACCATAAAGCAAAAGAGGGCACCCGGCAGTCAAACAACCAAGCACCCTCTTTGGGTCTGCTGTATTAAACTTATAATGCTTTTATAGCAGCTAAGGTCTGCTTAATAGTTTAAGCAACCTTCTTTCCTTTTGCTGCCGGCTCTACTTCAGTTTGTAGAGCTCTTACAAGAGCAATAATCATCAGCACCTGGAGAATTAATACAGGCAGACCGACGACAACAGCCGTGGTCTGGACTGCAGACAAACCGCCAACGAGCACAAGAATTGCTGCAATGCCGCCTTCAAGAGCGCCCCATACCGCACGAATCGGTTTCGGCGGATTCAGATTTCCGCCCGAGGTTAGCATACCGTTTACATAGGTACCCGAGTCGGAAGAGGTGATAAAGAATACGGATACGACAAACACCCCAAGGAATATGAGTACATCTCCCGCCGGAAAAGTGCTGAGCAGGGCGTAGAAGCCAAACTCTTCCCCGGCGCCAACCGCCTCCGTTAACCCGCCTGCCCCGAAAAGCTCTTCGAATATCGCCGAACCGCCAAATACTGACATCCAGATTATACAAAGCAGCGATGGTGCAAGCAAGGTGCCGGCAACAAACTCCCTGATAGTCCGGCCCTTGGAAACACGGGCGATAAACGTCCCGACAAAGGGAGACCAGGAAAGCCACCAGGCCCAGTAGAAAATCGTCCACCAGCCAGGCCAGGGATTTTCACCAATTGAGTCAACAAAAAAGGACATCTGCAGGAAGTTCTGCAGGTAATCGCCAACTCCGATGGTAAAGGCATCAAGAATAAATAAGGTTGGGCCAACCAGGAAAACAACCAGCAGCAGGAACAACCCTGTAACCATGGCGATCCTGCTGAGCCATTTAATACCGCGGTCAATACCGGTCAGGGTGGAAATAATGGCTGCTACGGTAATAACAATGATAATCCCAACGCCAAGAGCAGGGGTTGCGGCAACACCAAAGAGCATATTTAATCCCGCTCCCACTGAAAGGGCTCCAAGACCAAGTGATGTCGCCAACCCGAAAAGAGTGGCAAATACACCAATCAGGTTGACAATTTTACCAATGGGCCCTTCAATCTGTTTTTCCCCAAAAATGGGAACCAGGGTTGAACTTAGCAGCATCGGGTATCCCTTGCGATAGGTGAAATAGGCAAGAGAAAGAGCAATAACTGCATAGATGGCCCAGGGATGAATAGCCCAGTGGAAATATGAATAGCTCATAGCCAGACGGGCTGATTCTGCAGATTCAGGGGTCCCGTAAGGTGGCGCCATATAGTGCCAGATCGGCTCTGAAACTCCCCAGAAGACCAGGCCAATACCCATTCCACAACTAAAAAGCATGGCAAACCAGGTGTAACGCCCGTATTCCGGCTCATCATCATCCTTGCCAAGCTTTATACTGCCAAATCTTGAAACCATAAGGTATATAACAAAAGCTACGAAAACGAACACACCAATTAAGAATAGCCAGCCAAAATGTGTAATCGCAAAACTGAAGGCTACACCACTTGCTGCCTCCAGGCTTTCAGTCGCAAAAACACCGTAGAGCAAAAATAATACAACGACGATAAGAGCAATCCAAAATGTTGATGAAGTAAAACTGTTGTTGTTTTGGTTTAAATTATTCTCCGACATTAATTCAATCCTCCTCTAATAAATTTAGGTAAGAATTTAAAGCTTGCAACAAACCTAATTTATATATAACCACCTCCATATATTATGCTGGTTAAATAAATCACCGCGAAGAAGCCGCGGTAACAATTTTTTCTAACCTTTCGCTGGTTTTTGAATCAAGGGTCTCAGGGTGGTGATTTTCAATTAATTCCCGGGCCCTGGTCATCGCTTTCTCACCCATGTGGATGCTGCCATCGACAACCCAGCGCTGATACGGATGGCGATCCATCAACTTGGGAAACCAGAGTTCCTCTTTAAAGTTTGCATAGGTATGTTGGTCGGTAACAAATTCGCCCATCGGCCCAACCCTTTTAATTGCATCCAGGGCCAGCGAGATGTCATCAACCCGCACGCCCCTGATCAAACGCCTGGTGTAGCCAATCAGTTCATCGCACATGACCAGCATGGCCAGGTTGCTACAGTTTCCGCCTTCAGTATAGCCAACATCATGTATCATATTCGTTCCGCTCATGGCCGACATCATAATCGAAGCAGTAGCTTCTGCTGCGGCCTGTTCATCTACAGTCTTTGAATCTGTACATCCTGCCGTGCCCCAGAGAGGGATATTATAATAATGAGCCATTTCGGTTAAAGCAGCATGCATCAGGTTAAACTCCGGACAGCCGTAAGACATGGCCATGGTCTGCATATCAGTAGCGCCGGTTACTCCACCCATGGCAAAGGGCGCCCCTTCCCGGACCAGCTGGTGAATAACCAGGCCGCTTAAACACTCTGCCAGGGTAACAACCAGGGTCCCGGCCAGGGTAACTGGTGTAGTGGCTCCTGCTGTCGGTGCTGACACGTAAACAAAGGGCAGGTTTTTTTCTGACATAAAGAATAGTTTCTCCAGCGCTTCTTCGGTAAGTAAAAGCGGACTGTTTGAACAGGCAAAAATAGCAAGAAACGGGCGCTTTTTCAGCTCTTCCCCGCCACCGGCAACCACTTCACACATCTCAATAATGACCGCACAGTTTTTGGCATCAAAACCCCAGTGCACAACGGGCTTGGTGGTATTTTCCAGGATTGCCTGCAGCATGTGCAGATCGGCATAACTGGTCGGAACGTCCTGGATAGTCCCGAAATCCATAATGAAATCAATATTTTCCAGGGCATCCATTACCCTGGCCGCATTACGGGTATCCTGTTTGCAGGGCAAGCGCCTTTCTCCGCTGTAGGGATCAATTGTATAGGTGGTAGAAGGCCCCGGGCCAAAGTTAAAGTTTTTTCCTTCAAACAGCAGCTTGCCATTATCCTGACGATTATAAAGAGCAAAACCGGAAGGAACTGTACGCAGTGCTCTTTCAACCAGGGCCCTCGGAATCTGTACCCTGCTGCCGTTTACAAAAGCACCCGCCTTTTTTAACAGTTTCAGGGCAGGATCGTATTTAACTTCGATCCCGACATCCTGCAGGGTTGTCAGCACTGCAGAGTGGATCTCTTCAATTTCATTTTTAGAGAGCACCTGGAATTGGAGAGACCGGTTCGCTATGTAATTGGCTTGCATGTTTATCGCCCCTATTCATATGGAAAAAATTAATCTTTCCATTTTAGGTTTCTATTGTGCGTAATGCTTATCTTAAATATTATTTGATTCTTACGACTTCTAATTCCTAATACTGCCTTGCCCTATCCACCTGCCGGAGGACTGACCAGGTTTAATTCACAGGATTGTTTAACCAGGTAATTTTTTTCTGCAATTCTATTATTGATAGTGGCAAACAAGACCATTTTGGTATTAATGCCAAGTTGTAAAATTAGCGCAGATACCGGAACAGGCCGATCTGTCTCGATTACTTGTTGGGTTTTAAGGTGCGGATAAATATCTTTTAAGTGCCCTGTTATGTTTACTGTTACCGTAATCTTTTGCGTAGACTTTACCTCCTAACCTTTTCCTGCCCATAAAAGGGTAAGAAAAGTTTTAGACCAATCTAAAGTAGGCCAGAGTTTCAGGTTTGGGTACACCGTTTTCGTCCCATCCCCTTTTTTCATAATATTCATCGAGCATATTATCTAATATTTTGCGTTCAATAAAACGTCCTTTGTTCGGGCCGCTGGCAACTGGCTCTTCCATAAATCGCTCAGGGGGATAATCCCAGCTGCGGCCGAATCCCTCGATATGTTTAACATTAAACTGGCGGGTCAACTGCCAGATTCTTTCCGATATGAAAAGCATCTCCTGCCAGGTTATTTTACGGCCGGCAATCAGTTCAAATACTTCTTCATAGTGAATAGTTTCAAAACCAATTTCCATCGTCTGCAAACGGCAGATGCCGAGGGTATCATAGAGAGGACGACTGTGCTGCATGGATATAACATGATCAACCTTGCCATCAGGTGATGAGATTTCCATAGGGCCTCCTGCTCCCGCTTCAATTAGTTCGCTGACATCTGCATCAGATTGAGATACATCGTAACCAAGCGCCCAGGAACGGTTATGATGAGCGCCAACATCTGCAGTCATGTAAGAGAGCATCATGCCCGGAGCATTGCGGCATTCGTAACCGGACCATTCCAAACCCTTAACATGGATAGCATACTTTTCAGATCCGCCTTCGAAAGCTGCGGCGGCGGTTTTAACCCCATCTGCTAAGATGGCGCCGATTCCTTCACGGGCAGCAATTTTCTCAAGCAGGTAAACTACATCTTCAAGACTGCCAAAAGATATTTCTCTGCCTGCATCTTCAGCACTGAGCACCCCTTTTTCGAAGCATTCCATGGCAAAGGAGACCACCACACCCGCAGAAATTGTATCCAGACCCAGCTGATCGCAGACATAGTTGGCATAGGCCACCTCTTCAATTTCTTCCAGGCAGCAGCTGCCACCCAGGGTAGCAATGCTCTCATATTCGGGCCCTTCAACATAAGCGCTGCCAACAGCAGTTTTAGTGTACCCGTATTTGCCACATGGTGTTGGACAGCCAAAACATCCTTTATCAGTGACCAGGAGACGGTCTATAATTGCCTGACCATTTATTTTGTGATGAAAGTCGGCGTAAGAAGTCTGGAAATTACGAGTGGGGAATGCGCCGACCTCGTTCGCCCAACCGGTGATGCTGGCTGTGCCATACGGTGTCCAGGTTTTGAACCCGGGTTTTGAAAAACAAACTTTGTACATCTCTTCGCCCTTTTTTTGAGCTGCTTTCGGATTAAATACCGGGATATTTCCGCTGCCCCGGACAGCAATAGCCTTGATGTTTTTCGAACCGAGAACAGCAGCAACCCCTGTCCGACCGGCCTGGCGGCCAAAATCATGGGATATGCAGGCATAAACCACCCTGTTTTCTCCTGCAGGACCGATAGTAAGAATCTGAAATTCTTCACCAAGCCGATCTTTTAGATCTTTTTCGGCTTCAATAGCTCCCCTGCCCTGCAGTTTATCCTCGGCAAAGATCTCTATTTTATCGTTATCGATTACCAGTGTGGAAAGCCGATCGGCTGCTCCAGTCAAAATCAGGCAGTCATAGCCGGCATACTTTAGATTCGGGCCAAAGTGCCCGCCCAAGTTGCTATCGCCATAACCACCTGTTGCCGGCGAGAGGGCTCCAAAGTGCGTTTTGCCGCTGCCCGGTAATAAGTGCCCGCTTAAAGGACCCGTAGCTATTACAACCACGTTTTTAGGCCCCAGGGGATCAATCCCCGGCTCAATCATGTCATAGAGAAGGCGTGCAACAAAACCCCTCCCGCCTAAATATTCTTCGGCCAGTTTTTGGGGAGTGTTTTCAATACTGTGCTTACCTGAGCTAAGATCAATTTTAAGTATTTTACCCGCATAACCATACAACATTATTAACTCCCCCTTGCATCGCGATCAGCGAGAACAGCCTGCCGGGGGCAAAGTTTTACACATTTGCCGCAACCCGTACATTTGGCCGGATACCCTGCCTCTGTCACAACCATAACTTCAAGGGGGCAGGAGTCAACACATAGCAGACACTGGGTACAGAGATCATAATCGATGTTATATTCACCATTTTTTTCTTTAATCGCATCTTCGGGACAGGCATCAGCACAATCACCGCATTGATTGCAATAAGCTATCTGGTAGGTTCCTGGCTCAGGAAACCTCCCTTTTATTCTCAAAAGTGCCTGCGAAGGCTGTACTGCACCAAAGTTTTGCAGAGTACAAACCACACGGCAAACATTGCACCCGGAACATTGCTCTTCTTTAACTTTAAGTTTCACTAATACCACCTCACCTGGTTTTTCTTTTGCTAATTAAACTACGGCCGGCTCTACGATCAATTCGCCTTTTTCAAACCGCTCGACATTCAGGATGTCGATAGGCAGGGTTGTCTCTTTTCCAGCCACACACTGGGCAATCAGTTCGCCAATCATCGGCGATAGCATAAAGCCTTTACCGCATCCCAGGGCCAAATAGTAACCTTCCAGGCCGGGCACTGTTCCCAGGACAGGCTGTCCATCGGGAGAAATACCGTAATGTCCGGACCAGTGCCTGATAATATTAACATTCTTCATTACCGGCAGCTGATCAATGATCTTTTCTGCCAGTTCCTCAATAAACTGCCAGCTGCAGTTATAGTTCAGCCCTTTCGGTTCTTCCGGATTGCCGTACCCGGTCAGAATTGACCCGTTAACAACCTGCTGACAGTAAGTGTTGTGATGAAAATTCATAACCAGTGGTCCTAAAAATGGCTCGAGCGGTTCGGTCACAACTATTTGATGCCTTTCAGGTTCCACCGGCAGGTCGTGGCCCAGCATCTGACTGATAAATTTTGCATAGGGACCGGTTGCGTTAACCACCAGGCTGGTAGCAATCTCGCCTCTGTCTGTTATAACTGCTTTTATCCTTTCACCTTCAGTTTTGAAACCCGTCACTTCTGTATAGGTGTAAAACTCAACACCCAGGCGTTTGGCTGCCCGGTAGTAAGCATCGGTTACCTTAAAAGGATTGGCCTGGCCGTCTTCCATGCAAATCGTAGAGGCGACAATCCGCTCTGCATTAATATCGGGAACAATTTCCTTAATGTCGTCAACGGAAAGAAACTGAACAGGAATCCCCAGTTTTTTATGCAGCTTCAGGTTTTCCTTTAACATGTCTGCTTCTTTGTCAGAGTAGGTAACCATCAGGTAACCGTTTTGCCTGAATTCGACATCACTTTCATATTCAAGCATTTCGTTCATTACTTCAAACTGCTTGATGCTGTAACGGGAAATAAGACAGTTCATTTCTGTTCCCCACTGCTGCCTGATTCCGGCAGCACAACGCCCGGTAGATCCCCTGCAGATATAACCTTTTTCCAGGACGGCTATCTTATTAAAACCGAGCCGCGCGAGGTTGTATGCTGTGGAGCAGCCAATTGATCCGGCCCCGATTACTACAACATCTGCTGTCTTAATCATCACTGCTACCCCCTGTCACGGCGCCAAAGTTTAAAGGCTTGGTCGGCGGTCGGAAAGTAGGTGGCTCTATATCAGCCGGATTTTTACCGGTTGCCCGGGCCAGCTCATTTATAAGATGCCGGCGGCAGGTCCGTCCCTGGCAGGCGCCCATACCAATTCGGGCAGCCCGTTTAAGTTCTTCAATATCTTCATAGCCCTGCTCGATCCACTCCTGGATTTCCTGGACTGTTAAATCTTCACAGCGGCAAATTATAGTTTTATCAGACATAGTGCTCCCCCTTTCTCAATCAACCCTGATACTGCGTATGTCATGTGCATATTTTTTCGGAACAATCAGGGTCAAAATAGAGGTCTGATTATGGCTGCCCGCAGAACGCACTTTTTTTACCTCAACATCAGCCAGCACATCCCCTTCACGGTTCAACCCCTTTACCATATTGCCTTCTTCGGGGACAGGCAGAAACTCCCATGGAATCATCAGCAGGGCTTTGTCTTCTGCATAGGTTTCATCGACAACGAAGACGGCCAGCCCCGGGCAGGCCCCGATACAGATTCCGCAGCCGTTACACTTGGCAAAATCCATTCGCGGCAGGTCATTTATATCTGCAAAGGGAAGAAAACCACCCCGTTTACAGGCTGTATAACAGGGGTCGCAGGGTATTTCCTGGAAGCATTCCACAATAACTACCGGACCCTCGGTCAGGC
>SL_3KL_010_SEDDRAFT_10002091_pt1 | contig 18282 bp, 14 predicted proteins | sample SodLakKL_010_SED_2_FD_10381 | JGI IMG/M metagenome (IMG submission 10381) | reverse complement strand
CGCGCACGCCTCGAACTCCGCCTCACCCGCTTCGAGCACGTACTCACCGAGAACAACCAGGCCCACGCCGACGCCCGCGTCACCGCGCGCCTCTACAGCCCCGACGGTCGACTGCAACGCGAGGCGGACTTCCGCACCCGGGTCGACATCACCCCCGACGTCAACGGCGCCATCGAGGGCCTGCCCACCGCCGCAGGCCAACTCACAAGCGAACTGGGAGAGTGGCTGAGCCGGCACCTATAGTGGGCCATGCGGTTATTTTTTGCTCTGGGGAAGGCCGTCGAGGCGTGGGCAGCATCTTGCGCACCTCTATCAAAACTGCATCTGCAAGGCCCGCATCAGAATCATGAAGATCCGGACAGATCCAATGCTGACCGATCCAGTCCGATCTTACCTGGGGCACCCAGCGGTCGGGCAGATTGACCCGCGGGACGCACACCTCCGGACAGCATTCAGTCCCTAAGAATTTGCTTTGGCATGGTGTTGGGTGATAATGATCACGTGAGTGTTAGCAGAAATGCAGGATCTGCCGCCGGAGTTGGCCCTCGATCAACCGGATATCGAGTTCGGGTGGAGTGGCGCCCGAACTCTGTCCCATACCCAGAACGATCCGATGGGCCAAAGTAGCTGGGAAACTCCCAGTGCACGTTCATCCATCGCCCGGTCGCGGCGATCAATGAACGGCAGACCTGTGGCGCCACAGCGGTTCGTGGGCCTAGTGGGCCATCGCAAGATCCCTTCGTGCACGCTCGATCCCGCGAAGGACATGCACAGAGCACTGCCCCGAAAGCAGCAAGTCACTTCGACTTCACGAAAGCCGGTGTGCTCGTTGAGCAGCGACTGCCCGCGTTTCTGTTCGAGCGAGGAACGGATGAATACACAAAGTCGTCACTTGGCCATACCCAGTGGCGGCTATATCAGTGCCGGCCGGGACGCCTCGAAGCACGAATTCGGATGATGCGGAGTCTATCGTGAAAGAAACAGAGAGCCCCGTCGTTGGTCGTTCGAAAGACCCCCTCCTTCAGCCCTTAACAATTCGGAAGCTCACACTTCGGAATCGGATCATGAGCACAAGTCACGCGTGCGGGCTAGAAGACGGGGGCATGCCCGCGGAAGCGTACCAGCGATACCATGAGGAGAAGGCGCGAGGTGGGCTCGCGCTGTCGATGTTCGGGGGCTCCTCCAATATCGATGTGGACTCACCCAGCATCTTCCGGCAACTCAATGTTGGAACGGACTCCATCATTCCGCATTTCGAACGCTTCAGTGAACGCATGCACTCTCTCGGCACCGCGCTGATGTGTCAGATCACGCACCTGGGACGGCGTGGTGATCCGTACGCGGGGAACTGGCTGCCAACAATCGGCCCTTCACCGGTGCGCGAGACTCTGCATCGCAGCATCCCCAAGGAGATGGACGAGAATGACATCCAGCGCGTTGTCAAAGCCTATGCGGCAGCGGCGCGGCGGTGCGATCAGGGCGGTCTGGACGGAGTTGAAACGCTTGCCGCCGGGCACCTGATCGGCCAGTTTCTGTCACCGGTGACAAACCGCCGAACGGACCGATTTGGAGGCTCGCTGGAGAATCGCTGCCGCTTCGCCCTGATGGTGCATGAGGCTATACGAGAGGCGGTAGGGGATGACTTCGTGGTTGGGATCCGTTTCGTCGTCGATGAAGGCCCCGACGGCGGTCTCGGGTTCGACGAGTGTGTGCGGGCGGCACTCGTACTCAAGGAAGCTGGCACGATTGACTTCATCAACGCGATCTATGGAACTATGGACACGGTGCGGGCTCTGGCGACGGAGAACATGCCCGGGATGGGCTCCCCGATCGCCCCATGGGTCGATGCGGTCGGTGCCTTCCGCAAGGAGGTGGACCTGCCGATCTTCCACTCCGCCCGCATCTCGGACCTTGCGTCGGCCCGATTCGCCGTGGCGGAAGGCAAGGTGGATATGGCCAGCATGACGCGCGCGCACATCGCGGATCCCCACATCGTGGAGAAGCTTGTTAGCAACCGGGAGGAGGAGATCCGCCCGTGCATTGGGGCCACGCACTGCCAGACGGGTTATCGGCCAGCCTGTCTACACAATCCCGCTACGGGACGCGAAGGCGTGCTTGACCATGTCATTCAGGCCACGGATGCCCCTCCGCGCAAGGTGGTGGTGGTGGGCGGCGGCCCCGCCGGCCTGGAAGCGGCGCGAATCAGTGCTGAACGCGGTCATGAGGTCTCGCTCTATGAAGCTGGCCCCGGCCTCGGTGGGCAAATCCGAATTGGCTCGACCGGGTCGTGGCGCCGGGATCTCATGGGGATCGTGGATTGGCGTATCGCGGAGCTGGAGCGCCTCCAGGTAGCCGTCCACACGAACAACTTTCTTGATTCGGCTGATATATCCGCCCTGGCGCCGGATGTCGTAGTACTTGCGACTGGTGGTCTGCCATTGATTGACCTCGAGGCAGGCGAAGATCTCTGCGTCAGCACATGGGATGTTCTCAATGGCGATACACCAGTATCGGGCCAAGTTCTCGTCTTCGACGGCACCGGGCGACATCCCGGACCACTCGTGGTCGACCGTATCCTTTCGGAACAGGCGGCCGAGGTCACCTATCTGTCAGTGGACGCGGAGATCGCGCAGGAGCTTACGTATGTCGAGAAGTATCGCTGGAAGAAGCAGTTTCATGAGCTCGAAGTGCAGCCGGCTTTCGAATGCCGGCTCCACAGTGTCCAGCGTATGGGGGAACAGCTCAAGGCAACCTGGCGCAACGAGATATCACGGCGAACCTTCTCCATGGCGGTTGATCACGTCGTTGTCGAGCAGGGCACCGTACCGATGGAGGAGCTGTATCGGGATCTTGCCGAACAGGCATCGAACCAGGGGNTAACCGACTTAAAAGCGTTCATCGCGGCGGCGCCGCANCCTGCCAACGGGACGGACGGGTTCGCGCTGCATCGCATCGGCGACGCCGTCTCAAGTCGCAACGTTCAGGCAGCGATGCTCGACGCGGCGCGCATCTGTAATCGCATCTGATGTCCGACGGAATGTCACGACCTCGACCTCATGCCCCGCGCTTGGACTGCCCCGGGAGAGGCGATCCGGTACATCGGCAATGCGGCAAATCTGATAAAGCAACAAGGATGCAAAAATCGACACCTGCCGCCGCTTGCGAGAGACTCAGCGGGTGCGCTGCCATTATCAATCCCCGCGAGCGCGTAGTTCCGGAACCTGAATTGAGAACGTTCTTTGTGAGTGCGGTCATTGCCCACCTCCGATCGCGCGAATGGTTCCCGTTCCAAACGGGAACCACGACCACCAGTTCCATAAATACGAGATCATTGATGAGGGAGCCATGCGACTCACAGACTTCAAGGTGTTGACCTTCGATGTGGTCGGCACGCTGATTGACTTCGAGACGGGCATTCTCGATGCCTTCCGAACGATCGGGGGCGCGAAGAGCAAGGGACTGACCGACGACGACATCTTCGTCCCGTACCTCCAGGGCCGAAGGAGGTACTCCGGCCGCTCCAGCGAAGTGATGCGTGACGTATACCTCCACGTCGCCCATGAGCTGGACCTTGACACTAGTGCAGAGTGCGCCGATCGCTTCCAGCTTTCGGTACTTGCCTGGCCACCGTTTGAAGATGCGATCGAGGCTCTGCATCGCCTTCGCAAGCGGTTCTTCCTAGTCGCGATGACCAATGCGGACCGGACTGCGTACACGGCCTATGCGCATGCTCTTGGCAATCCTTTTCACGATGCTGTTACCATCGATGAGGCTGTTTACCCAAAGCCGGATCCACGCTTCTTCTGCTATGCCCTCGGCCGTCAATCAGCGCGTGGCATCAAACAGGAGGAGATTCTGCATGTCGCCCAGAGCCAATACCATGACATCGGCATCGCGACTGGCATGGGCTTTAACGTATGCTGGATTGAGAGGCGAATGCACCAGAAAGGCTTTGGAGGGTCCCCGGAGCCGGCGGAAACTGCAACACCTCAGTATCACTTTGCTTCACTGAAGGAGCTGGCCGACGACATGCAGCTGGATTAGGCGGAAAGCCCTGGACCGTCAAGCGCATCCAGTTACACCACATCAAGTACACTGCCACTCTCCAAGAAACGAGTGGGTATGGCACGCGACTCCGGGAAAGCGATGATGTCAGACAGTTATGATGCAATCGCGGAACAAGCTGCTGACCTCCTAAGTACGCTTGCGGCGCATCTCGCGCAGCGATCGGCAGAAGATGCACGCTGCATGCCCTTCGCTCAACGATTAATGGATTTGGAATACTCGCCCGCGCATGACCAGCGCTGGGAACCGCTCGAACACCCGACGATGCGCTTTCTTGGTCTCGCGGCTGAGGGCGCATCCGGAGCGCCGGATGGGTTGCTCCCGAGCCAAGAGATTATTCACAAGCTCCCCTGGTATCAAGTGTATCGGGGTGGCGATCTTGATGATGCGCTTGCCGAGGGGCTGCTCGCGGCACAGATCGTGGGGAATGTCGGCCTTTTCTCCAGCAGTCAGATTCGCTGCGGCATTTTCCTCATCGCGCCCGGCATCCATTATCCGCTCCACACCCATCAAGCCTCCGAGCTTTACTATTGCCTCTCCGGAAAACTCGAGATTGCTCACGGCCTCAAGGACGAGTCCTTCTGGTTACGTCCGGGAAAGCACTCAATAACGCCGTCGAACCGCCTCCACAGCCTCACTACTCACCATGATCCTGCCTTGCTTCTCTACATGTGGATGGGCGACGTCGACTCACCAAACTGGTGGTGGGAACGTCAGGCGGACGGCGGCTGGTCGCGAACTCGGTGGGTACGCAGCCCGGACGGCTCCTGGGTCCGGACCGTGACCGAACCCGTGACGCAGGACGTCATGCACGAAGCAACGCTATGACGAATTGATACGCCTCCTCTTGCGCTCCACATGCGCAATGAAGATGCCGCTACCCACGATGATCGCCGCCCCGATCAGGGTCTCCACCGTCGGCAACTCCGCGAAGACCACAATCCCGAAGATTATAGCCCAGAGCAAGCTGGTGTAGCCGAATGGCGTGATCACCGATGCAGGCGCGAACTGGAATGCCCGTATGATGGAGTAATGTGCGAAGCCACTTACGAGACCCGTCATTCCCATCAGGATCGCTGCGGTCCACTCTGGTGTCTGCCAGAAGAACGGCACGACGAACGGCATGACGGCAACACCTAGCAGGGACGTGTAGAATACGGTTGTTACCGGGCGGTCCGTCTGATTCAGTGCGCGCGTCGATATCTGATAAAACGCGTACATTGTCGCGCCTAAAGCCGCCCAGATCATTGCCGGATCCCAGTGTGCACCACCCGGCTGGATGATGATCAGCGCGCCAATGAACCCGATGATCACGCCAAACCAACGATTTCGGTCGACCTGTTCCCGCAGGAATGGCCAAGAAAGCGTGGTCACTATCAGTGGGGCCGTGAACATGATCGCGCTGGCCGTTGCCAGCTTGATTTGGCTCAGGGCCGCGAAGAAGAACACTGTCGCGAGAAGAAGAAACCCGGACCGGTAGAGCTGCAATGGCAGATTGGTCGTAAGCACCGCACCCGGCAGAAATCGAGTCATCAGCAGCACGATGACGAGAAAGTGCGCAGTGTAGCGAGCCCAGATTATCTGCGGAATGGAATACGTATCGAGCAGGAACTTCGCTATTGTGTCAGAGGCAACGAACGCACCCGTTGCACAAACCATCCACGCCACGCCCCAAAGCGGATTCGGGTTTATCGTCGGCTGCGGAAAGGCTGAGTTGTCCCTCACGATCAGTTCACGACAAGTTCTCGCGGGGCCTCACAGATGGATTCGGGATCATCCTCGGTGACGACTGCGGTATCCCCTAGCGACATGATCCGGCCGTTATCTCGGTCAATCAGTATCATATGCATGAAGAAGACCATGTTTGGCTCTAGGATCTGGGGATTGCCGGTCCAGAACATCGGCCAGTCCATCCACGTCGGCGGATAGGCGATTCCAAGGGTATAGCCACAGGCATTCAGGCAGAGGTCACCATAGCCAGCCTGGTCCATGACTTTCTTGTGGACATCAAAGACATCACCAACGGTATTGCCAGGGCGAAGCGTCTTGTGGCAGGCATCCAACCCATCTCGGCAGGCATCAAACATTCTGCGATGTTCATCGCTTGGTCCGCCCACTATGACGTTATGCATCATCGCCGCATGATAGTGCCGATACGCAGTGCCATACTCGAACGTCACCTGATCATTCTCCGCGATATGGCCGAGCCCGGTATGATATCGGACGAGCAGCGCATCATCGCCAGCGCCCGTTGGCCAGCGGCTCGCGGCAGGATCCCCACCACCCCGCATCACGGCCAGATTCATGTTGCCGTAGATCTCCCCGAGGTTTGCACCCGCTACGGCTTGGCGGTTTGCGATAGTGAGAACTTCCTGCGCCAGTGCGCCGGCGCGACGCATGTACGCCAACTCGGCATCGCTCTTGATGAGACGCACCAGGCGCACAAGATCTGAAGCATCGTGGATTTCACAGAATCCATCGAGCGCGGCGTCCACCATCTTGCCACGTTGGGCCGTCAGGCCATATGCATGGTATTCAAGGCCCAATCGCTTGCCTCGACAACCGTAGCTGTCAAGCATCTCGCGCAGGTCATTTCCCGGTGATGCACCTTCCTTATCCTTCCAGATCCGGATATCTTCTACTATGGATGTATAGGCCGCCTGGTAGGCATCCGCCGACCTTGTCAGCAGAGCGCATCGACCATCCGCGCCCAGATACATTGCCTGGAACATGGAAAAGCCCATGGTGTCATAGCCGGTAAGATAGAACATCGACTCTTGTCGGAAAAGTACGATTCCGTGATGGCCGGCAGATTCGATGGCCGCACACGTCCGCTGGCGCCGCGCCTCAAATTCGGCACGGTCAAAATGGAGCTTCATGGTTACCTCCCCGGAGCCCATGGCGATGGGGCTGTTCAGGCGAATTTGCGATCCAAGCGATCTCGGAACCTATAGTACCCACCGATCATGGGAAGGAACCACGGACTGCCCGAATACAATGGTATTGAAGGTAATGTCCGCCCCTCGAACGCGGATGGCGGCGTTTCGGTCGGTGCTGCAATACGTCGCGCGACACGATAGCCAAGGTAGGTCATCACCGCGATACCGGCGCCATTGCAGGCGACACAGTAGTGCATACCGTCGTCCTGCCCGATGTGAGGTAGGTGATCACGAGAGAATGCTACATTCCCGTTCCAGGCGTGGGTGACTCGATAGCCCTCAAGTTCAGGGAAGCGAGCAACCATCGAGCGGTACAGTGCAGTTGCGGTAATGGCTGGATCTACCTGCGTGAATCGCGGGCGACCTCCAAAGAGCATTCGCTTTCCCTCTGGGCACATCCGGTAGTAGCAAAGCACCCGCGCCGTATCGTTGATCGTGCGACTCTTCGGAATCAGCGCCTTCGCCAGATCTTCTGGCAGAGGCTCCGTTGCGATGATGTGGCTCGCCACCGGGACAATTCGACGGCGCAGGTTCTGCGTCACGGGCTGTGTGTAGCCGTTCGTTGCGAGAACCACATTTTCGGCGCGCAATTCGCCGCGCGGTGTAGAGAGTCGATACCCGCCGGACTCTCGGTCAATCCGGCGCACTTCCGCGTTGGCGCATAGTGTTGCGCCTTTGCGTCGAGCGGCCTCAACAAGTCCGCGATGGTATTTCGCCGGGTGCACACTGCCGCTGCGCCGAACCACCATGCCGCCGAAGTAATAATCGCTCGCAATCGCTTCGCGCTGCTCCTCTCTGGGGACCAGGTATGCATCGACCTTGGCACCTTCATTGATCTCGTCGATCTTGTCTACCAGGCCTTGGTAATGCGATCGGGCATACGCCCCGACAAATCGCCCTGTGCGCTCGTAGTCACACTCGATTTCTTCACGCCGAATGAGTTCTTCAACCAACTCAAATGCCTGCCGACCCTCATCCAGTTGAGCCTGCTTGCGCCCCTTGGCAATACCTGCACCACCATCACCTGCCAAGCTGCGACCAATGTTGTGACCACCACTGACGGCGCCGCCATTGCGTGTGCAGGCACCGTAACCAATTGATTCGCGCTCAAGTACGACTACGTCGACACCGTTGCGGGCGAGTTCAAGCGCAGCGGACATGCCACCATAACCGCTACCCACCACCGCCACGTCAGCCCGCGCGGGAACATCGTCACCATCTCCCGCCGCGGGACGCGCCTGCTCCCACCAGTATGGCTCGCTGCTGAATTCGGAATGAAAAAGATCACCGCCCTTCATTTGACTCTCCCGGGTATCGAAACCTTACGCGCCCTGTCCCGGTGTGCGCACGAGACGGTCGGTGGGTAGATTTACAGATCGGTCAATCGCGCCGCAGATAGTCGTATGCTGAAAGGACGTGCGTACGAACGACGTGCAAAAACTGTTCGACCTCTACGTGTTCGTCCGCTGCTCCCATGCCGGCAGGCATGGGTCCATATACATATGCAGGCACATTTTCATACCGCCAAAGTCTCGCATCGGTGCCGCCTAGGCTGACTATCGGCACCGGTTGGTAACCGCCTGACTCTTCGGCATTAGTCTGCAGGATCTTCATCATGGCGCCGCTCGGGTCGCAGTGTGAGGGCGCACTGTGATTCGCTTCCTCGATCCGCGCCTCAGGGTAACGTTGGATGATTCGGTCTAGCTGCACGCGCACATCCTCCCGGGACATGCCGACAGGAAGCCGGATGTCCAGCGTGAACCTGCAGGTACCAGGAATGATATTGACCTTTAGGCCCCCTTCGATCCTCCCAACATTCACGGTCACGCTCGAGGCCAGTTCACCAGCGCCGGGGCCCATTGCCTGGTCCATAGCCGATCGGCCAGCATCAATCGCGCGGGCAATATCCTCAGGCGGATTGGGTTCCATCCCGGTCAGGCGTTCCAGATCCACTATCAAGTTCGCGGCAATTTTGCTCGCACTCCGGCTCACATGGGCATAAGCGCCATGCGCCCCTTGTGTGCTAACCGTTACATCCAACCAGTACGTTCCCTTTTCGCCGAAACGAATGGTATAAGGGCTGCTCGGCTCCCCGTTGAGCAGACAATCCCCATGCACCTCCGGGTGTTCCCGTATCAGATAGCGAGCCCCCCAAGGGCCGAACGTCTCTTCATCAGACACTGCCGTCAGTGTCAGCCGCCCTTTCAAGTCATCGCGTACCTGGCTCAGATAGAGGTATGTGAAGATCGATGCGGTCGTGCCCGGCTTCATGTCGCAAGCGCCGCGACCGTAAATCTTTCCGTCGACCAGTTCTGCGGCCCAAGGGTCGTAGGTCCAGTCTTCGTCCTCACTGACCGGGAAGACATCCATATGCCCATTCAGGACGAGATGGGGCCCAGGGCGCCCCGTATCGAAGCTCGCCACAATGTTCGGCATCGTCTGCTCCGGCGCGATCACCCTATATTCAAGGCCTGCCTCGTCCAGAAGACGCTTCACATGCGCGGCCGCTTCCCGCGTATCACCAGGCGGATTTGGACTCTTGGCTCTGATAAAGTGTCGGAGGAAGTCCACGAGCCTATCGCGGTCCCGACTGATCCGTTCAACAAGCTCCGCTCGACTATCCTGCACTGGCATGCTGCCTCCTCATTTCTCCGCCCAATGTTGACGGCTCGCCATCAGTCCGCCACTACCACCGTGCTCTCCGGAGGCAGGTGCAGCCGCACGTTTTCTCCCGCTCTCGGCATCGCCAAGGTCTCGCCCCCCTGGCAAAGACGTCGGACAGAGACTTCCGTTTGGTCGTCAATCCGAACAAAAAGGCGCATGCTTTCACCCTGATAGACGGCATGCGTTACACGACCGTCAATCACGTTCCCCGCGGCGGCGCTACCGGGGTCGAGCACAAGAAGTTTTTCCGTACGAATTGCCAGGTAGAGGGGCTCATCATCTGGAACGACGCTACGTGTCTGGAATTCAGTACCACCAAGCTGCACCGTTTTGTCCCCGGTCTTGGTCACTTCAAGCATTGACGTTTCACCCACAAAGTCTGCAACAAATCGGTTTTGCGGATCTTCGTACAGCTCCGTTGGCGTCCCTAACTGCATGATGCGCCCATGATTCAGCACGGCAATCTGATCACTAAGCGTCAGTGCCTCACGCTGATCATGCGTCACGTATACTGTGGTTGCGTTGAGACGCTCGTGCAAATCCCGGAGTTCAATCTGCATATGCTCCCGCAATTGCTTATCCAAGGCAGAAAGCGGCTCATCCATCAAAATGATCTTCGGCTCAAAAACAATAGCGCGCGCCAGTGCTACGCGCTGTTTCTGCCCACCCGAGAGTTGATCCACCCGACGATCCTCGAAACCTTCGAGCTGGACGGTTGCGAGACTTTTCGCAACCTGGTCCTTGATCGTACGCGCCGAGGCCCGCCGAACCTTTAGCGGGTAGGCCACGTTTTGGCCGACGGTCATGTGCGGGAACAAGGCGTAGTGCTGGAAAACGAAGCCAATCTCGCGCTTGTGTGGAGGAACCACCGTCACGTCGTTTCCGTGGAAGGCGACCGCTCCCTGGGTTGGCCGGAGAAAACCGGCAAAGATGTTCAGCAACGTCGTCTTGCCGGATCCGGAGGGGCCCAGCAAGGAAACCAGGTGCCCGGATCCGATCTCCAACGACACATCATCGAGCGCCGTGAAGTCGCCGAATTCCTTCGTCAGATTGTGGGCTGATACAGCGGGGAGCTCACTTGAGCTCCCCGCCTCGACAGCATGCTTTGCGGTCGTCTGCATCGCGAGACTCACTCCTGAGTGAACCGTTCCCAACGCTCAAGTGCGCGCTCGCCTTCCTCGGATGCCCAGAAGTTTGCATCCAGAGTGACGGAACGCTCGAGATTCTCGGGCGAGGTTGGCAGCGTTGCAGCGAGTTCGTCCGAGATGATTCCCGTGTCATAGGCGTTCGGGTTCGCCGGGCCATACGGGATGATCGTTGCGAAGTTCGCTTGAAATTCCGGGTCAAGCATTTCATTGATCAGGCGCATGGCCAACTCCGGATGATCTGTTCCACGAGGCACAAGCACGCACTCGACCTGAACGATGGCCTGATTCCAGTGGTGATCGACCGCCGCACCGTCCTCCTGGGCTGCCGCAACCCGTCCATTCCACAGCGCAGAGTACTCAACCGAGCCATCGGCGATCAATTGAGCCGACTGCGCGCCTGCCGTCCACCAAGTCGCTACATGCGGCTCGATCTCTGCCAGCTTGTCGTAGGCCCGATCCACATCCAGTGGGTAGAGATCTTCCGGAGCGACCCCGTCTGCCATCAGTGCAATCTCAAGAGACTCACGTCCGGTGTTGCGCATGGTCCGCAGACCGGGAAACTGCTCAACATCGAAGAACTCTTCCCAGCTCTGTGGGACACTGTCCTCATCGACATAGTCGGTATTCCAACCGAGCACTGTCGAGTAAGTGATCAAACCGACCCAATTATCCGACTTGTAGTCGTCCGGAATGTCGGCTGCATTNGGTATGAGGTCATAGTCGAGTTCGTGCCACAGGTCTTGATTCTCACCACGCTGGCAATCGGCAACAGCGAGGTCCACCACGTCCCAATAAACATTGCCACTCATGACCTGCGTCTGGATAGCGGACAGGCCGGTATGACTATCACTCGACACGCTAATGCCTAGCCGCTCTGCGGCTGGGTTCACCATTGCTTCCATCTGCGATTCCTGGTATGCGCCGCCCCAGGACGAGAACGTCAGTGACTCACTCGCCGTGGCATTCATGCTTACTGCGGCAAGCGCCATGCCGGTGACCATGGCGGCAGTTCCTGTCCTGCCTGTGCGCATGGCGGTTCGAAACAGCTCACTCCGTACGGCCACTGCAACCTGGCTTTTCATGTTCGGATGTTTCATTGATCTCGCCTCCTCATGAGAGAGTTTTATCGTTCTGTTTACTTGCTCACCTGGGCTTTTCGGCCACCCCCAAGCAGTATGCCCAGCAATACCACCAGTAGGCTGAATACGATGAGAATGGAGCTGATGGCAGCGATTGTCGGTTCAATTTCGTCGCGCAGAGCGGTAAACATTCGCTTGGTCAAGGTTGAATTGGGCCCACCCGAGATAAAGAGCGCGACTACAACTTCATCCAGGGCATAAATGAATGCAAAGATCATCCCGGCAATCACGCTGCCACGGATCTGTGGGAGCGTCACGTCAATGAAGGCCCGCAGTCGCGACGCTCCCAAGCTACGAGCTGCCTTTTCCTGATTCATATCGAAACTCTTGAGGCCAGATCGCGCGGTTACGATGACAAACGGAATGGTCAGCATTGTGTGCGAGAGAACCAGCCCGGGAACGGTATGGATAAGGCCCAGCTCTGCATAGACGAAGAAGACGCCGATAGCGGTAATAATCAAAGGGACCATCAACGGCAGGAGCATTGTGACCTCGACCCATCGACCGAATCGATTGCCCATCTGATGGATGGCGTACGCGGCTGCGACGCCCAACACTCCAGCGAGGAAGCAGGCGCCAACCGAAATCCGCAGACTGACCCACGTTGCGGCCATCCATTCACTTGATCCGAAGTAGTGGCGGTACCAGCGCAGTGAGTAGCCATCCGGCGGAAAGCTGAGAAAACGGGAGTCGGAGAAAGAGATCGGAAAGACGATCGCAATGGGCGCCACCAGGAAGAACAGCGCGAGGAACGCAATCGCATACAGCCAGAGCCTCTGGCGATGCGTTACCTGCAAGTCATTCACGGGACTATTCAGCATCATCGGCCCCCAAACACTCGTTCGATCGCGAGGAAGCGATTGAGAACATAAAAAATGATCGCGATGATGAATAGCAGAACAATCGCCACGGAGCTTGCTGAGCCCCATTCGAAGTAAAGTTCGACATTGCGCTGGATCAGCATGGAGGCCATGACTACACGCCCTCCACCTAGCAGCTCAGGCGTCACGTAAAAGCCAAGGCACAACACAAAGACAAGGAGCGATCCCGCAATGAGGCCCGGCATGGAGAGAGGGAAGTAAACTGTCCAGAAGGCCCGGATCGGGTGGGCCCCCAGGCTACCCGCTGCCTTCATGAAGTCAAAGTCGATCTTCTTCATGGTTGCGTACAGCGGCAGGATGAGAAACGGAAGCATGATGTGCAGCATCCCGATCACTGTACCGGTAAAGTTATTCATCAGGCGCAACGGCGCGTCGATTATTCCCGTGTTCACGAGGAACTCATTGATCGGACCGCGCCGCTGGAGCAACACCATCCAGGCATACGTGCGCACTAGGAGGCTGGTCCAGAAGGGGACCAGGACCAGAAATAGGCCGAAGATCGCGAGCCTCGGAGGCAATTGTGCGAGGAAGTAGCAAAGCGGATAACCGATTAGAATCGCCAGGCCGGTTACGAGGAAGCTGATTTCAAAAGTGGTGCGGAAGCTGCTCGAATACGCCGTATCACTGAAGATTCGTTGGTAGTGAGCGAGCGTCGGTTCAGGATGGAAGAGGGAGTACCACGCCAGCCATACAAGCGGCAACAGCAACAGGATGAGTACAATCGAAAGGGCTGGCAGCATCAGCGCGAGAAAGGTCGCCTTCTCGGTCAGTGCAGCTCGACGTAACGCCGCTAGATTCGTGACTTGCGCTTGCATCAAGTGAATTCCCCATTGCGCGAGCCACGTCCCTGTACCTCTTTGTATTCGGACTTACGCAACTAACGGCAGAGTTGACTTTGCGGTACGTGCCGTGAAAACTGCGCCAATATTTTCACTTGTACTATACATCACGGGGTTGGCACAACCCCCGCAAGCACTCAAGGGTAGGGAGTTTTGGCGGCGCGCCCTGCGGTACCGTCGGGGTGGCTGAGTTGGCGGGGTGGCTGAGTTGGCCGGACTTCGCCTTTGGGGGCTCGGAGGGTGCAACCTGGAGTGGCGCACGAGCACGGAGTTTCTTCCTATCCGATGATTTGCCGAGATGGCGGCCGATGAGATGAGTATTACCACTAATGGAGGCCCGACAGTTGCGATGACAAGGCGTGGGCGTGCCTATCTAGCATTCCCGTTCTCGCCTCCCGACGCTACATCGAGCACCGGGAATCACCGAACTCCGAAGGACTTGCTTGACCAGCGTTTCGAATTTCGTTGGTTCTGGCAGGAGTGAATCCGCGGGGTGGCGCGCCCAATGACATTGTAGTGTGGGTGCATGACTGCTGGTACATCCAGCACTTCGAGGGTGTCTGCGAGCGGCATGACAGGTGGCACAGCCCTACTTGGGTCGTGTTTTGCCGACAAGCCGCCAAAGGGACGCCACCGTATGCACGGTGAACGCACCTTCAGCCGCGCCTGCCTTGGCCGCCCCCTCCATGAACGACGACAGCTGGGCTTTTGCCTAAACCATCTCGCACGTGATCAGCGCATGGCCTCGGACGTAGCCTGATGCCCGCCGATACGGTAGGCGCGTTACCACAACGTTATACCAACAGCGCGGAACGGATTTGAGACGAAACCAGAGCAACCTGGCTGTCCCCATCACGCCTGAACCAGTTCAGGCCGGCACTCAAGACTGAGAACTGATTCATGCGGATTTCCGCCAGCTCCGCGTCGATGTTCGTCGCCGCATACATGATGAGCCTCGTACTTGCATTCTGGCCTGCACTCCCGGCAACCGTTCCGGCGCTGGCGCTACTGATGTACCTGGTACTGTCCGCCTTCCGAATCCAACGCATGCAGGCACTATTGGGGGTTGCCTTTTTGTTGGTNGGCGTAGCACTTGCCGCCACCGCAGGTGGACTGGATAGAGTCATTGTCACCGTGCTGAATGCAGCCGAACTCACTCTCCCTCTCTTACTTCTGTTCGGCGCCGTTGCTTGGCTGAACCACGCCATCTTGGCTGACCCAGCCTTCCACGCCCTCAGCCGCGTTATCGGTCAGCTCCCGGCGCGACGCAGCAACAGCGTCATGAGCCTCAGTAGCCACTTCATCGGCGGCACGCTTACCTTGGCGGGATTTAATCTGATTGCAGCGATTGCCGGTTATCAAACTGACCAGCTGCGGCAGAAACGCATGACCCAGGCGGCCGTTCGCGGATTCACGATTGCTGCCTGCTGGTCCCCCTTCTTCGTTGGCATGGCAGCCGCACTCACCGCAGTTTCTGCACGTTGGGCCGATGTAGCGTTGCAAGGAGTGAGCATCGCAATGCTATTAATGGGATTGGTCTGGTTGCGTGAGCGGCTCAGACCATCTGACCGCGCAGCGGACACCACGCTACAGAGAGATGAAAAGTTGGACACGCCAATCAGGTCGGAGCTGCGCTGGATTACAATCATGCTGGCCGGCGTGATGGCGCCTGTCCTATTGCTGCATGAAGTCGCAGGTTTCAGCATTCCCACGTCGATTGCACTGGCCTGCCCCTGTGTAGCAATCGCAATTATTGCACGGACTAACTTAAACCAGATCCCATCAACAGCCCGTACCGTCTGGCTGCACCTGCCCTCACTGTCCAATGAGCTCTTTGTACTACTTGCCGCCAATATCTTTGCACTCGGCCTGCTCACACAGGATACGCTGGTGGATCACTTGTTGGGCTGGCTGCCCGCGGCATTGTCCGGGAGCCTGCTCGCACCAGGGGCGCTGGTCCTGGCCGGAACAGGCCTTGCGGCCCTCGGCATTCATCCACTCGTTGTAATCACATTTATTGCGGGCATCATGCCCACTGATACACCAGCCCCCTTTGCCGCCACAATCGCCCTAGCGCTGGCCATTGTGTGGGGCTTGGGCACCATGATTTCCCCCATATCCGCGCTAACCATGATCGTCGCACGTAGCAGCGGGCATTCACCGCTCAGGGTTTCATGGGGATGGAACGGCCTGTTCACCGTCACAGCAACAATCCTGGCTGCGGGCGCGCTGACTCTGTTACTGATGGCACAGACAGTTCTTGAGTAGGAGCCGGAATGCCAGCGCAATTACTCTTGGTTGAGTCGCGCCAGCCAGGAATCAAGCGTGGTTGATCGGTCTACAACAGCGTACTCCTTGTACCCAAGGCGCGCAAGTGGCCGAATGAGACGCACATCAACTTGACCATCATTGATCACTGCGTCATCAATGTGAATACCGATTACCCGACCAATAGTGACCTTGTTTGGCTGCCCATTTTCGTCGGACGGCAAATCGAACTGTTCGATGACGCTGCATTCGAGGTTGATTGGGCTCGCCGCCACCGACGGAGGGTGAACCACCCTCGATGGGCGCAGATCGACTCCAGCCATTTCGGCCTCGTCGACCTGCGGCCCCACCTCGTCTGATGTAGAAACCATCTCCGCGAACAGGTGTTCGGGGACAATGTTCACGACAAATTCGCCTGTATCTCGCGCGTTGATCGCTGAGTCCTTGGCTGCCCTCCCACCGGTTGCAAACATGACGATTGGCGGATCTGTAGCCAGGGCGTTAAAATAGCTGAATGGCGCAAGATTGACACGACCGCTCCTGCTCACCGTGGAGATCCAGGCAATCGGCCTTGGAATCACGAGCGCCTTGAACGGATTCAAGGCCAACCCGTGAGATTCTTCTTCCGGGCAATAGAACATGATGCTGCCAGTTCTCTGAGTAGGGATAGGGGCGGCCAGTATAACGAGTGATCCGCGTGGAGGCATTTAATGAGCGACTACCCGAGCTGGGAAACCATTCGAGATTCGATTTTCGTGCGCGAAAGGAGGTTTCCGCGGATTGCGGAGGACATGCCCACATTCCTTGGCGTCAAGCACGCGATCGACAAGTCGGATCTGCAAGGCGCCGACGTGGTCATCATCGGTGCACCGTATGCAGCAGGCTGGGGATCGCAGTACGCCGGCGTGGACAAGAAACACTGGATTGAGGGCCCTAAGCGGGTTCGCCAACAGTCGGTGCGCTACCAGTCGGGTTATGTGCAAGATTTTGATCTGGATATTTTTGACACGCTTAACGTGGTCGATTACGGAGACGCTGACATTCCGCCGGAAGCCGAACACGACTCTTCGGTAGGCACAATCTTGGCGGCACAGGCGGCAGTGGAGGCGAAAGTGAACGACGCTCTCGATTCAGGTGCCGTACCAATCGTGATCGGTCAGAACTCTCCGTGTGGCTCGTACGCCGTTGCCAAGCCTGTGGCTGAACGCAATCCGGGCAAGCTGGGCATGGTAAGTCTCGACACGCACTGGGACGCTAGCCCGGAGGACCGCGCAACGATGGATCCCAGGGTCGCAGGCTCGAACAGTTGGAAACACCGCGTCTATCGTGACTTTCCGAACTTCGATCGCGCACGCCTCGTGGAAGTCGGCGAACGAGGCATGCTCGAGAAGAAGGAGGATGTTCGCGCATTTACTGAAGCCGGCGCCTGCTTCATCTCCGCCTGGCGTCTGCGCACAGCGCTGGGAATCGAGGGCGCGGTTTCCCTGCTGGATCAGGCATTCGATGGAACGGACGCAGTGTATGCACACTTTGACATGGATGTCCTGGGAGGAGCAGGTCCAACCGGTGGGGACATTCTCGGGGAGCTCGCAGAGCCGATCGGCCTAAGCGATTACGAGGTTATTCGCATTGCGCACGAGATCGCGCTGCGTGGCTGCAATGCACTCTCCTTTATCTGCATCCCGCCTGGGTCGTCCGTGATGTATCGTGTCCTTGTCTATGTGATCACCTACTTCATGGCAGGACTGGCGCTACGGAAGCAGATGGAACAGAAGGCGTGAGGCCTATCACTGACTTACGTAGAGGCAAGTGCATGACTGGTTTAGTGAGGTGATCGGCAAACAGCGCAACCCCCTCATGCGGGTATATGGTTATAGGCCAATCGCTATAGCGCACGCAGGTCACGGCAGATGCGTCTCTAGCCTCCGTACGAAGGTGGTTTCGGAGGCTGCGCGTGTTGCGAAGGTTGTGCGGTCTGATGCCTGCCTCTGCACTGGACGCAGTCGAGGCACACAATCTGCGCCTCGCGTAGCAGCTGCCACATGGTTAAGCCCGGATCCATGCCCATCACCACGACTGGGGTCGTGCCGCTTTCATTGACATCTGCGCCATCAGACGGCGCCCAATAAAACAAGGCCCTAGCTAACGACTCCGAAGGTCCGAGTGCCAGCGAGCTTTTGCGTGCCAACGTAATCAGGCCAACCCAGATGCGATAAACCGCCCCACCATGGGCGCGAACCGATCGCGATCGACCAGGAAGGCGTCGTGGCCCTGCAGGGAGCCGAGTTCGTGCAGATCGACCTCGGCGCCGGTGGCGGTCAGGCCGCGCGCGAGCTGGC
>SL_3KL_010_SEDDRAFT_10002090_pt1 | contig 18306 bp, 19 predicted proteins | sample SodLakKL_010_SED_2_FD_10381 | JGI IMG/M metagenome (IMG submission 10381) | reverse complement strand
AGAATCTCTCTTCCGGCATCAGGTGCCAGGGGGACATACCCTCCTTATTGCCAAATTGCAGATTATTTGTGCAAAATCAACGTATAAGGGGGACAGGGGGTATAAGCGCTAACATAAGTTTGTTAGGCGAAGTTATTGATAATGTTCGAGAATTCCCCTCATTTTCATGGAGGGGATTAAGGGGAGGTTCAAGTGGTGTAACTGTAACTTATACAGCTTCTTAAAAGAGAATCAAGTCTTTTTTTAACCACCCCCAGCCCCTCCTTAAAAAGGAGGGGAGAACCTCAATTCAACTTATTAAGACTTAAGTTAACGCATATGGGGACAGGGGGTGAGTCCGAAAAAGCAGAACCTCCAACTCTATTTCTTTTTCTTGCCTACCGTCTTGTCCGATTCATCCTTTTCCTGCTTCTTCTCTTTCTCTTTCTTCTCTTCTTCCTCGTCAATCTCGATCACTTCAGCTTCCACCTCGTACTCATCGCGGTTTTCGTCAGCCTCTTTTTCCACGAAAACGCGCACATCGCTTACATAAAGCACCAGTGTGGTGATGGCTGTAAAAACAGGGGCATAAAGCACAAAGAAAGCGGTTCCTGCCACGCCGAGGGTAAGCTGGCTCTGAAACAGTATTTTACCTTCGCTGTTCTTCACAATCACCCTGCGGGCGTTGCCTTCGCGGATCAGACGCTTGATCTGGGTTATGATCTCGTCAATGGTTCCGCGGATCTCTTCCATGATGGGTGTTTCGGTTTTTTCCATGATATCACCTCTTTTTTCAAAAAAATGTGTAAGGGATTTCGTTTTCATGGTTCATACTACGAGAAGGAGTATGTAAAAGATACAGGAGAATTGAATTATGCTGTCGAGAGTTTACTGCGCGTCCACCATCGGAGTGGATGCACGATTGATTGAAGTGGAAGTGAATATGAGCGGCGGGGTGCCGAAGTATTTTCTGGTGGGGCTGCCCGACCGCGCCGTGAGCGAGTCGAAAGACCGCATCGATGCCGCGCTGAAAAATGCGGGTGCACGGTTCCCGAGAGGCCGCATTACGGTGAACCTGGCTCCGGCTGATCTGCCAAAGGAAGGAAGCGCGTTCGACCTGCCCATTGCCGTGAGCCTGCTGGCGGTATCGGAACAGATTGTAACCGACAAGCTGGAACAGTCGCTGATACTGGGTGAGCTGGCGCTTGACGGACAGCTCAGGCCTGTGAAGGGCGTACTGCCGATGGCGGTGGAGGCCCGGAACCGGGGACTGGAGTATGTGCTGGTACCCAAAGACAACGGCAACGAGGCTGCCGTGGTGGACGGCATCAGCGTGATGGCTTTCGAAAACCTGCACCAGGTAATGCGCTGGCTCGAGAATGAACGAACGATGCAGCCGATTCAAATTGATCCGCACTCCCTGTTCAGCACAAACGGACAGGCCGAAGCGCTCGACTTTGAGGATGTGCGCGGACAGGAAACGGTTAAACGGGCACTGGAGGTGGCGGCGTCCGGAGGGCATAATGTAATTATGGTTGGCCCACCGGGTTCAGGCAAAACCATGATGGCCCGGCGTATTCCCACCATCCTGCCTCCGCTTACCCTGAACGAGGCACTTGAAACCACAAAGATCCACTCGGTTGCCGGCCTGATGGAAGCGGGAAGGTCGCTGGTAACCCACCGCCCGTTCAGAAGTCCGCATCATACTGTGTCGGACGTTGCCTTGGTCGGGGGCGGCAGCATCCCCATGCCGGGTGAAATTTCGATGGCGCATAACGGCGTGCTGTTCCTGGATGAACTGCCTGAATTCAAGCGAAGTGCGCTCGAAGTTATGAGGCAGCCGCTGGAGGATGGTTTTGTGAGTATTTCGCGGGCCAGGATGAGCGTGTGCTATCCGAGCCGGATTATGCTGGTGGCTTCGATGAACCCGTCACCCACGGGCGACTGGCACGATCCTGATGAAAGCAACGGGGCGGCAAATATCCAGATGCAGCGGTACCTGGGTAAAATCAGCGGACCGCTGCTCGACCGCATCGACCTGCACGTGGAGGTGGATAAGGTGAGCTTTGATGAGCTGTCGGCCAAGACGAAAGGAGAGTCGTCGGCATCCATCCGCAGCCGCGTGATTGAGGCGCGTGAAATACAGGCGCGCAGGTTTATGGGCATGGAGGGGGTGTACTGCAACGCGCAGATGAGCACCAAGATGGCTCGGAAAATCTGCAAAATCGACGAAGCGGGCGAAGCTATGATGAAAAAAGCGATGAACTCGCTGGGGCTGTCAGCCCGTGCATTCGACAGAATCCTGAAGGTGTCGAGAACCGTTGCGGATCTTGACAGATCGGAGGCCATTCAATCGCACCATATCGCGGAGGCGATTCAGTACAGGAATCTTGACCGGGAGGGGTGGCTGGGTTGAGTTTTTAAAAGCAGCCAGAGTTTAAGAATGAGGTTGAAATCCGGGTCGGGTTTTTAACCACGATGAACAAAAGGGTGGGCACAAGGGGCACAAGGAATAGTTCGATTGCACGAAAGAAGTTTCGTGTGCAAGTGATTAAATGTGATTTTCGACGCTGACAAGACCTTCGGACTCTGTCAGGTCTTTCATAATGGTGAACTTCCTAACATTGATTAGGCAGTTTTAAGCGAATATCTATACGCTATTGAGTATGTTGATATTAACGATAATAGATTGAAGTATCGCGAGATTCAACACCGGAAACATTTTGAGAGAATGCGGTGTATGAAAAGAAGAGAATAACGACGGAGCAAAGATGAAGAGAACGTATACCACATATTACCCCGGCAACTGGATTTTCTCCCTGCCATTTATTCTTCTGCTTCTATACATCTTTCTATAAACAAGATGTAGCGAATCGGCAAAATCAGAGACGGTCAAGAACCCAGTTAGGAGTAAGCTTGATGAGCCATGCTATGAGACGCCAGCGCCTCGTGATGTAAGAAACTGGTTTTTTCTTTTCGATGTCAATAAGCATTTGCCTCACGGCTTTTTCTGTATTTGCAACCCAAAACATGCCGCGCTTGCCTTCAGTCATTTCGCTTACCACAAAACCCGGAATAACATCCGTGATGAAGATATCGTCTTTAAGTTTGTTACTCCGCTGTCGGTATGCCTGCATGTAGGTAGATATGAATGCTTTGGAGGCACTGTAAGGTGCCGCTCTCGATGAACCGAACAAACCGGCGATGCTCGATACACCCACAATCTGTCCGCGACCTTGTTTCCTGAAATATTGAAAAGCTTCCCCAAAAAGCTGCACGAAGCCGCTTACATTCACATCAATTATCATCTGCTCCATCCCGGTGATTGAAGAAGCCTGATAGTTCGATATGCCGGCATTCAGAACGATGATATCCATTCCGCCCATTTCTTCAATCAATTGGTTAAGCGCCAGCTTCGATTCACCATGAAGGGTTACATCCATTCCCGTATAGTGAAAGTTTTCTCCCAGTTCTTCTTTCAGGTTTTTCAGTCTTTCAGTACGGCGTCCTGTACCCCCTACAATGTAGCCTTTTGCAATAGCTTGTCGGGCCAGCTCTGCGCCGATTCCCGAAGTTGCACCAATGATGATGATTCGTTTACTCACTCTGGGCCGGTTTATTTACACACCGGCTTCAACGGGCTGCAGTGATGGATACCGGCTTTTTAAATACTCATATCCGCCAAAGAGCACACTGCAATAGATCAGATCACCCGCAAGAGTATTGTGGAAAAAAGGTATTGCAGCTGTGTAGCACATAATCAGCCCTTCCAAGTTGAGCGGATACATCGGGCTTTTAAGCCAAACGCCAAAGTTACTGATCACGAAAAAGATGATTGAGGCTCCGAGTGCACCGCCAATCACACGGCCAACCGATACTTTTTTAAACAGATAGTAACCGAGAATGGCAATCATAGCGAACGAACCGTAAATGAAGAGCATGCCACCCGTGAACCATGCAAATCCATCATGAAATGCGGCATACTTGGTATTGTTCAGAATAAGGTCGGTGCCCCATAGAGCGAACAATGGAATGATGAGCGCCCACTTTTTATCCTTAAAGTAAGCCATGCCGAAAAGCGCGATGGCTCCCAAAGGAGTAAAGTTATATGCGTGGGGCAGAAGCCTTGATAGTGCGGCAAAAAGTATAAAGCCCGCAATGATGTAGAATGTCTTTTTATTCATGAAACTGTTTGCCTTAAAATTGGATGCTAAATATAAGGCATGCAGAGCAAAAGTGTGAGGGTTGTTTGGAATAAAAAACCCCGGTCAGTGCCGGGGTTTTCGAAGTATCTGAGCTGTAAATTTACTTTAATTTGTGGCGAGTAACTCAAGATTGAGCTGAATGTTTACGCGATTGCCTACAACAGCGGTAGCTCGCCAGTCGCCGGTGCCAACACCGAAATCGTTGCGCATAAGTTCGGCGCTTGCCACTATCCCTGCCACACGAGTATTCTCACGCATCGGGTGATCCATCACACCCAAAAGCTCAAAGGGAAGATCAAAATCCAAGGTTACGTCACGGATTGTTAGCTCGCCGCGAGCAATAAAGTTGCTCTCGCCGTCTCGAACTATTTCGCTGCTTACAAAACGAATTTCAGGCCATCTGTCAGCATTGAAAAAATCATCCGTTTTGAGATGATCATCACGGCGATCATTTCTGGTATTAACTGAAGCAACCGGAATAGTTACGTCTATATGGCTTCCTTCGAGGTTTTCAGGGTCAAAGTGTACTTCGGCTGAGTAATCGTCAAAATTTCCATCAACCGGCGTAAAGAAGTGATTGATCGTGAAATTTATGGCACTGTGTGCACGGTCAACTTCCCATGCGGTTGCTCTGTCGTCGTTGTCATTTTCGATTGCAAACGCAGATGCGAAAAAAAGCAAGGCAATTGCTGGAATGAGCGTTAGTGTTCTTTTTAACATAAGATTTATTGATTAAGAATTCTGGTTTTAAAAAAGTAAAACACATTGTTGTGTTTGTCTGTTCATCTCTGACCAAGCTAATCACAATAACTGCATAAACGTTTCATGATTATGTAAAGAAATGATTGCGAAAGTATCGCAAGGGTCAGCTGAATTCCAGGATACGGACTTTATATGAGCTGTTGCGGGTCGAACGTAAACCGCCATAGCCGATCCGCATCTCTACCGGCATAATCAACACCGATTCTTTTTGATTCAGATATTGCAGAATCGGTGAGTTCGATTTCACTTTCCTCCAGCCATAGTGGAGATTCAGAGAGACGGGTCTTGTTCAGGGAAGTGGTGATGCCCATAGCCTGTGTGAACTTGCCGGGTCCGTTTGTGAGGTTTTTGGTTGAATCCAGAATTCTTCTCTCTTTCATGATCTCAATGCCTTGTTCAGGTAATACAGCCCTCACAAGCACAGCATCTGCCAGGCCTTCCCTGTTGGTAACTACGTTGAACAGATGATGAATTCCGTAGCAGAGATAGATGTAGGCGCGGCCGGGTTCTCCAAACATTACTTCGGTGCGGGGTGTGCGCTTGCCGTTGTTGGCGTGGCAGGCTTTGTCGTTACGGCCGCAATAGGCTTCAGTTTCAATAATGTAACCGGAAGTGAAGGCACCTCCTGCATTCGAGCAGATCTTTTTCCCCAACAGATTTCGTGCCGCATCCACAACATCCGGATTTTCAAAAAACCCGTGAGGCAATGTGTTACCCGGCCTATGCATCACGAAATGGCTGTATAGGGATTTTTTTCGATGGCAGGAGCAGGTTCCAGGTACACGTCCTGATACGCACGCGCCAGGATGGAGGTAAATACAAAAAGCGCCGCCGAATAGAACACCCAGATCCCGATGAGAATCAGGATGGTATATCCCTGGTAAAAGTAACGGTAGGCCGTAAGGGCATACTCGAGATAGATGCTTACACCGTATTTGGCCAGCTCGAATAGCAATGTGTAAGACAATGAAGCAACCAGTGCCACTTTCGGATGAATGCGCCGTTCGCTGATGTAGCGAAAAATGGCATAAAAAAGCAGCGGTGTAAACACCACAGGCAGTACAAATGTAAACATATCTGCCATCCATCCGAGTTCAATTACGATATCGGTGTAAGGTACAACGATATCATCGAAGCTAAACAGGGATATGATTGATACAGCCATGCTGAAGAAAATGAACACCCCTCCAATTACTCCGAATGCAAAAAAGTTGTGAACAAGCTCCATGGCGGGATGCTTTCGGTCTTCTATTTCGAAAACCTGAAAGATGACATGCTTAAGCGTATGAAAGAGGCCCTGCGCAAAAATAAGCAGAATCACCAGACCCACGATTCCAAAAATCTGACGAGCGCCAACCAGGGGTAAGATCAAATCTTCGAGCGTAACAGCACCTTCAATCAAATCGCCCGATTGGGTTTCAAAGCTGAGGCTTGGAAGCAGTTCCCTTCCATATCGGATAAGTTCATCAAATGCGGCATCAATCGAAAGCACATACCCTAAAATGGAAATCAGAATCAGAGTGAAGGGTATTGCACAGATTACGAGATTAAACGTAATTGCGGATGCATTGAAAAAGACGTTCTTTTTCAGGGTAAGATCGAGAACCTGATCCCAATACTGCCTGAGTTTTTCTTTATTGAACTGAATCATAGACAGTGAATAAAATACGCTACAAAGATATGAATGCCAATCAGCGGTTTTAGAGCTGGAAAACGGAAAGATCCTCAAAAAAAAGCAGAGAATTCAATACCTTTCAACATGATGTTTTCAGTAACCTAACCGGTTGATTTCAGCCACCTGATGAGCAAAAAGAAGCAGACGCCGCTGATGCGGCAATATTTCGATATTAAAGAGAAACACCCCGGCACCATTCTGCTTTTTCGTGTGGGGGATTTTTACGAAACCTTCGCCGACGATGCGGTGCTGATCAGCCGCGAGCTGGGAATTACGCTCACCAAACGAAATAACGGGGGCGACCAAACCCCGCTTGCCGGTTTTCCCTACCATGCGCTCGACACCTACCTGCCCAAACTAGTGAAGCGCGGTTACCGGGTTGCGATTTGCGAACAGACCGAAGATCCTGAAACGGCCAAAAAGGCCGGGAAGAAGATTGTGGACCGGGCGGTTACTGAGATTACCACTCCGGGAGTCACCATGTCGGAGAAACTTCTCGATCATAAACGGAACAACTACATCGCCTCGGTATACTGGACGGGCGGTACCGCCGGGATCGCCTTTTCTGATATCTCTACCGGGGAGTTTGCCCTGAGCCAGGTATCTCGCTTTCAGCTCGACAGCCTGCTGCAGTCGCTTCAGCCGGCAGAAGTCCTGCTTCAGAAAAAGTTTAAGAACAAAATTCCCGACGAACTGATTGGGTACAACATCACCCACATCGACGACTGGGTATATGAAGGCGATTACGGCTACAAACTGCTTACCGATCATTTCAAAACCCACTCACTGAAAGGGTACGGGGTGGAAGAGCTGGAGATTGCCCACACTGCCGCAGGATCACTGCTCCACTACATGCAGGAGACCCAGAAGTCGTCACTGCGCCATCTCCGCAGGCTTTATGCCTACGAGAATGCCGACTACATGTCGCTCGATGGTTCCACAAAACGGAACCTGGAGCTTACCTCCAGCATGCAGGAAGGCGGCACCGAAGGCACATTGGTATCCATCCTCGATGAGACCTGCACGGCGATGGGCGGAAGGCTTCTGAGAAAGTGGATCATGCGTCCGCTGAAACAGGTGAAATCGATCGAGGAACGACTGGAGGCGGTGGAAATTCTTGTGAAAGACCACAACCGCCGCGAGGAGCTCCGCGATGAGCTGGAGCAGGTGGGCGACCTGGAGAGGCTCATCAGCCGCATTAGCGTGGGGCGCACCAACGCGCGCGACCTAAAACAGCTTCAGCTTTCACTGGCACAGATTCCGCGCATCAAGATGCAGATTGGCAACAGCGACAACCTGATGCTGAGCGGGATCAACGAGCGGCTGAAACTGCTCGTGGAGGTGCAGGAGCGAATCTCGAAGGCACTTGTGGAGGAGCCGCCCGCATCCATTCGCGATGGGGGGATGATTGCCGAGGGATTCCATGATGATCTTGACGAGCTGCGCGAGATTGCCCGCAACGGGAAGAAATATATTGCACAGATCAAGGATAAGCTGGCAAAAGAAGCGGGCATTCCGTCGCTCAAAATCGGATACAACAAGGTGTTCGGTTACTACATTGAGGTGACCAATACGCACAAGAACAAGGTGCCCGATCATTTTATTCGCAAGCAGACGCTGGTGAATTCCGAGCGCTACATTACCCCCGAATTGAAGGAGGTGGAGGAGAAAGTACTGTCGGCCGAAGACCGCAGCAAAACCCTGGAGGGAGAGCTGTTTGAAGAGCTTCGCTTTTATGTGGCCGAGTATGCCGATGACGTTCAGCAGATTGCCCAGGCGCTGGCCGAGCTCGACTGCATACAGAGCTTTGCCGAAGTGGCGTTTCGAAACAGCTATGTGCGGCCCGAAGTGAATACTGATGATGTGATAGACGTGAAAAAGGGGCGCCATCCCGTGGTGGAGAAGACCCTGCCTGCCGGCGAGCCGTTTATTCCGAATGATATCTACCTCGACAACCGCGAGTTTCAGATCCTGATGATTACAGGGCCGAATATGGCGGGTAAGAGTATCATTCTGCGGCAGACCGGCCTGCTGGTGCTGATGGCCCAGATCGGCAGTTTTGTGCCGGCCGCTGAGGCAACGATCGGCTTGGTGGATAAAATCTTTACCCGCGTGGGTGCCTCCGACAACCTTGCTGCCGGCGAAAGTACCTTTCTGGTGGAAATGAACGAGGCTGCCAACATCCTCAACAATGCCACCCCAAAATCGCTGATCCTGCTCGATGAGGTTGGCCGCGGAACAAGTACGTTCGACGGGCTCAGCATCGCATGGTCGCTTTCCGAATATCTCCACAACAAACCTGAGGTGGCTGCCAAAACCCTTTTTGCCACGCACTACCACGAGCTGAACGAGCTTGAAGCCCGGTATGAGCGGATCAAGAACTTCAACGTGCAGGTGAAGGAGCACGATGGCAAGGTGATTTTCCTGCGAAAGCTGGTTCGCGGCGGAGCCGACCATAGCTACGGCATCCAGGTAGCCAATATGGCCGGCCTTCCCGATGTGGTGATCAATCGCGCAAAAGAAATTCTGAAGAATCTCGAGAGCCATACCCTCGATGTGAGCCACGACGGGAACGGGGCGGTGCAAAAAACGGCCGTCAAAAAAGAGGCGGCGAAGAAAGTGGTTCAGAACGTGGAGAAACAGGCACAGCTTCCGCAGATGACGCTGTTCGGATCACAAATGGACCCCAATGTGGAAACCCTTCTTACCAAACTGGAAGCCAGCGATCCCGAGAGAATGACGCCCATTGAGGCGCTTCTGCTTCTGAGCGAGCTGAAGAGGCTGGTAAAGTAGGGTTGGTTTCTCGCTGAGTTGCGCTGAGTTTGACGCAGATTTTCGCAGAGTTTAAGTGGATAAACTTGAACTGGTAAATATGAAGCCGGATGATTTGCCCGGGCTGTCCAGTGCTTCAGGTTTCGTGAACATCCCGTTACTTCCCGAAGAAACGGCATCCTACCACAAGCTGAAAGACATCGGGAATAAAGACCCATTCGATAAAATGCTGATCAGACAGGCCATTGAGCTTGGAGCTCAATTCATCACAAAAGACCGGGAACTTTCTGATTCAGGTATTGATGGATTGAATGTTATTTGGTGAAAAAATCCGGTGTGACCGGTATCTGAACTGTCTTGGAAATGCAATAGATTTCGATAAATTGATACGATTCTAGCTGTTAATGAGGATTGGGTACAGTACAGATCAGAACAAATAATCAATTCAATAAACCACAAACCCCGCAAACCAGGGATGTTGCCATATGAATACCATCGATGACGTGATCAGGGAAATGGACCGGATAGTGGATGAGTGCAGCAAGGAGCAATTGCGGGCAGGGTATTTTGCAATTCTCTACCGGATGGTGACAATTCGCGTGAAAGAAGAAATTGAAAAAGGTGCATTTCAGGATGTAGCCCGCATGGAACGGCTCGACATGATTTTTGCCAAACGATTTTTTGATGCTTTCGATGCCTGGAGGTCCGGCGATACACCAACCCATAGCTGGGAAGTGGCCTTTGAGGCATCCGCCGAATCAAGGCACCTGGTGCTGCAACAGATGCTGCTTGGGATAAACGCTCACATCAATCTTGACCTCGGAATAGCCGCTTCCGAAACCATTCAGGAAACAGGTGGCCGTCTCGATGACATCCGGGATGACTACATGAAAATCAATGAGATTCTTCAGGCGATGGTAGACAGGGTCCGGACAAATATCGGCACCGTATCGCCACTGTTCCGGCTGCTGATACGGCCTGCCGGAGGCAGGGACGATATGTTCATCAACTTCAGTATTGTTGCAGCACGCGACGGTGCCTGGCTGTTCGCACAGCGATATTATACTTCGGCAGATAAGCAGACGCTTCTGAATGAGCGCGACATGACCATTGCTGCCCTTGGAAGGCGGATAATTACACCCGGGAGATGGACCTCTGCAGTTTTACGCATGATCCGTACCGGTGAACATCATAGCCCTGATGAAGTGATGAGAAGGCTTGGCAGTGCCGTTAAGTCAAAATAAACTAACGTTAGTTCGAGATAAGATCTTTGAAATTGGCAACAGGCATGTCCCTGAACAAAACATTTTTTCAAGGTGGGGAGCTACATTACCCAAACTATTCTATTGAATTTACGTTAAAACACAGAGCCGTTCTTTTTCGCCTCTTCTTTGGCGAGATGCCGCCGGTACCGGTGCCGGCCCCAAACTCCAATCAGAACGGTTGCCAACAGCGCAAGGCCTCCACTGTAAAACAGTGAAAGGTTCAGCACGTAGTAATTGATGATGAGCATCATCACGAACGCTGCAGCAAGCTGCATGGCAAATACTTTTTTCAGCCTTGGGTCCATTTCCGAATCCGATTCTGTCTTTTTTGAAACTTTACGGGCACAAAAGGTAACCGTTTTTTGCAGGAATTGCTTTTCTTATGTATTCTCTCTGAGTCTCTATGCTAACAAATCAAACCTTATCTAAACGATATGATATGTTCCAGACGCAGTTTTCTGAAAACCTCGGGTCTGATTGCATCCGGCGCAGTTTTGGGTGGTATGCCTTTCATTAGTTCCTGCGCGTCACCATCGCGCGAAACCATGCCGTTTGGTCTGCAGCTTTGGACGCTGCGCGATATCATTTTTGATGACCCACAGGGTACGCTGCGCCAGGTAGCAGAATTTGGCTACAAGCAGATCGAGAGTTTCGAAGGCCCGGAAGGAATTTTTTGGGGAATGGGAAACCGCAATTTCAAGAGCTTCCTTGATGACATCGGCCTAACCATGATTTCGAGTCACGCGGACGTTTTTGAGGATTTTGAACGCAAAGCCGGTGAAGCTGCAGAGATAGGGGTGGAGTATCTTGTGTGCCCGTGGATTGGCCCGCAGGAGAGCCTCGACGACTACCGTGCAATGGCCGACCAATTTAATGAAATCGGTGAGAAGGCAAACGCGGCGGGAGTCAAGTTTGCATACCACAACCACGCCTACACGTTCGAAGAAATGGATGGCGTTCTTCCGCAGGACCTTCTTATGGACAATACCGATCCCGACCTGGTGGAATACCAGATGGATATTTACTGGGTGGTTGCAGCGAATGCGGATCCGGTTGAGTGGCTCAATCGCTATCCGAGACGTTTTACATCATCGCACGTAAAAGATCTTTCGAATGGGGATGAACCGGAATCCGTAATCCTGGGAAACGGGGTTATCGATTTCCCGACTGTGCTTTCGGCTGCGAAGGAACAGGGCATGAAGTATTTCATCGTGGAGCAGGAGCAATACACCGATACCACGCCCCTGGATGCGATTCAGGAAAATGCCAGGTTTATGAAAGAACTTCGTATCTGACCAGGTTTCAGTATTCAGATTTTGAGGGCCGACCCTGACGGGATACGGCCTTCTTTTTTGGATGAAGTTTACTTATTGAATATGAATCGTTGAAAGTATTGCCTGAACAAGAAGCATATCGCAGAACCCTGGAGCGGCTCGACCGATTCAGCTACTACACCGACAGCAACATCAGGGTGCCGTTCACAAAGTTCAGATTCGGACTGAGTCCGCTGATAGGCTTACTTCCGGTTATCGGCGATTTTGCCGGGTTGATCCTGTCTCTCTATGTTCTCTACGAAGCAAGGAAGATCGGCGCCGATACCGGGGTGCAGAGGAAAATGGTTTGGAACATGCTGATCGAATTCTTTGGCGGACTGATGCCTGTATTTGGGGATGCGTTCGATGCCGCGTATAAAGCGAACACAAGGAATACGGAGCTGCTCAGGAGGTATCTATATCGTGAACTGGGCGAAGAACCACCAAAACGGTTCCCATGGGCAATGTTTATCGTGATGTCACTGCTCTTCCTTGTACTGCTGTTTGTTATTTGGAGGATGATCTGGTAGCAATATTTCGATTAGTATCGTGTCCCCGATGGGTAAGGAAGTCCTCTCCCCCGAAGGGTCAGGACCAAATGTGGCTTTCCAAGGAGGGGATAAAGGGGTGGTTAGAAAAAGGCAAGTAGTTTATTTTCAATATCACAATCATGGATAGGGTGTTTCAACCACCCCCGGCCCCTCCTTACGAAGGAGGGGAGTCTTGTTTTTTCATAATTTAGGAATTGAACGCAGTTTGGTCGCAAAAATTTTTAAACATGGATCACTCAGTATTATTGCCCGGAAGCCGTAAGCTCACGATAGCGAAAGCAGTTTGTTGTGTGATCGTTCACCAACCCGCAGGCCTGCAGATAGGCGTAGATAATGGTACTGCCAACGAAATTGAACCCGCGTTTCTTCAGCTCTTTGGAAATCCGGTCAGATAACTCAGTTTTTGCAGGCACTTCTCGCATCTCTTTCCAGTGGTTGACCACCGGTTTGCCATCTACGAAGTTCCAGATCCATGAGTTGAAAGAGCCATATTCATCCTGTATCTGGAGAAAGCCTTTTGCGTTTCGAATCGCCGAATCCACTTTGAGTCTGTTCCTGACAATGCCCGGATTTTGAAGCAGCCGTTCCACATCCTGCTGCGTAAAATGCGCCACCTTTTCCGGGTCGAAACCGACAAACGCTTCTCTGTAATCCTCACGTTTTTTCAGGATGGTGCTCCAGCTCAGCCCCGCCTGCGCCCCTTCAAGGATCAGGAATTCGAAATGGACCCGGTCGTCGTGTACATGCACACCCCACTCTTCATCGTGATAGCGTATGTACTGGTCAAATGTGTTTTCTGCCCATTGACACCGGGTGAGGGATGAGTGAGGAGTCATGGTTTTTTGTGAGTTGGTTTCGGGTACGTGTGTGTCAGCGGAGCTGTAAGTGGTGTGATTGACTGCTGTCAGGGGTGGTTGTGGACAGTGGAACTGTCCACAAGAGTTCAGCTGAAGCGTTTTACCCATTCGGTGTATGCTGAGAGATATTTGCCGAGGAAACTCCGGGTAGACTCATCGGTGAGTACGCCGTTTTCATCAAACTTTTCGTGAGCCCTGAAGAGCAGAAGTTCCGCTTCGGCACCGCGTCCGTGCAGCATGATCATCCCTGCCTTGGCCCGTGCCGGTGGTGCACCGTTCTCAAGAACGGCTGCACCGGCATGGTGATTGAACGTATGTTGATTGTTCATAGGTAAGGTCATGAACGTTATAATTCTATTTCCGGCAGACGCTTTTCTATCATGTCGCGCCGGTTTTCGAGCCAGGAGGGGAGAAACAGCTTGTGGCCGAGATCTTCTTCTAGCTGGGCCGACTTGTAACCGGGGCCGTCGGTGGCAATCTCAAAGAGCACTCCGCCCGGCGACCTGAAATAGACCGATCTGAAAACATGACGGTCGATGACCGGTGATGGTGAAAGCCCGCGTTTCAATGCTTCGTTTCCCATCCATTCCTGTTCCTCATCGTCCTTTGCGCGGAAAGCAACGTGGTGTACGGTCCCGCGTCCGGTGGTACCTTGCTTATGCTCCGACTTTTCGATGAGCACGGCACTGCCGGTAGAGGCACCGGTTTTCCAGAGGGTGAGGGCATCGTGGCTTTTTTTCTTCTCGAATCCAAAAATAGCTTCCAGGATGTCTTCTGTGCCACTCGTATTGGTCAGTTTCATCGTGGTTCCCCAAAATCCCCGGATTCCGAACTCTTCAGGTACTTCACTTTCCTCCCAGGCAGGCAGGTCGTTCACGACCGGATCAAAAACCAGCTCAAGTGATACACGGTCGGGATCACTGAATCGAATTGTGTCATACCCGAAGCGATTAAACGGTCCCTCGAAATCTACTCCCATATGTCCAAAGCGTTCTGCCCAGTAAGGAGCTGAATTTCCCGGCACAGCAAACGAAATGGCAACGGTTTCCCCGGTTCCGGGTTTGCCTTGTGTTGCCATGGGCCAAGGAAAGAATGTGATGCTGGATCCGGGTGCGCCGGAGCCGTTTGCAAAAAACAGGTGGTATGTTGACGGATCATCCTGATTAACCGTCTTGAGTATCATTCTAAGCCCCAGAACTTTAACGTAAAAGTCTGTGGTTCGCTGTGCATCACCGCCTAAAAGCGTGATGTGGTGAATACCTTTATTTTTATCTGTCATGGCGTTACCTCATATGGTTTGTTCTTTCGAATAAAGATATATGTTAAATAGTTTAACATCAAACTATTTTAAGCGGTTTCAGCCTCAATGTAACAAAACAAAAGTTTTCAGCTAAGGATATGAGGTATGAGTTAAAGTGAAAAAAAGGGTGAGTGGGTTTTATACACCAGAACAGTTTAAATAGAAATGGAGTCTTAAACTCCTTCAGCTGACTACAGAGTATTCAAAATCAGAATGAGTTGAGGGCAAAAAAAATGCTCAATCTGATATAACAAATTGAGCATAAAAATTGTGGAGCGGGAAACGGGAGTCGAACCCGCGACCCTCACCTTGGCAAGGTGATGCTCTACCTCTGAGCTATTCCCGCTTGTTCAAGACTTTAAATATAAAGCCATTTACCGATCCTTTTCAACACTATTTTCGGATTTTATCCAATACCGCACGATTCGTAATTCTCGCCTTGATGGTATCATCGTCTGGAATTGCCGGCTTGTCCCGGTAGCGGTCTACCATGCAGAGAAAACCGAGCGGTTCATCGGTGTCAGCATGAAACTGGTGGATGGTTTCAGGAGCGATAAATACAACATCGTGCAGTCCAATTGGGTGAATCTCATTATCAAGCACCAGGGAGCCGCCACCGCGAATAATGACCACACTATGGGGGTGGCGGTGCAGTTCGAGGGATGAATATCCTCCGGGTTGTATTTCAAAATAGCGCGTCTGGAAATTCAGTTCAGGCACATCCTCTCCCAAAAGTGAATATCGATGAATATTCCTGAAGTTGTCGGTATCGGTTTTATACTCCTTCTTATCTACGTTTTGCCAGCTGTAACCCTTGGCTTTGATTATGCCGGATTGCGTTTTCTTTGTCATGATATTCCTCCCTCAATTAAACGTTGTTGAAATTCGGATGTTGCTGTTTCAAGTCCGCCGGGATGCTGATAGAGGCTGCCGCCGATCAGGAAAATCGTATCCGTATCATACTCCTTTACCCAGCCTGATACAGAATCTCTGTTGATACCGCCGCCGGGTGTTGGGAAGGACGCTCGGATGCCGGAAATGGAAGCCCTGCATTGCCTGTTTATCGCTTTGCATAATTCCAGTGTAAACGTAAAACGTCCTCGGGCATTGGGATATATGATGCAGTCGGCTCCGAATGCACGCCATAGTTTGCCATAATAGAGCGGGGCAGAAATTCCCCTGGTATCATGAATCACCATTGAACCGGAAAAGGAAGGATGTGCCATTATGGGAATGGAAGCATCACGGGCAATCTCCGTTAATATTTCAAGTCCGGTTAATTGAGGTGCAATCAATACACCATCTGCACCAAGGTCAACTGCCTCCCAGTACTGCTCAAGTACTTTAGATGGTGAACAGGTGATATTGGGAAAGTAGAGGGTGCGCTTGCCGCTTTTCTGTTCACCATTGCGCACGGCTGCAATACATTCGGTTAAGCGGGAGGTGAAATCAGCACTTTCCTGTGAGGTGAGGCCGTGGTCATCTTTAATGATATCAATTCCGCCGGAAGCAAAATGATATGCGCGTTCAGCAAGCTCTTCTGGTGATAGTCCAACTGGCTTTAGCGCTGTACAGCTGAGAGGCCTGTCATGAACATCAAGTAGTTCCCTGATGCCGTCTATTCCAAACGCAGGACCGGGCAGCAGAGCTGTAAGAATAGAGTCATCTACGCCAATAACCTTTATTCCAGGAAGAAGAGAACTGTTGCCGAAAATGACATTCAGGAGCTGAGTCGGATCTTCACCTGTGAGAAGCGAGGGAAATGCTATTTCGGCCTTCCATCGCTCTGTGTCGGTTTGTGAGATGGATTCAAGCCGGGCTACAGAGCTTCGAACGTGGTGCGGAACAGCATCAAGCGGCATTTCAACCGATTGTTCAATGCAGATATTTTGAGCAATTTGTTCGGCATCAAAGCCATTTTCGGCTGTTATTTGGTAGACTACCCGGAATATTGCAGGATTTTCCATGGCTGAAGTCAGCGCACAATAGATTCGTTCCGTTTAGGACCCGTTGAGATAATGGTGAAGTTTACGCCGATATACTCTTCAATAGAATGGATGTAGTTTCTGGCTTCTTCCGGTAATTCTTCAAATTGGGAAATGTCGCGGGTTGAACGGTTCCATCCTGGAAATTCCCTGTAGATCGGTTCCAGTTTTTCAACTTCGCCTGCATCAAGCGGAAATACAGTGGTTTCGCCGCCATTAAGGCGATATCCTGTACATACCTTGATAGTGTTAAATTCGTCGAGAACATCAAGTTTTGTGAGCGCAAGTTCGTTCATTCCATTCAACCGTACGGCGTATTTTAGTGCAGGCAGATCGAGCCAGCCGCACCTTCTAGGCCGCCCGGTGGTAGCGCCGAATTCCTGTCCGTTTTTGCGGAGCTTTTCACCTGCCTCATTATCAAGCTCAGTTGGAAACGGCCCGTTACCCACCCTTGTGCAGTAGGCTTTGGTAATGCCAAGTGCATGAGTGATAGCCATGGGTGGGATTCCGCTTCCTGTACAGGCTCCGCCGGCAGTTGGAGAGGAAGAGGTGACATATGGATACGTGCCATGGTCAACATCAAGTAAACTGCCCTGAGCTCCCTCAAGCAGAATGGACTCGCCTTTGTCTAGTGCATTGTGGAGAAGATGGGTAGTATTGCAGATAAATGGTTTAAGCTGATCGATGGCCGGAAGGAGAGAATCCATCATTTCATCGGCTTTTAGAGGATCTCGGCCATACACATTGCGAAGGGCATTGTTAATGTCTTGCAGATTACGGTCAATTTTTTTTCGCAGCGAATCCGGGTCGAGGAGGTCAATCATACGAATTCCGATCCTGGATACTTTGCTTACATACGCCGGACCAATTCCCCTGCCTGTGGTACCGATGGCATCTTTTCCGCGGCTTTGTTCTTTCAACTGATCGAGCACCTTATGGTAGGGCAATATTACATGCGCAGAGCTGCTGATGAAAAAACGTTTCGTGAGATCAACATTCAGGCTTGTAACTTTTTCAATTTCCTCAACCAGAGCAATCGGATCAATTACCACGCCGTTTCCAATTATACACTTAGCCTCTCCGTTAAACATTCCGGAAGGGATGAGGTGAAGTACGATGGTTTTGTCGTCAAATTTCAGCGTGTGGCCGGCATTGGCACCACCCTGATACCTTACAACGTAATGAGTTTTAGAACTCAGAAGGTCTACGATTTTTCCTTTCCCTTCATCTCCCCACTGGGCACCAATAATGATTCGTACAGACATAGATTCCAAAAAAAAGGAGGTGCATGATTACACCTCCCTGATCAATGATTAAGAGTTGTTCACCACGATTATTTCTCTTCGAATGATGCGATTGCTTCGTCCAAAGATTTGTAGTGCTTAAAAACGGTAATCAGTTTTGTTACGATAAGCAGGCTTTCAATCTTGTCTGCCGCGTTGCAAATCCGAAGATCGCCTCCGGCTTTTCGCATTGTGGTAAGTGCGCCAATTAGCATTCCAAGCCCGGATGAGTTCATGAACTTAACCTTGCTCAGATCCACAACCACATTCTTCTTTCCTTGTTCTATCAATTCATGAAGCTGTTCGTTGAGATTTACCGCATCAGGGCCGCCCATAACATTACCCTTGAATCCAATTAC
>SL_3KL_010_SEDDRAFT_10002089_pt1 | contig 18309 bp, 16 predicted proteins | sample SodLakKL_010_SED_2_FD_10381 | JGI IMG/M metagenome (IMG submission 10381) | reverse complement strand
CTGAGCGTTCAGGTGGTGCCCGAGGGCATCGATCTGGATCGTGACTGGGCGTTCTTCGCCATCAACGACAACCTGATCGAGCACGCCGAGACCCCCAGCATCCTGGCCGAAGACGGGCAGATCCTGGTGTCCCAGCCGCTGTCGGCCTATTTCAGCCGCGCACCCGAGCAGCTGGAGTTCGTTCTGGTCGACGGCGATGCCGGGCAGGCCTGGCAGGTCTCGGCCGAGGCCGGCGAGCTGCTCAGTGCCGGCGCGCTGGTCGATTCGTCGACGCCCGGCTGGGCGCTGGCCCTGATTCTGGCGCTGGCCGGCGGCGTGCTCCTCAACCTGATGCCCTGCGTATTTCCGGTGCTGTCGATCAAGGCCATGAGCCTGGTCTCCGGCGCCGGCCACGACCAGCGCGCCCACGGCCTGGCCTACACCGCCGGGGTGGTGGCCAGTTTCGCCGTACTCGCCGGCGTGCTGCTGGCCCTGCGTGCCGGCGGCGAGGCCATCGGCTGGGGGTTCCAGTTGCAGTCGGCCTGGTTCGTCGCGCTGCTGGTCTACATTTTGTTTGCCCTGGGGCTGTCGCTGTCGGGACTGTTCGATTTCGGGACCCGCCTGATGGGTGTGGGCCAGGGGCTGACCGATAAGGGCGGCTCGAAAGGATCATTCTTTACCGGCGTGCTGGCCTGCGTCGTCGCCAGCCCCTGCACCGCACCGTTCATGGGCGCGGCCCTGGGGGCGGCGGTGTTCATGCCGTGGCCAATGGCCATGAGCGTGTTTCTCGCACTGGGTCTCGGGCTGGCCCTGCCCATGCTGTTGTTGAGTTTCAGTCCAGCACTGGCGCGCCGGCTGCCGCGGCCCGGACCCTGGATGGAAACCTTCAAGCAGGCCATGGCCTTTCCGCTCTACCTGGCGGTGGTCTGGCTGTTGTGGGTGCTGGCGCGGCAAACCGACGCCACCGGCCTGGCGCTGGTGCTGTCTGGCATGGTGGCGCTGGCTTTCGCCCTGTGGCTGGGCGGGCGTCGGGCGCGCGGCGAAAGCGGGGCCGTGGCGCGGCATGCCGCCGTGGGCCTGAGCCTGGTGTTCGTGGTTTCCACGCTCTTTTCGGCCGACCGGTTCGGCGGCGATACCGGGCCGGTCGAGAACGCCCACTGGGAAGCCTATTCGCCCGAAACCCTGGCCACGCTGCGCGAGAATCCGGAGCGGGCGGTACTGGTCAACATGACCGCCGACTGGTGCATCACCTGCCTGGTCAACGAGCGCGTGGCGCTGAACACCCCGGCGGTGCGCGAGGCCATGGACGCGCACGAGGTGGTCTACCTCAAGGGCGACTGGACCCGTCGCGATGCCGCCATCACCGAGTACCTGTCAAGCTACGACCGCAACGGCGTGCCGCTGTACGTGCTGTATCCGAGAAACGGCGGCGAACCGCGCGTGCTGCCGCAAGTGCTCACGCCGCAACTGGTCATCCAGGCACTGGAGCGTTCCTGAGTTGCAGCCCACGCCATGCGACCGATACGCACTGACCACAAAGCGCTTTTTTTCTCTCTTATGGAACAAAAGAATTCACCACAGAGAGCACAGACTCTGTGCCCTCTGTGCTCTCTGTGGTGCAATCTTTCAGGTTTATTCGATGAAATACAACAAGGAGAAAACGTCATGACCCATCGTCTGATACAAACGATCGCCGCCGGCCTGCTGCTGGCCCTGTCCACGATGCTGACAGCCGCGCCGCAGATCGGCCAGCCGGCACCCGACTTCACCCTGACCGATACCCAGGGCAACGAGCATTCCCTGTCCGACTTCCGGGGCCAGACGGTCATCCTGGAGTGGACCAATCACGACTGTCCCTTCGTGGTCAAACATTACGGCCCCGGCAATATGCAGGACCAGCAGCGCCTGGCCCGTAACGAGCATGACGCGGTCTGGCTGTCGATCATCTCCTCGCGCCCCGGCGCCCAGGGACATGTCTCCCCCGAGGAAGCCGACGAGCTGACGGCCAGCCGGGATGCCTATCCCACCGCCGTGCTGATCGACGAGCCCGGCGATGTCGGCCGTGCCTATGACGCGCGCGTCACTCCGCACATGTACATCATCGACGCCGACGGCATCCTGCGCTACATGGGCGGTATCGACTCCAACCCCAGCCGCAATCCCGAAGACATTCCCGACGCCACCCAGTACGTCGTGGTCGCGCTCGAACAGATGGCCGCCGGCGAGGAAATCACCGAGGCGGTGACCCGCCCGTACGGTTGCTCGGTCCACTACTGATCGATCTTCCTTCCTGGCCGGGCGCGGACACCGTGCTCGGCCCGCACCTGCCCCCTTTTAATCGGGGTTTTTGGATTTGGTGGCGGGGTGCCGAGCGGCCTTGCCCGGGGCCGGAACCGAGGTGAATCGCCTCGCCGGCACTTCAAGTCATATGGCGTTCTGGTGCCCCTGAATGCCCTCTTTATCCTGGATGGCCCGGCCGAACATCGAACCCTGTTGGTTCTTAACGCACGGACAGGATGTGCCAACTTCCATCACCTCGAACCCGGCCCCGGGCAAGACCACTCGCCACTTGATGTGTATGCGAAGGTTTGCAGCAGAGAGTCCATAGCGCCACCTGACCGCTATCTGTCTACTCCCGCATCTCAAAGCGGGTGGCATTCGAGCGATCTCGGCCTGAGCGGATGGCGGAATCCAGCAACGCATTCTCCCCAAACCATACGCGCCCGCAGTAGCCGAATCGAAGTCCCCAGCACATCTCTTGGGAAGACTCAATCTTGTCGACGCCAGGGCCAGCCAATCCAGAAGGATCGTCTGGGCCGATCAACCGATCGGGCCGAGATCGCTCGAATGCTACCCGCTGCTCCACCTCCTCTTTCAGGTGCCTGTAACTGGCAATGGCGCAGAATCGCCAACTTGTTGAGGGTGCTGCGGGCGGCTGCGCTATAGTCAGTCCTTTCCATAACGCATCATTGGCATGTATAACCCCGCAGACCAGAACACCAGCATGGACACCGCCTGCGTGCATGCCGGCGAGGAAAAGCTGGAGGCCCGCTTCGGTCTCAACACCCCGGTGGTGACCAGCTCGGCGTTCGACTACACCGACGGCGAAGTCCGCTATCCGCGCTATCACAACAGCCTCAACCACCAGGTCGTGGCCGCGAAGATTGCCCAGCTCGAAGGGGCCGAATCCGGCCTGGTCACGGCCAGCGGCATGGGTGCGATCAGCGCCATCTTCATGGCCCTGATGAAGCCCGGCGATCATGCCGTGCTGCTCGACGGTCTCTACGGCGGCACCACGGACCTGATCGAGGGCCTGCTCATCCCGTCGGGTTTTCGTTTTTCGATCTGGGACGGTGACCCGGACCATCTCGCAAGCCTGATCACGCCGCATACCCGCCTGGTCATGGTCGAGTCGCCGACCAATCCGCTCATGCAGGTTGTCGACCTGGAGCACACCGCCGCCGTCGCCCGCGAGCACGACATCGTCAGCGTGATCGACAACACCTTCGCCACCCCCGTGGTGCAACGGCCGATCGAACACGGATTCGACCTGGTGGTGCATTCGGGCACCAAGTACCTGGGCGGTCATTCCGATCTCCTGTGCGGCACACTGACCGGTAACCGTGCACTGATCGAACGCCTCCATCCCATGGTCGTGCGCCTGGGTTCCAGTCTCAATGGCCAGGATCTTTACCTGCTCGAGCGTTCACTGAAAACGCTGGCGCTGCGGGTCCGGCAGCAATCGGCCAATGCCCTGGAGCTGGCCCAGCGCCTGGAGGCGCACGATTCCATCGACGAGGTGCTCTATCCCGGCCTCCCCGACCACCCTGGTCACGCCATCGCCGTCAAGCAGATGAACGGCTTTGGCGGCATGCTCTCGTTCCGACTTGGAGAAAAGCGCGATCCCACCCAACTTCTCGAAGTGCTGGAACTGATTCGCCCGGCCATCAGCCTGGGTGGCGTGGAGACGACCATCTCCCAGCCGTCCCGATCCAGCCACGCCAAGCTCAGTGAAACGGAACGGCAACGGCTTGGCATCGACGATCGCCTGTTCCGCCTGTCGACCGGCATCGAGGGCATCGAGGATCTGTGGCATGATCTGCGCAACGGGCTGGCCTGAAGGGAATCCATGTTCCGCAACCTGCCGCTGATCGTTGCTCTGGCCTTGCTGGGCTGGGCATTCTGGTCAAGCGAAACAGTCGCCGAGATTGCCTCCGGAGTGGCCGTGTTCCTGTTCGGCATGATGGCACTGGAGCAGGGGCTCAGGAGCCTGACCGGGGGAACCTTGGAGCGATTACTCAGGCTGTCCACCGACCGGCTGTGGAAGGGTTTGACCTTTGGCGCCAGCGCCACCGCACTGACCCAGTCGAGCACCCTGGTTTCGCTGCTGACCATCTCGTTTCTCAGTTCCGGCCTGCTCGGGCTGCAACAGGGGCTGGGGGTCATTTTCGGCGCCAACCTGGGCACCACCACCGGTGCCTGGCTGATGGCGGGCCCGGCGCTGCATTTCAACATCGGTCGCGGTGCTCTTCCCATTCTCACTTTCGGCGTGGTCTTCATCCTCACTCGCCACACCACGCTGCGCTCAGTCGGCTGGGTACTGGTCGGCATCGGATTCCTGTTTCTCGGCATCCAGTGGATGAAGGACGGGTTCGACGCCTTCCAGCAGGCCTTCGACCTGACCGCCTGGGGCATGACCGGGCTCAAGGGTCTGGCGATCTATACCGGTATCGGAATCTTGGCCACGGTGGTTATGCAATCCAGCCACGCCACCCTGATCCTGACCATCACGGCCCTGGCCGCGGGGCAGATCAGTTACGAGAATGCGCTGGCCATCTCCATCGGCGCTAATATCGGTACCGCGGTGTCCACCGGGTTGGCGGCAATCACCGCCAATATCGAAGGCCGGCGACTGGCCGGCGCCCATTTGCTGTTCAACGTGGTCACGGCCGCGGTGGCCCTGACGCTGATTACACCGTTCATGCTGACCGTGGAGTTCCTGGCCGGGCTGGTCGGCCTGGCCGAAGACAACCACGCCGTGCGCCTGGCCATCTTCCACACGCTTTTCAACCTGGCCGGCATCGGCATCATGGTGCCGCTGATCCCGACCATGGTGAAGGTGCTCGAACGTGTGTTCAGAAGCAAGCCGGCACCGGCGAGCAAGCCTCGCTATATCGGCGATACGGTCGCCAAGGTACCCGGGCCGGCCATGGAAGCGGCACGCAAGGAACTGCTGCGCCTGTTTGGCCGCATCTTCACGGTCATTGCCACCTCGCTCAACTACGAACCCGCCCAGTTACGCGCAAACAGTGATCGAAGGCAATTGATTGCTCCCCCCGAACGCGTACGTGCACACGACCTGGACGCGCTCTACCAGGACCGGGTCAAGCCGCTTCACGGTTTGATCGTGGATTTCCTCGCCCGGGTACCGGTCGAAGGTGAACGGGCACGCCAGCTGGTGGTATTGCGAACGACCAGTCAGCGGCTTCTCGAAGCGGTCAAGGACACCAAGCACCTGCAGAAGAACCTGGTGCGCTACCTGCGCTCGTCGAATACAGGAATTCGGGGTGAGTATTTACAGATTCGGGCCAACCTGGGCGAATTGCTCAACCGGCTCGATGCGTTGTCGCAGGAACCCGGCGAGGACCTGGAACTGAGCCTGGGCGAACTGGCTGCCCGTGTCGAAGGGAACGATATTGTTACCAACGGCCACCTCGACCAGCTCATTCGCGACCGGGCGATCACCGCCGAACAGGCCACCTCTCTGATGAATGACAGTGCCTACGCCTACCGGATCGCGAACAATCTGATCGCGGCGGCGCGAGCGATCTTTCTGCCGTTCGAGAGAATGGATGCCGAACTGCGTGAAGAACTGGCACTCGAGTCAGGCGAGTTGCGCGACATTCTGCAATCACCGGATGCATCCGACAGGCAGCATGGAGGTCATGCGCCATGAGTGGGAAGTCGAACTTTCAGAAATTCCGTGAGTTCCTGTCAAAGGACTACCGCGACCAGCTCAAGAAACGAGACAAGCTCATCGAGATGCTGCGTCGCATGCGCGAGAAACAACATGAACTGGAAGCCGAGCGGGCCGGGGAAAGCCACGCGGATGTCCAGGAGTCGCTAGACATGCAGATTCGCCTGCTTCGAGAGCAGCGACGCAAGGGCATCGAACTCCTGCGCGAACTGCGCGAGCTCCGCCGGCAAACGAGGCAAGATTGAACCTCACTGCCACTCAATGCCAAGTCGACCCATTCTGGTTGACTCCGGCATGTACCGCCTCATCGGCGCCATCCGGTACGGGCTAGTGGGCCGATCACCCGTCCCTGTTCCTGATTGTTCGGATACTACGCGCTAATTCCTCCCCCACTCTCGGTAAGGATGGGCGATGAGGTTGGAATTGAAGTAGCGGGGATCATCGGAGACTTCTTCACCCAGCCACTCGGGGCGCTCGAAGGATTCGTCTTCGGTCTGCAGTTCGATCTCGGCCACCACCAGGCCCCGGTTATCGCCATGGAACTCGTCGATCTCCCAGGTATGACCGGCATGCTCGACCCGATACCGTGTCTTGTCGATGACTGGCTGGTGGCAAAGGAATTGCAGCATGATTTCGGCATCGGGCCGCGGAATCTCGTATTCGAATTCCAGCCGTGAGATGCCCGCGCTTTGCCCCTTGATGGTCAGCCAGGCGTGGTCATCGACGACGCGCACGCGCACCACCCGTTGCTTGTCGGTGGACAGGTAGGCCTGGCGATATCGGCAGCCGTGTCCTGGCTGTTTCCAGCCAAAGTCGGTGACCAGGAACTTGCGTTCGATCTCGGTATGGGACATGGAGGTGAAAGGTTAAAGGTTAAAAGGACTACGAAAAATGCCGGCCCGGGGCCGGCATTTTTCGTAACGCGATCTATCCAATAATCAGCGGGCGCCGGGTTCGGCGAACTTCGCCATCCAGTCGGCCACCTGTTCGTACCAGTAGATCGAGTTGTTGGGCTTGAGAATCCAGTGATTCTCGTCCGGGTAGTAGATCAGACGTGATTCCACGCCGCGGCTTTGTAGCGTGCGGAACAGTTCGAATGCCTGACCGACCGGCACGCGGTAGTCGAGCTGACCATGAATGATCAGGGCCGGGGTGTCGAAGTTCTCGGCATAATAGTGCGGCGAAATTTCCTGGTAGATGCTCGGATCATCCCAGTAGTCACCGAAACGCACCGAGTGCACGGCAAAGTCGGCCGCCATCTGCGAGTACATGTTGTAGACCGGGGCGTGAATCAGCAACGTGTTGAAGGGGTGATCCTTACCCAGCAGGATGGACGACAGGTAACCGCCGTAGCTTCCGCCGCCGGCAACCATGCGCTCGTCGTCGATCCAGTCCTGGTCGGCAAACCAGTCGGCCGCGGCGATGGTGTCGTTGTAGGGCGCGGTGATCCAGTCGGGGTTGATGTAGTCGGTGAAGTCCTGCCCCCAGCCCGGTGAGCCGTGGAAGTTGTGCCAGGCGGTCACGTAACCCCACGAGGCGAAGGTCTGGGCATTCCAGCGGTAGTGGAAGCCGTCGGTGATCGGGCTGTGCGGGCCGCCGTGGATCAGCAGGAACAGCGGGTATTCCTTGCTTTCGTCGAAGCCCGGCGGGTAGTTGACCCACATCTGGATCTCCTCGCCATTGTGGCCGGTGTAGGTCACCGACTCGTAGGTGCCCAGGTCGACCTCGGCGAGCAGTTCGTCGTTGATGGTATCCAGGCGGGTGGGCTGGCCGCTGTCGGCATCGAGCCTGACCAGACGGGCCGGGTATAGAAAGCTTTCATTGGTCGCCACCATCGTGCCGTCGTCGGCGATGCTCAGACCGCCGAAGTTGGTCGCATCGGTCACGGCGCGAACCTGGCCAGCGAGGTCGATGTGGAAGACNCGGTTGGTGCCGTTGTCGGCCGCGATGCCGAACCAGCCACTGCTGTCGGCGGTCCAGACCAGACCGCCCGGCGAGCGATCCCAGTCGTCGGTGACGCTGCGCGTCTCACCGGTTTCCAGGTCACGCAGCTGGATGTTGACGGTATCGGCATAGAAACCGGGAATCTGCTGAGCCCCCCAGGCCAGCCAGCGACCGTCGGGGCTGAACATCGGCGACGAGTCGCCGGCCGGGTTGTCGCTGAGATTCTCGGCGCTGTCGCCGCCGATCTCGGCGAGAAAGACGTCGGTGGAGGGATCGACATGATCATCGCGATCGGACAGGAAAGCGATGTGGGTTTCGGCGGGATGAATGTCGAAGCTTCCGGCGCCCTGGGAGGAGCGCGGCAGTTCATGTCCCAGCGGTTGGGTGACCGGCTCGATGTCGCCGCCGTCGGCGGGAATGCGGAACACGTGCGCCTGGCGATCCTCTTCGATCCAGTGATCCCAGAACGAGTAGGGCAGCGCGTTCCACTGGCGGGCCGAAACATGCGAATCCTTCTCGGCCTGCTGCTGCTCCTCGATTTCCTCCCAGGTCTTGTCCGGCCACACGCGCGAGATGAAATACAGGTGCTCGCCAACCCACTTCACGCCATTGACGCCGGTGGGCACCTCGGTCAGGCGCTCGGCCTCGCCGGGGCGGTCCATCGGCAGCAGGTAGATCTGCGTGGCTTCGTCATCGCCGCGGCGGCTAGTGAAGGCAAGCGTGCTGCCGTCGGGGGAGAATACCGCGTTGCCGGCGGATTGTCCGGCAGCGGTCAGCGGGCGTTCCACCGATCCGTCGGTGTTGAACAGCCACAGTCGAGTCTCCGACGAATCATCATCGGTGTCGTAGGCGGTGACCGGCGCGACCACGTGACCGCCCTCGGGCGCGATCATCGGGGAACCGATGCGCTCGAGCTGCCACAGCACCTCGACCGACAACGGCTTGATGTCGTCGGCCAGTGCAAGGGCAGGCAGCACGAACAGAAGCGTTAGAAAAGTCGTCTTGATCTTCATTGTTTCGTCTTTCTCCAGATGGAAAAAAGGGTTCAGCGTTCAGGTTTCAGGTTTCAGAAAAGACATCATGAAGCCCGCCCTGAACCCTGAAAGCTGAAACCTGAAAGCTCAGTACAACACCAGCCGATCCACATCCATGGTGTAGGCGGCGTCGGCGGTGTCGTTGGAAATATCCTCGATATTGAGCGTGCCCTCCATCCAGAACGCATCCCAGATGTTGACCATGGGAATGGGTTCTTCCAGCCGGCCATAGATGATCTGGTTGGCCGGAGGCGGTGGGACGTGGATACAGGCACCGAAGTACGGCACCAGAAAGAATTCCTTGAGCTTGCCGTTACCGTCGGTTTCCACCGGCACCACGAAGCCGGGAATGCGCACATTCTCGCCATCGAGCTCACCGACGGTGGTGTAGGACTGGAAGGGTTCGGGGGCTTCGAATCCGGAATGATCGACGCCGCTGGACTCGGCCAACCAGGTCTCGGCTTCTTCGGCCGGCATCAGTTCCAGCCACTCCAGCTCTCGCGGTTCCTCGGCCAGCAGCGGCACGACCGGCAGGAGAAGAACCAGGGCAAGGATGGCGACGGACAGTTTGGACATCGGGTCAGACTCCGTTGATTCTCGGCATCAGCTTCGTGAGACTGCGCCTGGCCGGCGGCGGTTCACATTTTCACCTGCATGCCGTCGGCCAACGTGCGGCGATAAGCCATCAGGGCCGGCACCAGGCCGATGACCAGGCCGGCCAGAAGGATGCCCGCAAGCACCAGCCACAATCCGGCGGCGGGCCAGCTTGCGGCGACATGCAGGCCGAAGGTCGTCAGCAACCACGGTGCGGCCAGCGCCTGCGCCAACAGGGCCAGCAAAACCCCGCAGATGATGCCACAGGCGGCGATGAGACCGGCCTCGAAGACCAGCAATCCCGCGATCTGCCAGGGTCGGGCGCCGTTGGCACGCAGGATGGCCATCTCGCGCCGGCGCTCATTGAGCGTGGTGAGCAGCACGGTCAGCATGCCCAGCAGGCCGGCCAGCACCACCAACCCGGCGACCACGCGCAGGATCTGCTCGGCCAGACCGGTGATCCGCCACAATTCCTGCAGCGTGATACCGGGCATGATCGCGGTCAGGGCTTCGGCACGATAGTCGTTGATGCGCCGCTGCAGTCCGAACACGGCCGCGCGGGTATTCAGGCCCAGCAGAATGGCCGTCACGCTGTCGGGTCGCAGTGCATCGGCGCGCTCGCGGGCGGCGTCGGCATCGATCTCGGCACCGGGCATGCGGGTACCGCGTTCCCAGCCGATATGGATGGCACGATGGGCGGCAAGCGAAACGTAGAGCGTCTGGTCCACCGGGGTGCCGGTGGGCGCAAGGATTCCGGAGATGGTGAACGGGTGCTCCTCGTGCTGCTGCAGTGCCGTACGACCGGTTCCATGCGAAAGTACAACCGGCTCACCGATCGTGTAGTCAAGCTGGCGGGCGACCTGGTGACCGACCACCACCTCGAACAGATCGTCGAAAGCGCGGCCGGCGGCAAACTCCAGTGCCTGGCGATTGCCGTAGCGATAATGCTCGAACAGGTCATGGTCGGTGCCCATCACCCGGTAACCGCGATGCATGTCGCCCAGCGCCATCGGGATGGCCCAGGCGACGTCGCTGGTGTTCGCCAGTTCCTGGTAGGTTTCCCAAGAGACGTTGTTGGTGGCATCGCCGATGCCGAAGACCGAGTAGAGCAGAAGCTGGATGGGTGCGGTGCGCGCGCCGACGATCAGGTCGGTGCCCGAAACCGAACGGTAGAAACCATCGTGGACTTCCGAGCGCATCTGCTCGACGAGCACCAGCAAGGCGATGGACAGGGCGATGGTGAGCACCGTGAGCACCACGGCGAAACGGCGGTTGAGCAGGGAGCGAAACGCCAGGCCAAACAGGTTCATGCTGCCACCCCGGCCCGGTTGATCTCCGGAAGGCTGACCTCGCGGTCGAAGTCGTGGGCCAGGTCCGGATCGTGGCTGACGAACAGCAAGGCGCTGCCGGCCGCTTCGATTTGTGCAAACAGCAGTTCGATGAAGGCCTGGCGACGATCACTGTCGAGCGCGGAGGTCGGTTCATCGGCCAGCACCAGTTGCGGCTTGCCGATCAGCGCCCGCGCGGCGGCGACACGTTGTTGCTGGCCGACACTGAGTTCATCGGCGCGCTTGCCGCGCTGCTCCGGGGCCAGGTCCATGGCGTCGAGCAACCTCTCGGCGGCAACGCCCACGTCGCCGGCCCTTTTCGCGCGGGTTCGCGAGAAGCGGCAGGGCAGGGTCACGTTGGCGCGCACATCCAGCCACGGCAGCAAATTGAACTGCTGAAAGATCACGCCCAGGTGCTCGGCACGGAAACGATCCCGGGCAGCCGCCGACAGGGAGCCGAGGTCGGTGTTGTCGAAGCGGATGCGTCCGCCATCGGGTTGGATCAGTCCGCCGATGGCCGCCAGCAGGGTGGATTTGCCCGAACCGCTGGGTCCCTTGAGGAAGACCCGCTCGCCACGGGCAATGCTGAATTCGGCGATATCGAGCACCGGCCGTGACTCGCCCGGCCAGGTGTAACGGAGCTTTTCGATGCGCAACAGATCGGACATATGGGGCTTTGTCTAAGCGGCTAGGGGTCAGCGCAGGCGAATACGCGAGTTGGTGGCGGTCAGTCGCACCCGCTCGGCAAGAGTATCGGTGAGGACATCGATTCGCACTTCCTCGTTGGCCGGAAAGGCATCGAACAAATCCAGCGCAATCCATGCCAGGCGGTCGGGCCGGCTGCACTCGACGCCGAGCTCGAGGTGGAACTCGGCGTGTTCATGGTCGTGGTGATCACCGTGGCCGTCATGGTCATGGTCGTGATCGTGGTCGTGCACTCGATCGTCTCCGAAACCGGGCATGGCGAGATCCAGCCGTTCGACGCGACAGTCGCCGCCCGGGTCGAGTTCGAGCCAGGCGCCGGACTCGAGAGCCTGCCTGACGGAGCGCAGACGGGCGCGCTGGGCGTCATCGCGCGGGGCATGCTCGAAGCCCACCAGGTTCATTCCCGGGAATACCAGCGACAGACTTACACGTCCCTCATCGACAGCCAGCGTGCCGTACGCCTGGCCGTGGACGTGGGCCCCATGCTGGCGCTCCAGTGACCCGGCCGGCAAGCCCAAGGCAGGCAGAATCGCAAACAACAGGGTCATCGTAACGAGCGGTGACTTCATGGTGGGTTCTCCGGCAACACGGCTGAATGATACTGGTTCAGGTATTGTTATAATATAACATTATTAATCCCGAGCAATGTCATGCGCATATTCCGCTGGCCCGACCGACTGGGCATGATCATCGCCGTTGGCTGTGGATTGCATTGTGCGGCCATGACCGTCGCTTTCCTGGCCTGGCCGGCCTTGTGGCTCAATCGCAGCCTGTGGGAAAGCGGCATCTGGAAGCAGCTCATCGTTCTGGAGTGGTCGCTGCTGGCAATGGCCTGGCTGCTGATTCTGACCACCGCGGTCAACGGCTGGTTCACCCATCACCGCTGGCCGCCGACGGTCATCGGACTGGCCGGGGCCGGCCTGATGACCGTGGCGATCGCCTCCCCCCTGCATACCCTGGGCTACTGGGGCAGTACGCTGGCCCTGATCGGTGGCGTCATGGTGGCCGCGGCCCACTGGCTCAACCTGCACCTGCTGCGCCGCTGCCGTTGTAATTGAATCCCCCGAAACCGGCGGGTTTGCATGGCTCCGGCGCTTGCCGCACAATTGCGCGCTTGAACTACGTGAATTCTCGGGGATAGAACAACAATGCAGACAACTTCCATTCACGGGATGTGGTCCTCGCGCCTGGCCTTCATCCTGGCCGCCACCGGTTCGGCCGTGGGCTTGGGCAACATCTGGCGCTTTCCCTATGTCACCTCCGACAATGGTGGCGGTGCCTTCGTGCTGATCTATCTGGGCTGCATTCTGCTCGTCGGCCTGCCAATCATGTGGACCGAGATTGTCATCGGGCGGCGCGGACGCATGAGTCCGATCAATTCACTCAGGGAGCTTTCCGACGATGCCGGTGCTTCGCGCAAGTGGATGGGGATCGGTTTTCTGGGGGTAATCGCCGGCTTCCTGATACTCTCGTTCTATTCCGTCGTGGCCGGCTGGACCCTGCACTACGGGTTCCTCTATCTCAAGGATCTGTTCGGCGGCGCCACCATCACGGACCCCGACGCTACCTTCGGCAGCCTGCTCGCTCAACCGGGTGAACTGGCGTTCTGGCATGGATTGTTCATGGTGATGACCGTCAGCGTAGTTGCCTTCGGGGTGGAGAAGGGGCTGGAACGAGCGGTCAGCATCCTGATGCCGCTGCTGTTCGTGCTCTTGCTGGTGTTGCTGGGGTACGGTATGAATACCGGCTATTTCCTGGAAGCGGCCGGTTTCCTGTTCAAGCCGGACTGGTCGCAGGTCTCCGGTGCGATGATCGTCACCGCCATGGGCCAGGCCTTCTTCACTCTGAGCCTGGGCATGTGCGCGATCATGACCTACGGTGCCTACCTGCCGTCGGGGGTGAATATTCCGAGAGTCGGGGTCACGGTGGCGGCCACCGATACCGTGGTCGCCCTGGTTGCCGGACTGGCCATATTCCCCATCGTCATTTCTTTCGGCCTCGATCCGGCCGGCGGCGGGCCGGGACTGATTTTCACCTCGCTGCCGCTGGCTTTCGCCGAAATGCCCTTCGGGATCCTCTACGGATTCCTTTTCTTCACCTTGCTGTCGGTGGCCGCCTGGACCAGCGGCATTTCTCTGATGGAGCCGGCCACCGCCTACATCGTCGAGGCCACCAATCTTTCGCGCAAGGCTGCGGCAATCTGCGTGGCCGCCGTGGCCTGGATGATGGGGCTGGCCAGCGTGTTTTCCTTCAATGTCTGGTCCGAAGTCCGGATAGGCGGGCTTGAGGTCATGGATGCCATTGTCTACGTGGCCAATGACGTGATGTTGCCTGTCGGTGGCCTGCTGACAGCGGTATTCGGCGGTTGGGTGTTGTCTAGCCGAATCACCCATGAAGAACTCGACAAGAAGATGCCGGACTGGGCCTACAACGCGTGGCTGTGGGTCACCCGCATTGTCACGCCGGCCCTGATCCTGGTGGTGCTGGCCGGCCTGTTCGGCATTATCTAAACTCGCGGGGCGCGAGGCCAAGGGCTTCGCGCCCGGACGCGTGACGGTTCAGCCTCCGAGTGCCGAGGCCAGCAACTGAGACAGATCGATCTCGGCCTCGGGGGCGTTGACCGTGTTGGTGCACACGATGCGCTCGATCCCGCCCTCGTGCATGACCTCCCGGGCATTCTCCCCGAACAGGCCGTGAACGCCAACGGCCAACGGTGGCCGGAAGCCTGAATCGATCAGGTGGCGCGCGGCCCGGGCCATGGTCGTGCCCGAGGAGATGATGTCGTCGACCAGCACGGGGGTATGGTTCTCCAGTCCGTCCAAGTCGGGGAGCTGCATGCGGACATCGCGATCGCCGTAACGCTTCTTGGTGAATACCCGCCAGGGCAGGTTTTCCAGACCGGCGACTTCGCTGACCCATTGTTCGCTTTCACCGTCCGGGCCGATCAGCACCGGGTCTTCGACTTCCCGCGCGATCCATTCGGCCACGGCCGGTGCGGCCGCAACCACCGTGGAAACCAGCGAATAAACCTCGTCGAGACTGGCGTAGCGGTGCAGGTGCGGGTCGACGGTGACCAGGTCATCGAAGTGGGCCGAAAGCCAGCGCGCGAAGGTGCGAGAGGTCAGCGCCTCTCCCGGGGCAAAACGCTGGTCCTGGCGCATGTAGGCCAGGTACGGACTGACCAGCCCGACCCGACGCGCACCCAGATCGCGTGCCAAGTCGGCGGCGAACAGCAGCGCGGGGATCTTGTCGTCGGGCCGATCCAGGGTGCACACGCACACCACCTCACGCCCGGCCGGATCAGCATGCAGGCGCAGGTAGCTTTCGCCGTCGGGAAAACGGCGAAATTCCAATCGAGCCAGCTCGGCATCCAGTGACTGCGCGAGGCGATCAGCCAGGGTCTCGTTACCGGGCAGGGCGACGATCAGTGTTTCGGTGGTCATGACATTCCCTTTTCAGGCAATCTTGATGATGCCGTTTGTCTCGGCGAATTCGCGAGCATAGTTGAGTTCACCGGCCGTTTCGGCATGGATGGTGTAGAGCACCTTGCCGGCATCGACATGGTCACCGAGCTTGACGTGGATCTCGAGACCGGCGGCTGCGGCGCCGGGCGCACCGGCCAGCTTGGCCACACGGGCCAGACGACGGTTGTCGATGGATACGATCTCCCCGGCATCACTGGCAGCCATCTCGTGCCGACGGGCGGCCAGAGGCGGCTCGCGCAGCCCGCCCTGGGCGGCACAAATGGCCTGGAACTTCGTCCAGGCGCGGCCGTCGGTCAGGGTTGATTCGGCCATTTCCTCGCCGCAACCCTGCTCGGCAGTACCGGTCAGTTCGAGTAGTGCGCCGGCCAGGCGCACGGCACGACGGCGCAGGTCGGCCGGTTGATCGGCATCGTTGCGCAACACGGCCAGCAGATCCCGGGCTTCCAGGGCGGGGCCGATGCCNCGACCGACCGGTTCACTGCCGTCGGTGATCAGTATGCGCAACTTCAGGTCGAAGGCTTCGGCCACCGAGTGCAGNCTGCGACTCAGTTCCTCCGCCTCTTCGCTGCTTCTGACCTTGGCTGTGGGACCGACGGGGATATCCAGCACCAGGTGAGTGGCTCCGGCCGCCACCTTTTGCGACCGACCGGTTCACTGCCGTCGGTGATCAGTATGCGCAACTTCAGGTCGAAGGCTTCGGCCACCGAGTGCAGCCTGCGACTCAGTTCCTCCGCCTCTTCGCTGCTTCTGACCTTGGCTGTGGGACCGACGGGGATATCCAGCACCAGGTGAGTGGCTCCGGCCGCCACCTTTTTCGACAGGACCGAGGCGACCATCTGGCCTTCGGCGTCGAGGTCCATCAGGCGGGCGACGCGAATGAGCATGTCGTCAACCGGGCTCAGTCTCACGGCACCGCCCCAGGCCACGCAACCGCCCTCCTTTTCGATGACCGCGCGCATCTGGTCCAGGTCCAGGTCCACCGGTGCCAGGGTTTCCATGGTGTCGGCGGTTCCGGCCGGCGAGGTGATGGCGCGCGAGGAGGTCTTCGGCATCCACAGCCCGCAGGCGGTGACCATGGCGACCACCAGCGGAGTCGTGCGATTGCCCGGCAGCCCGCCGACACTGTGCTTGTCGGCGATGATATCGCGCGGCCAGCGCAGGCGATCGCCGGCATTGATCATGGCCTCGGTGAGATGGATCAACTCGTCGTCATCCGGCACTCGTGCGGCCATGACGGTCAGGAACATTGAGAGATGGATATCGGCATAGCGACCCGCCGAGATGTCGGCAATGATCTGGTGCATCTCTTCCCGCCCAAGGGATTTGCCGTAGATTCGTCCACGGACCAGGCCGAGTGAGTCCAGCGGTTGCGGGTGAGCGATGTGTACGAGGTCACCCTCGTTGACCTGCAGCCGTTCCCAGGCGGATTCCGACAACGCGATTTCGTCGAGAGCAAGAAGCTCGGAGTCGATCTGGTAAAGCGTTGCGATGATGCGCCGATCACCGTTTTGCAGGCGCACGCGGGCATGGGCCGAGAAACCTTCCGATCGACACACCGGGCTGTCGCGCCGGGTAATGACCACCAACTGGTCATGAGTGTCGAGCGCCACGCGGCGTGCTCGCAGGTTGTTGCCGTTGCTTTCCTCGGGCCGGTCGTGATGCCTCATGCCAATGGATACTCCTGTTCGGGTTCTGGAACCAGGCAGTTCCAGTCCAGTTCTTCCTCGATGCGCCGCCTGAGCGCATCGGAGGCATCGGGTTCACCGTGGACGATGAACGTCTTGCGTGGCGGGTGCTCGAAATGTCGGAGCCATTCGATGATCTCGTCGGCATCGGCATGCGCCGAGAGCATGTCCAGATTCTCGATCTGTGCCTTGGACGCCCAGTACCGGCCATGAATCTTGACTTGCTCGGCACCGTTGACCAGGGCGTCTCCCCGCGTGCCGGGCGCCTGGAATCCGGCAAACAATATGGTATGACGCCGATCGCCAAGGTAGGCCTTCAGGTGATGCAGGACACGTCCACCCGTGGCCATGCCGCTGCCGGCAATAATGATCTTCGGGTGTGGATCACGATCCAGTTGCCTGGACTGGTCCGGGTCGTGAACGTAGTGGGGTAGCGAACAGGCCCGGGCAGCCTCTTGCCGGCTCAGGCGATGATCGTCGGGATGATTCTGGAATACGTCGGTGGCGTTGATTGCCAGCGGACTGTCCAGGTAGACGGGCAGTGTCGGGATCCGGTGATCATCGAGCAGGCGGCGGATGTGGTGCAGCAGTAACTGGGTTCGGCCAACGGCAAATGCCGGGATGATGATGGAGCCGNCCCGCTCGACGGTGTCGCCGATGACGCGAGCCAGCGCGACTTCCGGGTCCTCACGATCACGCCGGCGATTGCCATAGGTGGATTCGACCACGAGGTAATCGGCCGCTCGCACCGGCTCCGGGGGCGGCATGGTGGCCGAACTGCCGTGCCCCAGGTCACCGGAAAACACCACGCGGCGACCCGCCACGTTCAATTCGGCGATGGCCGCGCCGGGGATATGGCCGGCACGGCGGAAAAGCACCTCGAGTTTTTGCTTGAGCCGATAGGGACTGCCGAAATCCAGCGTTCTGAAAAAAGGCATGACGGCTTCAGCGTCGGCCTGGGTGTAGAGCGGGCGTGCCGGTTGATGGCGAGTCGTGCCGTGGCGGTTGGCGAATTCGGCATCCTTTTCCTGGATGAAGCCGCTGTCGGGCAACAGGTGCCGGCACAGGTCCCGGGTGGCCGGGGTGGCCAGGATCCGGCCCTTGAAGCCGTCACGACAAAGTACCGGCAGCCAGCCCGAATGATCGAGGTGGGCGTGCGTCAGGATGACCGCCTGGAGCTGGTCCGGACGCACCGAAAGCGGACGCCAGTTGCGCTGGCGCAAATGCTTGTAACCCTGGAACAAGCCGCAGTCGACCAGCCAGCGGCTGCGTTTGTAACGAAGCAGGAAACGCGAGCCGGTGACGGTGCCGACGGCGCCGAGGAATTTGATTGAGCGTTCAGGTACCGACGGCATGGCATTCGTGATTCCGGCGACCACAAAGGGCGGCAAAGCGGGTCAATAGTTCATCACCCAGTGGCGCATCGACCACCGCCCGGGCAAGTGCATCGTCGTCGAACCCTTCTGCCCGCAATTCGTTGCGACGCTCGCGAACATAGGCGCGCATGATGTCGGCATCGAACTCGGGATGAAACTGTACTCCCCAGCTCCGGTTTCCGAAATGCAGGGCGTGGTGCGG
>SL_3KL_010_SEDDRAFT_10002088_pt1 | contig 18310 bp, 18 predicted proteins | sample SodLakKL_010_SED_2_FD_10381 | JGI IMG/M metagenome (IMG submission 10381) | reverse complement strand
CCGGGCTGATCCTCGGCAAGGGGATGCCCGGCCCACGAGGTCGGCAGCGGGCCTTCTCGGGGCCGGGAACCGGAAGCCGAAGACCGGCGTCGCCGTGCCGGTCACTCAAGCGATATCTCGCCCTCGAGCACGTAGGGTTCGCTCAGCGGACCGAATTCCAGGGTCACCTTGACCGGCAGGGTCTCGTTTCCCTGCAATGCACCGGACTCCACCCCCTTGCGCACGGCCACTTCAATCTCGCGCTGACAGTTGATGCCCATGCGCTTCAGGAAGGCGCGTACACTCATGTTAAGGGCTTCCTCGTTCATCAAATGCTCCTCTGATGCTTCTGTCGGACCCCTTCCGGAGCCTGCTTATGACGGGGCGAGAAGGCCCCGCATCATCACGGCCTTGCCGAGCGCGAAAGATGTTGCCGGGTCACCTTGGCCCGGCAACACCCCTGCCCGCATCATCACGTATCGAGCACCGGCTCGAAACAACTCAGGATGCTGCGGGTCGCGGCTCCTCCGGGGCTTCCTTCTCGGGCTTCGCGGGTGCCGGCTCAGGCCGGACACCCTTTTCCTCGAGTTCCTTCGCCCACAGGTCGTGATGCTGGCGCGCCCAGTTCACGTCCACACGGCCACCAACCATTCCCGCCATGGAACCCTTCATCGCGACGGTCGCCAGGTAGATGTGACCGAAGATGAAGGTGATGACCAGGATGGATGCCGCGGCATGGACCACCAGCGAAATCTGCATCACCTCGCGGGACTGGCCGAGCTGCGGGAACAGCAGGATGACGCCGGTGACCAGGATCGCGAGTCCCGCGACGGCCAGGGTCCAGAACAACAGCTTCTCACCCGCGTTCACAAAGCCCGCATGCGGGTGCTTGCCTTTCAGCATGCCGCCACCCGACAGGAACCAGCTCAGATCGTGGCCCTTCGGGATGTTGACCCGGAGCCACTTGAACACCATCAGCACCAGGCCGATTGCAAAGAACAGACCCAGGTAGTTGTGCACGTAGATGGCGGCCTGCGCATAACTGGCAAAGGCCTCCGGGCCCATCACCGGCATCAGGACTGCGCGCCCGTAGAGGAGGCTCAGCCCGGTGATCGCGAGCAGGATGAACAGCACCGCCGTGTACCAGTGCAGGATGCGATCCGACAGTGTCCAGCGTTCCACCGTCTTGCCGCTTGGTCCATCGTCGATTTCCACCCTGCCCCGCAACAGGAACAGTGCCGCGAGGGCGACCAGCGCGAGGATCATCAACCACGCACCGTAGGTGGCCAGCGGTCCGTTGCGCACCTGGCGCCAGTTCTGACCGCTGTCGGTGATCAGGATACCGGCCTGCGGTGCGGTGACCGCGGTGTAGCCTTCGTTGGCCTGCCGCGCGCCGCGCCAGAGCTCGGACAGCGGGTTCACCGCCTCTTGCTGCGCCTGCGCGGCGGTCTCGCCGACCACCAGGTAGCCCGTCAGCGGCAGGGCGACGACCAGAAAAATCGTCCCCAGGAAGGCCAGCAGCGCAATCCTGCCGCGCCGGCGGCCCTTGTCGCCATCCCGGGCCGGGTTGTTGGAAGTTTTCATGTTAAACGCCCTCCGGGTCTCAGCGGTCGGTTTGGACCATCAGGAGCCGTTCGCGCAGGCGCTCCTGGTAGGCCGGGTCGGCAGACATCTCCACGAGTGGATCTGGCGCACCCTTGTAGACCCCGGCGTCGTGGAGCGTCACGTCGCGACTTTCATAGCAGCCGGTCAGCAACAGCAGCACGACCCCGAGGGGGATGGCTGCGAACAGAAATCGGGTCTTCACGTCTCTCTCCTTGCAATTCGGTCACCAACGGGATGGGTTCGCGGACCCATGCCCGGTCGTTGCCTGGGCCCTGCCCGGACCATCCGGGCAGGGCCGGATCAACGACTCAGACGTCCGCGCCGTAGGCCTTCTCCCAACCCCAGGTCTCGGGACGACCCGCCCGGCGCAATATCCGCTTGCGGTAGATGTCCGCAAGGACGTCGCCATCCCCCGCCAGCAGCGCCTTGGTCGCGCACATCTCCGCGCAGGCCGGCAACTTACCCTCGGCCAGGCGGTTGGCGCCGTATTTCTCGAACTCGGCCTGCGAACCGGGCTCCTCGGGTCCTCCGGCACAGAAGGTGCACTTGTCCATCTTGCCCCGAACCGCGAAGGCCCTCTCCTGCGGAGACGGATACTGCGGGGCGCCGAACGGGCAGGCATAGAAGCAGTAGCCGCAACCGATGCAGAGGTCCTTGTCGTGCAGCACCACTCCGTCTGCGGTGGTGTAGAAGCAGTCGACCGGGCAGACCGCCGCGCAGGGGGCGTCGGTGCAGTGCATGCAGGCGACCGAGATCGACTTCTCGCCCGGGACGCCGTCGTTCAGCGTAACCACCCGGCGCCGGTTGATGCCCCAGGGCACCTCGTTCACGTTCTTGCACGCGGTCACGCACCCGTTGCACTCGATGCAGCGTTCGGCATCACATAGAAACTTCATTTTGGCCATGATGGGCTCTCCTCAGAACTGTTTGCCTGTCCACTGCCGATGCATCACGCGGGTCGGATCGCGCAGAGCGAACACTTGGTTTCCTGCATTGCGGTCACCGAGTCGTAACCGTAGGTGAACGCGGTATTGGCCGCCTCACCCAGCACGAACGGATCGGCGCCTTCGGGATAATTCTCGCGCAGATCCCTGCCCTCGAAGTGCCCGCCGAAGTGATACGGGGTGAATACCACGCCCGGTGCGACACGCCGTGTGACCATGGCCTTGATCCGGATGCGGCCCCCTTCCGGGCTTTCCAGCCAGATGTCCTGACCGTCGCGGACCCCGGCGTTGTTCGCGTCCACCGGGTTGATCTCGGCGAACATCTCCTGCTGGAGTTCCGCGAGCCATGGGTTGGAACGGGTTTCATCACCGCCACCCTCGTATTCCACGAGCCGCCCGCTNGTGTGGATCAGCGGATAGTCGTCGCTGAAATCGGTNGCCTGGACCGACTCGTAACGGGTCGGCAACCGGAAGAAACCGCGCCGGTCCTCGTAGGTCGGGTAGTTCGCCACCAGGTCGTAGCGGCTGGTATAGAGCGGTTCACGGTGAATCGGGACCGGATCCGGGAAGTTCCAGGCAACGCAGCGGGCCTTGGCATTCCCGAATGGCGCGCAGCCGTGCTTGATCGCGACGCGAATGATCCCGCCCGAGCGATCGTAGTTCCAGGCCTTGCCGTCGGCGAGTTCCTTCTCTTCATCGGTCAGTTCGTCCCACCACCCGAGTTGCTTGAGCAGGTCCGCGGTAAAGCGCGGGTGCCCGCCCTCGATATCCGATCCGACCGGATACGAACCCTCGGCCAGCAGATCGTCGCCGTCGCGCTCGGTACCGAAGTTCTCGCGGAAATTCAGCCCGCCGTCCGCGACGGGAAGGCTGGTATCGTAGAGGTTCGCGGTACCGGGGTGCTTCATCTCCGGCGTGCCCCAGCAGGGCCACGGCAACCCGTAGAACTCGTTGTGAACCGGGCCACCCTCGGCACGCAGCGTGGTTGTGTTGAAGGTGTGCCAGTTCTGCTGATGCGTCTTCAGGCGTTCCGGGGTCATGCCACTGTAGCCAATGGACCACATGCCGCGGGTGTACTCGCGCACGATGTCCTCGATCAGCGGCTCGTCACCGTTCACCTGGATGTTCTTGGTCAGGTCGTCGGCAAACCCCAGCTTCGTCGCCAGCTTGTACATGATCACGTGGTCGGGACGCGAGTCGAACAGCGGATCAATGACCTTGTCACGCCACTGCACCGAGCGGTTCGAAGCAGTCAGCGAGCCGTATGTCTCGAACTGCGTGGTCGCGGGCAGCAGGTAGGTGTTCTCCTTGCGGTCGTGCATCACTGCGGAGACGGTGGGGAACGGGTCGACGACCACCAGCATGTCCAGCTTCTCGAAGGCCTTCTTCATCTCGGGGCCGCGCACCTGGGAGTTCGGCGCATGTCCCCAGAACACCATCGCACGGAGGTTGTCCGGCTGTACGATCTGGTCGCTGTCCTCGAGCACGCCGTCGATCCAGCGCGACACCGGAATACCGGCCGTGAACATCGGTTTGGTGTCAGGACCACCCCGCTCCGGGTAGGTATCCTGTGCGAAGCGAGCTGCGAGTTCGTCAAAGTCGAGATCCCAGACCGCCGCCCAATGCCGCCAGGCCGCCTCGGACAGGCCGTAGTACCCGGGCAGGTTGTCGGAAAGCACGCCGAAGTCGGTCGCGCCCTGGACGTTGTCGTGGCCACGGAAGATGTTGGTTCCGCCCCCTTCCCTGCCCATGTTGCCCAGCGCCAGCTGAACGATGCTGTACAGGCGTGTGAAGTTGTTGCCGATCGTGTGCTGCGTGCCACCCATGCACCAGACGAAGGTGCCGGGACGGTTCTCCGCCATCAGGCGGGTCGCCTCGTACAAGGTCTCGCGGTCCACACCGGATACCCGCTCGACCTCCTCGGGGGTCCAGCGCGCCATCTCTTCACGGATCTGGTCCATGCCCCACACGCGCTGCTCGATGAACTCCTTGTCTTCCCAGCCGTTTTCGAAGATGTGCCAGAGCATCCCGTACATCACCGCGATATCGGAACCCGGGCGCAGGCGCACGAATTGATCCGCATGGGCTGCGGTACGCGAGAAGCGCGGGTCGATGACCAGCAGCTTCGCGCCGTTCTCCTTCGCGCGCAGCACGAACTGCATCGACACCGGGTGTGCCTCGGCCGGATTGCCGCCGATGATCAGGATCGACTTGCTCTTCAGGATGTCGTTGTAGGAGTTGGTCATCGCGCCGTAGCCCCAGGTATTGGCCACGCCGGCGACTGTCGTCGAATGGCAGATCCGTGCCTGGTGATCGACGTTGTTGCTGCCCCACAGGGCCGCCATCTTGCGAAACAGGTAGGCCTGCTCGTTGTTGAACTTGGCCGAGCCCAGCCACTGCACCGAATCCGGACCGGATTTCTCCCGGATTTCCAGCATCTTGTCGCCGATTTCCTCGATGGCCTGGTCCCAGGAGATCCGCTTCCACTGGCCGTCAACCATCTTCATCGGGTACTTCAGGCGTCGCTCGCCGTGCCCGTGGTCGCGCACCGCCGCACCCTTGGCGCAGTGCCCACCGAGGCAGAACGGATGGTCGAATGCAGGTTCCTGCCCGACCCAGACACCATCCTTGACCTCAGCGTAGATGCCGCAACCGACCGAACAGTGGCCACAGACCGTGCGCCTGGTCTGCACCTCGCCGTTGGCGGATACCGGGCCTTCCGCCTCGGCCTGCCGAACCAGTCCCGGGGTCACCTGGCTTGCCAGAGCCAATCCGCCGGCGGTCAGGCCGGCATTGCGCAGGAATGCCCGGCGGTCCAGTGAAACCCCCTTGCCGTCGGCATTACGGCCCGCCGAAGGTGATTCAGCGGCGGAGACGGGATCGGACTTTTTGATCAGTTTCATGTCTCGTTGCTCCTGACCCCCAAGCGGGGTCTGTGCATTCTTCCTGTTTTGCGATTCGGTCCCGGGCTACTCCGAGGCGGTCCGGTAGTAGTCGCGCACGTGCGCGCTCTCCCGGTACCCCGTGTCCACCGGCTCGGTCACGGTCTCTCCGGCCTCCGGCGCCGCGGCCACGATGCCGGGCATTGCGGCCGCTGCCGCGGCGCTGGACCCGGCCAGCCCGGCCGTCTTCAGGAACCGCCGGCGTTCTTCTGAATGCGCCCGAACCGTGCGCTGTTGGGATTTTTCGCTCATGTCATGTGACTCCTTGACTGGATAACACCCTGCTCAAGACATCGCGGCGTCCACTGCGGCCCCGGGGTCCGCCCCCGGTCTGCCCGTTCACCGCTCGTCAAACCTCTGATAATCCTTCTCCAACCGCATGAAGACCGTGCCCAGATGCCCCACGGCCTTGTAGAAACAAGCCGAACTGCAGGTCTCGAGATCCCGAAAGAACGCCGGCATCCAGTTCCCCACGTGCGCACTGAAAAATGCGCGCTGTGCGTCCTCGGAGACCTCGCGGGACGAACCCAGAACAGCCATCGTCTCGCAGAGAAAGGCCGCGTGATCCTCCGGGTCCGGATTGCCCGGTTCCCGCTCCAGGCCGAACCGCGCCAGGTCCTGCCGCAAATCGCTCAGCGGACGCTCCATCAGCGCTCCGGTCTGGTACCAGGACCCGTATGGAACGAGTTCCCCGCGCCCGATTCCGATGAACAGCTTGTGATACTCGTCGTCCACCTCCTGTGCGCGCGCCTGCTGCGCTGCGAGCCTCAGAAGCGACAATGCCACCGCGGCCTCCCCGTCCGGGCTGCTGTCCACTGCCATCTGTGCCAGGTCGTCCAGCTGTGCCTGATTGGCCGGCGCCGCCAGCAGCCTGGCCAGTAACGCGTACATCCCAATCCGGGCCTGATCTTCTTCCGTTAACCATGGGGCCTGCATCGTCTCTCCTGTTGCAGGTTAAGCAAGCAATCAATGGGCCATGCCATCGCGGAAAATACGGACAAAAAGGAAGTAAAAGGCATATTCAGGCCCAGGGGCGTCGAAGCATGCGCAGGTACCGCGACATTGTGTCCGTGCCGACGCGGGGCAGAGTCAAACTGTCCCTCCGCCACTTCCCTGGAACATGTCGATCACACGGCAGTTCTCACACATCATCAGGCGCCTCCTCGACGGCTCGTCCTGAAACATCGGATGCTTTTCCAGCCGTTGGAGGATCTGCTCGATCATTCGGTGGGTGGCGAAGGGCTTGCCGCAGCTGACACATTCGAAGGGGGCCTCTTCATGCAGCACCCGAGGCTCTGAGCGTTGCCGGGCATCGGTGAGCAGCCGTGGCCCAAGCGAGATCGCGTGTTCCGGACAGGAGATCTCGCAGATACCGCACTGCACGCAATTCCCCTCGGTGAACTCAAGGCGTGGTGTATCGCCAGGCGCGGAAAGCGCCTGGGCAGGACAGACGGCGGCGCAGGCCATGCAGAGCGTGCAGGCCTTCGGGTCGACATGGATCTCGCCGAAGGGCGCACCCGCCTGCAACGCGATCTCGGACTGCGGCGAAGGCGCCTCCGCGTTCAGGTGATCCAGTGCGGCGAACAGTGTCAGGCGCTTGCGGTCGGAGGCGGCCACCTGTTCCGGGTGGATGGCCGGCATTGGATCGGTGCTCGACACCGCGCCGCTTCCACCCTGAATCAAGCGCAGGGCCTGCCGGGGGAAACCCAGCGCGTGCAGGATGACCCCCGCGTGGCCCAGCTGCTCCTGCAGGTTCCGGCGCACCTTTGCGGGCAACGCCGGCGTATCGAGCAGCAGCATCTCGCGCGCGCCCGCGACCAACCCGGCCAGCAGCACGTCAAGGCCCACGCTGCCGAGTTCCTCCACCTCCACTGCGAGAACCTGGCCGGGCAACGGCTCCATCCGTTGCAGTATCTCGGCCCCGGCCTCGTCGTCGTAGAACAGCACGACGGGGTCTTCCCCGCCGTGTTCACGGTAGTGCCGCATCAGGGTCTGCAGGCGCTGGATCAGATCTGCAGGACGCGGGTACGCGTAGGTGATCGCGCCGGTCGGACAGACGGTGGCGCAGATGCCACCTCCCTGGCACAGTTCGGGCTGAACCTCGATCGTCTCCCCGAGGGACCGGATCGCAATGGCCGGACAGGCGTCGATGCAGCGGGTGCAGCCCCGTATGCCACTGCGAGCGTGGGCGCAGATGCCGGGATCGTACCGGAAGAATTTCGGCTTCTCGAATTCGCCCCTCAGGTCACCCAGCGCCTCGAGCGCGCGGTCCAGCGCCTCCCGATCGCCGAACGGCGGAGCGAAGTAACCGACCGGCGGCCACTCCGCCGTGATCAGGGGTGCGAGTCCCAGGTCCAGCACCAGATCGAACGCATTCCACGCGCTGTTGAGCAGCGTGGCGACGTTCGCGGTCTTGCCCCCAACCTGCAGGGTGACCATGAACGACCCGAGGTGCCCTTCGACCAGGGGTTCGCGGCCCTGCGAATAAAGGACGGGGATCCCGTCCGCCTCCGTCGATTCGCCGTTGGCCGTCAGCAGTACCGCGGGCGTCAGGTCTTCGCGGAGCTTCCGCGCGGCGTCGAGCGCCGATTCCTCGTCGATGCCGATGATCAGGACCCGACCTTCAGAGTGATAACTCACCCTCGAGGTCGGCTCCATACCCATGTCCCGGACGGCCGCGAGGGCCTCGGCACGGGCGTTGGCGTTGTGTTCCTGCGGCGTGTTCATCGGCAGTCGTTCCTGTGGGTTGATCGTGTCGTGAGCCGCTCCGGCGAGTGCGGCAGCCGGGCGCCACCGGGCCTCACGGTGAAGGCGTCCATTACGCAGCGGTACCGCCGTCCCCGGGTGGCGGCCGGGTCCGGGTGCCGTCATCCTCGTCCGGCGCGGCCGGCGGATCCGGATCTGCGGCCGCAACGTCGTCGGCAGCCGGGGCATCGGGCGGCACAGGCGCCGCGGCAGACTCCGGTGCGCCGGCAACCTGCGCGGCGCGCTCCGCGGCGTCTTCCGCCTCCCGTTCCGCCTTGCGTCGTGCCTCGACCTCGGTCTGGTGACGCATGTCGCAGGTGACGATGTCGCCGAGCGGCTGGAAATTCAGATAGTCGTCCTGGAAATCGTCGAGACAGGTCTCGACGTTGAACTTGGGCTGCCGGAACAATTGGCGCAGCGCCTTTTGCCGCAGCTCCGCGCTCACGCCGCGGGAAAGAAACGGGCTGTAGTCCGAATCCTGATCGAGGGATTCGAGCGTCGGCATGTCGGTGTCGGTGATTTCGGGTTCGGCAGGCGCAGGCGGGTCCCCGGAGCCGGCCGGCTCCGGCACTCCTGAGGCTGTCGCCACGGGAGGCTGGCCGGCATCCGTCGGCGCAGCCTCGGAATCTTCCGTCGCGCCACCGCGGCGCACTTCGGCCTTGCGCCTGACCCAGCGGCGCAGGAAGCCGTCGTCGCCCGGGTTTCTGCTGCCGGACCCGCTCATGTCGGCCACGGTGTTCCTTCCTGTAAGCGGTTCATTGACAGGTACCGTCACCGCCCGGGCAATCCCTCTTGCGCTTGATCCGGCGTTCCGGGGCATAATTTTCGAGCAGGTACTGCTCCACCCACGCGTAGAGCACCGGGGGAATCGCCGCGTTGTAGACGACCTCCCCGCCAAACTCGTAGGCATTCGCCTCGTCGTAGCTCAACGACACCAGAAACGGCTCCGGGCGACCCTGCTGATCCGTATGCGTCACCACGAAGATCTTCGGTTCCCGGGCCAGGAGGTTGTGGTAGTAGCTCTCCAGTTCGTCGCGGTACAGCCGCACCTCGAAGCCTGACCACAGGTACTGTTCGCCCTGGTCTCCTTCCCGGATGACGCGGCCGCCCGCGTCGGACTCGCCCGCCCCCTGGTCCAGGGTCACGCCGGTGAGGTGCCAGCTCTCGCGGATCCACCGGGCATCCGGCCGCTCCCTTCTTTCCATCACGACACTGACCCGGAAGCTCCTTGGCAGATCACTTTCGTTGCCCCCTGCGACGATTGGGTCGGGTTTGGTCTGATTCATGGACGCCTCGACTCGTACTTGCTCGTATACGCTGTGACGCCCATTCCTCACGCAAGACACGTACCATCTTCAGGTGCTGCGTTACCGACTGAATCTCGGCTCTGCCTCCGGGAGCCCGTAGGCACTGCAGGGCCATTTCGGCCCACTCGAGTGGGACAATTTGTCCAGGGAAACGCTGATTCATCGGCGTTTCCCTGCGGCGGAGGGAAGTGCCGTCAGGATTGGCCACCGCAGGTGGTTGCTTCTGAAACAAGCTGAAAATCGTCTGTACAGCGCTGAGAAAGCCAGGATGGCTTTAATCAGCGCTTTCCCGGTCCGGGCCCGCACCGTGCCGAAGGTGTCCGCTGCGGCGGGGAATGGATTTTGCTTCCACCGGTTTCGATAGTGAGTCACCGTCTCGGAACACAGCCCATGCCCGCGTGATGAACCAACCCTCGACACGTTCGGCTCAGCGGCCGGCGATGAGCGCCGCCGGCCTCTCGCCGTCGCATCCGGTCCAGGTTCTGGATGAATTCGGCACGCCCCGCGACGTCCATGTTGCCGGCGAGCGTCCACTGACACTGTATGTGGACAAGCGCGAGATCGTGACGCTGATGACGCTGGGCAGCGCGCCGGAACTGCTGGCGCTGGGTTATCTCCGCAACCAGGGCTTCGTGAAGACGATCGGTTCGATTCTCTCCGTTCAGGTCGACTGGAAAAGCGACTCGGTCGCAGTGACGACGTCGAGCGGTGTGGAAGACTGGGAGGGCAAACTGGCGCACCGGACCGTGACCACGGGTTGCGGTCAGGGCACCGTGTTCGGAAGCCTGATGGACAAGCTGGACGAAATCCACCTTCCACCCGTGGTGCTTCGGCAATCCGAGATCTACCGCACCCTCCAGCGAGTGAACGAATACAACGAGGTCTACCGCCGTGCCGGTGCAGTACACGGCTGCGCGCTCTGTCGTGGCGACGATATCGAGATCTTCGTGGAGGACGTCGGGCGGCACAACGCCGCGGACGCGATTTCCGGGCACATGTGGCTAGAGGGCCTGTCCGGAGGTGGCCGGATCTTCTACACCACTGGCCGCCTGACCAGCGAGATGGTGATCAAGGTCGCGATGATGGGGATCCCGATCCTGGTGTCGCGATCCGGAGTGACATCGCAGGGGATGGACCTTGCTCGCCGGATGGGCGTCACCCTGATCGCCCGCGCAAAGGGCCGGCATTTTCTGGTTTACCACGGCGCTGAGCACGTCCTGTTCGACGCGATCCCCGAGGCGCGGCCGGGGCATCGCGCGGAGGCAAACGATGGGGATTGAGCCATGGCAACCGCTGTAGAGACACCACGATTTCTCAGCGTCAAGCAGGTCGCGGAGTATCTGAATCTGCATGAAAAGAAGGTTTATGCGCTGGTCAGCGAAGGCAAGATTCCGGGAACCAAGGTCACCGGAAAGTGGCTTTTCCCCCGTGAACTGGTTGACAAGTGGATGCTGGAATCGACTCACGGTGGCCTGCTGAGCGACCGACTCGTGCTGGCGGGCAGTGATGACGCGCTTCTGCATCGCGTGATCCCCCGGCTTGCAGACCGGATGCGCTCGCACGCGCTGGTGAGCTTCACCCCGATCGTGACGCGGCTCGGCCTCGAACTGCTGCAGGCGCACCGGGTCGACGCCTGTTGCGTGCACTGGGGTCCGGCAGAGGAGAGCCAGACGCGCCACCCCGCCCTGATACGTTCGTTCCCGCAGCATCGCCAGTGGGTGATCATCCGTGCGTTCCGCCGCGAACAGGGCCTGATCCTGAACCGCTCGGTCGCCGAGCGCCACTCATCTCTTGAGCAATTGCTGCAACAGGACCTGCGCTGGGTGATGCGACAGCAGGGATCCGGCACGCAGCGCTTCCTTCGTGAGCACCTTGGATATCATGGCAGCGAGCCGTGCAGCCTCAAGGGCGTTGCCGTTGCCCACTCCGAACGCGAGTCCGCGTCACTGATCGCCATGGGCGAGGCCGATGCGACAGCGGGCACGCGCTCGGCCGCGCGCGAATTCGACCTTGCCTTCCTGCCCACCGGCTGGGAGGCCTTCGACTTTGTACTGAACCGGTCGATCTACTTCAGGACCCTGTTTCGCGAACTGCTGAGCCAGATCCAGTCGGGAGATTCGCGCCGCGAAGCCGACCGTTTACAGGGTTACGGCCTCGCCGAGTGCGGCGAAATGGTCTGGTCGGAGGGTTGAAGGGATCCAGGCCGCGCCCACTGCCGTAACCCCCGGCAACACCGCACCACAAACGGCCGGATGTTCGCTCAGGGCCTTCAGACAATGCGGCTCGGTCCTGCCAGCCGAACAGCCGCAGCGTGCCGGGCAGGAACGGCCTCGGCCGCAAATCACGGGGCCCGGCGTGGCCAAGCCGTTCGCGTGCTGGCCCGCTCCTGCGGGGGCCCCGGCAACACAACGGCCGGGGGTGGCACCCCGTTACAGGATCTGTCTCCCCGTGGAAGGGATCCCGCCTGGTGGATAGAATGTCGAAGAGCATCCGCTACACGCCCGATCGCCTCCCGTCGAGCGATCCGAACTCATCCCCAAGAGAAGGCCCGTCCCACGCAATGAAACGCAAGCTACTGATCCTCGCACCGATACTGCTCCTGGTGCCCCTTGCCGTCTGGTTCCTGCCGGGCCTTCTGCCGGCCCCACCGTACGAATCCCTGGACAACGAGGGCCTCGAAAGGATGGTGCAGGAGGGTGCACTTGTGGTCGACATCCGGCGCCCCGAGGAATGGCGGCAAACGGGTGTGGTCGAAGGCAGCTACCTGGTCACCGCCTTCGACGAGCGGGGCCGGATGACGCAGGAATTCCCTGCGTTCTTCGGCGAACTCACCGATCCGGATCAGCCCGTGGTGCTGATCTGCCGCACCGGCAATCGCACCGACGCGCTGGCGCGCATGCTGATGGAGGAAGCCGGTTACGAGCAGGTATACAACGTCTCTCGCGGCATCGTCTCCTGGATCGCCGACGGCGGCGACGTCAAAGCCTGTCCCGGACGCGGTCCCGACCTGCGCTGCTAGCCGCGCAGGCCGGGACCGCCGGACCGATGCACGTTCTGCGGGTGCTCTCCGGGTCGGCCCGCGATCACACCTGAATCCCAGAGATGCCGGGGAAACCCGATTCAAAGAAAGGCGGCAACCCCCAGAATAACGACAATGACTCCGCCCACGGCCATTTTGGCGACCGTACCCCAGAAGCGGCCGGCGGCGGCTCCCCTTCCCGCCTCGACGCTGAGAAACATCGGCCGGCCGGCCCAGAGATCGCCCAGCAACGAACCGATGAAGGCGCCGAGGGATGCACCGATCAGGGTGCCCAGCAGCGGGACAGGAAAGGCGGTGCCAACGATGGCGCCGATGATGCCACCGGCGATCGCGAGTGCAGCGGCACGCCGGCTCCCACCAGCAGCGCGGGAGCCTGCAGCGCCAAGGTAAAATTCGAGGATCTCGCCGAGCGTTGCAAGAACGACAGCGGTCAACAGGACGGGCCAACCGAACATGGCTTCGTCAACGAGCCACAAGTCCGCGGCCGCTGCTGCCAGGATCATCAGCCAGGTACCGGGCAAACCAAACAGGATCGAGGCCCAGAACAGCAGGTTGCTGATGGTCAGTATCGTGGCGTAGACGTAAATCATGGGACTTTGTCATCAACGGGAAGCATTCTTCAGTCGCATCCGCTGACCGAAGGTCGACCGCTCGCAGACTAACGCTTCAGCAGTCCCGAGGCACGCCCCGAATAAGGACGCCCTGACCGGGCCTTAAAGACCGTTTTTGGGGTCAAAAAGGGCGATCCAAGGGGTCATTTCATCCGTTTCATGGGCTGTTTTTCTATGCCAAACAGATACTTGGCTTGGTCCGACCCCGCAATCGGTTTTCAGCGCAGGAACTGCAGCCAGCCCGACAGGCCCAGGAGCGTGACCAGCAGCACCGGTGGCGTGATCACGATGCCGATCAGAAAATACTGCTTCCAGGTGATCACGATGCCCTTGCGTGCCAGCACGTGCAGCCACAGCAGCGTGGCCAGGCTGCCGATCGGGGTGATCTTCGGACCGAGGTCGGAGCCGATCACATTGGCGTAGATCATCGCCTCCTTCACCAGTCCGGTCACGTTCGCGTCATCGATGGACAGCGCGACCACCATCACCGCCGGCATGTTGTTCATCACCGAGGACAGGAAGGCCGCGATGAACCCGGTCGCCAGCGCTGCCGCAGTCACCCCGTACGCTCCCACCCAATCCAGAATCCCGGCAATGTCCGCGGTCAGCCCGGCGTTACGCAGGCCGTACACGACCAGGTACATGCCGATCGAGAAGATCACGATCTGCCAGGGGGCCGTTCTGATCACCCGCCTGGTCGAGATCACGTGGCCGCGCGCGGCCACGACCAACAGGATGGCCGCACCGAAGCCAACGATCGCGGAGATGGGTACGCCCTGCGGCTCGATCACCAGGAAGCTGAACAGCAGCAGCCCGAGCACCCACCAGCCGGCCCGAAACACCGCGGGATCCTTGATGACTTCGTGCGGCCGACGCAGCTGCGTGTAGTCGTAGCGCAACGGGATCTGCTTGCGGAAAAAGAGCATCAAGACCAGCAGTGACGCCGCAACGGAGACGATGTTCACCACGACCATCACGGTCGCGTACTCGACGAAGCCGATGCCGAAAAAGTCGGCCGAGACGATGTTCACCAGGTTGGAGATCACCAATGGAAGGCTCGCGGTGTCGGCGATGAACCCTGCCGCCACCACGAAGGCCACCGCCGCCACCGGACTGAAGCCCAGCGCCCGGACGATCTCCAGCACGATCGGCGTCAGCATCAGCGCCGCGCCGTCGTTGGCGAACATCGCCGCCACCGCCGCGCCCAGCAATACGATGAACGCGTAGAGCCGCAGCCCGTTGCCGCGCCCCCAGCGCGCCACGTGCAACGCCGCCCATTCGAAGAAGCCGGCCTCGTCGAGCAACAGGGAGATGATGATGATGAACACGAAGGTCAGCGTCGCGTTCCAGACGATGTCCACCACGATCGGCACGTCCGAAAAGCTCACGACGCCCGTCGCCAGCGCCACCGCCGCGCCGCCCATGGCCGACCAACCGATACCCAGACCCTTCGGTTGCCAGATCACCAGCGCGATGGTGACCACAAGGATGACCAGGGCAGTCAGCAGCATGTCCAATCCTTAGCCAGGGGGATGGGGACCGATTCGGGCGAGGACGGGGACAGATCTCAAATCTGTGCCCAGGTACTGTGGGGAAACGCGCTCAAGGCATCAGTCCTGACGCTTCACCGGATTGCAGCAGTCGGGATTGCCGCGCAGGCAGCGCAGCAGATCGAGCCGGGAAATCACGCCGACCAGGCGGTCATCCTCGAGCACGGGAAGGCATTTGACCCTGTGCTCGATCAGCAGCCGTGCCGCGACGCACATGTCATCCGATGGCGTCACGTACGCGGGATCCCGGCTCATCACCTCGGCGGCCGTGGCCCCCGCCGCTGGATTCGGATCGGGACCATTGCGGCGGAACACCGATTTGTAGAGGGATTCCCGCCAGATCGAGTCGCGACGTGGCACATGCTCGTCGGCCACTCGATGGATGAGATCGCCCGTTGTCACCATCCCGAGCACCCGGCCCGATTCGTCCACGACCGGCGCCCCGTTGATGTTCTTATCGACCAGCAGATCCACCAGTGCCTCGACCGGGAGCCCCGGACCGACGACGACCGGATCCCGGGTCATCAATTCTTCAACACGCATGAACGTTCCTTGGCCGACACCGCACCCACGTCATCATGCGGCGGGAAACAGCGGGAGGCCTCTTGCTTCGATTGAACTCGGTTATCTTCGGTGACGGCGTCACGAACCCATGGTCCCGAACACGGCGTCAGCGTCCCCAGCCTAGTGTCGCCGCCTCGGACCCGGTTTGCACGGGGTTCAACAGGGCCGTCAGGCGCTGAACACCCAAAGGCTCCTCCCGCAGGGTTGGAACCACCGCGTGGCGCTTTGCGTATTGGTGTGCCACCTCGGCGATCCGGGGCCCCTCCTCCAGGGCACGGCGGTACAGCAACGGAGAGCGGGCGTTTGCCGCCGCGAGGCTTTGATTGACCACCCAGGCCCAGGGCACGATCCCGGCACGTTGCAGATCGGATTGCAGGCGCGCGGCCTCCAGCACCGGCGTGGTCTCCGGCAGAGTGACGATCAGGACCTTCGTCTGGGTGGGGTCCTGCAACTGCATCATCGGCGTCGTGTACCCGATGCCCGAGCCGCTCATCTGCCGGCTGACCTCCCGGTGATAGGCGCCGGTCGCGTCGAGCAGCAGCAGGGTGTGCCCGGTCGGCGCGGTGTCCATCACCACGAACTTGTGACCGGCCTCGCGAATGATGCGCGAAAAAGCCTGGAACACCGCGATCTCCTCGGTGCACGGCGAGCGCAGATCCTCCTCCAGCAGGGCGCGTCCCTCGGCGTCGAGCTTGCGACCCTTGGTCTCGAGCACATGCTGTCGATAGAGCTCCGTCTCGACCTGTGGATCGATCCGGCTGACAGTCAGCCCGTCGAGCTGTTCGCTCAGCGTATCCGACAAGTGCGCGGCCGGATCGGAGGTGGTCAGATGTACGGGAAGCCCCCTCTCGGCCAGGGCCACCGCGATGGCAGCCGCCACCGTTGTCTTGCCGACACCGCCCTTGCCCATCAGGAGAACGAGGCCATGCTCGTCCGCGGCAATCGCGTCCACCAGCTCCGACAGCGCGGGGGCATCCTCCGCCGGTGGCGGCGTCGCATCGGTGTCGTTTTCCCCTGCATTCGTTACTGCACGGTCGTCTTCGAACAGCTCTTCCAGAGCCTCCAGTCCAACCAGATTGAAGGCCTTCAGGGGCAATTCATCACGCGGCAGGTCCCGCAGGGATGCCGGGAGAGCGGCCAGCGCCTGTGTTTCCCGCTCATGGATCGCGGCGGCCAGCGGGTCGGTCGCCGCTTCTGCCGCCGGAAGCACGCCGTTGATCACCAGGTGCTGGCGCTGAAGACCAATCGCCGCCAGTTCGGCGTGCGTGCGGGACACCTCGCGCAGACTCCCATGCTGCGGACGAGCGACAAGCACCAGCCGCGTGCGCTCCGGGTCGGCGAGCGCGGCCACCGCGGCCCCGTAACGCTCCCGTTGCTTGTCGAGCCCGGCGAGCGGTCCCAGACAGGAGGCGTCCCCCTTCCCCGCCTCCAGGAAGCCACTCCAGGCCCCCGGCAGCTGCAACAGGCGGATGGTGTGACCGGTCGGTGCCGTGTCGAACACGATGTGGTCGTAGCCGTCGAGCAGTTCGACATCCGTCAAGAGCGCTGTGAATTCGTCGAAGGCGGCGATCTCGGTGGTGCAGGCACCGGAGAGCTGTTCTTCGATACCCGCCACGACCGCATCGGGCAACACCCCGCGCACCGGTCCCACGATGCGGTCGCGGTAGCCTTCAGCCGCGGCCTGGGGGTCGATCTCAAGTGCCGAGAGTCCGGGGACCGCGGCCACTGGCGTCACCGTATTGCCGATCGCCATCCCGAAGACCTGACCGACATTGGACGCGGGGTCGGTGCTCACCAGCAGTACGCGATGCCCGGCTTTTACCAGGTGAATCGCCGTCGCGCAGGCGATCGAGGTTTTCCCCACTCCGCCCTTGCCGGTAAAGAACAGAAAGCGGGGTGGATCGGTCAGGAACTGCAGTTCGAGGATGCCCAGCATCAACCCTTCGTCCCGCCGCCACAACACGGTTCCGCAGCAACGCTGAACTCCCGGGCCGGTGGCGGCAGTCCCGCCCACTTCGCGAGTTCGTTGCGGCTCGGATAGCGGCCGGTCAGCGCCAGTTCCCCATCGACCAGGATCGCCGGCAGGCCATCCTCTCCCGAGCGTTCCAGGATTCCGCGCACCAGTTCGTTCTCGGCAAAGGCCATCGGCTGCTGGGAGAGATTGACACGTTCGATCGTGAGTCCGTTGCGCTTGGCCCAGTCCACGTCCGCCGAGAAATCGACCAGCTGCTGGTCGACGTCGACGCCACAAACACCGGTACTGCAGCAGAGGGAAGGATCGAAGACCTGGATGGTGATCATTGGAAGACTCCATGGATTATTGAACTGATGGACATGGATGCTGGCCGGGAGACAATCATTTCGCGCCGCTCAGGGTTCCGCCTCGACATGGGGACGCGCCAATGGAGGCAAGATTCCGGGAGCGACTCGCGAGGCGCCACGCAGGCCCTCGCATTGAGCGGCGTCACCCGCGCAGCACTCCTCGGTCAGGTAGGCCACGAGGTCCAGCATCAGCGGCATGTTCGCCCGGTAACGCTGAAAGCGGCCCTCCTGCTCCACCGTCAACAGGCCTGCCCGGGTAAGGTTCTTCAGATGGAAGGACAGGTTGGTCGGAGGGATGTCCAGCGTTGCCGAGATCTCGCCGGCCACCAGCCCCTGCGAACCGCGGCGCACCAGTTCGCGGAAGATCCGCAGCCGCAGCGATGACGCGAGGGCTTCGAGGACGGCGATGGCGTTGGCTTGTTCCATATTTCGATTCTACAAGCCTAGTTGAAGCGTTGCAATGGCAACGATCCTCTCCTCACAGTCCCTTCTGCTGCGACCCGGTCCGGGCCGCGATCGCTCCGCCAGCCTTCATTTTCCCCATTCTGCCGGATTTTCCCGATCCGTGATTTGCTTGACTCAGGTCACAACGATCGCTGCCGCCAGCTCCTAACGTGAAGCTCGCGCATCTCTCCCCTCTCCCGCTTGCGGGGGAGGGGCCGGGGGTGGGGGCCGGGCCCGACGCTGCCCCCCCCCCCCCC
>SL_3KL_010_SEDDRAFT_10002087_pt1 | contig 18311 bp, 17 predicted proteins | sample SodLakKL_010_SED_2_FD_10381 | JGI IMG/M metagenome (IMG submission 10381) | reverse complement strand
CCAAAAGCTGCCGGCTGAAGATAATAGCTTTTATCTCCTTTAACAGCAAGGGCCAGAAGATAAACCGGCTGCTTCCAGTATGGGCGGCCCTTTTCATGTTCAAAAAGCAGGGCGAGATTGTCTCCCGCCTTAAGCTTGTCCAGCAGGCTGGTAAAGCGATCAAGGCTTTCCAGCTGTTCGCTTTCATAACTGTGTACGGAATCTGCCCGGCCGGTGTTATTCGAAACACCCGCTTTAAGTTTGTTAACCAGGCTTTTAAATTCAAGTTTGTTAAATAACAAAAGCAGTTGTTCGTAATCGGGTTCACCGTAGCGGCATTGCTCCCAATCAATATCAAGAGGCACATCGCGACGCAAACTCACCAGTTCGCGTCCGGTAAAAAGTTGATCGCGGTATTCCTGAAGGTTGTCAGCTGTCCGCTTTTTTAGCCGGTCAATATTTTTATAAATGTTTTCCAGGTTATCATAATCTTCAATAAGCCGGCGGGCAGTTTTTTCGCCTATTCCCGGCACGCCCGGTATATTATCCGATGAGTCGCCTTTCAGGGCCTTGTAATCAATTACCTGGTTGGGTTCAAGACCGTATTCATCCTTCAGCCGAATATGATCGTAGCGTTCCATGCGGCTAATACCCTTCCTGGTCATCATCACGGTGATGTGGTCGCTGATCATCTGGAGCAGATCGGCATCTCCGGTAACTACAGTAACCGCTTGTCCTTTTTTAGCAAAACGGTCGGCAAGAGTTCCGATCACATCGTCTGCTTCATAATCTTCTACTTCAAAGACAGGAATCCGCATCGCTTCAAGAATCTGGCGGGTCCGCAGAATTTGTTCACTCAGTTCTGGAGGAGCCTTTTCACGCTGTGCTTTGTAGGACTGATCGATACGGATTCGAAAAGAGGGCTTCGGGGGATCAAAGGCAACGGCTGCATAATCAGGTTTTTCTTCTTCTAAAAGCTTAATAAGCATACTGGTAAAACCGTAAACCGCATTGGTATATTCACCGCGTCGGTTTTGTAAAAGGGGCAGAGCGTAGAAAGCCCTGTAAAGTAAGCTGTTTCCATCAATAACCACAAGCTTTTCTGCTGAAGAAGAGGTCAATTAACCGGCTCCTTTGTTTGCTTTTTATGTTAGCATGGCTGCGTACCGGTAACAGTACTTCTGGCATTTTCAACTATAAAATTATTCAGGTATCAACTTAATTATTTTTCAACGCTAAAATTAAGCTGGCTGCTTAAGTCGGCCATTTCGATTGCTGATACTGCTGCCTGCCAGCCTTTGTTGCCGGCTTTGCTGCCCGCCCTTTCTATGGCCTGTTCCAGGGTATCGCTGGTAATTACCCCAAAGATCACCGGGACGGCGGTTTCAAGGCCTATACTGGCCACACCTTTAGCCACTTCGGAGGCCACATAATCAAAATGCGGGGTGGATCCGCGAATTACTGCTCCAAGACAAATAACAGCGTCGTACCTTTTGCTCCTGGCTGCTTTTAAAGCACCCAGGGGTATTTCGAATGAACCGGGCACCCAGATTATATCGACCTTTTCTTCGTCGGCTTCATGGCGTTTTAAACAATCCAGGGCGCCGCTTAAAAGATGTCCGGAAATAAATTCATTAAAACGGCTGACAACAATGGCAAAACGGTAATCACGGGCAATTAGTTTTCCTTCAAATGTTTTCAAAGTGTTCCCTCCCAGAGATTCTTTTTCTTTTAAAATAAATCCGGAGCCGGTAATTAGTTTCACTTACCCGGGGTCCTTTGGTTTGCTTTTAAGCTTCCCCGGTCATGTTCAAAAAGTGGCCCAGCTTGGTTTTTTTGGTTGACAGGTAGGTGCAGTTATACTGACAGGGTTCAATTTCCAGGGGTACTCTTTCCACAATATCCAGGCCGTAACCTTCTAAACCCTTGATTTTGCGCGGATTGTTGGTCAGAAGCTGTATATTTTTCATGCCCAGGTCAACCATGATCTGGGCCCCGACTCCATAATCGCGCAGGTCGGCGGCAAATCCGAGTTCTTCATTGGCTTCCACTGTATCTTTGCCCCTGTCCTGTAATTCATAGGCCCGAATTTTATTTAAGAGCCCGATGCCTCTTCCTTCCTGGCGCATGTAAATCAACACCCCGGAACCATTTTCTGAGATCTTCTTCATAGCCTGGTAGATCTGGTTGCCACAATCGCAGCGCAGTGAAGAAAACACATCACCGGTAAGACATTCCGAGTGGACCCGGACCAGGGTCGGTTGATTTTGATCAATATCTCCCATGACCAGGGCCAGATGGGTTAAATAATCGACACTGTTTTCATAGGCAATCAGCTTGAAAGTGCCATAAATTGTCGGCAGTTCGGCAGTTGCCGAACGCCAGACCAGTTTTTCTTTTTTAATGCGGTAATTGATCAGATCGGCAATACTGATCAACTTCAGGTTGTGTTCTTTGCAGTATTCTCTTAATCGGGGCAAACGGGCCATACTGCCGTCTTCATTTATTATTTCACAGATCACCCCGGCCGGCTCCAACCCGGCTAAAACCGATAAATCAATCGCTGCTTCAGTATGTCCCGCCCGGCGAAGCACTCCCCCGTCTTTGGCCTCCAGGGGAAAAACATGGCCTGGACGCTTCAAATCTGCAGGTTTGGTATCCGGATCAATCAGGGCTTCAATTGTTTTTGACCGTTCGTAAGCAGAGATACCGGTGGTGCATGAACCGGCGTCAACTGAGACTGTAAAGGCGGTACAGTGCGGGTCGGTATTACGGGTTACCATTTGAGGAAGATCGAGTTCTTTTACCCGCTGGGCGTTCAGCGGCACACAAACAAGCCCCCGCCCGTAACGAATCATAAAATTAACAGCCTCCGGGGTAACCATTGAAGCGGACATAACCAGGTCTCCTTCATTTTCCCGGTCTTCATCATCAACGACGACAATCATGCGCCCCTCTTTTAAATCCTCAATAGCTTCATCAATGGTATTAAAAATGCTTTTATCAGTCATTGTGATTCACTCCTATTCCCGGCTATAAATATCCTTTTTCCTGCAAAAGGGACATGGTTATTGTTTCTTTTGCATTATCATTGCTATTATAGTGAGGTTTCAACATTTTTTCTACATATTTGCCGATTATATCGACTTCAAGGTTAATCACCGACCCGACTTCTCTTTGACCAAGGGTGGTAACGGAAGCGGTAAGGGGAATTAAACCGACTGAAAAAGTGTTCTTTCCCACCTCAACTACTGTTAAGCTGATTCCATCAAGAGCCACTGAACCCTTGGGAACAATAAATCGAAGCAAATCAGGGTTTGACTCAAAGGTTAGAAGAAAAGCTCCTCCCTGTTTTTTACGGCCGATCAAGATTACCACATCATCAATATGTCCACTGACCAGGTGACCGCCTAAACGATCGTTTAAGGTTATTGCCCGTTCCAGGTTGACCCTGTGCCCGGCTGCCAGGGTATTCAGGTTTGTTTTTTTCAATGTTTCGGGCATGGCCCAGGCAGTAAAGGTACTTTTTCCCAGGGCGGTAACGGTGAGACAGGGGCCGCTGACAGCAATGCTGTCACCTGTTTTTAAATCAGAAAGCACTTTGTCGGCGCCTATAACCAGTGCTGTACCGTCACCTGAAGAGCTGATATCGCGGATTAAACCGGTTTCTTCAATTAAACCTGTAAACAAATGGTGTCACCATCCGAAAATTTATTTTTAACTCCTGCTCTGGCCGGGGTCTGCCGGGTAACCGATCAGCAGCAAATCACGGTCAAACTGCTTCATTTCAATATCTTCTACCGACCAGGCCTTTTCCAAAGATTCGATCCCGGTTCCGGAAAAGGCAGTAGGGCTTTTTGCTCCCCCGATAATCAGGGGGGCAATAAAAATAAATAACTTATCGATTAGCGATTGTTCAAGCATGCTGTAGTTAAGGGTGCCTCCTCCCTCAACCAGGACAGTGGAAATTTCACGCTCGGCCAGCTTTTTCATCAGGGCTTTTAAATCAACCCGTCCCTTTATAGCCGGCATGGTCAATACTTCCACTCCTTTAGTTTCCAGCATCCGGCACTTTTCCGGGGATGCCTGGTCAGTGACGGCAAGAACAGTGCCGGCCGATGAACTGCTTTCTATCAAGCGGGCATCAATCGGAAGCCGGGCGGTACTGTCAACAATTATACGCAGTGGATCTTTACCTCCACCGCTGTCCACCCTGGCTGTAAGTCGGGGGTCATCTTTTAAAACCGTTTCAATGCCGACCATAATTGAATCGCTTTGATCCCGGAGGCGATGCACATACTGTCGGGCTTTTTCACCGGTAATCCAGTGTGATTCTCCTCTCATTGTTCCAATTTTACCATCAAGGCTCATGGCTACTTTCAGTCCGACGAAAGGCAGCCCTGTTGTTATGTACTTTATAAATACTTCGTTTAACCGCCGGGCTTTATGTTCCAGCACCCCTTCTTTTACCTTGATGCCGGCTTCTCTTAACCTGGCAAAACCACTACCTAAAACCAGGGGGTTCGGATCCTGCATTGAAGCGACCACTCTGCTGATGCCGGCTTTGATAATCGCTTCGGTACACGGCCCGGTCCGACCGTGATGCGAACATGGTTCAATGTTCACATACAGGGTGGCCCCACGGGCTTTTTCTCCTGCTTTTTTGAGGGCAATTATTTCAGCATGAGGCAACCCGGCAGCCTGGTGATAAGCACTTCCCACAACTTCTGATTCCTGGACAACAACTGCGCCGACCAATGGATTAGGGCTGGTTCGGCCGCGCCCCTGACGAGCCAGGTCAAGGGCCATCCACATAAATCGATCGTCAACATCCAACTAAGCTCACCTCGTTAATCATAATAATAAGTAACCCTGAGCATAACAGGCATGCTTCAGGGTCATTTTTCGCAAGTAAGGTTCATTATGCGCCGTTTCTTCTTCCCTCCAGACTGTACTGTCGGCCCCGGATTTTCACCGGATCAACCTTGCAGGCTCGCGGGCTTGGCTCCTTTTTACAGGTAGCATCACCGCCGGTTCGGAATTGAAGGCTAAAACCCTCTCACCAGACCCTGAAGACAACGGGTAACTGGATTATAACACATTTTGAATTATTTTCAAGCTGACTGAAAAGGGGCATCTCCCGGACCGGACTTAAATATTCGATAAAAGAACTAACGGTAGATTAAGCTTCCCTTAAGATTAGCTGCCCTGCCAGCCTTTATTTTTTTACTTCCCTGATCAAATCCATCCCGTTTTCAGCTTTAAAAATGGCCGAACCGGCAACCAGGACGGTAGCACCGGCTTCGATTATAACCCGGGCATTATCACGGTTAACCCCTCCATCAACCTGCAGTTCGGTTGAGAGGTTACGGGAGCGGATTTGTTCGGCAACAGTTCTGATCTTGGGCAGCACGGCAGGAATAAATTCCTGACCACCTGCGCCCGGGTTGACGCTCATGACCAAAACCAGGTCTAAAAGAGGCCAGACATATTCCAGAACCTGGGGAGGTGTTGCCGGATTCAGGGCCACACCTGCTTTAACTCCCTGTTCCCTGATTTTTCTCAGGGCCCGGTCAAGATGAGCTGTCGTTTCTAACTGGACAGTAAGCCGGTCTACCCCGGCCTCGGTAAAAGCTTTGATATGATTTTCCGGCTCGCTGATCATAAGATGAGCGTCCATTATGAGCTTTGTATGCGGCCGCAGGGCCTTAACCACTACGGGACCGATGGTTATTGAGGGCACAAAATGACCATCCATAACATCAAGATGAACCCAGTCGGCGCCATTTTCTTCAATACGCCCAACTTCATCACGCAGCCGGCTAAAATCGGCAGATAAAAGCGATGGGGCCACTTTCACGGTCATACCTAGTAAGCCTCCCTCTTGTCGAGTTCATTAAAAAAGTACTGGTAATGATCATAGCGCATCGGATTCACTGTTTTCCCAAGCTCCTGCTTAACCACACATTTGGGTTCGCTTATATGCCGGCAGTCACGGAAACCGCAGTAACCGCGTAAAGACTCAATTTCAGGAAAATAATCTGCCAGCTGCCCGGGTGCAATATCAGGAAAATCAAGGCGGCTAAAACCGGGGGTATCGACAACCGATCCGCCTCCTTCAAGAGGCAGAAGCGAGACCTGGCGGGTGGTATGTTTACCTCTCCCGATTTTTTCGCTAACTTCACCGGTCTGCAAAGCAAGGCCCGGCTGGATGCAGTTGAGCAAAGTAGACTTTCCGACCCCGGAAGGACCGGCTAAAACAGAACACTGTCCGCTAAGATGTTCTTTCAAATAATTAACTCCTTCATAACTGAGCGCACTGGTAAAAATAACCGGGTAGGGGTAAGGTTTGATCAGGTCTGTAAGCTCATTATATTCATCTTTAGAGATTAGATCGGTTTTATTGAGACAGATTATTACAGTTAAATTTTCTTTTTCAGCGAGAACCGTCATGCGGCTGATTAACTGCCAGTCGCAGTCGGGGCTTTTTAGGGACATGATTATAACCAGCAGATCAACATTTGCTACCGGTGGACGGGGCATACAGCTGCTGCGGGGCAGTACTTTTTCAACCACTCCTTCACTGTTTGAATGATCGGAAACAGCGCTGCCAGGCTTGAAGAGAACCCGGTCTCCGACAATCAGGGCTTGCTTATTTCGTTTAAGCGCCCCCCTGGCCCGACAGATGTAGTTTCTGCCGTTTTGGTCGCAAACTGTAAAAAACCCTCCAGCCGCCTTAATCACTTTTCCCCGGAGCAAATAAAACCTCCCTACTGGCCAACATACAGATCTACAGCTTGCCCGGGATATACCTCTTCTCCTGCATCCGGGTTTTGCTCAACCACAAATCCTGAAGCGCCGATAGCAAACCTGTAGCGTATACGTGGTTTAAGCTCGTTCTTTTCCAGGTAATCGACAGCACCCTGTTCGGAATAACCGACTAAATCGGCCAGTTTAAAGGGACCGCGGCCGAGGCTGACATAAACCAGTACTTCTTCACCGGGTGATCTGCGAAACGATTCTCCGGGCAGCTGCCGAAATATTGTCCCTTTTTCCACCTCTTCGTTATACTCCCGAATCACACTCATGACCAGGCCCAGTTCGTCAAGAATAACCTCGGCTTCTCTTTCTGTTCGACCGGAAAGATCAGGCGTTACAATATATTCCGGGCCCTTGCTCACAAACAGATCGACAACCCTGTTTTCACGAACCAATCTTCCTGCAGGAGGTTCAGTTCTGACCACGCTGCCGATCTCAATCTCGGGATCGTTGATGTAGGTGATCTCTGAATTAACGGTAAGCCCTTCTTCTTCAAGCAGCTGGATCGCTTCACTTTGACTCATATCCCGGGTATCGGGAACCGCAATCTCGGGCAGTAGAATGTAGGTGTTATAAACGTATAGTCCCCCGCCTGTTAAAAGGGCCAGGAAAGCGATGAAGAAAAATAATTTTAACCCGATCTTAAAAGCTCTGGAACTTAAAAAACTACCGCTTTTTGAAGACCTGTCCGGAAAAGGTCTTAAGATTTCATTATCATCTTCATCATAACTGTTATTGACTATGCTGCGGCCCGGCTGTGAACCGGGCAGTATGTTGTCTTCGGCAAAAGAAAGGTCTGCCAGCAATTCACCGGCATTTTTATAACGTTCCGCTAAATCCTTTTCTACCGCCCTGAGAATGATCTGTTCAAGCCCTTCAGGGATATCGCCTGCAAGCTGCCGGGGAGGGATAATTTCATCCTGGATGTGTTTCATCGCTACAGCCACGGGACTTTCGCCGCCAAAAGGCACTTTACCGGTGACCATCTCGTAGAAAACAATGCCGAGGGAATAAAGGTCAGATTGTTTATCGGCCTGTTCACCCCGGGCCTGTTCCGGGGAAATATACTGCACAGAACCGATGATTTCGTCACCGAAGGTGACGGTAACACCATCTCCGGCAATGGCAATGCCAAAATCAGTTACTTTCACCTTGCCGTTGCTGGAAAAAAGGATATTTTGCGGTTTTATATCACGATGAATTACTCCGGCAGCATGAGCCTGTTCAAGCGCTTCGGCAATCTGACGGGTAATTTGCACAGCTTCACGGACCGGTATACGGCCTTTTTCCCGGATATAGTCTTTCAGGTTTTTACCTTCCACATATTCCATAACCATGTAGTAAATGCCGTCCTGCTCACCTACATCATGAATATTGACTATATGTGGATGCGACAAGGCTGCTGCCGACTGTGCTTCCCGTTCAAAACGGCGAATAAAAGCGGCGTCACCGGTCATTTGATCTTTGAGCACCTTAACCGCTACGGTTCGCTTAAGAAGGAGATCCCGGCCCCGGTAAACCCTGGCCATACCTCCTTCGGCAATTTTATCAATCAACTCATAACGGTCTGCTAAAATTTTACCAATCATTAAAAATGCTAACCCCCAATACCGCTGGCAACAATCACGGTAATGTTATCATGCCCGCCTCTTTTTTTAGCCAAATCAATAAAAGATTCAACCAGGATTTGCGGATCAGGTTGCTCTAAACAGCCTGACAGGATTTCATCATCTGATACAAGGTTAGTCAGGCCATCAGTGCAAAAAAGAAGCGCTGTCTCTTTTTCCAGCTGCTGCTCAAATATATCTATTTCTAAATCTTCATCTATCCCGATTGCCCGGGTAAGAACATGGCGTTGAGGGTGGATTTTCGCTTCTTCAGGTTTAACTTCCCCGGAATCAATTAACTTTTCCAGTAAAGAATGATCTTTAGTCAACTGCTTGATGTTTCTTTTATTGATCATGTACGCCCTGCTGTCACCGACATGTCCGATGGTTAGATGATTTCCGCAGAGCAGGCCTGCGGTAAAAGTAGTACCCATCCCCCGTTTAGAGGGTGAATTGGAGGCTTCCAAAATTACCAGTTTATTAGCCTCAATAATCATATCATAAACTGCCTGCCGGGCTTCTTCTGGATTCAGGGCTGCATTGTGATTTAGGTTGTTCCAAAAAGTTTCGGCAGCCGAAACAGCGAGGCTGCTGGCAACATCACCGGCCTGGTGTCCACCCATTCCGTCTGCAACTACCAGCAGGGCAAGATCATTTTCAGCTTTTACAAAATGGCTGTCTTCATTGCGGGAGCGTTCCAAACCTAGATCGGTTAAACTGGCTATCTGCAAATAGTTGATCCTCCATATCGCTTTAAAGTCTTGAATATCAAATTCAGTATAGCAAATAGACGGGCAGGAGGCAAGATTGACAAAGTTTAGTTCTTTTTTTCCCAGAGAGCGATAAAAAAGCCGTCGAGATCATGATCGTGAGGCAAGAGCGAAACAGCAGGTTGATCAGCCTGATTTTCCTGCAGGCCTTCGGGCAGTAAAGAATAAAGCGGTTTGGCAGAAAATTCCGGATGCAGGCGGTTAAATAATTCAAACACCTGCACTGTTTCTTCAGGTTCATTGCTGCACACCGAGTACAGCAGGTGTCCACCTGCTTTCAGCAGGAAGGCCGCGGAATTAAGCAGTTCAAGCTGCAAGTTCTGCCGGCCTTGAAGTTCTTTTTCGCTTCGGCGCCACTTTATCTCGGGCAGTCTCCTGATCACCCCCAGCCCTGAACAGGGCGCATCGACCAGGACCGCGTCCGGGGGTATTAGTTTGTTCCTGTCAAGATCTCTTCCGTCGGCAAGTACAGACTTAATAGACGTTAAACCCAGGCGCCGGGCCGTTTTCTTTACCAGCTGCATCCGGTTTTTATTTATATCAACGGCATAAATCAGGCCCCGGTCTTTCATTGTTTCAGCCAGGTGGGTGGTTTTTCCGCCGGGAGCGCTGCATAGATCTACAACAGTTTCTCCCGGGCGGACATTCAACATAGGGGCCACCAGGGCTGAACTTTCCCCCTGTACTGTGAACAATCCTTTTTTAAAAGCATCTGCCGCAACCGGCGAACCGGCAGTATTTAGCCTCAGCATACCGGGAACCAGCGGGCTGGGCGTGACTTCAAAGCCCTCAAGGCACATTTTTTCAATTAATCCTGCTCTATCTGTCCGCAAACTATTGGGGCGAATCGCAGTAGGAGGCATTTTATTGTTAGCCCGGCACCAGTTTTCAGCTTCCTGTAAACCAAAACGATTAATTGCCCGGGAAACAAGCCATTCCGGGTAACTGTATTTTAAAGATAAGTATTCAAGCGGCCTTTTTTTAATATCCGGCCAGGACAGGTATGCAGCATTTTGATTCAGGCGCCTTAAAACGGCATTAACCAGGCCGGCGACGCCACGATGTCCGAAACGGCGGGCCAGGGAGACAGATTGATCAACCGCGGCATAATCGGGAATGCGATCGAGGTAAAGAATCTGGTAAGCACCGAGCCGCAGTAAATTACGTACCCAGGGAGTAAGAGTGTTAATGGAACGGTTTAAAAATTGACCAAGAGCCCAGTCAAGGGTATTAAGCCTCTGCACGGTCCCTTTGGCCAGCTGAACTGCCAGGGCTCTTTCTTCCGGACAGGCGCCGGATGCCAGGGACGGCAGGACCAGGTTTAAATATGCATCATCCTGCTCCACCCTGACCAGGGCGCGCAGGGCAATCTCCCGCGCTTTTTTAGCAGGTATACCTGTCCGGTTCAAGGAAGTGGTTCTCCATCCAGGCGCTGGCCCGCTTCAAGCCGGTAACCGCAGCAAAAGGACCCGGCATCCATCTTCCTTTTTCCTTCAGGCTGCAGTTCCAGTATCTTCAATACTCCTCCTTTTCCGGCAGCAACTGCCAGGGAATCGTCACCGACATAAATTACTGTTCCCGGCGGTTGTGCTGTGCTTACCGTTTGGCCTTCTTCCGGTTTTGCCGCCAGCCATACCTTTATCCGCCTGCCCCGAAATATGGTATAGGCTCCCGGCCAGGGATTAAGACCGCGAACCCGGTTATAAAGCTCAAGGGGGCTGAGAGTCCAATCAAGCCGCTCATCTTCGGGGCTCAGAGAAGGCGCATAGCTAACCTGTTCTGGATCCTGGGGGGTACGCTCTGCCGTCCCGTCAGCCAGGGCATTTACTGCTTTCAGCAAAAGGGAAGCTCCCCGCACGGCCAGGCGATCGTGAAGCATACCGGCTGTATCGTAAGGTGAAAGAGGTTCTTTTTCCTGCATGATGATATCTCCGGCATCAAGTTCGCGGGTAAGCTCTATAACAGAAACTCCGCTGTGCTCTGCTCCATCGATCACGGCCCGGTGAATCGGGGCCGCCCCGCGGTAAGCAGGAAGATATGAAGCATGAAGATTAATACAACCAAGGGCAGGAAGATGCAGTATTTCAGGTGGAAGGATGCGGCCGAATGCTACTGTGACAATCAAATCGGGCCTTTTATCATTCAACCAGGCCAGGTAATTCTGATCTTTCATATTTAAAGGCTGCACTAATTCTACCTGGTGTTTCTGCGCCCACTGCCCGGCAGGAACAAGACGAATTTTACGGCCGCGGCCGCCAGGTTTATCAGGCTGCGTAACCAGGGCTTCCAACCGGTGAGAAGAAAGGTAGAGTAAATCCAGGGAAGGGAGTGAAAAAATAGGAGAGCCCATAAAAATTATTTTGAGAGATCTCAAATCTGTTCCTCACTTTTTATTTCATCACTTTGCTGCTCACTTTTTAGTTCTTCAGGATCGATCATACGGACAGCTTTGTCAGTAAAAAGCACCCCGGCCAGGTGGTCCATTTCGTGCAGTATAATTCGCGCCGGTAAACCTTCCACTTCAATACGTACCGGTTTACCTTCACGATCGAGGGCACTGACTGTTATTTTTTGATAACGCAGGACCTGCCCGTATTCACCGGGTACACTGAGACACCCTTCAATACCCAGTTCTTCTCCTTCTGCCTTTTCGCAGCGGGGATTAATCAGGACTAATTCCTGATCCTGCCCGGGACAAGCAACCAGGATGCTTTTTGACACACCGACCTGGTTGGCAGCCAGGCCGACCCCTTCTGCCTCGTGCATGGTTTCGATCATGTCGTCGATCAGGTTCTGCACAGCGCTGTTAAGCTTTTTTACCTCCTGTGTGGGGGTGCGCAGGACAGGATGATTATTGTTTAAAATTTGCCTAAGAGCCATCAAAATTCTCTCCTTCGAGCTAATTATAGCACTACCTGGGGGTTAAAATCTACAGCCAGGCGGACAGGACGTGGTGTTTTCCGGTTATGGTATTCCCTAATTACCTTTCGTATTCCAGGAGCAAGCCTGGAAAGCTTCTGCCCTTTTAAAATGGTTTGCACCCGGTAATGATCTTTTATACGATACAGTGAAGCCGGAGCAGGGCCTAAAATATCCGCCTCCCCGGCCGCCGGTTCGAGTAGATTGGTAAACCAGCCGGCAGCCTCAAAAACAGCCTCTTCATCCGGACTGCTAAAAAGAAAACGGATAAGGTCTGAAAATGGAGGATAGGCAAGCTGACGACGGCTTTCCAGCTCAGCTTCATAAAAGGCGAGATAGTCATGATCAGCTGCAGTAAGAATACTGTGGTGAGTGGGATGATAGGTCTGAACAATTACTTTTCCGCCCAGAGGACCGCGGGAAGTGCGGCCGGCTACCTGAGTCAAAAGCTGGAAGGTCCGCTCGGGGGCCCTGAAATCGGGCAGGTTCAGGGTAGTATCAGCGGCAACCACCCCGACAAGGGTAACATCGGGAAAATCAAACCCCTTGGCAATCATCTGGGTGCCGATCAAAATATTTGCCCTGTGCTCACGAAACTGGCGGTAATACTGGCTGTGGGCCTGCCTGCTGGCAGTGGTATCCCTGTCCATGCGAATCAGGGGGACCTGTGGATAAAGTTTTTTTACTTCTTCTTCCACCCGTTGAGTCCCGGCACTGAAATAGCGTATTTTTGTTCCCCGGCAGGCCGGGCAGGTAACAGGAACCGCCGATTCATGAGCACAGTAGTGACAGCACATTACCTGCCGGTCCGAATGCAAGGTCAGGGATACATCACAGGAGGGACAGCGAACCACGTGGCCGCATTCCCGGCACAGCACAAAACCGGCAAATCCGCGCCTGTTAATAAAAAGCAGGGCCTGTTCATCTCGTTCAATAACGCCTTTTAACTCTTCGAGTAAAAGTCGACTGAAGATGAGGCGGTGTTTTTCTTTAAGCTCCTGCCGCATATCGACAACTGTTACAGGGGGCAGCTGGATCGGGGTAACCCGTTCTTTCATATTTAAAAGCAGCGAATCGCCTTCAAGAGCCTGGTAATAGCTCTCCAGGGCGGGGGTTGCACTGCCCAGAAGAAGAACCGCCCTGTTGAAACGGGCCCGCCACCAGGCCACATCACGGGTATGGTAACGCGGCGCTTCTTCCTGCTTATAGGTGGTTTCATGTTCTTCATCGATAATAATTAAACCGAGGTTATGAAGGGGGGCAAATACAGCCGAACGTGCTCCCAGGACAACCCGGGCTTTTCCGCTCAAGATCATATGCCACTGCCGGTTTTTTTCAGCAACACTCAACCTGCTGTGCAAAACGGCCACGCAGCCTGGAAAACGACCTTCGAAATGGTCGATCATCTGTGGGGTAAGGGCTATTTCAGGGACCATGATCATTGCCGTCCGGTCTTTATCGAGACAGCAGGCAATACTCTGCAGGTATATTTCGGTTTTTCCGCTGGCTGTAATTCCATGCAGAAGCATTTTTTTTGCCTTCAGACTATCGAGGGCATCCCTGACCTGATCAAAGCAGATAGCCTGTTCTTCTCGTAAATGGTGCGGTTTATTCAATATAGGAAGCTCTTTGTCTTCTTTTTTTTCCTCCATGTAACCGGGACTATAAGAAACCGTCCGAACCAGGCCTTTTTTTTCCAGGCTGCGGATAGCCTGGTTGTTTGTCCCGAGCCGGATCAATTCACTGCGTTCAAGAGCTCCTTTTTGCTGAAGCAGGTCGATCACTTTTTTCTGAGACGGAGCCCTTTTTAAATCAGCTTCAAAAGCCCCTGCAGCCAGTTCAATAAGTTTGACATCTCCCGGCCTTTTACCTTTTCGAAAAGAAGCCGGGACCATGGCATGTAAAGCATCAATTAAGCGGCAGTAAAAGCGTATCGAAAGCCAGTGGGCCAGGGCCAGCTGTTCCCGGGTGAAAAGGGGAACGGGATCGAGGATTGCAGAGATGTCACGAAGTGGGTCAATATCTGTTTCTTCCAGCAGGCGAAGAATATAGCCCTGGTAATTGCGGTGACCCAGGGGAATACTTACCCGCATGCCCGGTTTAATCTCTCCCTGCATTTCAGGTGGAATACGATAATGAAAGGGACGGTCAACAGCATTGCTTACCAGATCAATTATTACTTCAGCATATTGGTACATCTATTTACCCCTGAGTATATATTTGATAAGATGGTCTAAGTCAGAGACAAAGGAAGGTTTGCCCGTGTTTCAATTATTTTTTCCAATTAAAACGGTGATCAGCAGCAACCGCAGCTGGTTAATCATGTCGTTTATTATTTTCATGGCCAGCGCTATAGTCTTTTATTACATGCCGGTAGTTAACCAGGCCTCTGCCGAACAAACAGCAGATATCCAGCTGGAACAGCTGGAACAGCTGTTTTCAGTGATCATGGATACCACGCCCCTGGCAGGCGCCGCACTGATTTTTATGAATAACTTTCTGTCAATGGCCCAGATGCTGCTTTTGGGCTTCCTGGCCGGTATTTCTCCCCTGTTAACTCTTGCTTTAAACGGGGCCCTGGTGGGCATTGTGCTCTCTTTTAGTGCCCGGGAAGGCCTGTCCGCAATATCGATGGTAGTTTTTGGTTTACTGCCGCACGGGATTTTTGAGCTTTTTGCCTTTTTTCTATGCGGCGCAATTGGTTTAAAATTCGGTTATCACTGCATTGCTTCTCCCCTGCCCGGAAAAACACGTCTGCAAAGTTTCCGCTATATCTGGAAAGAGGCAATATCGGTGCTGCCGCTGGTTGTTTTACTGCTGATTGCTGCCGCTTTTATCGAGATTTTGATTACACCGCAGCTTTTAGAACTAATTCTATAACAACCCGGCTATGCGGTCGAGAATGTGATGGGCAAGCTGATCTTTATCCATCAGGGGCAGTTGTTCAATATTCCCGCTTCGATCGATAATCGTAACCCGGTTGGTCGGAACCGCAAAACCGGCTCCGGGTTCTTTTAAATTATTAACAATAATCATGTCGAGATTTTTACGAAGCATTTTATCCCGGGCATTTTCAATTTCATCTTCAGTTTCGGCAGCAAAACCGACCAGGATATGATTGCCTTTTTCTTTACCCAGCTCAAATAAAATATCACGGTTTCTGGTCAGTTCTATGGTAGAAACCTGGTTAGATTTTTTAACCTTTTGTTCTGCAGTTTTCAGGGGGCGGTAATCAGAAACAGCTGCTGCCTTGATCACCAGGCGGCACTTTTTATAGTTTTCAAAAACAGCATTGTACATCTCTTCGGTGCTGGTTACGACCACTTTTTTAACCCCGGGTGGAGCATTGAGATGAGTATGACCGCTGATCAATGTTACTGCAGCGCCGCGCTCACTTAATGCACGGGCCAGGGCATAGCCCATCAGACCGGTTGAAGGATTGCTCAGGAAACGGACCGGATCGAGGTGCTCACGGGTCGGCCCGGCGCTGACCAGGGCATTTAAACCACTAAAATCATTGGGACTGATCGCCGCCCTGGTATAAGCATAAATATCCACAGGTTCCGGCATCCGTCCTTTCCCGTAGACCCCACAGGCAAGTTCACCTGCTTCCGGATCCATAACATGACAGCCGTGTAAAGCAAGTTTATTGATGTTATCCTGAACTGCCCTGTGATTGTACATGTTGATGTTCATCGAAGGGATAATCACTACCGGACACCGGGCTGCCAGNTAGAGCGTGGTCAGCAGATTGTCGGCTANACCGGAGGCCATTTTGGCGATCGTATTAGCCGTAGCCGGGGCTACCAGCAGCACATCGGCATTTTCCAATAAATCGATATGCCTGATTCTATCACCGGCTTGCTCTGAATACATCGCGGTATATACAGGATGACCGGTCAGGGTCTGAAAGGTCAGGGGAGCGACAAATTCGGTTGCAGCCGGAGTCATAACCACGTGAACATCCGAACCGCCCCGTACAAATAGACGGGCCAGCTCCGCAGCTTTATAGGCAGCAATACCGCCGGTTATTCCCAGGATTATCTTTTTCAAAAAAAACACTCCTACTTAATACCGTCTCGTATCCGTTGATACTCGATATTACCGGCATTGATTTCATAGAGGGCAGTAGTAACCTCTTTTTTGTATATTTCATCAATAGTTCTTTTGCTCCCGTTTCGAAGCTGACGCCCTCTTTTTGCCGTGGCTATAACCAGTGTGTACTTACTGTCAAAATGCTTTACAAGATCGTCAATAGACGGATAAATCAATTGTTTTCACCTCCCTGACCCGGTGGACGGGCCCCGCGGCTGACTTTACATCTTTCGGCATCGATAATAGAACTGATTAAGCCTGCCGCATCTTCAACTGTATCGTTAACTACAATATAATCATACAAATGGTAAGCTTCCATTTCCCTGCGGGCTGTTTCCAACCGGCTTTCAATCCTGGACGGGTCTTCGGTTCCCCGGCCGGTTATTCTCTGTTCCAGGATTGACATGGAAGGCGGCGCCAGGAATATATAGACAGCGTCATGAACCTTTTTCCTGACCTGATCCGCTCCCTGGATATCTATTTCCAGGATCAAATCTTTACCCCGGGCTAATAATGTTTTAACAGCTTCTCGACGGGTGCCGTAATAATGATCATGAACTACGGCCCATTCAAGAAAAGAATCGTCATCGATCAACTCTTTAAAGTGAGAAGTAGTTGTAAAATTGTATTCTTTTCCTTCTTTTTCTCCGGGACGAGGCGGACGGGTGGTTGTTGATACAGATAGCTTCAGGGCTGCCTTTAGTTTAAGTAAATAACGGCAAACCGTCCCTTTTCCGACACCGGAGGGTCCGGAAATTATTATAAGAATACCATCAGCCATTAACTGCCTCCCGCTTTTATTCTGACTCCTCTTCATCACTGCCGGCATCACTGGCCTGAAGGCGATGCTTGACAGTTTCCGGTTGGACAGCCGAGAGGATGACATGCTTGCTATCAGCTATGATTACTGCCCGTGTACGGCGGCCATAAGTGGCATCGACCAGCATTCCCCGTTCACGGGATTCGCTGATCAACCTTTTTACCGGGGCCGATTCAGGGCTGATAATAGCAATGATACGACTGGCCGAAACAATATTGCCAAATCCGATGTTGATTAGTTTAATAGCCATGTTAAAACCCCTTTCATGCTTATTCTAAGTTTTGGAGCTGCTCTCGAATTTTTTCCAGTTCCGCCTTGAGTTCTACTACAACACTTGTCAGCTGGTAGTCCCCGGCTTTAGAACCGATGGTGTTAACTTCACGAAACATTTCCTGTGCGATAAAATCCAGTTTGCGTCCGGCAGGCTCTTTTCCGGTCAGGTTAGACTGAAAAGCAGCGATATGGCTTCTTAACCGAACCAGTTCTTCATCAACTCCCATCCGCTCAACCAGTAAAGCACATTCCATGATCAGACGATTCTCTTCGAACTCTCCGGCTAAAAGCTCCCTAAATTTATGTTCGGTCCTCTGCCGGCAGGTTTCTTTCGCTCCTTCAGCCCGGCTGGTTGCATCATCAACCAGCCCTTCAAGGCGGCTGCACCTCTTTAAAAGATCACTGCCAAGATTCTCTCCTTCTATCCGGCGCTGTTCTAACAGTTGCTCCAGGGCTTCCTGCAGGGATTCGCTGATTGCCGGCCAAACTTGTTCCTCTTCCAGGGATGTCCCGCCTGTTTTAAAAAGCTCGGGCATTTGTAAAAGGTGCTTGAGCTTAATTTTATCAGACAACTGCAAATGACTGCAGACCTGCTGCAGGGACTGGTAATAATCTTCAGCCAGTTCATAGTTTATCTTAACCTGCCTTAAACCCGCCGGAATCTCATCCAGGCTGATGCTTACTTCCACCCGCCCTCTTTTAATCGATTCCTGCAGCATCCTTCGAATACGATCTTCCAAAAAATAAAGTTCACGCGGTAACCGTATAGAAAAATCGGCATAACGGTGATTGACCGAACGCAGCTCAGCGGTAAAAGCAAAACCGTCTTTCAAGCTGCTGCCGCGGCCATAACCGGTCATGCTTCTGATCATAGTTATCGTCCTCTAAATGGCATATAGACCCGGATAGCTGTAACTACAGCGCCAGTACCGGGCATATGCAGTTTATTAGTCAGATTCAATGCTTATTATCTGTTTTTACCAGCTTTATAGTAACATCAAATCAGGGTAATCTCAAGTGAGGAATTGA
>SL_3KL_010_SEDDRAFT_10002086_pt1 | contig 18318 bp, 19 predicted proteins | sample SodLakKL_010_SED_2_FD_10381 | JGI IMG/M metagenome (IMG submission 10381) | reverse complement strand
ATTTTTGTTTCCGGGGCTTCTTGCCACAATTTTGCAGCAGGTGCTGCTCTTGGCATTGGCACTAAGTTTTAGCAAAGATTATGAAGATGGCACATTTCCCGAATTACTTAAACACACCACTTCTCCAATGATGGTGCTTCTGACAAAATCATTTCCGTATCTCTTAATGGGAGGTTTGATTTGGCTGATGATTCTGCACATGCTTTTGGCTGCTTTTGGGGTATCGAACGCCGGCAGTTGGGCTATGATTTACAGCCTGTCAATAATGTTTATTTTGTCGGTAACAGCCATTGGAATTTTAATCAGTGCTGTTATTCCGAGTCAGTTAAAATCAACGGAAATTCTGATGGTAATTGCTACACCGGCATTTATCATCAGTGGATTTACATGGCCCTTGTCTCAAATGCCGGAATGGGTGGTATGGTTTGCTTCTGTAATACCATTAACTCACTTTCTTGAAGCGTTCAGAAATGTAATGATTGCAGGAGCCGGGTGGCAGCATATTACAAGTGAACTATATGCAATGTTCTGGCTCACAGTAATTCCCGGTTTGTTAACATATCTGGTTATCATTTTCAAGATCAAACAGGTAAGCACAAAAGAACCGTCGGCTATGTAATATTTACCAGGCGGATTATGGCGAAATCAATACCCCGGGGTTATATTATTATTTATCAGGAGTAACCCGGGGTATGAAAAATGGAAAGGCCCAAAAAATTCCGGAGCAGGAGTTTTTTAAAACAACAGGCAAAATCGATGGCCACAACAGCACAGTGGTTTTTTGAATCAGCCTCTGTAAAATAATTTTTCTGAATTTCACTTGGTTGTATTCACTCTGCGATGTCTGATTGTTTAATTCATATTTTGAAATGTAACAATAAAGCCGATCCTTTGTATATTGGTTCACTTTGAACTCTGAATAATTCTGAACATTTTTTCATAAAAACCGGATATTCAATTTAAAATACAGGATGCCGTGTTGATACAGTAAGAATATGGAAACACTTTTTATCATTATCGCAGCTCTTTTTATTATTGCCGGGATTATGGGTGCATTTTTGCCGGTGGTGCCGGGTCCTCCGCTCAGTTTTCTTGGCATCCTAATTCTTCATTTTATTAAAGACGGGCTGTTTAGCTGGTTATTTCTGCTATCGTGGGGAGCGGTTGTGGTCATTACTGTAACGCTGGACAGTTTTATGCCGGCTGAGGGATCTCGCAGAATGGGAGGCAGTAAGCTTGGAATTTACGGAGCATTTCTGGGCGGTGTTTTCGGCCTGTTCTTCTTTCCGCCTGCAGGCCTGATTTTCGGCCCGATTATTGGCGCTTTAGTCGGAGAATATCTTGCCGGTAAAAACTCAGATTCGGCCTTAAAAGCTGCGTTGGGTTCGTTTGTTGGCTATCTGGTGGCAATGGGACTAAAAGTGGGAGTTGCTGTTATTCTGGCCTACTATTTTTTTATCAATATCTGATTTACCCCTTTTTCCGGATTCGTGTTTGCAATCCGTACTTTTTCGAAGTGGAGTTAAACTTTTCCCGAATTGCTTCATCAAGGTCGATCTCTTCGTGCATGGCAATCAAATCTACGCAGATAATGATATCTGCAAGTTCTTCGGCCAATTGCTGTCTAGTTGCCCGGCTGCCCCTGATTCCTATCCGTTCCCGGTCAATTTTTTTGATGATGTTGCAGGCCTCACCCACTTCTCCTGCAAGTTCGTTTCCACGGTAAGAGAGTGAAATCTGATTGTCCGAGTCCCATTCTTGTTGACGAATAATATTTGCTTCTCGCAGTGTATCGAACATATTGTTATTTGAAGGAGGCGGTTGGGATGATTTATCAGACATGACGTTTTAAGGTTTTGAAAAGAAGGGTGTCGAATTTACTGAAATAAAAAAGCCGGCAGCATTTACGGTGGTAAATGAATGCCGGCTTATAAAATGAGCAATTATTCGCTGCTGCGAATGATCATTTGATTGCAATTTGGCTCGCCATAATGAACAGCGGCTGATCTTCAAATACATTGTAGAAAGGTCTTAATCTTTCCTTGTTGTAGTATTTATCAATATCAACCACTTTTTCTGTACTCGTCACTACTTCAATATCGGTGCTTCCGTAGGTTCCTTTGTTGAGCACAACCAGTTTGCCAAACTCTTTTCTTTGTATGTGGTCCAGTGCAATATTACCAAATGCCATGGGTGCAATGCTGTCGATAGCATCAGGATCGCCGCCACGAACTGTGTATCCCAGTTTTTGGTTAATCACACCAATTTCGCGGCCGTTGTTGTATTTAGCTGAAAGCTTTTTGATTTCTGAGGAAACAACATCACCGATTCCACCGAGTTTTTTGTGTCCGTAAGCATCGGCTTCATCGCCTTCAAAAATCATATCGCGGCCTTCAATCATAGCTCCTTCAGAAATCATTACCATCGAGTATTTACTCGGATGGCTATTTCTGTCCTCAACCATAATTTCGGTCAGATGATCAAGATCGAACTTGTATTCCGGTATCAGGCATCTGTGCGAAGCGCCTGCAAGTGTTGGCAGCATTGCTGTGAAACCTGCGTAACGGCCAAATACCTCCATAACCAGAAAACGCTCATGTGAGCCTGCCGGAGTCCTGAGGTCGTTGGCAAGCTGAATGGTTCTTGAAATACAGGTACTGAACCCGATGCAGTAATCCGTACCGGGAACATCATTGTCCATGGTTTTAGGTATAGCCACAACGTTAAATCCTTCTTTGTGCAGACGAACACCATAGCTGAGAGTGTCATCTCCTCCAATAGGAATCATGGTATCAATACCGAGAAAGTCGAGATTCTTGAGTACTTCCGTTGTCAGATCGTTGATATCATCAGTGTACTTTTCTTTGTACTGATCGGGCAGGTCTTTTCGGCTTACACGGCTCGGGTTGGTTCTTGAGGTGTGCAGAAATGTTCCGCCGGTACGAGCTGCTCTGTTGACAACTTCTTCAGTCAGTTCAAAATAGTTTTCGCTGTTGTCGGCATTATTATCACGTACAATATCAATCATGCCGCCCCATCCACGACGAATTCCAATTACTTTATATCCTTCGCGTATGGCCCGAATGGCTACTCCCCTAATTGCGGGATTCAAGCCGGGTACGTCACCTCCTCCTGTTAAAATTCCTATGACGCCTTTAATTTTATTTATGTTAGCCATAATATGGTTCTCTAATCTTTTTGGTTGTCATTACTATTAATCTAAGTCTTAAATATAAGGTTATTAGTTGAATTATGAGTATTAAGTCTTAGAAAAATTTTTAAAAACATTTGATAATAACAGCCGGGCTGTAAAGATTGTTTACAATTGGTAATTTAAGACGGCCTTAGCGTTTAATTTAAAAATCAATCACATGAGTCATATCCAGATTACGATACCATCTCTTTACTACGATCTAAATAAAAGTATGGCTGCGATAGAACAAGATCCTTCCAGAGTAGAAAGCTCAAGAGCGATTGTGGACCGTGCTCTGAAAGATGGAAAAATTTATTATGGTATTAATACCGGTTTTGGGGCTCTTGCCACACAGCGGGTATCCGATGAGGAGCTGACACGCCTTCAGCGAAATCTGATTCTGTCTCATGCCGTGGGTGTGGGTGATCTGGTTCCCAAGGAAATCAGCCGCCTGATGCTGCAACTGAAAGTTCACGCCCTGGGTATCGGCTATTCGGGCATTTCGTTGCAAACCCTGGAGCGGTTGCTCTTTTTTCTGAAGAACGATCTGATACCGGCCGTACCAAGCAAAGGGAGTGTTGGGGCATCGGGAGATCTGGCACCTCTTGCGCATATGTCTCTTCCGCTGCTTGGACTGGGGCAGTTCTGGAATAACGAGGGATCGGACGTGGTGGATGCATCCGAGATTATGAGAGCGCACAATCTTGACCCGATCGAACTGAAACCGAAGGACGGGCTGTCGCTGATCAACGGAACACAATTGATGAGCGCTTACGGTGCATATGTTCTGGAAAAAGCACTCCATCTGTTTAAGCTGGCTGATATTGCCGCTGCAATGAGTCTTGAAGCACTGCAGGGAAGTATTGGGCCATTTGATGAACGAATTCAGGAAGTTAGGCCGCACGAAGGGCAAAAAAACGTGGCTGAAAATGTGCGATACCTGCTTCAGGAGAGTGAAATTCTGGAATCGCACCGGGAGTGTGGAAAGGTACAGGACCCCTACTGTCTGCGATGTGTGCCGCAGGTTCACGGTGCCAGCCGCGATGCTGTCAATCACGCTGTATCTGTCGTAGAGACGGAAATGAACTCCGTAACCGACAATCCTCTTGTTTTTCAGGATGGAGGTATTTTGAGCGGAGGTAATTTTCATGGCCAACCACTTGCTCTGGCAATGGATTATGCAAAAATTGCCCTGGCCGAAATTGCCAGTATTGCCGAGAGGCGTACCTATCTGCTTCTGGAGGGGCACGATGGCCTGCCCAAACTGCTGATGCAAGAGACGGGAATCAACTCCGGCTTTATGATTCCACAGTACACATCGGCGGCGCTGGTTTCTGAGAACAAGGTGTTGTGCCATCCCTCATCGGTCGATTCGATCCCGACAAGCCTTGGACAGGAAGATCACGTAAGTATGGGAAGCATCAGTGCGCTGAACCTGTTGAAAGTTTATGAGAATGTTGAAATGGTGCTGGCCATTGAGCTGTTTACGGCCGCACAGGCTCTTGATTTCCGAAAGCCGCTGAAACCGGGCAACGGAGTAGAAATTGCGCATCAGTTTATCCGAAAAACGATCCCCCATGCAGTGGAAGATCACTACTTTAAAGATGACATCAACAAAGCGATTCAGTTAATCCGGAATCGGGAAATTATCACAAAAGTGCAAACCTCGGGTTACAGGCTCAACTGATCTTCGGATAAGAGAATTCTATGATTTACGTAAGTTCGACATAAGAATAAGGAAAATAATTCTGCGGGATGCCAAAAAGGGCGTCATCCCGCACCTGATGCGCTCATTTTTTGAACACGCAGCGTTAGCGGAGTGATATCTCCACTCTTTGTTATAAGCTGGAGATGCCGGATCGGAGTCCGGCATGACGGTACTGATGAAGTATAATCTTGTTGAACGCCCTTTTTGGCCATACCTTCTAATAGGCTAATAAATTCAATGATTTTATCTCAAACTCATGTTATGACTAAAAAGATAATGATTGCTGGACCCACAGCATCGGGCAAAACCGGGCTGGCTATTGAGCTGGCCGGAAAAATAAATGCTGAAATTATCTCTGTGGATTCAAGGCAGTGTTACCGGCTGCTGGATATTGGTACAGCCAAACCAACTAAAGAAGAACGTGAAGCCGTTCCGCATCACAATATTTCAGTACTGGATCCCGATGAAGAAGACAGTGTGGCCAATTTTAAAAAGCGGGCGGACAGAACGACCGAAGAGATTCTCTCACGCGGGAAGAAAGTGATATATTGCGGAGGAAGTACGTTGCATCTGCAATCTCTCATCAAACCGCTGGATGATATTCCCTCTGCAGATCCCCAACATGTGGAAAAACTCCAAAGCATTGCCAATGAAAAGGGAGTGGAGATACTTTTTGAGCAACTAAAGAAAGTTGATCCGGACTACGCTAAAAAAATGGACGGGCTGAATCGGCAGCGCATTATTCGTGCACTGGATGTGTGGCAGCAGACCGGAAAGCCGTTCAGCAGTTTTCACAGCGAAAATCCCATAGAGCCGCCTGAAGATATGGCGGTGTTTGCGTTGAACCATCCCCGCCCGAAACTGCATCAGCGTATTTCACAGCGTACCGACCGTATGTTTGAATTGGGGTTTATGGAAGAAGTAAAACAAATTTTGCAGATGGGATATGATCCCGGATTGCAATCACTTCAAACAGTGGGCTACCGACAGGCTGTTCAATATTTGCGAGGAGAAATTTCTGAAGAAAAAATGATCAAAGATATTAAAACGGCAACCCGCAGGTATGCCAAACGTCAAATAACCTGGCTGAGACGCTGGCCTTTTGTCATCTGGCTAAACATGACCGAGATGAACAAAGAGAGTGCAATTCAGGAAATCTTTACCAAACTGGACTAACAGTTTGAAAGAACCAGAGCATCATAGAGATTTTAATGGGAACTATCTGCCGGTTTTGCTATAAAAGAAATTGCAAATATTGTAATCTTAAAAGACTGGCCATGAAATCGACTTTGCAAATTTTTGTTCTTGCTTTTGCCGTGATATTACTGAACTCTCAAGAATCATATTCACAAGTTAGTGCGGGTGCCGGCATGGCATTTGGCAGTGATATTGAACAGGTTGGTGTGCAGGCAGATCTGCATTACCGTTTGGTTAACCAACCGGCATTCAGCTTTGGAGGAGGGTTTATCTATTATTTTCCAAAAGATGACCACAATTTTATTGAAGCGAATATCAATGGAGCATATCATTTTTATGAGGAATTCATGTTTAAATCCTATCTGTACACCGGTCTGAACTACGCCCGTTCCAAATTGGATTTTAATAATGGTTCAGTATCCGATTCAGCTTTGGGGCTCAATCTTGGTATCGGGGCAGAGTATGACTTTGGGCGCCTGCTTGCATTTGGTGATTTGAAATATGTAATCAGTGATTTTGATCAGGCTGTGTTTTCGGTTGGCCTGAGGTGGCCTTTCTGATATTACCGGCAAATACCATCGGATGAGTGCTGTTTTATTGATCTTCTGAGTTTTTCCCTTTCCTGCAGTAAAATCAACGCTGATTTGCTAATTCATTTACAGATTGCAACTCTCTTTTTTTGCTGAACGAAGGTAGCAGCTAAGCTCCATAACCGTTAACTTAGGAGCTTAAACCCAATTGGATATAATATATGTACAAAGCAAAAGTTTATATAACACTCAGAAAATCAATTCTCGATCCAAAAGGAAAAGCAGCTCACCAGGCTCTGCAAAATTTGGGGTTGAAGGAAGTAAACGATGTCCGCATTGGAAAGTTTATTGAAATGAATATTGATGCGAATTCTGAGGAGAAAGCCTTTGAACTTGCAGACAAGGCCTGTAGCCAGTTACTTGCAAATGAAGTGATGGAAGACTACAGCATCGAAATTGAATAATTTTTCAATGATCAAGCTGAGATCTGAATATATCAAATTGTTGAGCGATACCGATCAGACGAAGCCAAAGAAAGCACCGGATGTTGAAGTTGAGGTGCTTGAAAAAGAAGAAGAGGAGATCGATAAGCCCTGGAAGGTGATCCTTTTTGATGATGATGTTCATACATTTGATGAGGTAATCCACCAACTGATTAAAGCCCTTGGCTGCAGCCAGGCAAAAGCCGAAGAACTAACTTATAAGGTGCATTTTGAAGGAAAAGCCGTTGTTTTTGAAGGAAATTTTGAAGAGTGTCTCAAGATAAACTCGGTTCTTCAGGAAATTCAGTTAATCACAGAAATTAAAGGATAAAAACGTGTCTAAGAAAATAGGAGTTATAGTATTTCCCGGTTCCAATTGCGACCATGATGCCTACCATGCCATGAAACACATCATGAATGCAGAAACAAAATTTTTGTGGCATAAAGATAGCGATCTGGCCGGTATTGACCTGCTGATTGTACCGGGTGGTTTTTCGTACGGAGATTACCTGCGGTCAGGAGCCATTGCCCGGTTTTCTCCGATTATGAACGCCGTACAGGATTATGTGAAACAGGGGAGACCGGTTCTGGGAATTTGTAACGGTTTTCAGATTTTGCTTGAAGCCAACTTGCTTCCCGGTGCCATGCTTCACAACGAAAAACTGCGGTTTGTGTGCAAAAATGTTCATATCCGGGTTGAAAGTACCCGATCGCCGTTTACCGGCGGATTGGAGAAAGGCCAGCTGTTCAATGTTCCGGTGTCGCACGGAGAGGGCAACTATTTTATTGAAGAGGATGGCCTGAAAAAAATGGAAGATCGCGATCAGATTGCTTTTCGGTACTGCAATGAACAGGGAGAAATTACTGAAGAATCCAATTTTAACGGATCGGTATCGGCCATCGCAGGCATTACAAACGAAGACGGAAATGTTCTGGGCATGATGCCCCATCCCGAGCGAGCCATGGAGTCGATTCTTGGATCTACAGATGGAATTCCGTTTTTCAATTCGATGCTGAACGAGCTTGAAATCGCCTGACCGATGAACATCAAGCTTCTCAAGCAAATTATAAAAACTCCGGGGGCGCCAGGTAACGAAAATCCGATTCGAAACCTCATCAAAAAAAATCTGATGGATTGTGTGGATGAGGCGAAAACCGATCGAATGGGAAACCTGATTGCCCGCAAAAAGGGCACCGGTCCCAAGGTGATGTTTGCTGCCCATATGGATGAAATTTCTCTCATTACCACAAACGTGGATAAAAACGGATATATTCGTTTTTCCACACTGGGTGGTTTTGATGCGGAGACGCTTATATCTCAGCGGGTTATCGTGCATGGCAAGGAAGAGCTTCCCGGGGTTATCGGTAGCAAACCGATACACATTCAAACCGATGAAGAAAAAAAATCGAAGACAAAACTTGGTGATCTGTTTATTGATGTTGGCTTGAAAGAAGAGAGGGTGAAGAAGCTGGTGCCAGATGGAACACCGGTTACGCGTGAACGAGAGCTAATCACCATGGGCGAGTGTGTAACTTCAAAATCACTGGATAACCGGATTTCCGTTTACATACTGTTGGAGGCTTTGCTGGCTCAACCACAGTCTGACGCCGACATTTACGCCGTATTTACCGTTCAGGAGGAAGTTGGCCTGAGGGGAGCAAGAGTAGCCGCACAGGCCATACAGCCTGATGTAGGGATTGCACTGGACGTGACCCTGGCTAATGATCTCCCGGGAGTATCCGATCATGACAAATGCACCTCACTGGGAGAAGGAATCGGTATAAAAGTAATGGACAAAAGTATAATCTGTACGCCATCACTTGTTTCATTTCTTGAAAGAATTGCATCAGAAAAATCAATACCTTATCAGCGTGAGGTGCTGACGGCCGGGGGAACTGACACATCCGCCATGCAATATCTGATGGGGATTGGCAGCCATGTAACTTCGGTTTCCTGCCCCACACGCTATATTCACAGCACCGTTGAAACAGCTGCCGTTTCTGATGTAAAAGCCGGGATAGATCTGACAATTGCATGCATGGAATCCATAAATAATTATGAATTTGAATGAGTACCGATCAGCAACAACCTTTAAAACTGCACTGTAAAGAGCTTGTTAAAAGTTATCGCAAGCGGGTTGTGGTCGATAAGGTCTCCATTAATGTGCTGCAGGGAGAAATTGTCGGGTTGTTGGGGCCAAACGGAGCCGGTAAAACGACAACATTTTATATGTTTACGGGGATTATCCGCCCGAATTCCGGCAAGGTTTTTTTGAATGAAAAAAATATCACAAAAAAACCGATGTATCAGCGGGCCCGGATGGGTATCGGATACCTTTCGCAGGAACCGAGCGTATTCAGAAATTTAACTGTCCGCCAAAATCTTGAATCTGTACTGGAGTTTTTGAAAATTCCCAAAAAAGAAATCAAAAGGCGTACTGATCGTTTGATTGAGGAATTTGGCCTCGAAAAAGTAGTTAAAAATAAAGGATACAGCTTATCAGGCGGAGAACGCCGACGGACTGAAATTGCACGTGCTCTTGTTACCGATCCGAAGTTTATCCTACTGGATGAACCATTTGCCGGTGTGGACCCAATTGCTGTTGAGGATATACAGCAAATTGTAGCCGACCTGAAAAACCGGAATATTGGTATTTTTATTACCGACCATAACGTGCACGAAACACTTGCCATTACCGACAGGGCGTATCTGATGTTTGAAGGAAGAATTTTACGGGAAGGAACCGCCGAAGAGCTGGCAGAAGATGAGGAAGCAAAACAACTCTATTTGGGCCGGCAATTTAAATTAGACCGCTATCAGAACTGATTTTTTTTATGAAAGAGATAACCGTAACCGAGCTGAAACAGAAAATAGACAACAATGAATCGTTTATATTTTTGGATGTGCGCGATTCGTTTGAAGCCAATATTTCCAATATCGATGTTGAGAGTGTGCAGATACCTCTTGATGATCTGCAAGAGCAAGTCGAAAAACTGGATCAACAGTCTGAAATTGTTGTGATGTGCCGAAGCGGCAGCCGGAGTGAAACGGCTTGTGAACTTCTCGAGGAAGCAGGCTTTGCCAATGTTGCCAACCTGAAAGGCGGAATCAACGAGTGGGCACGTAAAATTGATTCAAACCTGCCTGTTTACTAAAATTTGTCAGCTTTCGGTTTGTAATATCCCGCTATATTGTTGCCGCTATCTGATTGAACAGCTCTTCGTTACTTTCTGTGCGTTTGATGACCTGAAGCAGCATCTGAATCGACTCTTTAGGAGATTTTTTCAGTAAAAACCTGCGCACCATATTCCGTTCTTCAAGCGAATCAGTAATAAACTTGTCTTCATTCCGTGTGCCGGATGCAGCGATGTTGATTGACGGGAAAATACGGTCGTTGGCAATTTCCCTGTCCAAAACAAGTTCCATGTTTCCGGTTCCCTTAAATTCTTCGAAAATCAGATCATCCATTCTGGAGTTTGTTTCAATCAAACAAGTGGCAATAATAGTAAGTGAGCCACCCCCCTCGATTTTTCGGGCCGATCCAAATATTTTCTTGGGGATTTCAAGAGCACGAATGTCGAGGCCACCTGATAACGTACGGCCGCTGTTGGTTTGGGCGGCGTTGTAAGCTCTGCCAAGGCGTGTCAGTGAGTCTATCAGCAGTACGGCGTGCTCACCATATTCAGCTTTACGTTTTACATAACCCAGTGCCATTTCCGAAATTCGCACATGGCTTTCTGTGGGTTTGTCATTTGACGAAGCGAATACTTCAGCATCAGTTGAGCGAAGAAAATCGGTGACTTCTTCGGGGCGTTCATCAACCAGTAGAATTCCTGTATGGATATCGGGATAATTTTCTGTAAGACTACGGGCTATTTTTTTCAAAAGTACAGTTTTACCGGTTCTCGGAGGGGCTACAATTAATGCCCGCTGTCCTCGCCCTATTGGAGTGATCAAATCCATCACGCGCAATTCTAAATCATCAGGCTGATGGCCGAGTTTGATGTATTCGTTCGGCATGATGGGGGTTTGAAGTTCAAACCGGTTAATTTTCTGCCACTCCTGCTGAGGTTTCCCGTTAATTCTTTCAATGGAGTAAACATGGCGGTTTCCGCTTTGATCCTGCTCAAACTCTCCCTCCATAACAAGACCGCTCCGAAGGTCGTAATGTTTTACTTCATCCGGTTTCAGGAATGGATCTTTGGGATTATAGCTGAACTCGAAGTCAATTCGTCTGATAAAACCGTAACCTTTTTCGTTGATTTCAAGAATCCCGTGATATTTACCACCAATTTTTGTTTGCTGGTTGTGGTGAAATTGTGGTACAAAAATATTTTTCTTAGCGCCCTTTCCTTTGTTCGATTTTTTGCGCCCTTTGTTTTTTCTTGAACGTGCCATGCACTATGTGTTAATCTTGGGTTATTATGAGAATTTCGAAGCTCTAAATGTTAAATGGCAAGAAGAGCAGTGATGTCGAGGATGAGTAGAAGATAAATAGAAAATGAAATCTGAGTGGCACAAGTGTACCACTCAGATAAAGATAAGGAAGGAAACGGAAGATCAAAAAATTATCGGACAGTTGTTGTTTCGTCAATCCATGCGTAACATTCACCAACATTTGAACCGATATGGAAACTATCGCCGGTTTCCCATCCTCTGAAAAACTTATCCTCGGCTGAAGGCATAACCGGTTGGTACGATTGAATACGCCGGTTAACGGTGGATGCAGTTGACGGATCATTGTTTCTGGCTCTTTCCAGATATTCGATTACCAGCCAATACACGGTTCTGTCGTCTCGTTCGATCTGTCGGGCTGATGTACATTGTCTTATAGCTGCAGCATAAATGTCGGAAATTCGGATATATGGCTGACCCCAGCTTGAATCGATCTGGATAGCCTGTCGTGCATAACTTCGTGCTGTCTGCAGATTTCCTTCATTTTGGTAGATTTCTGAAACTTCAAGTAAAAGATTCTTTTCTACATCCGGATTTTCAACGATTTCAAGTGCTTCGGTCAGGTATTGAAGCGCCATCCGGTTTTGTCCATCGGCTTTGGCATAATCTGCAAGCCTCCGGATATTTTCGAATGAGGGCTCAATATCGTAGAGTTTTTCGGCATATTCGATGGCTTTATCGCGACGACCAAGATTTTCGAACATGGATGCAAGTTCGGTAATGAGAGCCATATCTTCGGGATTTTCAGCCAGTCGTGATTCGAGAAATACGATTCTCTCTTCAGGATCTGTAAATAACCCATCGCGAACCTCATCAATAACTTGTGCTAATTGCGGTCCGGCCATTGGTTCGACCATCTCAATCATTTCAAGTGCGGTATCGCGGTCGCCCCTGGAAACGTAGTTGTTCAACAAGATCTGGATGTAGTAACCATCTCCGGCTTGTGTCAGTCGTTCCGGGTCCAGTTCAAAAGCTTTTTCATAGTCTTCATAGGCCAAATCCATACCGCCTCGGATAATGCTTTGATGCTCCTGCAGGAATCTGCCGCGGTTAAAGTGCCAGGAGTATGGGTCGATCTCTTCTTCGTCAAACGTTTCAAATGCGTCTTCATAGATGGCAAGTGCCGTATCGATGTAAGCAGAACGCATGGATGGGTCATCCTGTTGCTGTGAAATTTCAGTATATACGTTAATCATTCGCTCATACTGTCTCGGCAGACTGAAACGATTTACCCCCTGAATGGATCTGGGCTTTTTTTCAAGCATCCACTTTCCGAACATCAGGGCCATATCGTAATCACCCGTACGGTAGTTTTCGTAAAAAATTGAGTAAGCTTGAATTTCACTCATTCCATAAGGCGGCTCACTCTGTGAATAAGCCTCAGATGATATTGCAAATATCAGAGCTATTGAGATTATGTATTTTTTCATCATTCTGCTATTGTTTTCTATATAATAAAATGGTTGGATGCCACCTTCATACTGTATTATTGGAAACGTTGACGTAAAAACATAAATTCTGCCAAATTCAGCGAAAGTTTAAATCCCCATATATCTTCTTTAACTAAATTTGAGGATTCTGTTCCCCGAAATCCATAATGGAAACTTAAATCAATTGATGATGGTGTTCGCTGAGACATCAACCCAATTCCGGCATTCAGAAATATGGTTTCAATATCTTGCCCGTTTATAAACAGGTGGCCTGTATCGTAAGTTGCTCCTAAGCTGTACTTAATATTTGAGAAAAACCCGCCAAACTGATCTGTTCTATAGGGATGATACTGAAAACCTAAACCTGCCCTAACTCTGTCTTTAAAGTATGCTTCCTGACCCGGATTGAAACTATATTCGGCTTCATCCCAGCGTTGAATTAAAAGTTCAGCAACAACGTTTGTGAACCGACTTAAATTATACGTAAGTCCCGAATTAATTTCCAATGGTAACTTTACTGTGCCCATTCTGTCCGGAGAATTTTCATTTAATTCGATTAACATACTTTGGTTGTTAATTTGCCGGAAAGACGTAATTGATTGTTCGGCATCAATGGTAACGGGCAGCGAAATGGATGCACCAAAGGCAAGCTGATCTTCATTGCGTAAAAGATTACTTTTAAATGCATATAAACCAAATCTGTGACCAAATGCATTTCCGCTTAATTGACGGTTAAACTGAACTTGCCGATACTGAGGGTCCGCAAATGCTGGAAATATTTCGTTATCAGTTGTTAGTAAATGGTTTGAAATGGCATATCCCACAGTCAGGAAACTGTTCAGTCGTAGTCCGAAGCCTGCCTCAAAACGGTTAATGCCGCCGGAACCAATGGTTGAAACCTGGTATTCAATATCATTCGAATATTCGGGAATGGGATTGAAAAATCCCTGATCTACCTGCCGGAATTGATTTCTGACTGTTGGAGTGAAAGAAGCTGAAACTCCCAGACGGTTTCTGAGTAGCGGAAATGCCAACTGAAAACTTTCAATGGAGAAAAGCGCATTCCGAACAGACCCAGTTTGATCGCTTGCATCAAACTGATTGAGTGATGCGGATACATTTCCCTGTGAGTAGCGAATAATGCCCCAGTGTGCCGGGTTCGATATATTCGGTGAAAAACCTGAATAGTTTGATACACCGCTCAATCCCATTCCCATTGAATAAGGAGATAACAGATCAATGGGATAACCAAATCCGATTCCTGAATAAAAAGATCCGCTGCTAACACGGCTGTCGCTTTGGGCCATCAAGGCACCGGCAGGCATTACTGCCAGTAGTACAATTGCGATATATGAAATAAAATTCAGTTTATACATTGTATTATTTTACAGAAGTAATTACAATTCTTGGTTGTTTTTGATCCGGTGCATCTAAACCGTGGAATTTGGCTGAATAAAGAATTCCATTCGTGGTTTGAAGTGACAGAAATAGTTTCCTCTTGTCAACATCTCCGAAAACTTCATCTAAAACATACTGGGTTATATTGATTCTGAACGTGTCTTCATCTTCATCTTTCTGAACAAAAAATGAAGGGTCGGTTGTGAAAATTTCAGCCTGCAGATCACGTGGCATTTCATTAAAAACGTGTGTTCTGATTAAATTAGTTTGCGGCCGCATAAAATTGGGGTCACTGAGCTGAGTTGATTCATCCAGGCTCAGAATAAGTTGGGCATTCGTAATATTTCTGCCTCTGAGTGTGTCGGCTGGGAGGTCGAATTCTACCTGCAGAACCGTTTCTGTGCTATGCAGTACAATTTCTGATTCGGTTTGCGGAGCAGCTTCCGATCTAACAAAATAAGCGCCCCAGTCGCGCATCCCAAGATCGCGCAGGCCGTCATCTTCTTCCTCTTCTTCGCCATTCTCATCATTTTCACCGTTCTCTTCGTCATCTCCATTTTCGCCGTTTTCTTCCTCACCGTTTTCATCTTCATCGTCCCGGTTTTGGATTTCTACAACAAATGTGGAAAATTCCTCTTCCTCTTCCTGGATCAGATTCTTTAAAAATCGTATTTGTTGATTGCTTTGCGAGGGCACTATGGCAACTCCCGGAAACTGATTTCTGTAAAGAGAGTCNCGCTCGGCAGAGGTGTCGTTGAAGTATTCTGCAAATTTTTGAGTCCAGGCCGGGCTCATTTCAACCCACACTGTATCCTCATCGGCAATTTGAAAATCGGCAATTTTATTTGAATAATTGATTTCAACTTCTTTGTTGTATCGCAGTTGATTGCCACGCCAGATTTCATCAACCTCAAATATCTCAAAATCAGAGACCGTCAGTTCATGTCCGTAAACATCACTGTTAAAAATCAGTTTAAGGTGTACTTTATCGTCACTGTAGAGAGTGTCTACATTTGCTCTGGAAATGGAGGGCTTCAGAAGTGCAACCGAGGTGATTGTGCCGAAAATCGGGTCTTCTACATGCCCCAATGCGGTGTTAGCAAGTCTTCCTGAAAAGGTGTTTTCCTCAAAAACCGTGACGTTTTTAACGTTGTCTTTATACGTTTCGATGTTATCACCATCAGAAATAATGTCTTCACCTATTACTCCTGGCGATTCGCATCCGAGAAACAGAAAAACGGTAAAAAGAAGAAGAAAGGCAGTGATCATTGATCGGCTGCCTTTTAGCGTGTTTTGCAGAACTTTAGTAGGGTTGGAATAGAGAGAGTGCGGGAAATTAATTATCTCCGGTGATGTCTCGGTAATATTGCGCGAATTTTTTTGATACATCTTCGGGCGAACCCTGTATTTTAGTTGGATTAATATTTAATTTTTTAAATTCTTCATCAAACTGGTCTGTCAGATGGTTTCCTGTAACCACATGATCGCTGTATTTGAGGCCGATATTCAGCATATCAACGGTTCCGTTATTCAGCAGTGATTCAGTGTCCACATCTTCGGGAAGACCCAGTAAATCGAGAATGTTGGTATTGTCAAACAAGCCTTTATTCTCGGGATGGTGCAAATTGTATACAATCTGAGTGTTTTTGAAAATCTTTTCATCTTTATATTTGGTGCGAACCAGCAACGGAATGAGGCCTGCGGGCCAATCGTGGCAGTGAATGATGTCCGGTTCCCATCCAAGGCTAATAACTGTTTCAAGTACGCCTTTATTGTAGAAAGCCAGCCGCTCGTCGTTATCTTTGTAAAAGGTATCGGTTTTAGGGTTTGTAAACATTCCCTTTCTCTTGTAAAACTTGTCATTATCAAGAAAGTACACCTGTAATTTTGCATTGGGAATGCTTGCCACCTTTATCTTCATGCTTTCAACATCTTCACCCACCTGAACTTCGATGCCCGAAAGCCGGATTACTTCGTGAAGCCGGTTTCTTCGGTCGTTAATCGTGCCGTATTTCGGGAGCAGAATTCTGATTTCAAACCCTTGGTCTTGCAACGATGCAGGTAAAAACCTGAGCAGATCAGCGGTATAGGTCATCCTGGCAAATGGTGCTATTTCAGCGGCAGCGTATAATATTTTCATAATATTGTTGTGGTTGTGAAGTTTTAAGGTGTTTCTTGTGAAAAGTCTGATTTTGTATATGGGTACAAATCTGATACCTCTTTGTTGCTAATGGAATGAAAATCGAAAAGAGTGTCGCTTCGCAAACCCAAACGCAGTGTTTCTGTTGGTATTACTTCCCCGGGCAAAATATTACCAAGGTTAACATTACTTCCAAATTTTTTGATAAACCAAACCTGTTGTTCCTTTTTCGGTGCTTCAAAAAGTAAATGATCAATAGAAATTTGGTCAATTATTTCATCAATCAATCCAGAACGGATTTCTCCGTTTGACCTGAAAACGCCAACGGTGCCCGACTCTCTGGCCTCACAAATTACCTTCCAGGCACCCGATTCAAGATCGGAATTAATCATTTTCACCCATTTATATGGCGGCATTATATCATTTGGGTTTTTACTGCCAACTTCGGATAGAACGGTGAACTCACTGCTTAATTCTTTGATAATATCATTCTTTCGTTGGTCGGAAAGCCTGATTGTACCATTGGATACTTCAATAATTTGAATTTTAAAATCGTGCAGATGTGCAACATAATCATCCAGTTGATTGCGAAGCACAAAAGCTTCGAAAAGAGTGCCGCCAAAATAAACAGGGATGTTATAACTTTTGTAAACATCCAGTTTTTCATTCAGGTTTTTGTAAACCATTGATGTACCCCAGCCCAACTTAACTATGTCGGTAAAATCGGATGCAACTTCACAAAAATCTTCAGTTTGTCTGATACTCAACCCTTTATCAAGAGCAAGTGTAATTCCGTTATTTCTGGGCTTTTTGGTTCTCTCGGGTAGATGATTTAATTGATACGACATTCACCAAAGTTATAAGTTCACAAACAAAATAAGATACAAAACCATGCTTTTATTAGAAAGCGCCATCTAAAATGAATCTGAAGATGAAGGTTATCAGTCAATTTTTCGATTTGTCAGATTTACCAGATAACGAATTCGTTCCTTGTCTGTTGATTCGAGCATATCGGGGGTATAACGCCATTGCCAGTTGTTTTGAACCGTTCCGGGAGTGTTCATTCGGTGCTCGGTGCCGAGGTTCATAAAATCCTGCAGCGGAAATATTGCCTGGTCAGCTACAGAAAGCATGCCAAGACGTATCAGCTCCCAGTGTATTTCCGAACCATCAGTTCGCGTATATTCACGGGCGCGGTGTTGTTCTTCTTCCGGTGCCGATCTGTACCAGCCAATGGTGGTGTCGTTATCATGCGTGCCGGTATATACAACACAGTTTTGGGGATAGTTATGAGGTAAATAGCTGTTTTTTGGATCAGAATTAAATGCAAAATGAAGAATTTTCATGCCCGGAAATTGGAAATCATCCCGGAGCTTTTCAACACCGGGAGTAATTACTCCAAGATCTTCGGCTATAATGGGAAGTTCTCCCAGCTCCTTTTTGATAGTGTTAAAAAGTTTATGGCCGGGCCCTTCCACCCATTTGCCGTTGATGGCATTTTTTTCGTTGGCATCAATTTGCCAGTAAGCATCAAAACCACGAAAATGGTCAACCCGGATGGCATCAAACAAATCAAACATTTGCCGAAAGCGCTCAATCCACCATTTGTAGTTGTCTTTTTCGAGAGTTTGCCAGTTATAAAGTGGGTTTCCCCAAAGCTGCCCCGTTTTGCTGAAATAATCGGGCGGTACTCCGGCGACTAAAATTCTGTTTCCATGACTGTCTACCTCAAAATAACGGGGATTAGCCCACACATCTGCACTGTTATGATCCACAAAAATGGG
>SL_3KL_010_SEDDRAFT_10002085_pt1 | contig 18318 bp, 10 predicted proteins | sample SodLakKL_010_SED_2_FD_10381 | JGI IMG/M metagenome (IMG submission 10381) | reverse complement strand
CCGCCATCCTCGCTGACATCAAATCAAACCTGTCTAAAATCCACGAACACGGCTCGCGGGCCGACGGTATCGTCAAATCGATGCTCCAGCACTCGCGCGGCGGTGACGGCAAAATGGAGCCAACGCTGCTGAACCCGCTTATTAAGGAATATGTAAACCTTGCCTTTCACGGTATGCGTGCAGGCAAAGAGCCGATTGATGTGGATATTGATCTTCAGCTGGATGAATCGGTTGGTAATGTGCCGTTGATTGCTGATGATTTTTCGAGGGTGATATTGAATGTTTGTAATAATGCTTTCGACGCCATGCGTTCACTTGGCGCGGAGCGCTCTGCACATGGCGAAAGTTACAGCCCGAAGCTAACAGTGAACACCAAATACAAAAACGGAACCATCACCATCGAAATCGAAGACAACGGCTCCGGCATCCCCGATGAGATTAAAGACAAAATCCTGCAGCCGTTTTTTACCACGAAAAAGGGCACACAGGGAACCGGATTAGGACTTAGTATCACCAACGACATCATCAAGGCCCATGGGGGAATGCTGCACGTCAGCTCGTCACATGAGGGTTCCTGTTTTACCATTCAGTTGCAAAAACAAGGTCTATGAAAATCATAAAAATTAGTACTATCCTGTTATTCATATTGATTATTCCCTTGATGGCGTTGGGTCAAAATAATCCGTACTGGCAGGAACCAACAGCAGCTGAAGCCGACAGTTTTAAGATTATGCTTCAATCCACTGAAAATGATTCAGTCAAGATGCATATCAATCGACAGCTTGGTCTGTATTATTCCGAGAGAAACAGATTTACTGCACTTGAATATTTTGAAGCACAGCTTCAACTGGCCAAAACGTTGAAGCAAAAAATTTGGGAAGCTGAAGCCCTAAGCAGGCTCGGGTATGTTTCAAGTTTGATACGGAATTATCCCGGCTCTTTAAATTACCTCCTGGCTGCCCGCGAAGTTGCATCAGATCCTAAAACCGCCATGAACATGTGGAATGTTTCCTTATTGACCGATGATGGTGATGCAAACAGTGCCCGATTGACAATCCTTTTAGATATCATTAACCATTTCGGGATACTCAATTATTTCGTTGGTAATTATGAAAAAGCCATCGAGTACTATCAGGAAGCGGCCGAATTGAATGCAATCAGACAGGATGAAGTAATGACTTCACTTCTGCACTTGAACAAAGGGGAATCTTATATTGGTCTGGGGCAATACGAGTTTGCAAAAACCGAACTGAAGGCTGCACTTAAACATTCCCAGTCCTCCGGATATAAAATTTATATAGGTCTTATCTACTGGGACATTGGAAAAATCTATGAAGCTGAGGGTAATTATAGCGAAGCAGAAAAGTATTATGAATTGAGTGTGGCAACCAACATCGAAAAAGATAGTCCTGATTTCCTTGGAGAGGGATACCTGGCATTGGCCAGGTTATATATAAATATAGGATCCCTTGATTCCAGTTATCAGTTAGCCCATAAGGCACTGTCTACATACCGTGTCATGAGCGATTCGCTGGGCTTGATCAAATCGCATGCAACACTTGCTTCAGTGTTTGATGCCCGGGATCAAATCGATAGTGCCTATTACCACATGAAAAAAGCCGATGCCCTTACTTCGGCCATGAACAGGGAAGAAAGGGTAAAAGAATTCCAGGTTTTGGGACTGAACGAGCAGCTCAGACTCAATGAGCTGGAAACCGAAAAGGTACTGCTTCAGAGCCGAATACGAATGTATGGGCTGGCCGCAGGTATCGGGGTATTGTTTTTGATAAGTATGATTACCTACAGAAACGGCCTCCGGCAAAAAAAGGACAAGGCTATTATTGAAAAATCTTATGAAAACCTAAAAGCCGCCCAGGATCAACTCGTGCAGCAGGAAAAACTCGCCAGCCTTGGACAACTCACCGCCGGCATCGCCCATGAGATCAAAAACCCGCTGAATTTTGTCAACAACTTCTCGGAGGTTTCCATCGAAATGGTTGATGAGGCACGGGAAGAGGTGAAACGTGAAACGGCAGACGGCAAAGGGCAAAAGAATGAAGTGCTGGCAATTTTAAACGATATCAAGGCCAACCTCAAAAAAATCCACGAGCATGGTTCTCGTGCTGACGGCATAGTGAAATCCATGCTCATGCACTCGCGCGGCGGCTCCGGTAAAATGGAACTCATGCCATTGAACGCTTTAGTCAAAGAATACGTAAACCTCGCCTTCCACGGCATGCGCGCCGGTAAGGATCCCATCAATGTGGATATCGATTTGCAGCTTGATGACTCGGTCGGTGAAGTACCTTTAGTGATTGAGGATTTCAGTCGCGTGATTTTGAATTTGTGTCAGAATGCGTTTGATGCTATGCGAACGCATAGTGCTGAGCGGAGTCGAAGCACGATGAAGGAGCAGAGCGCAAGGGGCATAGGGCATGGTGCAGGGAGTTATCTCGCCAAATTAATTGTTAGAACGAAACGTGAAAATAGTAGCGTAGTTATAGAAGTTGAGGACAATGGTCCGGGCATAGCGGAGGAAATCAAAGATAAGATCCTGCAGCCGTTCTTCACGACGAAGAAGGGAACGGAAGGCACAGGTCTGGGGTTGAGTATTACGCATGATATAGTGAAAGCCCATGGGGGTGAACTCAGGGTGCATACCCGTGCCGGGCAGGGTTCCACATTTAGAATCGAACTTAATCTAAACAACACCTAAATGACTAAAAATTACATGCAAAGTTTGCTCGCAGCCATGTTCATCACGGTTATGATGTCTTTGATGATGCAACACCCGGCAACAGCACAATCCATCCACCCGAATCTGACCCGTTACACCGAGCTGGACGGGTTGCCTGCACCGGAAGTTTCCCGAATAATTCAGGATCAATTCGGGTATATCTGGGCCGGTTCCATAAATGGGTTAACCAGATTCGACGGGTATGAATTCAAACGGTTTTACAGCAATCCCAATGATCCAGGCTCCATCAGGGGGCTTCAGATTCAGTCGATCTATGAGGACAACCGGGGACAAATCTGGGTGGCAAGCTCGCCTGAAAACGTAAATGTCTATGACCCGCAGACGGAAAGCTTCAGGCATTATGCGTACAAGCATCTCATTGAGCATCCTGCCAATGTGGAATTGATTATCACCAGTTTCTGTGAAGATAAAAGCGGCCGAATCTACATGGGGATCACAGGCGGGATGTCCTGGCACATTGTTGGCACAGGATTGCTTTATTTCGATGAATCGGATGATAGTATCAGGGTTTATGAAACACACGGGAATGTCGCCATTGAAAACGTTGGAATATGCACAACTGACCCGGAAGGCAATGTATGGATCGCGAGCAGCAGTGGTTTGTTCAGGATTGATGGTTATGGCGAACTGAGCGATATGCTTGGGGAGCGACTTGATATTGAAACGGATCAGGGCTATCCGACAAATATGATCAGCGACAGTGAGGGGGGGATCTGGTTTACAAGAAATCCGGCGGCGCTATCTCATTATGATCCGTCTGAGGACACATGGCTCATCTACAAACCCGAAGAGCAGCCGGTCGGTGCCTCAGGTGACTTCCGGTTTAATGTCGTAAAAATTGATCCGCAAGGCAAATTCTGGATCGGCTCAAATCAGGGTCTCTATTTTTTCGATCCGGCGGAAAGCGGGTCCGGCATCCGGTCACATGAATCAAACGTTCAGCTGAATCAGGTTAACATATGGGATCTCCATTTTGATTCCTTCGGATCGCTGTGGATAGGTACCGCCGGCCATGGCATGTATAAATATGAGGAAAAGGCGGTCTTCACGTCGTACAGAGCGGACAGGAAAAATCAAGTATCCATACTTCCCGGATGGGTAAATAACATCGTTGAAACACAGAACGGCCAACTGCTGATAACGACATCAGGCATGCAAAACGAGTCCGGAATAAGCTTTTTTGATCCGCTGACAGAAGCGTTTCGTTCCATACCCTTTCAGGATCTTCTTGCTGAAATGTGGGTCGTTTTTGGAATACGCGAAACAACGCCAGACCTGTATCACATATGGGGGAATCCGGGCCTTTTCCAGTTTTCGGCGTTAGATAATACCATGGAGAGGATCAAGCTCGAGGGATTGCCGGAAGATGTAATTGGATTTGATTACCACATTGATAGTATGGGGAATCTGTGGGTTGCCAGTGTCCATGGCCTGTACGGAAAAAGCAGCGGGTCGGATGCATTCGAGTGGTATGATCTTGCAGAGGTTGACGGCGGCGAGGAAGCCAGTAATGAAATCCGCAGGCTTTATGAGGGAAATGCAAGGATGTGGCTGCTGACCATCAACGGGTTGTTCAGCTATGATTATGAGTCAGCACGTATAGAACGCCATGGGTATGACCTTCTATCGGGCGATGTGTTCCTTTCACAGGATTTCAACTCATTTTACGAAGATCCCGATGGCATTGCGTGGGTTGGCATGTGGCAGGGCGGGTTGAGCCGGTATGATGTTGCCACGGGTACCATACACAGCTACACCCGGAACGACGGATTGCCCTCCATGAGCATCCAGGGCATTCTCCCGGATGAAGAGAACGGCGTCATGTGGCTGAGCACCTTTGACGGTTTGAGCCGCTATGATATCGCTACGGAGCAGTTCCTGAATTTTTCACTATCGGATGGCATTCAGGGACAACTGTTCGCGGAAGGCTCGGCTCTCAAAACGAGTCAGGGTCTATTCGTTTTTGGTGGATCACATGGCCTTACCCTATTTCCTGCGGATGTCCTGAGCAGCCGCTCCGCTCCACCGCAGGTATTTCTGACCCGGTTAGACATTGACAATGAGCGGGTGGTGCCGGGTGGAAAATCTGTGCTTGAACATCCGATTTATGAGACGGAAATGATTCGGCTCAGGCACAATCAGAACAATGTGAGCATCTCCTTCAGCGCTCTGCACTACTCCGATCCGTCGAGAAACAGCATCCTGTACAAACTGGAACCTTTTGATCTGGATTGGAGGGATGCGGGAAGCCGGTTCACGGCCTATTACCCGAGACTTCCGTCAGGCAGTTATACTTTCAGGGTGAAAGCAGCCAATAACCATGGGGTGTGGAACGAAGAGGGGGCTTCGGTGCGGTTGACCATCCTGCCGCCCCGGTGGCGCACAATTTGGGCGTACGGGTTTTACGCACTATTTTTTGCGGGAGGTGTTTTTTTCATAGACCGCTACCAGCGGAAAAGGCTGGTCCGGCAGGAGCGTGAACGCGCACGGGATAAAGAACTCGAACAGGCAAAAGAGATCGAAAAAGCCTACAAAAACCTGGAAGTTGCCCACGAAGACCTAAAAGCCGCCCAGGATCAACTCGTGCAGCAGGAAAAACTCGCCAGCCTTGGACAACTCACCGCCGGCATCGCCCATGAGATCAAGAACCCGCTGAATTTTGTCAACAACTTTTCGGAAATCAGCAACGAACTTATTGATGAATTAAAAAGTGAAAAGGCAAAAGGGAAAAGTGAAAGAGATGAAGCATTGGAAGAAGAAATACTCAATGACATTTCACAGAATCTTGAAAAAATCAACTATCACGGCAAGCGGGCAGATGCCATTGTAAAAGGCATGCTGCAACACTCGCGAACAAGTTCAGGAGTGAAAGAACCAACTGATATTAATGAATTGGCCGATGAGTACTTGCGGCTGAGTTATCACGGACTGCGGGCAAAAGACAAATCTTTTAACGCAGATTTTAAAACCGATTTCGACCCCAATTTGCCGAAGGTTGAAGTTATTCCACAGGATATTGGCAGGGTGTTGCTGAACCTGATCAATAATGCCTTTGATGCAGTGAATGAAAAAGCCAAAGATAGTGATCCGGGCTTCAGGCCCACTGTAAAAGTATCAACCAGATTCAACGGAAAAAATGTTGAAATGATGGTAAAGGACAATGGAAACGGTATCCCGGAGGAAATAAAAACCAAAATCTTCCAGCCATTCTTTACAACCAAACCTACCGGGCAGGGAACGGGCTTGGGTTTGAGTTTGAGCTACGATATTGTGAATGCGCATGGTGGAGTCCTAAAAGTGGAGACCATTGAGGTAGAAGGAAGTGAGTTTATTATTCAATTACCTGTTGTCTGAATCACAGATTTAAATGGTTAAATGATTACACAAATGCACAATTTGAAAAGTCAATGAAATTTGTAAATTCAAAAGATAGAGAATATATTATTTAATTACATATTTTAAAGATTAATTGAAAGTTAAAAAACAATATGAAAGCAAAATCAATCAAAGGAAATTCCGTGGAAGAAATCAAGACAGCTTTGTCTAAAATCTTGGCTGAAGGCTTAAAACCCACTCTTGCAATTGTATTTATCTCTGTAAGACAAGACAGGAAAGCTGTTATTGAGGTTTTGCGAAATCAAGATATGGATGTTTTTGGTGCAACCTCTTGTGGAGAATTTATTGACGGCCATCAGAGTGAGGGATCAATAGCCATTTTGCTTCTTGATATATCCCGTGAAAACTATGCCGTGTTATTTGAAGATGCTGCTGATAGTACTATTTGGGAAGCCGGTAGAAGGTTATCTCAGGCTGCAAATCAAAAATTTAAAAACCATTCGTTCATACTATGCAGCACCGGAGTGAATACAAAAGGAGAATATCTTGATGGTGAAACAGTAGTGCAAGCTATAAAGACACACAGTGGCGATAATATAGTGTTTTTTGGTGGTCAGGCAGGCGACGATATGACTTTAGCGGGCACTTATGTATTTACTAACGAAAAAGAAACGGATTATGGATTGGTAGCCATTGTGCTGGATACTGATAAAGTTGCTATGCACGGTTTGGCCAATACCGGCTGGAAACCAATGGGTATTTCCAGAACGATAACGAAGAGCAAAGGAAACCTTGTTTATACGATAGATAATAAACCGGCTGTGGAAATGTACCTGAAATACCTTGGCAGCAAAGACAACCCGTTTGATACATCCGTAGGCCTTATGACGGATTTAAGCTTGCAGTATCCATTTATTGTAGAAAGAAAAAGTGGTGAAATGGTTTTAAGAACCCCTCTAAGTATTAATAAACAGGAAATGGCATTGCACATGAATATTGCTATGCCGGAAGGCACAAAATTCTGGTTTACTATGCCTCCGGATTTTGATATTGTGGATGAAGTGTTGGGTAATGCTGTAAAGGTGAAAAAAGACTATCAAGCAGAAGCTTTGTTGGTGTTTTCTTGTGCCGGCAGAATTAATGTCCTGGGGCCCCTGGTCAACTCAGAAAATGAAGGCTTACATAATGTTTGGAATACACCTATGGCTGGATTCTTCACTTATGGTGAATTTGGAATCGATAGCAAAGATAATATGGAGTTTCATTCAGGTGCCTGTAGCTGGGTGGCTTTAAAAGAAAAGTAAAAGCCCCCTTCTACTTCCCCAAAAGGGAGAGAGCGAAAAGAAAAAATGTTCGAAAACACCTTCTGTATGCCGTCGGCAAAATCCTGTTGGTGGTCATCGGGATAAACTGTCCCGTTAGGGACTGTAGATCGGTAGAAATCTCCTTGGGTTTTCTATAACTCACGATATAGTAAAAGCACATGGAGGCACGCTCGACGTAAACAGCAGTACATCAGGCACCGTATGTAACATTATACTTGGAAGAAATCATGACTAAGACCCTTCACATGCAAGATCATGTCCGTGAGCTTGAACAGGCTCTCGATCAAAGAAATGCCGAACTGGTTCTATTCAGCAGTATTCAGGAGGCATTGCTGTCTCAACGGGACATGTCGTATATTTTTAATTTGGTGGGCGATTATATCCATTCTATCTTTGATGACCACCTCATAGCAATTGCCACCTTTGATCATGATACGGAAGTCGAACACATTCATTATCATTACGAAAACGGGAAACGGTTCTTATCGGAACTACGCTCTTTTAATAGGATCTCTCAAATGCTGATCGAGAGCCGTACACAATTGCTGGTCAACAAAAACAGCGAAGAGTTCGTGAGGGGTATATCGGCGGATAATCAAAAAAATGTTCCGTGGAAGCATATCCCGAAATCATTCATTTTTGTACCATTAATGACGGACGATGTGGTCCGTGGTTATATTAGTATGCAGAGCTTTGACCGGGAAAAAGTATTCGACGGCGAACACGTTCGACTGTTAAATAATATTGCCCGGAGTATAAGCGTTACTCTTCAGAATGACCGGCTCATTAAAACCGAACGCCGGAAAGCAGATGAGCAGAAAGCTTTACTCGATACGATGACGGATCTTTCCCGCAAGCTTCAATTAAACCAACTGCTGGCTTCCGTCCTGGAGCGGGCGGTCTCGCTTCTCGGTGTAACGGGTGGTGAGCTTGCAATTTATCATAATGAACGGAAAGAACTTGAGGTAGTGGCAAGTCATAATCTCGGCATGAATTCGGCCGGTGTGTATCTCAGGCATGGCGAAGGTGCTATGGGAATGGTCGCAGATACATTGAAACCTCTGATCATTCCGGATTATCAAACATGGGAAGGTCGCTCCGATAAATATACCGAAACGACGGTCAGAAGTGTGATGGTGGTGCCGCTCCTGACCGGCAACCAGCTCGTCGGAGCATTAGCGGCCGTTCATCTCGACGAGCACCGTCATTTTGGTAAGAATGACCTGAATTTATTCAATCTGTTCGCGCCGCTCGCAGCAACTGCAATTGAGAACGCACGTTTGTTCGAAGCTGAGCGGCGCAGAGCCGATGAGCAGAAAGCCTTGCTGGATACTATGACCGATCTTTCCCGTAAACTTGAATTGAGTCATTTATTAGCCTCCGTCCTGGAGCGCGCTGTTTCTCTTCTTGGCGTGACCGGAGGTGAATTGGCAATATATCACGAGAACAGTCAAGAGCTTGAAGTGGTTGCAAGTCATAATCTTGGTATGAGTTCGCGAGGTGTCCGTCTCAAACATGGTGAGGGTGCTATGGGAAGAGTTGCAGAGACGCTGGAACCGTTCATTATTCCGGACTACCAGACGTGGGAGTACCGCTCAGATAAATATACCGAAACCATTGTACGTAGTGTTATGGTGGTGCCGCTTCTCATCGGCAATCAGCTTGTCGGCGCACTGGCAAGTGTTCATCTCGAAGAGGGACGGAAATTTGATAACAATGATCTGAAGCTTCTGAATATGTTTGCCCCGCTTGCGGCAACTGCTATTGAAAATGCCCGACTCTTCAATAAAACGACACGGTTACTCGAAGAAGCCGAACAGAGAGCGACCGAATTGAAACGTACACAGGATCAGCTTGTGCAACAGGAAAAACTCGCATCACTCGGTCAGCTTACGGCGGGTATTGCGCATGAGATCAAAAACCCGCTCAATTTTGTTACTAACTTTTCCGATGTGTCGATTGAATTGATCGATGAGGCACTTTCTGAGGCCTCAGGTCCCGCCCTGCGGGATCCCGCATCATTAATATCATATGATTGTAAAGAGCGGGATTTCAAGTTTCAGGTCACAGGTGAACAAGCGGATGTACATACCCCAAATAAGAAACATATGTCCGATCTCATAGATATTTTAAATGACGTAAAAGTAAATCTTCGAAAGATCCATGAACATGGGACCCGTGCAGACAGTATCGTTAAATCCATGCTGCAACACTCCCGGGGAAGTGACGGTAAAATGGAGCCAACAAACCTGAATGCCCTTGTCAAGGAGTATGTGAATCTTGTATTTCATGGAATGCGAGCCGGTAAAGATCCGATCAATGTAGATATTGATCTGCAACTTGATGAACGGATAGGTGAAGTGCCTTTAGTTACCGAGGACTTCAGTCGGGTGATTTTGAATTTGTGTCAGAATGCGTTTGACGCGATGCGGGAGAAATTTCAGAGGTCAGAGGTCCCCGATGGCTATCGGGGTCAGAGATCAGAGGTGTACTTACCGAAGCTTACAATAAAGACACGAAACGAGGTAAATTCCATTACAGTTGAAATTGAGGACAATGGTCCGGGGATACCGGAGGAGATCAAAGATAAGATCCTTCAGCCGTTCTTTACTACGAAGAAGGGAACGCAGGGTACGGGACTGGGGTTAAGTATTACTCATGATATAGTCAAGGCGCATGGGGGAGAATTAAAAATCGATTCAACAGAAGGCCGGGGAACAATTTTTTCAATTATTTTACACCGGGGGTGAACCGGTCATTAAAAATTGCTGTTTCTCTAACATATTTTTCCATCGATTATCTCCCACGGTGTTGCATAAATGTAAAAGATACTATATAATTGATGTAGTTTGGAAGCAGTCGAGTGTTGTATATCCTGCCTGCCTTCCGGATTTAGTAGAGTAAAAGAAACCAACAGATAAAAATTACAAACGACCGTACGTAGAAAGCGATATGAACCAAATTAAATAACATGGTTCGAGGCTTCTCTTTTAGAGGGAAATAACGTAGGATGAAAGTAAATACATTGCGTTTCAGCATTGTGCTTTTGGGAGCTGTAATCAGTTCACTGATTTTAAGTACATCATCGACAGCACAAACAGGCGGTGAACAGTTCCGTCATTTCACAGCCCGGGACGGGTTGAGTAACGCATTTGTCTGGGATATGCATCAGGACCGCTACGGTTTCATATGGATAGCCGGCGTTAACGGACTGGAAAAATTTGACGGATATAACTTTACAGGCTACTTCCACGATTCAATGAATGAGCATTCAGTACCCGGCGGTGAAATGCGTACCATACTTGAAGCCGATAACGGTAAAATATGGGTCGGTACACAGTCTGCATTGGGGATTTTTGACCCCGCGCTCGAAACAGCAAAAAAAGTTTTGGTGCCGGATTCCGTAAGACCTGTCCGGTTTGTATGGACCTTGCTCCGCGAGGACAATGGAGATATATGGGCAGGAACGGCGGAGGGGCTTTACCACTTTCCAAAACAGGATTTCGATGCTGATACCCTGGCAACCTCGTTTTTCCATTTCAACCAGGAAGAAGTTGTCGAAAAAACTATCCGAAGTATTTCGTTACGTGATCGGAATACATTGTGGGTTGGAACCAACAGCGGGTTGTTCATCTTCGACAGAATTAGTCATGAGTTCTCGAAAGCCGGCCCATTTGAAGGCGAGATCGAAGCAACATTGTCAACCCCTGTTTGGAAAGTGCTTACCGACCGAAACGGCAATCTCTGGATAAGCACAAATACCGGATTTGCCCTCTGGCGTAGAGGAGCCGAAAGTCCGGAGCCGGTTAATAGATTCCCCGGCAGCGACCTTGACCTGACAGGCGCACTGATTCAGTCTATTGTTGAAGACGATCAGGGTTTCATCAGGGTCGGGACGGGATACCATGGCGCATTTGTCCTGAATCCGGAGACAATGCATATAACGAGTTACCGCCATGAACCGGGAAATCCTAACTCAATCCCGGAAGATGATGTGCATTATTTCTTCAGGGACCGTGACGGCAACGCCTGGTTCGGCTACCATTATTATGGTATCAGCATGATGCATCAGGAACTCTGGAATTACACATTTGACAGAGCCATAGATACTTTGGATCCTTCGAATCCTGCCAATATTGTAGGGATAGTGCGCGAAGACAAAAAAGGTAACCTCTGGCTTGCTACAAACAATGGACTCGTGATGAAACCTGCTCACGGGGGCTCTCCCGTACATTATACGTTTCCCGATGCATCTCCTGATCTGTCTGCCCGGACTAATTGGGTGTTTGATATGCATATTTCCGGGGACCATGTTTATGCCTCCTCAGCAACTGGTATATATCATTTCGACACCGATACAAATATATTATCCAAGCTTGATTTACCCGGGGAAGTACAGGGATTTGTATCTATCACCGGAGATGAGCAATATATATATCTGGGTACAACGTCAGTGGGCATGGTTGTTGTCAGCAAAGCAGATCATTCGTATAAAAATTACCTGAACCCTTTTAACGATCCGGAAGATACAACTGTGCTTATTGTAGATCCCTGGATTGATATCGAGGGAACAGTTTGGGTCGCCGTGTTTGAAACATTCGACAGTCCTTTTGTGTGGGACTGGTATCGCTTTGATCCACAGAGCGGACTTTTTGAGGATGCAAAGCTGCCTTCGCCGGAGAATATCGCCGTTTCGTCTCCGCCTTCACAATCATTAACCGAACCCGGGGTGTTCTGGGGTGCAACCAGTAACGGGTTACTCCGTCAGGATATAATCAATACAGAAAACCGGTTTTTTCTTACCGGTGAGACGGCTGTCGCTGCTGCAGTATATTTCGGAATATTTGCCGACAGGGAAGAGAATATCTGGTTTGGCGGAGTTGACGGAATAAGAAAGTATGATACTGTTACAGGGAAATTGTCTTATTACCAGGCCGAACCAGGCAGAAGACCGACTAGCCTCTATAGCCCGGTACAATTATACAACGGCGATATTGTTTTCAGCGGATCCGGAGGTTATATCCGGTTCAATCCCTACGAAATGCTGGATGATCCACCCATTGAGTACATACATATTACCGAACTGCGCGCCGGAGCGGATGTCCACAACATCATGTATGACGGACCGGAAGGGTATACATTTGACCGTAGTGAAAATAATCTGTCCGTCTCTTACATCGGCCTGAATTATAAATCGCCAAGCACCACGCGTTACCGTTACCGGCTCTCCGGTTACCAGAACGACTGGGTTGATGTGGGGACACAACAGCGCGTTTTCCTTGCCAACCTTTCGCCGGGCGATTACACGTTTCAGGTACAGGCCAGCAATAAAAGCGGTTTCTTCGGAGATTCAGACGCGGAATTACGGTTCACCATTCTGCCTCCCTGGTGGCGTACCTGGCCGGCATATGCTTTCTTTATTTTTTTACTTGGGGCCGCCGTAATGTCTATTGACAGCATTCAGCGAAAACGGGTACTGGCACGGGAGCGGGAGCGCACCAGAGAGAAAGAACTGGAACAGGCGCGGGAAATTGAAAAAGCATATCAGAATCTCGAGAAAGCTCATCGTAACCTGCAAGCTGCTCAGCGTCAACTCGTACAGCAGGAAAAACTTGCATCGCTCGGTCAACTCACTGCAGGGATTGCGCACGAGATCAAGAACCCGCTTAACTTTGTCAACAACTTCTCTGAGGTCTCCATTGAAATGGTTGATGAGGCATGGGAAGAGGTGAAACGTGAAACGGCAGACGGCAAAAGGCAAAAGGAAGAAATTCTCAATCTACTGGATGATGTTAAAATAAATCTTCGAAAAATTCACGAACACGGGACACGGGCAGATAACATCGTTAAAAGTATGCTGCTTCACAGCCGGGGGAAAAGCGGGGAAAAGATACCGACCGACGTAAACAGTATCCTCGATGAATATGTAAAGCTTGCGTATCATGGTATGCGGGCGGTAGATAAATCTTTTAACATTGATATTCAAACCGGTTACGAGGAAGGGCTACCTCATCTGGACATCGTTCCTCAGGATGTAAGCAGGGCGTTTCTTAACATCATCAATAACGGTATGTATGCAGCCAATCAATATGCGAGATCGAATCCTGATCGGAAGCCTATTATTTCTGTGCAAACCCGGCGATTAGCAGGGTCGGTCGAAATCCGCATTAAAGATAACGGGGGCGGTATACCCGATGAAATCAAAGAACGGATCTTTGAACCTTTCTTTACCACAAAACCGACCGGTGAAGGAACCGGTCTTGGATTATCGATGACATACGATTTAATAAAATTGCACGACGGCATATTAAAAGTTGATAGTTCAGTCGGCGAATTTACGGAGTTTATTATAGAATTACCAATAACAAATAAAAAGGAAGTCTGAAATGAAATTTCTTGTGGTTGACGACGAAAAAGATGTGGAAATACTCTTTCTGCAGAAATTCAGGAAAGAAATCCGGGACGGTGTGCTGGATCTCATATTTGCTTTTTCCGGACAGGAAGCGCTCGAAATTCTCGATAGCTCGAAACCGCCCGATGTTGTATACGTATTCTCGGATATCAATATGCCGGGTATGACCGGTTTGGAACTCCTTGAGATAATAAAGAAGAGGTACCCGCATATGCATGTGAGCATGATATCGGCTTATGGGGATAGCGAAAATCATAAAAAAGCAATCGAGTCGGGAGCGAAAGAATTTTTTACCAAGCCGATTGATTTCAACTCGCTGAAACAGGAAGTCCAGGAACTGATGAACAAACCAAATAGTCGCTGATAAAAACGGAGTATGATGTTATGGCATTACCAAGAATTATGGTGGTTGACGACGAACCCGATCTGCAGATGTTGATCCTTCAGAAATTCAGAAAACAAATACAGAACGATGTCTATGAATTTGTTTTTGCCGAGAATGGTGAGGATGCACTGAATAAAATTAACGGTTCGGACGATATCACGCTGATATTATCGGATATCAATATGCCCAAAATGGACGGGCTTACCTTATTACAGAAACTGGCGGATAAGAACAATCCGGCGCTCAAAACCGTCATTGTATCCGCCTACGGGGATATGGAAAACATCCGTACCGCCATGAACCGCGGTGCGTTTGATTTTGTGACCAAGCCGATAGATTTTAACGATCTGCAGTTGACTATCGAAAAAAGTATTAAAGAGGTTGATACAATACGTGAGGCGCTCGAGATGCGGAAAAATTTTCTCGCTGTTCAGAGTGACTTGAATACCGCAGGTCGTATTCAGCAAAAAATATTACCTCAGAAATTCCCCCCATTTCCCGACCGGGGTGAATTTTCAATTTACGCAGAGATGCACCCGGCGAAAGACGTGGGCGGTGATTTTTATGATTTCTTTTTTATCGATAATGACCATCTTGGTTTTGTGATCGGAGATGTCTCGGGTAAAGGTATCTCAGCTGCTATATATATGGCTGTTTCACGCACCATGATTAAAGGCATCGCATCGCAGATACTCGACCCCGCGGAATGCCTCTCGAAAGTAAACTCTATGCTCATTCCCGAAAGCGATGTAAGCACCTTTGTGACTGTCTTTTACGGAGTGCTGAACACACGAACCGGTGTTATGAGGTATTGTAACGGCGGACATAATCTTCCATTTTATGTAAAAAATAGCTCATCAGTAGTACAATTGGAAAATACATCAGGCATATTATTGGGAAAAATCGAACCATTCACGTTCGATTCAAAGCAAATTCAATGTGAACCGGGAGACAGGATCGTTCTGTACACCGACGGAGTTACGGAAGCGATAAATGAAGTAGAGGATATGTATGAGGACGAACGGTTTGTACAGTACCTGGAAAAATACAGACCTGATAACGTCGATAATCTTGTCCGCGGGATAATTGTCGATGTGTTTAAATTTATGGGGAAAGCAAATCAAACCGACGATATTACGGTGCTGTCGCTTGAGTATAACGGGCAGGGTCGGGAGTAATAATCCGGGAGAATAAAAAATCTAATGACGGGAGAGCATAGTCTTTTTAACTCTGATAACCTACATCAATGGAGGCACTATGGAATCGGATACAAATGATCATCTGAAACATGCCGAACGATTTGCCAGAGGACTCACGACACCGGTTTTTGTTATTGATCCCGACGGTAATGTCCTTTATTACAATGAAGCCGCGGGTAACATCCTCGGACGTAATTTCGCGGATACGGGACAGATTTCCGCAAGTGCATGGACCCGCATTTTCTTACCAACGGATGAATCGGAAAACCCGCTCCTTCCGGATTCTCTTCCCCTCATGATAGCCCTGCAGGATTTGAAACCGAATTACGGTACGATGTGGATACGCGGATTCGATAATGTACGGAGACATATCGGGGTCACGGCATTCCCGATCATGGAAAGCACCGGTGTTCTCATTGGTGCTATGGCTATATACTGGGAACTTGATGACAGATAATAACTCGTGCTTTTCATATGGCCGTGATAAGTTTACATGCAGATCATTCACTTGTAGTTCATGGCCTTTTTTTTATTGTTTTAATTGACTATATTCTGAGTGGCAGAAAACCTGTCGCAGTAGAACGCTTTACAAATCATCGGTAGGCTACACAGACGTCGATCATTGGTCATAGTTGCGATACAAAGAATGAGCCGTTTTGCTCAGTTTTGCGTATATAATAGTATGACAGGCAATCCAGATAATACATTTCCGAATATATAAGGTATCGACTATGCCGAAAGGAATATCAATATCTCGATTTATACGATGGAGCACCGATAAAAAGAACACACTGTTCAAATCCGATATTCATACAGGCGATATCGTTTATATCAGAACAATCAATTCATTGTACACATTACATGCTCTCGACGACGGATCTTTTTCGGTAACAGGAGGATGGTTCGATAAGCGGGGGGTCTCACCATTTGTTACTCACATTAACGGCTGTACGTATGGCGGCAGTCTGATAAATATTACCGCCGTCGCGTCCTGCGGCCTTTGTATAGAATTCAGCAACAGAGTGAGGACGAGTTCAATCCAAAAAATCATATTTTTCCGGCAAATAAGTAAGAATTAAAAAATTTTAAGAGTTTTTTCTGAGAGTGAAAGATCAGGACATGAGTAAATTCCAAGTTTCAGATCAGCAGTCATCTCATCCGCGTTTGAGGTATAACATTTTGTTTGAGATGCTGACGGATGCTCAATTCGAAGAGATCAGCAAAAAACTTATAAAACGGACCTTTGATGCAGGTGAAATTATCTTACACGAGACCGCCGTATCCGATGAGTTATTTCTCCTCGTTGAAGGACGGGTGAAAATTGTACGCAAAACCGGAACCGGTGATGAATACGTGCTTGCTCTCCTGCACCCGGGAGATTTTTTCGGTGAAATGGAAGTAATCGACGGTCGAAGCAGATCTGCCGACGTCATTGCCGAAGATGCAAGCGTAACCTATGTGCTATCGGTAACCGATTTTAATCATCTCCTGCAAACCAATCAAAGTTTTGCGGGACGATTAGTCGAAATTCTCAGTATCAGACTTCGCGCAATGAATTACCGCTTTATTTCTGAAATCGAGCGCTCTACGCAGCGTTTTCAGCTCGAATATAGAAAGATGGAATGGCTTATCGAAGCGGTTAAAAAACTTAATTCGACACTCAATCTGGATGAACTGCTGAAACTCATTCTTGATACCGCCCTCGACAGCGTAGACGGAACACGCGGAACCGTCTATCTTCTAAACAAAGATAAAAACGAACTCTGGTCGAGGGTTTATATCGGTTCGGAACGTGTAAATATCCAGCTCCCCGTGGGAACGGGTGTCGCCGGCTACGTTGCCGCTACGGGTGATGTCGTAAATATTGCGGATGCGTATCTTGATCCGCGCTTTAATCCCGAGATCGATAAGATCACCGGATTTCATACTTCATCTATGTTGTGTATGCCGATGAGAGACAGGGAGGGTGCTATCATCGGTGTTTTCCAATTATTGAACAAGAAAACAGGGTCGTTTAACGAAGAGGACGAAAGTTTTATTACCGCACTGTCCGTGCATGCAGCTATTGCAATCGAAAATGCCAGACTGCATCAACAGGAACAGGAAAAGATCAGTATTGAAAAGGATATGGCTGCAGCGGCTGAAGTCCAGAAGAGTCTGTTCCCCAAAAATATGCCGACGATTCCGGGCTATGAATTTGCCGCGCGTAATATTCCAGCCCGTACGGTATCGGGTGATCTATATGATTTTTTCCAATGTACGGAGAATCGATATGCCTTTTGCCTGGGCGACGTGTCGGGAAAAGGACTTCCCGCATCGTTACTTATGGCAAATCTCCAGGCAACGCTTCGTGATCAGCAACGCCTCGATATATCGGTGGAAAACTGTATGCGCAAATCGAATACCATTCTGCACGGAAATACCAGCTCTGATAAGTTCTGTACTCTCTTCTATGGTGTACTTGACGTCTCAAAGCATAGATTTCACTATGTTAATGCAGGGCATGATTTTCCGTATTACCTGAGCAATGAAAGAGGGGTGACACGCTTGAGTACCGGTGGCGTACCGGTCGGAATAATTCAGGATTTTATGTATAAGGAAGAGTCCATTATATTCGATGTCGGATCTCTGTTGCTCGTATATTCCGACGGTATTTGTGAAGCGATGAATGCCGATGAGGAACCGTTCGGTGAAGAACGTCTGGAGCACTTGATTGTCAGTAATAAAGATAAATCACCGGAAGACCTCATAAATAGTATCATTGAAAATGTAAAGGAATACAGCGGAGATACATTGCAAATGGATGATATTACTCTTATTTCTATCAAACGGGTCGCATAGTGTATCATCCGAATACGCCTGAAAATAATATGGAAGGTGAACCGGGCCATATGGTAAAGGAA
>SL_3KL_010_SEDDRAFT_10002083_pt1 | contig 18329 bp, 13 predicted proteins | sample SodLakKL_010_SED_2_FD_10381 | JGI IMG/M metagenome (IMG submission 10381) | reverse complement strand
GCCCCGATCTTCTACGCCCACAAGCTGGTGCGCATCCAGTCCGAGCTGATGAAGAGCGGCAAGCTGCCGTGGCTGCGCCCGGACGCCAAGTCCCAGGTGTCTCTGCGCTATGAAGACGGCAAGCCGGCCGGCCTGGACGCGGTGGTCCTGTCCACCCAGCACAGCCCCGATATCTCGCAGAAGGATCTGAAGGAAGCGATCTACGAAGAGATCTTCAAGAAGGTCCTGCCGAGCGAGTGGCTGAGCCAGGTCGCCGACGACAAGATCCATATCAACCCGACCGGCAAGTTCGAGATCGGTGGCCCGGTAGGCGACGCCGGCCTGACCGGCCGCAAGATCATCGTCGACACCTACGGCGGCATGGCCCGTCATGGCGGTGGCGCGTTCTCCGGCAAGGACCCGTCCAAGGTCGACCGTTCCGCTGCCTATGCGGGCCGCTACGTGGCGAAGAACATCGTCGCCGCCGGCCTGGCCGACAAGTGCGAGATCCAGGTCTCCTACGCCATCGGCGTGGCCGAGCCGACCTCGATCACCGTCGACACCTTCGGTACCGGCAAGGTTGACGACCGCAAGATCGAAGGCTTCGTGCGCGAAGTGTTCGACCTGCGTCCGTGGGGTCTGGTCCAGATGATGGATCTGCTGCGCCCGATCTACAAGGCGACCGCCGCCTACGGCCACTTCGGCCGCGAAGACGTCGACCTCCCCTGGGAGCGCACCGACAAGGCCGAGGAACTCAAGAAGATGGCGGGCCTCTAAACAGACCCGACATTTCCCAAGCGAAATACCCATCCGGCTGAGGAGCGCTGCAGCGGTCCCACCGTCAGGCTCAGCCGGATGTATCTGCAACCCTGAACACGGCGCTCATCCAGAGAAACGGAGAAGTGACACCATGAATGCTGTGATGGATGCCAAGAAATCTGGCGACTACGTCGTCAAGGACATCAACCTCGCCGAGTTCGGCCGCAAGGAAATTGCGATTGCCGAAACCGAAATGCCCGGCCTGGTCCAGACCCGCGAAGAGTTCGCGGCCTCCAAGCCGCTGAAGGGCGCCAAGATCGCCGGCTCCCTGCACATGACCATCCAGACCGCGGTCCTGATCCAGACCCTGGAAGCCCTGGGTGCCGACGTGCGCTGGGCCTCCTGCAACATCTACTCCACCCAGGACCACGCCGCGGCCGCGATCGCCGACAACGGCACCCCGGTCTTCGCCGTGAAGGGCGAAACCCTGGAAGAGTACTGGGACTACTGCCACCGCATCTTCGAATTCGAAGGCGGCGCCAACATGATCCTGGACGACGGTGGTGACGCCACGCTGCTCCTGCACATCGGCGCCAAGGCCGAGAAGGACCAGTCCGTCATCTCCAATCCGGAGAACGAGGAAGAAGTCGCCCTGTTTGCCTCGATCAAGGATCGTCTGGCCAAGCAGCCGACCTGGTACTCCGAGCAGCTCGCCAAGATCCAGGGCGTGACCGAAGAGACCACCACCGGTGTCCATCGCCTGTACCAGATGGCGAAGGACGGCGAGCTGGCCTTCCCGGCGATCAACGTCAACGACTCGGTCACCAAGTCCAAGTTCGACAACCTGTACGGCTGCCGCGAGTCCACCGTGGACTCCATCAAGCGCGCCACCGACGTGATGATCGCGGGCAAGATCGCCGTGGTCGCCGGCTACGGTGACGTCGGCAAGGGTGCCGCCCAGTCGCTGGCCGGCCTCGGTGCCACCGTGTGGGTCACCGAAATCGACCCGATCTGCGCCCTGCAGGCCTCGATGGAAGGCTTCCGCGTGGTCACGATGGAAGAAGCGGCCGACAAGGCCGAGATCTTCATCACCGCCACCGGCAACAAGGACGTGATCACCGAAGATCACATGACCCGCATGAAGGACCAGGCCATCGTCTGCAACATCGGTCACTTCGACTCCGAGATCGCCGTGGCCGCGATGCGCAAGTACGAGTGGGAGAACATCAAGCCGCAGGTTGACCACATCATCCTGCCGAACGGCAACCGGATCATCATGCTGGCCGAAGGCCGCCTGGTGAACCTGGGCTGCGGCACCGGTCATCCGAGCTTCGTGATGTCCAACTCCTTCACCAACCAGACCCTGGCCCAGATCGAGCTGTGGACCAAGGGCGACCAGTACGACAAGAACGTCTACGTGCTGCCGAAGCACCTGGACGAGAAGGTCGCGCAGCTGCACCTGAAGAAGCTGGGTGCCAACCTGACCCGTCTGACCGACGATCAGTCCAAGTACCTGGGTCTGCCGGTGGATGGCCCGTTCAAGCCGGAACACTACCGCTACTGATCGGCCAGCCTCACATTTCAATTCGTTGGTAATGTGAACGCCGGGGCGGGCCGCATGTTCGTGCGGTCCGCCTTCTTTTTGTCTGGAGGACACACATGTCTGAATCCAAACGCGTCTTCAGCGTCGAATTCTTCCCGCCCAAGGACGAGGCCGGGACCGAGCGCCTGGCCAAGGCCCGCAAGCGCCTGGGCGCCCTCAAGCCGGAGTTCTACTCCGTGACCTTCGGGGCCGGCGGCACCACCCGTGACCGCACCCTGGAAACGGTCAAGGACATCATCGACAACGACGGCTTCCCCGCCGCCCCGCATGTCTCCTGCATCTCCTCGACCCGGGACGAACTGCGGGAACTGCTGTCGACCTATCGCGATATCGGGGTCAACCGCATCGTGGCGCTGCGCGGCGACCTGCCGTCCGGCACCAAGGACTCCGGCGGCGACTTCCGCTATGCCTCCGAGCTGGTGGAGTTCGTGCGCGCCGAATTCGGCGACCAGTTCAAGATCGAGGTGGCGGCCTATCCCGAGTTCCATCCGCAGGCAGCCAATGCCCAGAAGGACCTCGAGCACTTCAAGATCAAGGTAGACGCCGGCGCCGATGCCGCCATCACCCAGTACTTCTACAACGTGGACGCCTACGTGGCCTTCGTCGAGCGGGCGCAGGCGATGGGCATCGACATCCCGATCATCGCCGGGGTCATGCCGATCACGAACTACACCCAGATCGTGCGCTTCTCCGAGATGTGCGGAGCCGAGATCCCGCGCTACATCCGCAAGCGGATGGAGGCCTATGGTGACGACAAGGACTCGATTCGCAAGTTCGGGATCGAACTCGCCACGCGTCTGACCGACGACCTGCTGGAGAAGGGTGCCCCGGGCATCCACTTCTACTCCATGAACCAGGCCGGTCCGACCGAGACCATCTGGAAAGACCTGGACCTCGACAGCCGTCGGTAGGTCCTGATGCGCTGCCCCCGGCTGCTGATCGACCATCCGGGTCTGGCCGCGGGGCAGTCCCTGCCCGCCCCGCAGGACCGCCTGCACTACGCGACGCGCGTCCTGCGGCTGCGGGACGGGGCCGCATGCCGCATCTTCGACGGCCGCGGCAACGAATTCCACGCCCGCCTGGAACTCTCCGGGCGCCGCGACGGCACCTTCCAGCTTGGCGAACGGGCCGCCGCCCCCACTCATCCCCCCCGCCACATCGAACTCCTGCAGGGCATCGCCCGCGGCGACCACATGGATCTCGCCCTGCAGAAGGCCGTGGAACTCGGGGTCAGCGCCATCCGCCCGCTGCTGTGCGAGCGCAGCCGTTCCGCCGCCGCCCACAAGGGCCTGGAGCGGCGCCGCGCACACTGGGAGGGCGTGATCCAGGCCGCCGCCGAACAGTGCGGCCGCAACGAGCTGCCGGTACTGGCCGAACCCGCCACGCTGGAGGAGGTGGTCACCGCGGACGGCACGACCCTGGACCTGGTCGCCGACGAGGCCGGCGCCCCGCTATCCCGCGTTCTCGAGCGGCACACACCGGCCAGGGACAGCCGGCTGCGGATTCTGGTCGGGCCCGAAGGCGGCCTGACGCAGATGGAACGCGAACAGGCCGTTGAAGGCGGCTTCCGGCCGGTGCGGCTCGGCCCGCGCACGCTGCGCACCGAGACCGCGGCCATCTGCCTGCTCGGTCTGCTGCAGTGGCAGCTCGGCGACCTGGAGGGAGACCAGTGAAGCGCTGATTTGCAGGCATTTCCCGGCGGCACATGAATGTGCCGCCGGGCTCGCCCCCGCCGGGGCTGTGGATTCCGAGGCAAGCTGCAAACCGCGTCGGCGGTGCAAAGTCATGCAAGACCGTGCAGCGTCGCGCGCAGCGAGAAAGCCGGGATGGCTTTGTTCAGCGCTTTTCTGGCGTACCCGCCGGGGAGGGCGCCCACCACGCGCGCCGGCGGATAGCGGCCGACCTCAGCTGGTCGCCGCGGCGCCGGCTTCGCCCAGGGCCAGAAGCCGCTGTTCGATCACATCCAGCCGCAACAGTTGAGTGGTCACGCCCGAGGCCTTCACCCGCCACGCCCAGGGGGTGCTGTCCACATCCTCCAGTGGGTAGATGTTCTGCTGGGTAATGCGCACGGGATGGGGTGTACCGCGCACCTCCAACGCATAGAACGGGAGGCGCTGCGGCTGATCCACCGCCTGCATCACCATCAGACGTGTAAACCGCCGCTGGCTGTCCACGATTTCCTGCTCCGGGTCCAGCAACCGGCTCACGTTCACCACCGGGACCTGGACGTCCTGCCAGACCAGGTTCGGCTCCAGCCAGGGAAACTCGGGGTGCGCACGCTCCGTTTGCATCCCCCCCGGACGCGTGGTCACCTCGAGCAATGCGCTGCGTGGCAGAAGGACAGAGCCGGCCTCCAGCTGCACGATCAGGGCCTCGACGACCTCGGGTGCACGTTCGGTCATGCCGGTACCGCCTCCAGTTGCTGCTGGATCTCTTCCAGCAGGTCATTCTCGAGATAGGGCTTGCCCAGATAGCTGTTGACCCCCAGGCGCGCGGCGCGCTCGCGATGCTTGGCGCCACTGCGCGAGGTGATCATGATGATCGGCACGCTGCCCAGCTCCGGATGTTCGCGTACATGCGCGGCGAACTCGAAGCCGTCCATACGCGGCATCTCGACATCGAGCAGGATCAGGTGCGGCCGGCGCTCGTCCAGCAGACCGACTGCATCCAGGCCGTCGCGTGCGGTAATCACCTCGTAGCCCTGGCGCGTCAGCAAGCGGGCGGTCACCTTGCGGATGGTGATCGAGTCGTCCACCACCATGATCCGCGTGGCGGCCTGCTCCGGATGCGCTGGCGCTGCGAGTCCGCTATCGGCTGCCGCCGCGGCGCTGGTCTCGGCGAACCGCACCAGCATGCTCAGATCGAGGATCAGCATCACCGAGCCGTCCCCCTGCAGGGTGGCCCCGGCAACCCCGGGGATCCGGCTCAGCACCGGGCCGACCGACTTGACCACCACCTCCTGGCTACCGAGCAGCTCGTCGATACGCAGGGCAACGCCCTTGTCGTCGGTGCGCACCAGCAGGAGCGGGAACGAGTCCTCGGGAAACTCGCTGGTCCCGGCCTGGGTATCGACGCCCATCAGCTCCCCGAGGCTGCCGACCTGGTAGTCCTGACCGGCATAGTGGTAATGCGGCTGCCCGTGCTGGCGATCGATCTCGTCGGTGCGGGCCCGCACCACACCCTCCACCGAGGCCATGGGTACCGCGAAGGTCTGCTCGCCGACCTGCACCAGCAGCGCCTGCGAGATCGCCAGGGTGAAGGGCAGGCGCATGGTGAAACGCGACCCCCGGCCGGGCGTGGAGGCAATCTCCAGCGTACCCCCGAGCTGTTTGACGTCGCTGTTCACCACGTCCAGGCCGACACCACGACCGGCCACCTGGGAGACCTCGGAGGCCGTGGAAAAACCCGACTGCAGGATCAGCTGCAGGGCCTGGGAATCGGACAGCGCCGCAGTGGCCGGGATCAGGCCACGCTCCACGGCGCGCGCACGCACCGCATCGGCGTCGATGCCGGCGCCATCGTCGCTCACCTGCAGACGGATCTCGCTGCCCGACTGCTCCAGCGCCACCGCAATCTGGCCGCCAACCGGCTTGCGGGAACGCTGGCGGGTCTCCGGATCCTCGATCCCGTGGGCGATGGCGTTGCGCAGCAGGTGCTCCAGCGGGGCCACCAGCCGTTCCAGCAGGGCGCGGTCCATCTCCGCGCCCTGGCCGTAGAAGTCGACGTGTACGTCCTTGCCGAGATCCTGCCCCGCCTGGCGCACCACCCGACGCAGGCGCGGGGCCATACGGGCGAACCGCACCATGCGCTGGCGCATCAGCTGGTCCTGCAGGTCCGTGCCCACGCGCCGCTGCTGCAGCAGCACCGAACCGGCGCTCTGGAGTTCGCCACCGACCTCGTCCTTGAGCGATTCGAGGTCGCTGACACTCTCGGCCAGGGCGCGCGAGAGTTGCTGGATGCCGGAGTAGCGGTCCATCTCCAGCGGGTCGAAGTCCACCGCCTCGCCGCCGCTTTCTTCCTCTACCCGGAAAAGGATCTGCGCCTCGGTCTCGATCTCCAGCTTGCGCAACTGGTCGCGCAGGCGGGCAATGGTGCGCTCCAGTTCCTCTACCTGCCCCTCGACGCGCCCCACGGTCTGCTCGAACCGGCGATGGAAGGTCGCCAGTTCGCCGGCATTGTTGACCAGGCTGTCGAGGACGTCCGCGTCCATGCGGACCTGCTCCTGGATACGCCCGCGCTCGGCGGCCGGCTCTGCGTCCTTTTCCTGCGCGGGCACAGCGGCCGGTTCCTGCGCCGGTTCATCCACCAGGGTGGCGGCGGACGGTGCCTGCTCGGCATCCGGCCCGGGCGCCGCGGCTTCCTCGGCGTCGTCGCCCACGGTCCAGCGGCGCAGGGCCGGGAGGCTCTGGCTGCTGGACTCATCCATCTGCCAGGGGCCGATCCCGCGTTCGACAAGCTGCTGCACGTCGCTCAGCGCGCGCTCGGTCACCTCGAAGAAGGCCTCGCGTGGCTCCATGCCGCTTTCGGTCTCGACGCTGAGGGCACTTTCGATCGCATGGGCCACCGCGCCCACGACCTGGAACCCCGCCATGCGGGCGCTGCCCTTCAGGGTGTGCACCTCGCGCTGAAAGGCATCCTGATCGGGACCGGGATGCCCCCCCGCCTCGCGCCAGGCGGCGAGCGCGTTGAACGCCGACTCGAGGATATCGCGCGCCTCCTCGATGAAGACCGCCGCGAACTCGAGGTCGAGCTCTTCCACCGCCGCCTCGGCCTGCGCCGGCGCGAGGCCGGCCCCCGGGGCGGGTTCCGCCGCCACATCCGCGGGCGCAGGCGTCTCTGCAGGGGCCGCAGCCGGGCTGACAGGCTCCTGTGCGGGCGCTGCATCCGGGGAGGAATCGGCCTGGACGTTGGAGTCCGCGGCCACCGGTGTGACATCCGCCGCGGCCTCGGGCGCCGGCTCGACGGCAAAGTCGTCGATCACAAGCCGGTCGTCGGCCGGGGGCGCCTCCGTGCCAGAGGGCGCCTCCGCGGCCGGCACAAGCGCTTCGTCCCAGGCGAAGTCGGCGAGCGTGCCGGAATCCGGGGCGGCCGGCTCCGCTTGCTGCGCGTGGCCACCGGCCGCGTCCTCGTGCGGTGCGGCCCCGTCGAAGGCCGGGGCCTCGTCGAACGGGAAACGATCGAGAGCGAAGGCATCCGGGCGGTCGTCGCCGGCATCGGCGGCGGGATCGCCGCCCTGTGCCGCCTCCAGGGGCGCGGCGGGCGCCTCGTCGACGTCCGGATCGGCAGGGAGCTCCGTCGCGTCGTCGCCGTTGTCGGGTAGCGGGAAATCGTCCAGCTGGATCGTGTCGCCCCCGGCGTCCGCTGCAGCCGGCGACCCAACGTCGGCCGGCGCCGGTTGCCGGGGCTGATCCGCCACGGCGGCGCTCACCAGTGCATCCAGTTCCGTAGCCCACGCCGGCGGCTCCGAGACCTTCGCCGGGTCCGGCTGGACATCGGTCACCGCCGACTCGATGTACGCGACAAGTTCGTCCAGCAGTTCGTTGACCCGGGCGGGCAGGGCCTGTCCCGCCTCCCGGTAGATGCTCACCAGGCGTTCGAACGGACCGCAGACAGCGTGCACCCCGACGACCGACGCGGTGCGCGCGCTTCCATTCAGGGTGTGCAGCGCGCGTTCGAGTTCGTGGCTCGGCACGCGGTGCGGCCGCCAGCGCCCCTCCTCGGTCCAGTTGCGCAGTGTCAGAAGGTGGGTCACCGCCTCGGCCGAGAACACCTGCCAGATCTGCGGGTCCGGAACGACCGGGCCGGCCTCCGGCTCCTCGCCCTCGACCGGCGTTGTCGGGCCATCGGTGGCGGCAGATCCGCCCGAGGCAGCGGGCGCTGCCGGTTCAGACGGCGTCTGCAGTGGCGGCAGATCAGCGAAGGCGAAATCGGACTCCGCCCCGACCGGCCCCGGCCCTTCGGCCCCCGTGAAGGGTTCATCGAAGCCCGGGCCGCCGTCGTCCAGCTCCAGGCCGGCCAGCGAGGGCTCGTCAGCCACGGGCGGCGCGGACGCCGCCTGCGGGTCGGGTTCGCTCGCCGCCGGGGAATCGAGATCGAAGGCCAGGCCATCGGATTCCGGCGCTGCCGCTTCGACCGGCGGCTCCGGCGTGGCGCTCGGTGCCGGGGCGTCGAGGGCATCCAGCGACCGCGCGAGGTCATCGAATGCCTCGTCGGGGGCCGGCGCGGCCGGCGCCGGGGCCGACGTGGCCTCCGCCTCGCTGCCGCCGGCCACCAGCGCCTGCAGGCGCAGGGCGATATCCAGCACCGGGGTGTCGGGACCGGTGTCGTCCCGGACCTCGGCCACCAGCGCCGGCAGGACCCCGATCGCATCCTCGATGGCCTGTACGGTGGCGTGGTCGGCCTGGGTCTCGGCGTCCAGCAACCGGTTCAGGAACGACTCCACCGCCCAGGAGAACTCGCCCAGGCGCAGGGCACCGGCGAGTCGGCCGGACCCCTTGAGGGTATGAAACGCCCGCCGGATCACGGTCAGCGCGTCGAAGTCGCCCGGGTTGAGCTGCCACTGCGGGAAGTGCCCGCGCAGCGTGGTGATCGCCTCGTCGGCCTCCTCGAGAAACACCTCGAGGATCTCGGGATCGATATCCGGGCCGCGCACCTGCTCGGCGAGCACCGCATCGTCGAAGGTCAGGCCCGCACTGCCGCCGCCACCGGCGCCCTGCGGGGCTGCCGGACGGGGGGCGGGTTGCGCGACCGGCGCAGCCGCCGGCGCGGGTCCCGCGGTCGGAGGCGGCTCCGGACTTTCCGGCACCTGCGGCGCGACAGGCGAGGCTGCCGCCGGAGACTCCGCTGCCGCCTCGGAAGCGGCACTCGGCGTGGGTTCGGCAGGCGCCTGCGGAGTGGTATCTGCGGGCGCCGGGGCGGGTGCCGCGGCCGCAGCCGCCGCCAGGGCATCGAGGCGCTCCAGCGCCTCCAGGCCGCGTTGCTGCACCGAACCCAGTTCGCGCCACGGCTGTCCCGACGACTCGAGGGCGACCTCGATGCTGCTGAGCACCTCGGCAAGGGCATCGGATTCGTCGGTGCCCATCGGCGGCACATCGCCGGCCGCGCGGCGGTCGAGATAGCCGACCAGGGGCTTCAGCAGAGACTGCACGGTCTCGAAACCACCGACCGACATGGCACCCTCGACACGCACCAGAATCCCGCGCGCCTGTTCCAGACCGGGCCCACTGCTCGCTTCGGCCATGTAGCCAAGCAGGGTTTCGCGCGCGCGACGCAGATCGAGCAGCGCTTCGCGATAGACGGCTGCGGCAAGATGCCGGTCGACATCGCCCTTCTGGCTGCTGCCCGCGGCCGGCTTGCGCAGACCGGAATCCAGCAGGGACTCCAGGGCCAGGAGGTGTTCGGCCAGGCTCATGTCGACCTGCTCGTCAGCCTCCCCGGCCTTTTCCGGCACAAGGCATTCGGCCAGCGCGCCGGTGTGGCGCTCCCCGGCCTCGAGGCCGAGAACGCTGAACGTCGAGCCGATGCGCTCGACCTGTTCGCGCAGCGCAGCCAAATCCTCGGCGCCGCGACTCGGGGTACGCAAGAGCACGTCGAGACGTTCGCGCACGTCGGCCAGGTCGTCCTCCAGCGCACGGCGCAGGTTATCGTAGACCTCGCGCCCGACCCCGCCACCGGAATCGGCATCCGGAGCCGGCAACCCGAACACCGCGCGTACCGCCGCGATCTGCTCGCCGTCGGTCTCGGCGCAGGCCACATGGAACAGCAGGGCCTTGATCAGATCGGGCGACGGGGCGTACACCGGTTCGGAGCCATCGGCCGTCGCCTCCACATGCCGAGCAAGCCCGGTCAGGTAGCGGCCCAGCTCGCGGTCAATACGCCCGACGACCCGGCGCAGGTCGGTGGACGCCTCGATCCCGCCATTGCCCAGCCCTTCCAGCAGGGCAGCAGCGATCCAGAACAGCAGACGCACATCGCCCGCCGGCACGTTCTGTTCGACGGTTTGTACGATCGGCCGCAACTTCTCCGCCGCAGGGGCCGGGTCATCGCCGCGCATGAACTGCAGGAGCACGCGCTGGAACTTGCGCCGGGCCTCTTTCAGCACGGCGACACGCGCCCCGGGCGGCGGTGCCTCGGCACCGGAGCCGTTGATCGCCCCGGGAACCTGCTGCGGATCGGGCATCAGGGCCGAAACATCCATCAACAGCGAGGCCCCGCGTGCCGCACGCAACTCGTTCAGCAGCGGAAACAACACCAGGGGCGAGGGCAGATCGCCGCTGGCACCCTGCTCGAGGTAGGCCGGCACCTGCAGCGCCGCGCGCAGCAGTGCTTCGGTCGCGGCGGGGGTCGCTTCATCATTGCCGCGCAGGGTCTCCACGACCTCGAGGAACTCGTCGCAGATCAGCACCACACTGTCCATCTGCACCATCATCAGCGTGCCGCGGATCTGCTCTATGCGATCCGAGGCCTCCGTGAGACAGTCCTGGCAGGAGGTGTCGTCGGCATACCGCCGGAGGGCGTCCTGGACCTCGACAAAAAGATTGTCGAGTTCATCACGGACCCAGTTCAGTGCGCTGGCTACCATGTGCGCCACCCGTGGTCAGGCGCGCCGCTCGTCGGGCGTGCTCTCTTCGGTTTCGGCCGTGGCAGCAGCGCTTTCCGCGCCATCGCCCGCTTCGAGGTCCGGCTGCGGCGCGGCGTCGGCCGCCGCGTCGGGCTGTTCGGTGGGCTCCGGCAGCTTGAAGTCCGAGACCGAGGACTGCAGCTGGGCCGACAGACGGGTGAGGTCGCCGATCGCCGCCGCGGTGGACTGGGTCCCTTCGGTGGTTTCCGAGGTAATGGAGCGGATCTGACCCATGATGGCGGTCACGTCCTTCGCCATCTCGGACTGTTTGCGGGCGGAAGCCGCAATGCCGTCGATCAGGCCGGCGAGGTCATTGGAGACCTGCTCGATCTCGGACAGCGCCGCGCCGGCGGCCTGCGCCAGCTCGGCCCCGGAGACCACGTTGGCAGTACTCTGCTCCATGGAATTCACCGCCTCGCTGGTATCGGCCTGGATCGCCTTGACCAGGCCCTCCACCTGACGGGTCGCGCCCGAGGAGCGCTCCGCGAGTCGCTGCACTTCGTCGGCCACGACCGCGAACCCGCGCCCGGCCTCGCCGGCGGCGGACGCCTGGATCGCCGCGTTGAGCGCCAGCACGTTGGTCTGCTCGGCGATGTCGTTGATCAGGCCGATGATGTCGCCGATCTCCTGCGAGGATTCGCCGAGGCGCTTGATCCGCTTCGCCGTTTCCTGGATCTGCTCGCGGATGCTGTCCATCCCCTCGATGGAGCGCCGCACGGTGGCGGCACCCTTGGAGGCGATTTCCACCGAGTTCCGCGCCACGTCAGCGGACTGGCTCGCCCCTTCGGCGACCTCGTCCACCGAGCGGCTCATCTCGTCGATCGCCTTGTTCGCCTGCTCGATCTCGCGGGCCTGTTCCTCCGACTTCTGCGCCAGCCCCAGCACCTGCGACCGCGTGGCCGAGGAGGAGTCATTGATGTCGGCCGATACCGTGTTGATGGTCGCGACCAGGGTACGCAGGTTCTCGATCGCGTAGTTCATGGAGTCGGCGATCGCCCCGGTGAAGTCCTCGGTAACGGTTGCGTTGACCGTGAGGTCGCCGTCGGCGAGGTTCATCATCTCGTCCAGCAGGCGCAGGATCGCCTGCTGGTTACGCTCGTTCTGCGCCTCGGTTTCGCGCAGTTCGCGCCGGGTATCGCGGTGGAGGAACACGCCGATCGTGATCAGCAGGACCAGCGCCAGGATACCGAAGGCAGAGGCCACCCAGGCGAGCACGCCGGCCTGATCAGCCTCGCGGGCAAGCGCGGCCTCGAATTCGCCGGTCACGTCCAGCATGTGTCCGCTGGAAGCCTCGACGCCGGCGGCGGCACCGTTGATCTCGAACATGCGGCTGGAGGTATCCAGCACGCCCTCGACCGCCTCGCTGAAGGCAATGAACAGGGTGGCGATTTCCTCCAGGGTGGCCTGCACCTGGGGATCGTCGACCGCGTCGATGCCAAGCGGGGCGAACCCTTCGAGCAGCCCGTCCAGGACCCGGCCGAACAGGGTGGCGTCCCGCTCGAAGCGTTCGACTGCCGAGGCCGCCGCGGTGCCGCCCTGCAGCACCTGGTTGAGGTTGTTGGCGATACGCTCGATCAGCATCACCTGCCGGGCGGCCACGTAAACCTGCTGGGGAGACTCGCCGGTGACCGCCATGCGCCGCACCACTTCGTCCGACAGGCGGGCGAGTTCCGGGGAGAACTCCTCCACCGCCTCGGAGAAATCGGTAATGCGCTGTATGTCGTCGCGGCCAAGGATGACCACGGTGATGTTGTCGCGGTAATCCGACCACTCGCGCCCGACCCGGGTCAGCTCTTCTTCAAGGGATTCCGGAATGGGCTGCAGGCCCTCGCCGCCATCGCGCAACTGCTCGAGATGGCCGTCGAACGCATCCCGCAGCTCGGTGATATCGGTGAATGCCTGCTCGGAGCCGGATGCTGCCTCCAGCGAGCTGGTGGCCAGACGCTGGGAGAGCAGGCGCAGGTCGGTGGCGAGCGCCACGCGGTCGCGATACTGGCCCTGCACGTATTCGTGATAGACGACAGTGCCGCCCGTAGCCAGAAGGGCGAGCGCCAGCAGCCCCCCGATGACGAGATTACGCACGCGACGACTTGAACCCATAAGACAAATCCCCTGTTATTGCCCGGCCGGCAATCCCGGCCGACAACCCTTCTCAGACGGCAGCCGCGGTCGGCTGGCCCCCGGGCACGGCGGCCGGGCCCAGAGCGGCAAAACGATTGCTGTCATTCAGCAGCAGATCCAGATCCAGCACCGGGTGCAGCCGGTGCCCGAGATCGAACCCCCCAGTTACAAACGGTCGGGCGGCGTCCGGCACCGGCACCTCGAGCCGGCGCTGCGACGGGATGCAGCGGCGCATCCCCTCGACCTGGTCCACCAGCAGCCCGGCCATGCCCTGCCCCTGCGGCGCGACCACCACCCGCTGGGCGGTGCCGTCGCCGGCCAGCGGCTTGTTCAGCAGCAGGCGTCCCATGTCGAAAACCGGAAGAACCAGGCCACGCAGGTTGCCCACGCCCAGCACCGCCGGGTCGGCCAGCGGCACAGGGGTCAGGTTCGGCAGGTCGGTCACTTCCGAAACCGAGTCCATGTCCACCAGGAAGCGGAAATCGGCGACGCGCAGCAACACGCCGCGCCAGCCGGTCCCGATATCCCGCCGCAGCTCGCGGTTCACTCGCTGCTCCTCGATATCCAGGCTGGCGAGGAGCGCGAATGGCGTGGACAGGTCGACCTTCATGCGGACAGGTATTTACCGATGGTGTCCAGCAGGGCCTTTTCCGCCACCGGCTTGGTCAGGTAGTCGCGGGCGCCCTGGCGCATGGCCCAGACGCGGTCGGTGGCCTGGTCCTTGGTGCTAACGACCACCACCGGGACATGCGCGGTTTCGTCGGCGTTGGACAGTTCGCGGGTCGCCTGGAAGCCGTTGAGCCCGGGCATGACCACGTCCATCAGGACCAGGTCGGGCACCTGCGAGCGCGCCGCGGAGACACCCTCCTCCCCGCTCTCGGCGGTGGTCACCGAGTGACCATGTTTCTCCAGCATGGTGCGCAGGACGTGGATTTCGGTCGGCGAATCATCAACGATCAGAATGCGGGCCATGGTGTCTGTCTTTCCTTGGGTTGGCGTACGGCTGCAGCAGTCGGCGTCACGCCGCCGAGCCGGTGTACTGGCGCATTGCGCCCAGAAGGTCATCGCGTGTGAACGGCTTGGTGAGATAGTCCTCCGAGCCGACCACCCGTCCCTTCGCCTTGTCGAACACGCTGTCCTTGCTCGACAGCATGATGATCGGCGTGGAGCGGAAGTCCTTGTTGTTCTTGATCAGGGCGCAGGTCTGATAGCCGTCGAGACGCGGCATCATGACGTCGACGAAGATGATGTCCGGACGCGTCTGCGCGACCTTGGAAAGGGCTTCGAAACCATCCTCGGCCGTGATGACGTCGGCGCCATGCTTCTGCAGCAAGGATTCGGCAGTACGCCGGATCGTCTTGCTGTCGTCGATCACCATGACCTTGAGCCCCTGGAACTCGGTTGCCGAGTCCCCTGCCGCATGCGCGTTAGACACCTTTTTCCCCCTGAGGCAACGTGCGAATCCGAATCTATCGGATACGGAACCCCGTGACAATCAGCACGCGGTGATATTGCTGCATCATATGGAGGAACCGCCGCAGTCGGCCACCGCGGGACAAGGGCCTCCACACCAGGCGCCACCCCCTCTGGCCGCTGCCCGGCGATTCGGACCCATGGCGCCCGACAGGGCCCGAACTGCCGAGGGCTGGCGCTGTTCGGTGCCCCCGCCGCCTGGCCAAAACGCCTCACCCATCCCGGGTTCCGGACTACGGGCCCGGCGGGCATGGCATACTCCCCGGAAATTCCCTGCACTGGGGGCAGCGTGCCGCACGATATCGCCATCCTGATGGACCCGGTCGCGGGCATCAAACCCTGGAAGGACACCACCTTCGCCATGATGCTCGCGGCGCAGGCCCGCGGGCACCGCCTGCACTATCTGGAACCGGGCGACCTGTGGATCGAGGAAGGGGCAGCGCAGGCGCACAGCCGGCCGATCGAGGTCCATGACCGGCGCGAGGACTTCTACACCCTCGGCGAGGCCACCACCGGCCCGGCCACGCGCTTCGACATCCTGCTGATGCGCAAGGACCCGCCGTTCGACCTGGAATACATCTACGCGACCTATGCGCTGGAGCTGGCCGAACGCGACGGCGTCCGGGTGGTCAACCGCCCGCAGTCGCTGCGCGACGTCAACGAAAAGGCGTTCACCACGCATTTCCCCGACTGCTGCCCGCCGACGCTGATCACCCGAGACCGCGAACGCATCCGCGCGTTCCTGGAGGCGCATGGCGACATCGTGGTGAAACCTCTGGACAGCATGGGCGGCGCCTCGATCTTCCGCATCCGGCCGGATGACCCGAACACCTCGGTCATCCTCGAGACCATGACCGAATTCGACCGCCGCACCATCGTCGCCCAGCGCTTCCTGCCGGAATACACCGCCGGCGACAAGCGCATCATCCTGATTGGCGGCGAGCCGTTCGATCACGCGCTGGCGCGCATTCCGGCCGCCGGCGAGACCCGCGCCAACCTGGCCGCCGGCGGCCGCGGCGAGGCGGTGGCGCTGACCGCGCGCGACCGCTGGATCTGCGAACGCATCGCCCCGGAGCTGCGCGCCCGCGGGCTGGATTTCGTCGGCATCGACGTGATCGGGGACTATCTCACCGAGATCAACGTCACCAGCCCCACCGGCGTGCGCGAACTGGACGCCGCCCTGGACCAGGATCTCGCCGGGCGCTTCATCGACTACCTGACGCAATCCTGAACACCGAAGGCTCCACCATGCGACGCACCGTCCACCCCCTGCTGCCCGCCCTGCTGCTGGGCGCCCTGCTGCTCGCCGGCTGCGGGCGCGAGGGGCCCGACACCGAACAGCTGGGTTTCTATGCCTTCGGCACCCTGGTGGACATCACCCTCCATCCCGCCGGCGAGCACGACCTGGAGCCGATCGAGGCCGAACTGCAGGACGAACTCGAAATCCTGCACACCTCCTGGCATGCCTGGCGCCCGGGCTCGCTGGGGCGCACCAACGAGCTGCTGGCGATGCAGGCCTGGTTCAGCGCCCCGCCCTCGGTGCTGCCGCTGATCGAACGCGGCCGCGAGATGCAGGCGCTCAGCGACGGGCTGTTCAACCCCGCGCTCGGCAAGCTGGTTGCCGCCTGGGGCTTCCATCAGGACGAACCGCAGGGCCCGCCGCCGGACGCCGAGACCCTGGAACGGCTGCTGGAAGACCCGCCCGGCATGCAGGACATCGAACGCGACGGCGTCCGCCTGCGCGGCCACCACCCGGACCTGCAGCTGGACTTTGGCGGCCTGGCCAAGGGTCTGGCGATGGAGCGCATCCTCGAACTGCTGGCCGAGCTGGGTGTCGAGGCCGCCATCTTCAACGCCGGCGGCGACCTGATGACCATGGGGCGCCCCGGCGATCGGCCGTGGCGGGTCGGCATCCGCGACCCGCGCGGCGGCATGCTCGGCAGCATCGAACTGGAGGGCGGCGAGGCCCTGTTCACCTCCGGCGACTACGAGCGCGGCTACGAATGGGAAGGCGAGCGCATCCATCACGTGATCGACCCGCGCAGTGGCCGCCCCAGCGAGGGCGTGCGCAGCGCCACCGTGGTGCACGCCGACCCGGCACTGGCGGATGCCGCCGCCACCACCCTGATGATCGCCGGCCCGGCCGAATGGCCGCGCTACGCCCGGAAGATGGGCATCGAACAGGCGCTGGTCGTGCTCGAGGACGGGCTCGAGGCCACCCCCGCGATGGCCGCGCGCATCCGCCTCGGCGACGACCGCGGCCCGCTGCGGGAGCGCAGCCTGCCGTGACCGCCCGGATCCTGCCGCCGGGCATGCGCTGGGGCGACCTGGCCATCGGCGCGCTGGCCGCGGCGCTGGTGGCCGCCGCCTTCGCCCTGACCTGGGGTCCCGGCGACGACGCGCATACCCTGGTGATCACCCAGGCGGGCGCCCCCGCGGTGCACGAACCGCTGGACCGGGCACGCGTGCTGCAACTGNACGGCCCGGGCGGGGTCACCCGGGTGGAGATCGAGCCGGGCCGCGCGCGTTGTGCCGAGTCNCCCGGCCACCAGGACATCTGCGAGGGCTCCGGCTGGCTGCAGCGCCACGGCGACATCGCGGTCAGCCTGCCCAACCGCCTGACCCTGCAGGTACTCGGTACGCAACCGGGCTTTGACAGCATCCACTACTGAGCCACGCATGCCGCCCCACCCCGACGCCGAGCCGGACGCCCGCGACCGCGCAATCGCCGCGCTGGCGGCCATCGCCATCGGCGTGCAGGTCCTCGAGGCCGCGATCCCCAGCCCGGTGCCGGGCATCAAGCCGGGCCTGGCCAACATCGTCACCCTGATCGCGCTGCTGACCCTGGGCTGGCGCGCCGCGGTGGCGGTCACCCTGATCCGGGTGGTCGGCAGCAGCCTGCTGCTGGGCACGCTGCTGAGCCCGGCTTTCTGGCTGTCAGTCTCGGGAGCGCTGGCGGCGCTGGCCGTCCTGGCGCTGCTGGCGCCGCTGGCCCCGCGCCACGTGGGCGCCACCGGGCTGGCCATTGCCGCGGCCATGGCGCACGTCGGCGGTCAGTTCCTGCTGGCCTGGGCGGTGATCATCCCCCACCCCCAACTGCCGCTGATCCTCCCGCCCCTGCTGCTGGCCGCCCTGATCACCGGCGCCGTCACCGGTATACTGGCGACTCACTTGCTTGCCGACCCGCGAATCCAACGCCATGTCCGTGCCACAGGGCCAACCTGAACTCGCACCGTCGCGTCGCCGCGACCACCTGGGGGCCATGGTGTTCCTGGCGGTGGTTGCCCACGCCCTGATCATCCTCGGCCTCGGCTTCGCGGTGGACCCCGACGAGCGGCCGGCCCGCGAACCGCTGGACGTGACCTGGGTCAGCGACCCCGAGTCCGCGGATCCGCCCCCGGAGGACGCCGAGCGCATCGCCACCCGCGACCAGGCCGCCAGCGGCGAAGGCGACCAGGTGCAGGAGGCCACCGCCCCCGATGCCGAGGGCGAGGGCATCGGCGAACCGGCCCCGGAAGGCATCGACGCCCCGGTACCGGAGGAAACGGCGCAGGCCGAGGCGCCCGCCGCCGCGGAACCGGAACCGGCCCCGGACCAGGTCACACGGGAATCCGGCAACGACCGGCCCAGCCCGGCGGAAGTGGCCGAGCCGGAGCCCGTCGAGCCCCCCGAAGCCGAGCCGCGGCCCTCGGCCGCGAGCCTGATGAACCGCGGCCTGGAGAGTGCCCGCGCCACCGCCGGCGAGGAGCGCCGCAGCTTCTCCGCCGGTGCCAC
>SL_3KL_010_SEDDRAFT_10002082_pt1 | contig 18336 bp, 13 predicted proteins | sample SodLakKL_010_SED_2_FD_10381 | JGI IMG/M metagenome (IMG submission 10381) | reverse complement strand
CTGGTCGGCTCCTCTGGAGCCGGGCACCGTGCCCCTCCGCGTGGAGGCGACGGGCGAGGCCGACGCCATCACTCTGAACGTCTTCGTCCTTCATCCTGTCGAAGAGGCTGCCGACGGGAGCTTGAACCGGGAGCTTGAACGGGTTTCGAATCGGGGAATACCGGGTCCCGGCCGACGACTCCCCTCCTCCGGGGTTCATCGAGGCGGTGGATGAGGTCCTGGACCTGCGTGTGGCACCGGGGTTCACCCTGGGCCAGTTCCTCCCTCATCAGCCGGGAGACCCCCGCTATCTGGCCCTCTCCGAGCCCCTCCTCCTCAAGCTCGAGGCGGTACTGGAAGAGGTGAAAGCCGAGGGGATCCGGGCCGAGACTCTCCACGTGATGTCGGCGTTCCGAACGCCTCACTACAATCGGGCCATTGGGAATACCACCGATGGGAGCCGCCACCTCTGGGGAGACGCGGCCGACGTCTTCATCGACGAGGTCGGAGACGGCTGGATGGACAGCCTCAATGGCTCGGGGAGGGGAACGGATGCCGATGCCCGTGAGCTCCACAGGATCATCGAACGGGTCGAGGCTCGGGGTGAGCGCCATGTGCGACCGGGCGGGCTGTCCCTTTACAGGTCGAATGCCCGCCGCGGCCCCTTCATCCATGTGGACGCCCGGGGCACGCCGGCACGCTGGTGAGAGATCAGGACCCTCGCAGTATAATAAAATCACATATCCAGCAGTCGGATCGGGCAGGGCGGCCCGGTCACGCCCGAGGGGTCGCGGAGTTGCGGAGCTTCACACGCTCATCCGCTCTCTGAACTCCCGGCTTCTCCGCCTCGAGAGGACCACCTCGTGGCCGCCCCGAACCTTGGCCATCAGGCGGCCTCCGAACCAGGGGTCGATGGACTCCACTTCGTTCAGATTCATGATCTGGCTGCGGTTGGCACGGAAGAAGAATCGGGGATCCAGTTTCGCTTCGAGCTCGTTCAGGGATCGTAGGATCAGGGGACTCTCGCCGGCCAGGTGCACCTGGGTGTAATTGTCGGCGGACTCGAAGAGGCGCACCTGCCGAAGCTCGACGAACCAGCACCGATCCCCGTCGCGCAGGAAGACGCGGTGATGAGGCTGAAGGGGGGGTGGCCCCCGGGTCTCGGGTTCCTCGTCTTCGGCCGTCCTGGCCGAGTCCGCAGCGGGGGACTGAAGGAGTCGCTCCACGGTGCGAGAGAGGCGAGCCGGTTCGATGGGCTTCACCAGGTAGTCCAGAGCGCTGACCTCGAAGGCCTTCAGCGCGTAGTCGTCGTAGGCGGTGGTGAACACCACCAGAGGCACCCGGTCCAGGGATGCCAGAAGGTCGAATCCCGTCTCGCCGGGCATCTGGACATCGAGGAAGAGGAGCTGGGGATCGAGCTCGGCCAGGGCCGCTCGGGCCTCCTCGGCGTTGGGGGCTTCGCCCAGGATTTCGATCCTCGGGTGGGCTGCCAGGAGACGACGCAGCTCAAGGCGGGCGAGGCGCTCGTCGTCCACGATGAGCGCGGTCAGAAGGGAGCTCATGGAGGGGCTCCGGGCTTCAGGGTCCGGGAAGGCCGGCCCCGGGAGCTCTTCCTGGCCGGTAGGCTGTCCTGAAGGAGAGCCGGCCCCACTGAGACGTCCGGATCCACCTCATCCGCCCGACCCCGGGCGGACAGGACCTCGGCGGCGCGGCGACGGGGAAGCTCCACATGGCAGACCACCGTGCCTTCGGTTTCCTGCCGGAGCTCCAGGTGGGCGTCCTCGTCGAAGAGAAGGCGAAGCTGCTCCCGGGCGTTGGTGAGGCCCACCCTCTCCCTGCCATCGTGCTCTACGAGCCGTCCGGGATTCGTGACCCGGACCATCACCCTCCCGTCCGCCTCCGTGATCCGAAGCGAGACCACCCCTCCATCCCGCCGTCGGGCGATGCCGTGCTTCAGCGCGTTCTCCAGCAGGTTCTGGAGGAGCATGGGAGGGACCGCCTGGTCCAGGAGGTTGGGATCCACTTCCACCTCGTCCCGAAGCCGTTCCTCGAAGCGGATCTTCTCCAATGCCAGGTAGTTCCGGACCCCGTCGAGTTCCTGTTCCAGGGTCACCGTGGGAGACTGGCTCAGGTGGAGTGTGTACCTGAGGAGCGCCGCCAGGTGCGTGACCGCGTCCTGTGCCCGCTCGGGGCACTCGGAGATGAGACCCCGAAGGTTGTTGAGGCTGTTGAAGAGGAAGTGGGGGTTGAGCTGGGCTCGCAGGGTCCGGAGCTCGTTCTCTCTCATGGCGACTCTCAGCTCCCACTCCTTCTGCCGAGCCTCACGGGTCTGAGTCCGGAAGTGATAGCTGAAATAGAGCAGCATCCAGCCCAGGATCGCGAACCAGCTTCCCACCGTGTTGCTGATGATGAACTGGAAGGGACTCGCACCGTCGGGGATGCGAGGCAGGATGAAGGGGATGCTCAGGATCCCCATGGAAGTCCCGATGACGAAGATACCCAGGGCCACCCGGGGGATGAGTCGAGCCGGAGGGAGACGGGTCCATTCTCCTCGCCTCATGATTGGACGGAAGAGGTGGGTGCCCAGCAGGCCCAGCCCCGATACCCATACGATGGCCAAGAACCCTTCGAGGGTGAGGGTTCCCAGCGCCGTGGAGATTCCCAGGCTCCAGAGGGTCATGGCGGTCCAGCCGCCGATCTGGCACTTCCAGTACAAGCTCATGATGGATCTGAAGATGGGTCCATTCGGGAGCCCGCAGCAAACCACCAGGGATGGACGGGGAACACGGCGGGTGGACGGTTCCGTGGAGGTATGGGTGGGGCTCGCTCAAGGCAGGTCCGGGCTTCCCGTTCGTCCGACCGACGGACCGGTGATCCAGTGGGATGTCCGCTGGATCAACCCATCGTTGAGACCGGACCCGGAGGAGGGGAGCTTTGGAGTGTCGGGTCGGCAGAGACCCGGCCCGGGTCGACCGGAATCGGCTCGAAAAGCTCGGGTGGTCATTGAAAGCGAGGCTCCATGTTCATCGTTCGCTCCGTCCTCTTCAGCCTCCTGCTTGCGCTGCCGTCGGCCTTCGGCTCGGATCCTCCGGAGCTCAGCGGAAACCTGCTGGCGGAGGGAGGTGAGTGTCACTCGACCCAGCGTCCGGCAGCGCTGACTGCCGGCGGGATGGTCGCCGACTCCACCCGTTTCGAGCTATACCGCCACGTGCACCGAAGGGACTGACGCACGGGTGTCCCGCCGACCCGATCTCCCTCCCCATCCCCGGCAATCGGCTCCGATTCAGCCGGCCCCCTGATCCATGGCCGGTGCTCGCCGGACTGATCCGCTGGCGGATGCCGGTCCGGCCCCCGCATATTGGGTGCGGATGCAGCATCCCGTTCCGGTGGCCTCCCGCGTGGCATCATGACCGACCCCTCATCGAACTCTCCAGTAGACGGCTCGGACTCTCCGGGCCGTCCGGGATCTGGTTCCAGTAGTCAGGACGAGTTCCTCGCCCGGGTTCGAGCCGCGTTGGCCCCTCGATACGAGGTGGAGCGGATGGTGGGGTGGGGGGGCATGGCTGCGGTATTCAGGGCTCGGGAGCCTCGCCTGGACCGGGTGGTGGCCATCAAGGTCATGTCCCCCAGAGTCATGGCCGATTCCTCCATGGTGGAGCGATTCGCCCACGAGGCTCGGACCACGGCCCAGCTCTCGAGTCCCTACGTGGTGACCATCTTCGATGTGGGAGAGACCGAGGGCCTCCACTACATCGTCATGCGGTTCGTCGGCGGGCGCACTCTGGCACGGGTCATGGAGTGGGGCAGGGCACCCGTTTCGTTGCCTGTGGCCCGTGCCTGGCTTGCTCAGGTGGGACTGGCCCTCTCGCATGCGCACCTGCGGGGGGTGATCCATCGCGACGTGAAGCCCAGCAACATCCTCCTGGACCGGGAGGGTGCGGCCCTCGTCTCGGACTTCGGGATCGCCAAGTTGACCCTGGGCGATCCCCAGCTCACCCGCACCGGTCAGATCGTGGGGACGCCGGCGTACATGAGCCCCGAGCAGTGCATGGGCGATCCGGCGACGCCCCTCTCGGACCAGTACGCGCTCGGAGCCGTGGCCTACCAGCTTCTCACCGGTGCGCCTCCGTTCACCGGTTCCACCCTCCAGGTCCTGAACGCGCAGGTACGTGACCAGCCGCCGGCGATTCTGGAGCTTCGTCCAGAATGTCCGGCCGATCTGGCTCGTGGGATCGAGCGGATGCTGGCCAAGCGGCCGGACGACCGGTGGACCGATGTGTCCCAGGCGCTGGATGCCCTCGAGCTCACCGGCCCCCGACCTTCCGCTCCGATCTGGAGGGAGCTGGCCGCTCTGGCCGCACCTGCGGTGGAGCTCCGGTTGGAGCGGGGGGAGACGGAGAAGCTGGAGCCTGGTGAAGAGGGACGGCTCCAGGCCATGCCCGTGGACGATGCGGGGACTCCCCTCCCCGATCGTCGAGTGGAATGGGAGAGCTCGGAGCCCGGAGTCCTCGAGGTGGACGACCAGGGTGTCCTGCGCGGGATCAGTCCCGGGGTCGCGGTGATCTCGGTCCGCTGTGAGGAGGCCCTGGCCCGCGAGCCCGTGGCGGTGGTGGCAGTGACCCGGCCCTCCCCGCCTCCACCCACTCCGTCGTCGGCTCCGTCCCCCATGTCCGGCTCATCATCGGCTGCTCCTCCCGGCCTGGGTTCCTCGGGTCCTCACACAGATCCGCTGGGCCAGGAAGGGGCCTCGTCATCGGCGGAGGTGTCAGCCTCCCGGCAAGGTCCTGGACCGGAGTCACAGGAATCCGGAGCCGGTTGGGATCCGGGAGAGGGAAAGGACTCCAGGCGCCCCGGGCGTGGAATGCTCACCGCCGTGGGCTTCGGCGCGGGTGTGGGACTCGTGGTCCTCCTCGGCGTGGGAGCCTGGGCGTTGATGGGAGACCGGGGAGAGTCCGCTCCGCCTGATGCCGCGATGCTGGAGGATGCTGGAGATCCGGTGGAGGCGGAGGTACGGGAGGGCGAGACCGGAGCGTTGGGAACCTCGGTCCAGGCCGGGGCTGAGGACTCGGGACCCGAGCCCGCTCCGCCGGTGGAGAGCCCGGTGGAGGAGGAACCGGAGCCGGAGCCCACCGCCGTCGAGCCCTCTCCCGCACCGGACCCGTCTCCCGCGGACCAGGAAGCCGCTGAACCGGAGCCACCCCCGACCCCGGCTGAGGTCGACGAGGAAGGGGAGCCAGACCCCGATCCCGCGCCTCCGGATGCGCCCGACGAGGATCCGGCTCCCCCCATGGAGGATGAGCCCGCCCCACCCCCCTCCGAGGCGGAGGTGGAAGACGACCTGGCCATCATCGCCTCGCTGATACGTGGATTCGCGGAGGCCGTGGCGGATCAGGATCCGGCCGCCATGGCCGAGGCCTATCCCCGATTCGAGGGTGAGGAGGGATGGTGGACCTTCGGCGACGAGCTGGACGAAGAGGTGACCCGGACGGTGAACCTGGTGCCCCGGAGTGAGGTGATCCCCATCGGGGCCACGGCCACCGTGGTGTTCTCGATGACCGTGACTCTCGCGGACGAGGAGGGGGAGCCCGTCGACGAGGAGACCTTTCCCCTCACCATGCGATTCGATCGGGAAGGGAGGAGCTGGGTCCTGGCCGACCTGCGGTAAACGTCAACAGCTTTCGCCGCAGTAGGCCTCCACCACGTCGTCCAGGAGCTGAAAGAACTGGGTGTGCTCCACCCGTCGGTCCTCACCCGGGACCGTCTTGTGTGCCACCACCATGTCCAGTTCGGGAAGGACCGTGATGTACTGGCCGACGGCTCCCACCCCGGTGTAGGCGCCCCGGTACGGCCCTGTCGCGGCCTCCCCGTCCCAGACCCACCACATGTACCCGTAGCCGTGGGGTCCATCCCTTCGACGCTCCGGATTCATCTCGTGGACCGGCGTGGTGGGGCGCGTCATCTTCTCCATCCACTCCTCGGAGATGATCCGGTGGTCCCCCCACCGCCCCTGGCGGAGCGCCAGGTAGCCCACTCGGGCCATGTCCCGGGTCGAGAGGTGCATGTGGTACGAAGGGTGGATGGAGCGGTCCGGATTGCCCCCCTTCTCATGCCGCTCCCGCTCGAAGTCCTGGAACCGCAGGGGGATGGCCAGCTCCATCTCCAGAGCGTTGAAGATGTCCACCCCGCTCTGGACCTCAAAGATCGTCCCGGCGGCATTGAAATCCCAGTTCGAGTAGAGGTAGTACTCCCCCGGCGCCACGCTTCCTCGGTCGGGCGCCGAGTCCAGATCGTCTCCTGAATTGGACGCTGGATGGAAGATCCCGGAGCGGGACGCGATGACGTCGCGGGTCCGGGCCTCCCGTTCGGACCCGGTGAGTTCCCCGTGGTCATCAATGTCCAGTTGGGCCAGCGTCAGGTCCAGATCGATGATCTCCCGGTCCCAGTAGATCCCGTAGAGCATGGCGAGGATGCTCTTTCGGACCGAGGCCAGGTAGCTGACCTCTTCCAGGTCCCCGTACTCGAAGGCCACCCGGCCTCCCGTCACGACCATCATGGCCGAGGTCGACATTCCCTGAAGGCGCTCCTCGACCGGGATCAGGCCCTCGGAGCTGAGACCCCCCGCCTCCGGCGAGCCCCACCGGTCCCACTCCGCCCCAGGGAAGGGGGTCGAGCCGGTCCCGCATCCGATGAGGAGGAGCAGGAGAAGGCCCAGGATCCCAGCCGCGGCGAAAGGGGACCGCCGGAGGGGGCGCCACCGGGACCGACCGGGACCGTCATGGGGCTCGGGAGACACGCGGCCGGAACGGGCCCGCGGCTGGGTCAGGACGGGCGGCCCAGACCGGAGGGGGGACGGGGTCATGGGATGTCGGGGGAAGAGGAGGAGTGGGTGGAGCCCTGGGTGAGGAGCTCCCGGGCGCGGGTCCAGATGTCGTCGAAGGCCTCCTCGGTCAGGGTGCCGGTGAAGGTGTTCTGCTGGCTCGGATGGTAGGAGGCCAGAAGCGTCGGTCCGTCGTCCAGGGGCACTTCGACGCCGTGGCCGAAGGCGGGCTTGGGTGAGGGGACAGCCAGCTCCCGGTCGCGGAGGATGCGCAGCACATGATTCCAGGAGTATCCCCCGAGCGAGACCACGCACCGAAGTCGGGGGAGGAGGAGGTCGAACTCCTCTTCCAGGAAGAGGCGGCAGGCCTTCCGCTCCGCTGGCTTCGGCCGGTTCTTCGGAGGTGCGCAGCGGACCGCCGCCGTGAGGAATGCGTCGCGGAGTTCCAGGCCGTCACCTCGGTGTGTCGCGTCGGGCTGAGTGGCGAACCCGGCTCGATGCAGGGCGCGAAAGAGCCAGTCGCCCGAGCGGTCTCCAGTGAACATCCGGCCGGTGCGGTTGGCCCCGTGGGCCGCAGGGGCCAGCCCGACGATGAGCAGCCGCGCTCGCCGGTCTCCGAACCCCGGCACGGGACGGCCCCAGTAGCTCTCCTCCGCGAAGGCTGCTCGCTTCTCCCGTGCCACCCTTTCCCGCCACTCCACGAGGCGAGGGCACGCTCGGCACTGGACCACCCGCTCCTGTACGGCATCGATGGGGTGGCTCATGCGGGCGCGGGCTTCGACCTCAACGGAGACTGTTGAAGAGAAGCGGCCAGAGGGCGACCGTCTGACCCCGGAAGTTGGGCTGGAAGCCGAAGAGGACCACCGAACCCTGCCCGATCTCCACCTCCACGAGCGCGGGTTGCCCGGCCACGTGCTCCTCACCCAGGACCCAGCCCGCCAGTCGAGGGTCCCCGTCTCCATAGGTGCCCACGACCGTGGCCCGGTCGTCGTTCACCTCGAAGGCGCGACTGGTCCGCCAGTACCACGCGATGTTCTCGGCAGGCTCCCCTTCGCTGATGGGATGCGAGGGATCCAGGTCCAGTCGAAGGATGGAGCCGGGGATGTAGAAGTCTTCCGGCGGAAGGTCGGCCACTGCGTCCCGGATGTTCAACTCGAAGGCGTCGATAGCGAAGTCGGTGGCCTCGTCGATGCTGACCACCCGGCCTCCGCCCTCCACGAACTCGCGGAGCGCCTCCACCCCTTCTGGACCGATCCCCCCTGCGTAGGGGGCCGGCATGATATCCTCGCTGTAGCCGCTGAGGATGGAGGACGGAGATTGATCCTGGAAGATGATCACGTCGTAGCGGTCTCCGAGTCCTCCCTCCCAGACGTCCTGGTTCCTCACTTCTTCGTAGGCCACGCCCGCGTGGTCGAAGAGCCAACGGGTCCACCCCTCGGGCATGGGTTCCTGATAGGCTCGGTAGAGTCCGATCCTGGGGGCCCCTGCTCCCTGAAGGTGGGCGGGGACGTCAAAGGTGAGCTCCGTCCGCTGCTCGATGGGGTCGGAGAGGCTCACCCCCGCGGGAAGGGATTCCACGGCCTCGGTTTCCACATTGAAGAGGAGGGGAAGGGTGTGCGCCGTGGCGTCATACGGCCGGATCGGGGGTCCGCCCGGAAACTCCCGGAGGTCCGGATACTCCTGGGCCTCCAGCATGGTCTGGGCGAAGGCCGCATAGGGCTGCTGCATGGGGATCACGTAGGACCCGGCCGGGAAGCTTCGGGTCATGGAAGACCCGGCGGAGGCATCCGTGATCTCGAAGGCCGACTCGGCCTGGTGGACCTCGACGTTCCCAGTGGTGAGCACCCGGAGGAGCTGCTCGACCCCCACCTCGTTGTCCTGGTCGGCGGTCACGACCCAGGCCTCGGGCCAGCGGTCCCACCCGTCCACCGCGTCCCGGTGGATCTCGACGAAGTTGTCGAGCCAGAAGTCCCGATTCCTGGCGGCATTCCGCAGCAGTGCCATGGCCCCGGCCTCCATGTAGTCCACTGCGTCATCCAGCCCCCACCGGCCTCCCTGCCAGGGCGAGGGGAACTTCACGCTCATCTCGCGCGGGTTGTAGTCCCGGGTCTCCCCCGTGAGGTCGTCCATCGTCTGTTCGATGGGGTTCGCCCAGTCCGACCGGGCGGTCTCGGAGAGGATTCGGACGCCTCCGTGGTAGTGCATGTAGGCCCGCGCGGGCGTGTAGATGTCGAAGATCGCGCCCGTGACCACACCGTCCATCCCGTCCTTGGTCATCTCCGCGGCCATGTACTGACCGAGTTGATTCAGGCCGGCGATGAGGCGGGGGTCTACATTGGGTTCCACCGGATCGATGTAGGGCGGGATGAAGAAGCGGGCGCCCGCGTTGCCCATCTGGTGCACATCGTGCACGATCTGGGGCTTCCAGCGGTTGTGGGCGTGGAGCACCGTCATCTGGGTCTCCACCTGGGCGAAGAAGAACCAGTCCCGATTGTTGTTGTGGCCGATGTAGTGGTGGTAGAGCCGGGGCAGGGGAGCGCCCTCGAACTCGGTGCCCTGCCACTCCCGCCACCACTCCGACACCATCTGGGTCCCGTCGGGATTCAGCGAGGGGATCAGGACGATGATCGTCTCATCGAGAATCTCCCGGACCCCGGGGTCCTCTGAGGTGGCCAGATTGTAGACGAGGCGGGCCGGCATCTGCCCGGCCGCGACCTCGGTGGAGTGGATGTGGCTCGTGATGAGGACCACGGTCCGGCCCTCTTCCTTAAGGGCTTCGACCTCCGCATCGCTGGAGACCCTCCGCGGGTCGGCCAGAAGCTGCTGGATCTCCAGGTAGCGATCCAGGTTCTGATGATTCTCCTCGCTGGTGATGACCATCTGGATGAAGTCTTCACCCAGCGTCGTATCACCCAGCCGCTCCAGGGTGATTCGGGGACTGGCCTCGGCCACGCTCCGGTAATAGGCGGCGAGTTCCTGCCAGTCGGCGAGGAACCCATCCGAACCGATCTCCTGACCGAAGTGGTCGAGGGGGGTGGGGATCTCCTGAGACTGGGCGGGCGGGACGACGAGAAGCAGGGCCAGGGCGAGCGGGAGAATGCGGACGAGGCGTTTGAGCATGCCGATACCGGGGTCGGGATGGATCCGGGGCTTTCACCCCTCGGCTCCAGGCACGAGGGGGAAGGGCGATCGAGTTAGTGTGGCAAATTAGGGAGAGAACTGAGGGAAGGCCAGTTGGCCCGGCAGGGTCAGTCGCGGTCCGCGCCTCCCACCGCCACCATCTGAATTTCCACCCTGGCCCCCCGGGGGAGGGCGGCTACCTGGACCGTCGCGCGGGCCGGGAAGGGTTCCGAGAGGTAGTCTCCGTAGATCTCGTTCATGGCGCCGAACTCCTCCAGGTCCACGAGAAAGACCTGGCTCTGCACGACGTCGTTGAAGTCCATCCCCGCCGCGTGGAGGACGGCCTGGAGGTTCTCCATCACCCGGTGGGTCTCGGCCTCGATGCCACCCTCGACCATCTCTCCGCTCTCGGGGTCCAGGGCGATCTGGCCTGCCAGGTACAGGGTGTGGCCGGCCAGGATCCCCTGGCTGTAGGGCCCGATGGCTTCGGGAGCTCCAGGGGTCGCCACCTCCTCGGGAACGGGTACCGGGAGCTGGGGCCCGGCAGGGGGAGGGGGCTCCGCACATCCCACAACCAGGAGGGCCGTGAGGAGAAGAAGGGGGGCATGTGGTCCGATGGTGAGGAGGTGCATGATCGTCAGGCCACCCCGTTTCGGATGGCGTGCCGGACCCCGTCTACGAAGCGATGGAGCTCTTCGGCGGTCGTGTAGACCGAGGGGCTGATCCGGAGTCCCCGGCAGTCGGGGTGAGAGATGGGGGTCACGATGATCCGGTGGCGGTCCCAGAGGAAACGGGCCAGCTCCCCGGGCTCGATGCCCTCCACCGCCACGTTCGCGATCCCTGCCGCGAAGCCCGGCTCGAGGCTCGTGTGGAGGTGCACCCGATCCTCCTGCAGAAGCTCCTGGGCCCAGGTGTTCCGGAGGTGGACCAGTCGGGCCTCCTTCCGGGCGGGTCCGATCCCCTGGTGGAAGGTCAGCGCCGCCCCGATGGCCAGGTAGTTGGCGCACGGGTGCGTTCCGATCTCCTCGAACTTCCGGATGTCGTCGTCCAGGGTCTCCGGTGAGGCCATGAGAGGCCAGAGCTCGGGAATCTTATCGTGCCTGACGTAGAGGAATCCGGTGCCGAACGGGGCGAAGAGCCACTTGTGCAGCGAGGTGGCGTAGTAGTCACAACCCAGGTCGTCGAGGTCGAAGTCGAAGTGGGCGTAGGCGTGGGCTCCGTCCACGATGACGGGGATGCCCCGTTCCCGCGCCATCTCCACCACGGGGCGGACGGGCAGGATCTGGCCGGTGATGTTGATCATGTGACACATCAGGATCAGCCGGGTCCGGTCCGTGATCCGCTCCTCGAAGAGCCGTACGATCTCGACCGGGTCCTCGGCCGGCACCGGGATGGGGAACTTCTTCAGCACGATTCCCTCTCGCCGCACCCGCTGCTCGAAAGTGGTCAGCATCCGGGGATAGTCCTGGTCCGTGGTGAGGACCTCGTCGCCGGCCTCGAGATCGATGCCGAACTGGCAGATCTGGAGCCCTTCGGAGGCGTTCCGGGTGATGGCCATCTCCTCGGTATCGCAGCCGAAGCTCCGGGCCAGGCGCTGGCGGACCCCTTCCTTCTGCGGCTCCAGGACGTTCCACATAGTGTGGACCGGCGCCTCGTTCGAGAAAGCCAGATACCGGGCCATGGCCTCCTGCACGGCGGCGGGGGCGGGGCTCACCCCCCCGTTGTTGAGATTCACCATGCTCCGGTCCACGGTGAAGGCCTGCTGGACCTCTCGCCAGAGGTCCTCGTCGGACGCGGCCTCCGCAGGGCTTCGGGACTCGCCCTGAAAGGCGTCGAGGGCCCTGGCCATTCCTTGAGGGTGGAGATATGCCGGGGACGTGCGCGCGGCGGCGGCGGCAGGCCCGAGGAGGGCGGCAGCCCCGGCTCCGGCCAGGGAGGTGAGAAAGCTTCGACGGTCGGGCATGGAGACCTCCGGTCGGTCCCGACCCGGCAACCTCCGGGTCGCGGGAGGACGCTCTCGCTGCAGGAAACGCGCGAGGAGCCCTCCGGGTGGTTCCTGACGGCACGGGCGGACAGGGCCAACGTGGGACAGGGCCGGGTCCGGGGCAAGAAGAACGGCCCTCAGGGAGATCCCTGAAGGCCGCTCACTCGCCCTCCTTCTTTCTACGGACGCTCTTCCATCTTCCAGAAGGCGATGCCCGAAGCCTGGCGGCCCACGGGGACGTCGGCCACCCGCTGGAAGCTCTCCAGGTCGAAGATGTCCACCTTGCCGGGTTCCTGGCCGACCCCCTCCACACTCACGAAGGCGTATCGGCTGTCCGGTGACAACGCCACCCCGTGGACCACCGTGGTCGAGGTCTCGGATCGACCGACGGTCTCCCCCGAAGCCAGGTCGATGAACTCCACGGCATTGCCCTGCTTGAGGGTGACGACGAGAAGTCGACCGTCGGGGGTGACCTCCAGGTTGTAGGGACCTCGACCGGTCTCGAAGGTTCGAGCCAGGCTCCAGCCGGCCAGATCGACCTCCAGGATCCGGTCCCCTCGGTTGCACGCCACATAGACGCGGTCGCCCTCCGGGTGGGGCGACGCCCAGGTGGGAGAGCAGCCCAGGTCGTCGTGGCTCATGACGCCTCCGCCCGGGTGCGCACCGTGATGCCCGGCATGGTCGCCATGCTCTTCGATTGGTCCTTCCGAGCCCTCGGCCACCGAGAAGCGTCGGGCCACCTCGAACCTCCCTGCGTCCACCTCCACCAGCTGTTCATCCATCATGCAGACCGTGTAGATCCGGTTCCCCGATGGACTGGCCCGCGCCCCGTGGGGCATGACGCAGAGCTCGATCTGCTCGATCTCGTAGAGCTCCGGTCCATAGGCCGCCGACATGGTCGAGGGCACGTGCTGTCCATGGAGGTTGAAGTTCGCTACGAAGACGAAGAGGCCGTCGGGGGTGACGTCCAGAGACGCCGGGAACTGTCCGAGGCGGGTGGGCCCGGCCACCAGGGTGTCGGGACCCAGCTCGTACTTCCAGAGCATCCCGTCGGGGGTCCCATGGCCCGTGGTCATATAGAGATACCGGCCATCGGGGGAGACGGCGAGACCGTGGGGCCCCTCGGTCTCGGTGGGATTCACTCCCACACCGACCTGTTTCTCCATCACGGCTCCGTCGGGTCCGAAACGGATTCGGTGGATCAGGTCGTCGGATTCCGCGCCGACCCAGACCCAGTAGTCCGCCTCGGGAGCAGAGGAGGTCTGGGCCAGGGCCGGATCGGGCCCGGCCATGAGGATGGAGCCCAGCAGGACTCCTCCTACGACGAGGGAGTGGATTCGGGCGGTGACTCCACGCATGCTCAGTTCCCCCGGGCCGCTGAGAGCAGCCGGTCCGCCGCGTCGAGGAACTCCCCGTCTTCGCTCATGAGGCGCTGGTAGTCCTGCAGGATGCCCCTCTGTTGCACCAACCGTTCGATGCTCTCCATGTCTCGGGGCACGAAGTCGGTGACGATCTCCGCTCCATCCTCCGTAAGGATGATCGTATCCTCGAGGCGGATGTAGATCATCTCGTCGGAGACCCGGAACTGGGGCTCGATCACGAAGACCATGCCGGGAAGAAGCTCGCCCTCGTATGGAAACGGGTCGTGGGCGGCCATCCCCACCCCGTGGCCGAGTCGGGTGTCAGGGTTCTGCGCTCCCCGACGGTAGGCCTCCACGAAGTCCCGGGCCGCGGCTTCGTAGCTGTCCCGGGAAAACTCCCATGATGCCAGGATGTCGTCGATCTCCTCCAGCGCCTCCAGCTTCACCTGCTGGGCGGAGACCCCGGGGCGGATCCGGTGGAGGATGGCCTCGTAGAAGGCGAGGTAGAACCCGTAGAGCTCCCGCTGCACATCATTGAAGCGGCCGTTGGCCGGCCACATCCGACCCATGTCGCTCACGTAGTAGTGATAGTCGGCGCCGTAGTCCAGGAGGATCATGTCGCCGTCGAGCGCCTCACGCACTCCGGCGTGGTAGTGGTTCATGTGGGCGTTGGAGGCCACGTGGGAGAGGGCGTAGTAGGCGCTTCCCATGGCCCCGTGACGCCAGAAGACGTATCGGGCCACCGCTTCGATGTCGTACTCGGTGACGCCGGGTTCAGTGGCCCGCATGGCTTCCATGATGGCCAGCCCGTGGAGTCGGCTGGACGCCCGGATCATCTGGAGCTCCCGCTCGCTCTTGATCATCCGGATCTCATCCAGGATGGGGTTGAGGTCCTGAAGCTCGCTCACCCCCAGGTCCGAGCGGAGGAGCGCCAGGAAGCGCTCGTGGCGGGGTTCCCGGTCATCCATGGGGTCTTCCGCAATGTCCCCGAGGGTGCGGTTCGCCATGTTCCGGGTGGTCGCTCGAAGCTCCGGTGGGGCGAAGGGCGCGTACACCGCTGCCGCTCCACCCCGGGCCTGGAGGTCGGATCGAAGGTCGTCGATGGAGCGAACCCGTGAGATTCCGGCGAGCTCCTGTACCAGGTCCGCGTCCTCGGCGGAGAGGACCTTTCCCTCACCGTATTCGCGACCCTCTTTCCGATTGGCCAGGTAGAGGGTGGCTTCGCGATCGGCGCCGTCAAGGATCAGGTAGGCGTGGGGGGATTCGATCCCGGTAAGGTGATAGAATTCGTTGGACTGCCGGAAGGCCACGAAGCCCATGGGCGTGGGAGCCCCCTGGATCACGGCGATGGCATCGGAGCCAATGGCGTCATAGACGCGGTCCCGTCGTTCCGCGAACTCCTCGGGGGGGAAGTGTTCGGTGAAGAGCGGCCGAGTCTCCTCAATGGGCGAAGCGTGCCAGGTGTCTGTCTCACTCCCCGGCGCCTCGGCACAACCGGTGAGGACCATGCCCAGGGCGAGGACGCCCATCAGAAGGGGAAGGAGAGCCGTGCGTGGCCGGCCTGGAGCGTCCCATCCGCGGTCACGCGGACTGGGAGCCACCTGGAGGACGTTTCGGGGATCGATGCCGCTGGGCCTCATCGTGGGTCCTCTCTCATGGATGTCCTGGAACTCGTGTGTTCGGGATGTCTCGTCATGGCTTCGGCGCTCAGAAGATCGCCCGGTGTTCCCGGGGTTCGATCTGGATGGCCCAGAGCCCACTGTTGGCGTCTGAGAAGAAGATGTGGCCCTTGTGGGGCATGACGCTCCAGACCATGGGAGCGTTGGCGATGAACCCCTGGGGGTCATAGGGCTTGTAGACCACCATCTCCCGTCCCTGGGCCAGGAGGTCTCCTCTCAGCTCCCCGGAGACGTCCATGATCCGAACCCCTCCCTCGTAGTAGGCCTGGTAGAGGATGCCGTCTTCGATCCAGGGGTTGTGGGTGCCGTATTCGCCCATCTGATACCGGGCCACCTTCTTCGCGTTCTCCGGATCGGTGAAGTCGATGATGTGCACGTATCCACCGGTGTGGGCCGGCCGGCCTCCCTCTCCGGTCTCAGGATCGAAGGCGAGCAGGTCAGCGTAGCCCTCCAGAGGCGAACCCACCCGGGGCCAGAGCTCGTCGGAGGCCAGCAGGTAGAAGCGGCCGCTCGAGGGCTCCTCGTAGGGCCAGATCGTGTGGGTGAGCATCTCGGGAAAGCGGACCTGGGTCACGAAGACCGGGGCTTCGGGCGTACCGCCCCACTGGCCGTTGCCCACGTCCACCACGACGATTCCGTTTTCCCACTCCGAGGAGTAGGCGATCCCTTCGTGGACGATGACGTCATGGATCGAGGAGTTGGGATGAGCGTACTCACCCACGACCCGGGGGTCGTAGATGTCCGAGACATCGATGATCACGTATCGCTGTCCTCCGGAGAGGGCGTACAGATAGTCGTTCTCCGGCCAGACGTTGTGAACACCCCCGGTGAGTCCGGCGGTCTGCTCCGAGGCGACCGCGGGGTTGGCGGGATTCTCCAGGTCCAGGAGGATCACTCCATTCACCCGGTCCGAAGCCCCCTCTCGTGTGAGTACGGCGTAGCGGGAGTCGGGCGATACCTTCACGTCGTTCACGCTGCGGGCGTCCACGAAGATGGAATCGGTCCGAATCATGTTGCCGGGATCGGTCACATCCCAGACGTAGGCGAAGCCCGAGGATCCGGAGATGGCGTAGTCCCGCCCGTCCAATCCCTCGAAGACCCAGAAGTCCCGGGTCCGATCATGTGTGACCTCACCTCGGCCCACCAGATGGGCCCGGTGGAGAACCTGCCGGGGATGGACCTCGAAGGTGGCTCGGGCTGCCCGGTCCCCTGCCATGGCTGTGACCGTGTAGACCCCTGGCACCTCCGCCACGAAGACACCCTCCTCCACGTGGGCGCCGGCGCCCCGGGCCATGATCGAGTCGTGGGGCTGGTGCTGGTAGCTCCACTCCGCAGGGGGCGCAGCCACCTCCTCTCCCGCTGAATCCCAGGCCTGGAGCTGGAGGCGAACCACATCCCCGGTCCGGACCTCGTCGACATCGGACCGGAGGGTGAGCCCCTCGGCGGGGAAGGGCTCGACTCTACGGATCACCGAGCCGGTCACTCCCTCCACGCTGGCCTCGATGGCCACCTCGCCCGGTGCGAGAGCCGTGACGAAGCCGTGGATGTCCACCTGGGCCACCTCCGGATCCGAGGAGGTCCAGCGTACCCCTTCGGCTTCGCGGGTGGTGCCATCGGCATGGAGGGCCCGGGCCCGGTGACGAATGCGCGTGCCTGGATGGAAGGTCGCGGACGGGGAGGTGACCTCCACGGTCTCGATTCCCGGCCAGGTCACGTGGACCGGGATCTCCAGGGCGGGAGCGGGTCCGATAGGCATCCCGGGAGGGGGGTTCTCCACGTAGATCGAGGCGGGGACGCGGCGAGGCCCGTCGGGCACGATCACCGACACGTGGATCGCGTAGCGTCCCACTTCCCGTCCCGTGACCTGTCCGTCTCGGACGTGGAGTCCGGTTCTGGGGGCGGCGAAGCGGAGCTCCACGTCCCCCACCGGGTTGCCTTCGGCGTCGAAGGCCTCTACCGAGAGGGGCACGCTCTCTCCCACCGCCACCTCGATCTCTGAGAGGGAGGGCACGAGGCGCAGAAGCTCCGCCTCGGCCTGGGCCGCAAGTGGGAGGGCGGTCAGGAGCAGGAGTCCTATAGCGAGGCCCGTGCCCCGTTGAATGCTTTTCATGGTGCGCCTGCCGTAGTGGCGAGAGGACCCGGATCAGAAGACCGGGCGACCCTCCCTGGGTTCAATTCGAATCGACCAGAGCCCGCTGTTGGCGTCTGAGAAGAAGATGTGGCCCTTGTGGGGCTGCGCACCCCAGACCATTGGAGCGTTGGCGATGTAGCCCTGGGGGTCGTAGGGCTTGAACACCACCATCTCCCGACCCTGAGCCCGCAGGTCTCCCTTCAGCTCGCCCGACACGTCCACGACTCGCAGCCCTCCCTCGTAGTAGCCCTGATAGAGGATGTCGTCTTCGACCCAGGGGTTGTGGGTCCCGTACTCCTCCATCTGATACCGGGCCACCTTTTCAGGATTCTCCGGGTCGGTGAAGTCGATGATGTGCACGTACCCGCCCGTGTGGGCCGGTCGGCCTCCCTCGCCGGTCTCGGGGTCGAAGGGCATGAGGTCGGCATACCCTTCCAGGGGCGAGCCCACCCGGGGCCACAGTTCATCGGTGGCAAAGAGGTAGAACTTCCCCGTGGACTCCTGTTCGTAGGGCCATAGGGTATGGGTGAGCATCTCGGGGAAGTAGACCTCCGTCACCAGTACCGGGTTCTCCGGGCTCCCCCCCCAGCGCCCATTGCCTACATCCACCACGACGATCCCGTTCTCCCACTCGGACGAATAGGCGATCCCGTCATGCACCAGGACATCGTGGACCGACGAGTTGGGGTGGTTGTAGCTTCCCACCACCCGGGGGTTGTAGATGTCGGCCATGTCGATGATGACCCAGCCCTGCCCCGCGGAGAGGGCGTAGAGGTAGTCGTTCATGGGCCAGGCGTTGTGGACGCCGCCGGTGAGCCGATCCGTGAACTCGGTGGCGATGGTCGGATTTCGCGGATTCTCGAGATCCAGGATCACGGCGCCGTTCACCCGATCCGACGCACCTTCGCGGGTCAGGACCGCGTAGCGCGAGTCCGGCGACACCTTCACGTCGTTCACCTGCCGGGCATCCACCTGGATGGAATCGGTCTTCTCGATGGCGCTGGGGTCGGTCACGTCCCAGATGTAGGCCGTGCCGCCCGATGTTCCGGTGATCGCGTAATCCCGGCCGTCCACCCCTTCGAAGATCCAGAAGTCATGGCTCATGGTATGGGTCACCCGGCCCCGTCCGACCTCATGGGCCCGGTGCAGCACCTGGCGAGGATGGACTTCGACGGTGGCACGGGCGGCCAGGGCGCCCGCCACGGCGTGGATCGTGTAGATCCCCGGGACCTCCGCCACGAAGGTGCCGTCGCGGATCGTGGCTG
>SL_3KL_010_SEDDRAFT_10002081_pt1 | contig 18348 bp, 16 predicted proteins | sample SodLakKL_010_SED_2_FD_10381 | JGI IMG/M metagenome (IMG submission 10381) | reverse complement strand
TCGAGATGGTGTAAGGGGCGCAGCACGGAATTGTGTTCAAGCTTCGTCGAAACGACATGGTCACCCTTTTGGGTGAGTCCCTGGATAGCCATATTCAGGGAATCGGTGGCGTTATAACTGAAGGTGAGGCGATTCGGATCACCGTCGCCGTTGAACAATTCCATCAACATCTTTCGTGTGTTGTAAACAAGCTCTTCGGTTTCGATAGCAGCATCGAACCCGGTTCGCCCGGGATTTACTCCCCTTGTTTTGTAAAAATCGCGCATAAAGTCATATACAACATCCGGTTTGGGGAATGATGTTGCCGAATTATCCAAATAAATCATATTGTTCATATGTACACCTTTTTGCAAAGTTATTCTAAAACCAGTGCCTCGGCGACGAGTTCAGCCAATGTTTTTATTTTCACACGGAGTTTATAATAAGAATTCAATTGTAATAACTGGTCAACGCAGTTATGACAGGGGGACACCACGACGGAGGCACCCGTTTTTTTGATCTGCTCCGCTTTCAGTTCACCGATTTTCATCCTTCGTTCGTTATATTCGCTCATCGATAACTGTCCACCACCGCCTCCGCAGCATAGATTATCCGCGCCGTGAGGATTCATTTCCACAAAATCGGTTACGGTTTTTGACAGGATATATCTTTGTTCCTGAATAATCCCGCCGCTTCTCACTAAATTGCAGGGGTCATGCAATGTAACTTTTTCCTTCATTAACGTTTTGTCTACTTTTATTCTTCCCGATGCAATATATTGTGCAAGCAGTTCGACGGACGTTCTCACCGGAAAATCAAAATTGGTTTGTAAATAATTCGGTGCTTCCCATCTGAATGCCCGCTCGCCGTGTCCGCACTCGGCTAGAATTAATTCCCTGCAATTTAATTTTTTCACTTCATCCAGCATTCTCTGTGCAATAATCCGGGCCTCGTTAAGATTCCCCGTAAAGAAAGCATAATTCGTCACATCATACATATGCGTGGAAATGGTCCAGCTCTCTCTCGCGGCATAAAATATTTTTGCCATCGCGGAAATAGAAAGAGGGAAAAACTTCGGTTCCCTGGGATTTAAGGTATACAATAGGTTGCGGTCTTTTTCATTTAATGGTATGGAGGCGTCGGGATCATTAACTTCGTCGCGCAGTTCTTCTTCAAGCCATTTCAGGGTCTCTACAAAGTCATCGGTAGCTATACGCATGTTATTACCGCTCGTCAAAGCTGCATCCACGGTCGATTGAAGAGTCGGCGGTGTCAAACCCATTTCCGCGAGCATCGCCCTTCCGATGCTTACCAGATAAGCTATATCGACACCGATTGCACAATGTATATTACACCTGCCGCACAATGTGCATGCTCCGTAGAATAAATCTATTAGTTCTGCGGTTGTTTCGCCATTCAGTTCTTTTGCGTGGATAAGTTTTGGAAATGTACGACCAGTAAATGTATAGTAACGTTTGTAAATCGACTCGATCAACGCGACCTTTTTAGCGGGGATGAAAGCATTTTCTTTCATAGATACATAATACATACAGCTATCGGCACATAAACCACAATGCACGCAGCTATTGATGCTCGTCAGAAATCTGCCGTCATCGAACTTCCTGAGTATTTCCAGTCCCTTTTCTATTGTATGTGTGGAGAGATGTTCCATATAATCAATGTTTTATCGGGGGCCACGTTCCTCTGTGTCCGTAAAAAAGGCTCAAATAATAGCGGGCGGCAAAGAAGTATACGGCATGCCTGAGCTTTCCGAAAGGTATATATAACAACAATGCACTTGCAGCAATATAGTATACCGGCAACGAAAAATGGATATAAACGAGTGTACACACCTGAAATGCCGTGACTAAAATATTTGAAATGTAATCATCGATTACGGTTATTTCTCTCAGTAATTTTGAAAATATTCGCTTGACTAAAATCGCGGTTCCGCAAAGAATTGATACCATGAGGAATACGGAAATGAACAGTTCAATCGTTCTGTATAAGTCGATTGAAAAGAGAAAAACAAACAGTAATACTGCAGAGAGGAATGTTCCAAGGTGATATAGCATACCAGCGATATAGGTAGGCACATGTAAATAGGCAGATTCCTTACGCGCAGGATTCATCGCTTTTGTAAACGAATATGTTATCGCAGAACCGACAGTGTCGGCAGATTTAGAAAAATCTCTCGTTTTGCGGTGCCTAATAATTTGTATGACGTGATACAAACAACCTGCGATACAAACTACTAATGAGATATAGGTAATAACCAGATACCATTTCATAATTAAGCAGATCAGACACATCCATCGGGTTTCGGCAGGCCGGCGACCTTGCATGCACCGCGGGCCGGACCCAGGGGAAACAATTCATATATTTCGCGCAATTTTATACCGGTTTCCCGGCACAAGTTACGTATCATAGGTGCATTCCCCTTTTCTTCATAATGTTTTCTGATAAATCTTACAATAGCCCAGTGTTTTTCATTCATTTCATCAATGCCGTCGTATTTTGCAAAAAGCGTGGCTACATCATCATCCCATATTTCAGGAGTGCTGAGAAAACCATCACCGTCGACTTCGAATTTTCTTGCTTCTATTTCAATCGTTGCCATTTTTATATTTCTTTTTTTATTTTTTTGTCAAATAATAATCAGCTTTGATTTACAGATATTCGTTATTTCTCATAATCTCCTGTGCCAATTCGAGATACGCGATAGATCCTTTGGAGTTTGCATCGTACAATATAGCCGGTTTGCCGTAATATGCACACTCCGATAATGTTATGTTTTTCGGTATAACCGTACTGAGGAGGATATTATTGAATTTTTCAATCAGAGTATTTTGGAAAATAGATCCGCTTTTTGTGCGGGATTCATACATCGTTTGAACAATTCCCTCGGTGGCTACAGGCCGGTTGGTAAATCTCTCGAGCCATTTGAGGTGTTCGAACAGTTTTTCGATAGCTTCTATTGATAAGTGACTTACCTTCGCGGGTATGAGAACAGAATCCGACGCCGCTAACGCCGCGGTCATAAGTCCGCGTATAAACGGGGGACAATCGAGGATTATATATTGATACTCCTGCTTGAGAGGAATCAATAACTGATGGAGCAACATTTTATTATCGGATAAACGGTTAATGCGTTCTTCATCCACCGGTTTAAGAGGATTCATCGGAACGAAATCCAGTTCTTTTAATTCGGTTTTATGTATGCATTGTCTGACTGAATGAGTATACTTTAAGATTTGATACACTCCGGGAGCTCGGTCGTTATCCGCGAATCCAAGCGAAATACCGGCGGCACCGGACGTATCAAGATCGATTAGCAGTACTTTTTTTTCTGCAACGGCAAGGCTTGCAGCCAAGTTTACCGCGGTAGTTGTTTTTCCGACACCTCCTTTCGGTGATGCAATTGAAATTATTTTTCCCATAAAGGGTACTTCCGGACGCACATAAATTATGTTGTGTAAATATTATTAATCTCTATAAATAATACAAATATAATGCCAGATCAAAATAATTTTTTTTCTTATAAAAAAATAAGGTAAAATCGCCAGCGGTGCATAAAAGAGTAATTATGTATATCCAATTAGCTGTAATAATTACATCCCGCCCCCTATTGTAAACCGGAATACAGATGCAGTGAAGCGATGGGTGTTCGGATAATAATACTTGAATTCAACACCTACTTTGTAGCAGTTGCGACGAGTGAAACCATTGCACCTCTCGGAAGACGATTTATTTCCACGTAATGTACAACCGGGGGTACACTGGTAAAGTAATTATCAAAAATCGATTGCACTGTCTGATAGTCGTTCATATTCGTCAGATAGACTTCCATGCGTACAACATCCCGCTTTGTATATCCTGCAACTTTAAGGATAGCATCGATATTACTTAATGCCTGCTGGGTTTCTCCAAGTATCCCACCCGGAACTAGTTGTCCGCGTAACGGCTCAACACCTATCTGACCTGAGACATAAAGTGAATTACCGGCTACCACGGCCTGAGAGGAGGAACCGATTGGGCTGGGTGCAGATTCGGTAACAACAACCCGTTTTTCGGGAATAATAGGAGCACAGGATGCAAGGAAAAATAACGCCGGTAGCAAAAATAAAAGTAACCGATGAGCAATTTTCATGACTCCCTCCTGAGTAGATAGGCGATCTGAACAATATTAAGAAAGTCTAATAAAATACGCTTGTATATTTGACTATAACATATATATTATAATTTACTTTTATTAAATATGCAACCAATTTATGATAAATTTTTATCCTGTCTGAAACAAATGGAAATATTAGAGTTCTCCTATCTCTTCATAATTATCGGCTTGTGCACCGTTATTACACATTCAATACTAAATCTTTCCAAAGCAGGCGTTTTTATTGCTGCAATTATCGGGACTGTTGGAGCGGTCATCGGTGTTGTGCTTGTACGAATGCTTCATGTCCCCGAATTACTCACAATTGATGTTGCCCGGGAACCGATTCCGGTCATCTGGTCGATAATGGGGTCCGGAATGTTTGCAATACTATTCAGTATTTTCTTAAAGGGGTTTAAAATATCCCGCCGAAAAATATCGCATTCAGAAACAATCCGTTCGTACCAAACCAGAACGCTCTAAAGTTCGGATTGTTTGCAAATCCTATGATGCGGCCCTGTCTGTACCGCTGTGCAACAATAGCAGCGGTGTTTTTCAACTCTTCCAGGCGAGTATCCGATATATATCCACTCAGTAATGGATCATCGCTATACCTTGCTACCGTCATAGCTGAGGATGCCGTGTTTTTATAAAACAGGGTATGATTGCGAAATAACGGAGCGCTCTCACCATACCCGAATGCAACGGGATGCGTGTTATCGAGGTTTGCTTTAAAAATCGCTCCGCCGATGAAATCAGCACCGCGGGATGCCCAGATTTCGTCATAACGTACTTCCTCCGGAGTAATGTCGTTCTCGATAATTTCAATATCGAGTAATCCCTGCTGAGTAACCAGCCGTGTGGCGTTTCTCGTTGTGATCAGCGTCCCTCCGTTCTGAACCCATTCTTTTATTTTGTCTGCAGCCTGACCCGATAATGTATTATAATTACCGTGTACCATAATGATTGTCGTGTAGCGTCGTAATTCCGCACCCTGTACCACATCAACATTCAATAATGTTACGGGCATGTGCATGCGTTCATTGAGGAGGTGCCAGACCTCCCCTACCTCGGAGGAGGATACGCCGGGTCCCGATAAAATAGCAATCTCCGGTTTCTGAAGGACTCTGTTAGCCGGGCTTCCGAGATCGGGTCCGTCAATTGTGCGGCTGCTCCGTAAAGCGTAGACCGGAATGTGATCATTTTCAGCAATTTCTCGAATAAGATCGTGCAGTATCTCTGCTGAAATCCCGGGTTGAGATACGGGAATGATAATTGTACCTCTTGCAAATTCTTTAATTTGTGTATCTATCCGTACACTGAATGGTCTCGTTGCCGCCATCGTGTGTACATTATGTTTTTGTAGCCGATACAGCGCGCGCGGGGCATAATATCTGTTCCACTCGAAAACATACGCGTAGGATGCAACTCCGCCGTATATGGTCCCTGTGTTGTTTTGTAAGGATTCGATTTCACTTCCCAGTATGCCGGCAGGATTTTGTTTATACTCTGCATAATCGAGATTGAATGCCAGCGGTAGTGTCCACGTTGAAATATCGTAGAAAAGAGAATCTTCGAACTGCGTTCTCGTTTCAAGCGCTGCGAAGATCAACCGTGCCTCTGTTTGTTCCGTCGGAATCACGACGGAATTCCCGGGCTCAAATGTCTTTCCTTCGTGGCGTACAGTTCGTGCCAATGCGTGGATACGGACACGATGCTGCCGAAGCATTTGCAAGAATTCCTGCGACCTTATCGGATCGTTTCCTGTATCGATGATAAAGGCACGTACCCCTTTTCCGCGAGCATAATCATTCGATTCAAGATAAAAGTTTCGATGATTTTTGATCAGTTCTTCACGAAGTTCATAACAAGCACGCAGCGTAGACATCGATGTTGTGAACTGATTGAGAATAGTGAAGCCGAAAGACAATTCTCCGCGGGTGGTTTCGCGGATCAGGGCACGCGATGCCGCCTGCTCGAACAGAATTCCGACAGCTCCCGTGACCATCGGATACGTTGATCCTTTACCGATATAAAAATCATCGAATGATTCCCGTGTATAGTAGAGAACACCAAGCTCATCCAGTGCAGATGCGTGATACTCTCCTACTTCTTTTAGTAATCTAATAGTCCCTTCGGGAATGTGTGGATTATATCTGCTCGATATACCCGGTTGGAAAAAATAGGTAGCATTACTCCCGAATTCATGAAAATCGGTTACCAGTTGCGGACGCCAAGCATTGTAGAGTTCCATCCTTCCCCTCGATTCCGGATGTTGTAACGGAAACCAGTCTCTGTTCAGGTCGAACCAATAATAATTCGTTCGTCCGCCGGGCCACGGCTCGCTGTGTTCTCTGTGCTGCGGGTCTGCGGTCGGCACGGAGCCCCTGTTTGTATTGACCCAATGAGTATGACGGTTATGTCCGTCGGGATTCAGACTGGGGATAATGAGTATTATGAGATCGGTGAGCAGATTTTCGATTTCCGATCCTTCACCTGCAGCGAGATGATATAACAGCAGCATGGCTGCCTCGAAACTGCTTGCTTCATTGCCGTGTACGCCATATCCCATCCATATGACCGAGGGTAGATCAGTCAACTGACTCTCCGACACCGAGGCAGGATCTTCGGAAAGCATCCGGTTTCTTTGTTTTATCTCATCGATGCGGGAGTGATTAGCCGGCGATGTGACGACAGCATGTATCAACCGGTTGCCGTCATATGATCTGCCGTGTTCACCGAATACCACCCTGTCACTTCTGTCGGCTATGAGTTGGAAATATTTAACGATGAGATGATGATACGAATGTTTTTCTCCTATCCTGTATCCGAGTACGACATCGGGTAACGGTATCGCGTTGTTATATCCGACAACACCCGAGACAATCGGTTCATTCACCATCGGAAGTGTTTGTGAGTACATAACGGGCGTCAATAACAAACCCGCCATGCACAAGCATGTGAATAAGGAGAACAAATATTTCATGCCATATCCCCGCAAATAATGTATAATGAACCAAAATGATTTGAAAAACCGGAAAGGTAAATATTTTGACTCACTTCATCTATCTTCGCAACATAGGAAGTGCAATCGGGACACCGGTCATATTTTTAAACATTTCAACTGCATTCGCTGCAGATTTGTATAAATTGATCCCTGTTTCCTCAAATTCTTTTTTATAGATATGAGTCTGGCCGATTATACTTTCTGCGGCGGATGTTGCCAGATCGACACACCACATCATTTCGAAATATTCGATGTGCTTTTTTTCTACCGGATTTTGTTGTAGATAGTTCAAAATGAATTGTTTTGAGAATCGTTTTCCGATGCCAGAGGTGAGATCAATGAGAGATTGCGGTACGTGCGAGACAAAACATTTAAATGCCGCGCTTGTTCTTCCTAATTCATAAGCCGGATCACCGATGAGAATTGTGTCCATCGACCAGTTGAGGATGCCGCTGATACGATCGTCTTTGATCCGAATATTATTCGGATACAAATTACCGTGGCAAATAACAGGATTTTCCGGTTCCGGAGGGCCATGAGAAATGAGCCAGACAATACCCTCTTCAAGTCCGTTCAGTCTTGCGTTTTGTACGCGTTTATAGAGATGATACAATCTACCGTTTAAACTCGATTGTTCGACCTGGAAATTTAATGTTCGGAATCTTTCCAGAAGTTTGCCGGATGGAACAGCGTGCAACTCTGTCGCAACAGTGGCAAGTTTTCGTGCAATCGGACCGATACCGGAAAGGAGAAAGCGGGCTGCCTGCATGTATGGTTGTTGACTCAGAGAATTAATATCGAATAAAACATCACCCGGACATTCTTCCATAACGAGAAACGGAGCAAAAAGAAAATCATTTTCACCCTCGGCAAAAAAAGCCTGCGGGACGGGTACTCCCTCGTCGCGAAGAGTATTTAAGAGAATTTTTTCAAGGTGAGGTGTTACCGGAGAACTCTTATCGGGATATAATCTTAAAACGAGACCCTTAGAATATTCCTCCTGAGCCCCGGTGAGACGAAATCTATAGGTACGAATATCCCGCTCGCTTTTGAATAAGACAGGTGGTTTGCTGTAATTAATATTCTGATTTGATAACGTCTCCTGAAAATATTTCAGGAGATTTTTTTCAATTTCAACATTTGATATCGGTGCCATACTATTTCGTCGATTTCTGTATGTTTTGAATAGAATTACATAACTAATATTTTACGCAATAGTTATGTAAATATCAATATATTTACTGAAATAAAAAATATATTTCAGATTGCTTTATACGATATATCGTTATTTATTCATTTGAATTTTGTCCTTTCATCCGTGAGATATCTAACTTAATCATACCTATGTCGAACAGCCCCGGAGGTTTCTCTTTTTGCGGTTCTTTGACCATCTATTGCCGGTGCTCCCGGAATATAATGAATATCTTCTACCGTTTTTATGACATAAAAAATATCGTAGTAGGCCGTATCCGCTATAACGGTGGAATCGGTCCGGATTACATACAGAAGATCGTTGACCGCGACACTGTCGGGAATAGGTTTAGGCCGGGCTGAATACAATAGCGCTGAATCATTATAATCCCACATCTGGAAGGTAAATCCTTCGTGATTACGTTCAAAACGGAAACGTATCGGAATATCGCGGTACGATCTATCAAGTGCCCGCAGGATATCGCCGATTATAGCGCGTTGTGCAGGGTCTCCGGTGAAATTTTCCTGTGGCTCATGCGGGTCGAATATCTCAGCGGAAAGATTGTCGCTGTCAATTCGGTATTCGGTTTCTATGCTCCAATCGCGCATAATTTCAAGTGCATTCGGCGGTGCATGGACAACGTATGCATTCATCGAGGGATAGGTGACGAGAATATCGTCGGGTCCGAATCCGTTATTTGTCACATCTATGATCTCGATTTTTGTTACTTCATCTTCAGGTATGAGATATTGATCGATGAGGAATTCGATAAGTTCGGGATCGACAATTTCGGCAAAGGGCCTGCTCATCTGACCGATCCGATTTTCGGTGTCCGATTGCGAAATTGCATCGAAAAACGGATTAAACAGTATTAAGAGCAATAGTAATAAAGAAAATGATTGCAGTGTGTTCCTCATGGAATCTCCGACATTAAATATTTCTCCATTGTTCATAATAATATCTCGCACGTTCGGTGTTTCCTCCCCGGCGATGTAATTGGACTAAAACCTGATACAATTCACGTTGTTCTTCCGTACTCATGGTCTCCATTTCACGAATAGCTGCTTCGGAATGACGAAGTGCTTCCGGGATATTGTTGATAAGTATCTTCGCTACTTCGAAATTTGCCAGTGCACGGTTGGACCATGGAACCGAGGCCGCCTGTTTGAAGTATTTTAACGCCGTGTGACGATCCCGTTCATGCCGTAAATATATGGTTCCGAGATTAAAACAAATTGTACCGTAGTCCTGAAAATATCTTATTGAAGTAGAGTCGACAGGCATCCCGTCCTCAGCCAGTGTTTCCGTTCTTTGAACAAGCCGCATCAATCTATCCGCCGCTTCACCTTTCCGATCCATTTCAAAGTGAATAACCGCAATTCTCCAATCGATTTCATCCCGTGCCCGCTGTGTTGTCAGATTATCATATAATATTATAAATCCGCGTTCTGCTTCGGCGATCTTGCCGTCTCGACGCAGTGCAAGTAAAGAATCCCGCGCTATACTGGCCGGTATATTCCCGTCATCCCACATAATAAATCTGATCATCGACTGAACCGCCTGGCGTTCATTCGGAAGATGTGTAAGAGTATATGCTTTACGAAATGTTTCGAGTGCATCATCTGCCCTGTTCGCGTTCGTGAGTGCCTCCGCACGGTAGTAGGTGTATAAAAATAAAGTCGAAGAATCGGCAGCCGACAGCATGCCGGGTTCTGCTGAATCCGTATTCAGAAAGCTGGTTTCCCGAAGTAATCTTTCGGCCTCATAAAAGTTATCGACGGCCTGAGTCCATTTCCCGATAGCATAATAACTTTCGGCCAGGCGTGCATAGATGGGATGATCGCCTTTTTCCACCCGGATTAGCCGTTCCAGGATTTCGATAGCTTTTCCGTATTCCCGTTCCTGTGCTAAACGCGCAGCTTTTCTCTGATATACCGCCGCGAGCCAGTACCTCGTTTCCGGATCAAATGGATTTAGTGTAATCGCGTTTTCAAATGCATGCTGGGCGCTGTCAAGTAGCTCTTTCTGCCGCGTTAAAAGGTATGCATCATCAAAATCTTTCGATTTCGATAATTCCTGGAATTTCACTATTGCTTCCGCTCCACGATTGAATGCATCGATAGATTCTCTTATGTTATCGCCGGTAACATCGTACACAGTATCGCGGCTCATAGTCAGATACTTCCACAGCGAATCGCTCTCATCGATTATCCTGCGTGCCTGCTGTTTTAATACATCAGACTTATTTTCAGCATCCATTGACACAAATGATCCCTCGGCAATTTCCTGTGCCTCAGCGGCAACAAGACTGTCCACCCCCGGCGGTATAAAAAGCACCATCTGATCGGTTGAAACCGGTACCCGTGTACTCGCACAACCCGCAATGAGTAGTACACTTATTATAATCTGAATCCGTTGCATATTTTTCATTCTTTCCTATTGTTCGGAAGATACTGTATTCCACCATGATAAAAATATCTGATAAAACTCCTGAGTCCGATCGTGACCGGCCGGTTGCATATTTGACTGTACCGCAGTAATAGTATTCTGCCGTACATCCACACCGCCTGTCCGAAGAGAATTGCTCTCTTTTTGAAAATTTCGATCGATTAAATATGTAGCATTCGATTGTTCGACGAGCAAAATATGGATTTCGTAAATTTCTTCTTTGCACATGAGGAGCATATCGAATGATCTACCCGCAATTTCAAATCGCACGCGCGATGATAAAAAACTCGGGTCCCAGCGATCTTCCGCCATAAGTCGTCGAACCGGGACAGGCAATTCAGCCGGATTATTTTTCATCCACTCGGCCAGTGCGCGATATATCCGTTCCAAATCGCTGTATCGGTCACCAAAATCCTCCAGGCCCCTCAATCCGATCTGGGGCGCCGTCCCGCTTTCTTCCTGTCTTCCGCGAACACCCCCAAGAGCCGTACCTCCCTCGAAATCACCCGATACACCGCCCGTGCCTCCACCGGTACCTCCCTGTAAACGTATGCCCTCGTGACCTCCCGCACCATATTGATCCATCGCTCCGGGTAGAATAAATGATCTGTCACTTATAGTCTGGAAACCACCCACATCCCCGAGTGTTGTTTGTTCCAGACTCAGCGTTTTTCTTGAACCTTGATCCGGATCAGGATTTGTCCGCTCGGTAATGGTCTTTGTCGGTGCATCAAAATCCATATCAAACCCATCCGGTATTATTTCGCGCAAATCCACCCGCTGTTGGGTACGAATTACCTCGGGTTTAACTTCCTCTTTGGCAATTTTTTCCGCAACGGGTTTTTCTTGTCTCATTTCGCGTTTTCTCTCAGGTAAAAATTCGATTATCTTAACTAAATCGAGTTCACGATACAACTCCCGGTACGATTTCACCTCGTACATTTCGGTAAATATTAGTATCAAATAGAGTATTCCGAGTACTGCAAACGTGACGCAGATAGAAATATATACAGATTTTTTTGTCTTTTCTTTTTGCGGAATTATCATTACTACAACCGGAACGATGGAATATTTATGTTTTTAGCTATTCTGAGTTTGTCACATACGTCAAGTACATCCACAAGATTCTGCATGATCGCCTTCTCATCGGGAGAGATTAAAGCAACAATTTCAACTCCGCCGGATCGCTTCTCTTTCTGTACCTCACGTAATGTATTTTCCAGGTCCATTATAGATTTCAACTGACCATACCGGATTTCCGTCTCCGCTTCTGTAATTTCATATGAACCATCTCTGTGAATTGAAATGATAATCAGTGTCTGTATAATTTCCGACTCCGATCCGTCACCGCTGCTGGGTAACGGGATTTGTGACCGGAGATTAATATCGCTGATCATGATAAAACCAAATAGCATGATCAGGCCGACATCGATAAATCTGATTAAAAAGGATGAACGTTTCACAAAATATCACTCACTAAATATTTGTACGTCAAGAGCTTTCTTTATACCAAACCCGTCGCAGATCTGTGCGGCGGCAAATGCATAGTAAACCGGGGTATCGTAATTTGATCGTATGCGTACTTTCAGGAAGTCGCCGTAAAGATCTTTTTTTCGCACCAAATACTTTTCCAGTTCCTCCCTCGATGTTACTTCCATAGTTTCATCTTCAAGTAAATAGATACCCTCACTGGTTACGCCGATATAAATCAATTCTTCGAAATCAGGAGGCATCGGAGGCGTTTCCGTACTCTTCGGAAGAATTATTTCAGAATTATCCTCTATTTCGGATATAATTATAAATCCAAAAAGTAAGATCAAAACAACGTCGACAAACCGTAGAAGATATCCTCCGCGCTTCATGTTAACCGGTTACCTCCTGTCCGACGGCCTGAAATCGCACGTGTTTGTTTGCATCGGATAGTTTTGCAGTAACAATATTAAAACCGGGTTTTATATCGAGCGTAAACCGGATTTTTGCTACCCCATCTTCATCGGTATGTACTGTAGCAGATTTTGAACCGTTCGGGAACGTACCGTTACCTCTTTGTACCTCAAAATGAACATTGCAATGATCGACCGCACTTCCGGATTCGTCATGTACCTCCACGATAAATGGTTCCGGAAGTACTTTCCCCGTCTGTCCTATCTGGTTATTTCCTTTTTCCTTACACAAATGCAGTTGATATAGATTTACCGCGGTCGGTGTGCTGCTGCTGCTTAGGGTACTTACATCCTCGGAACTTGCATGTTCCTCCCGTATGGGTTTATCAGCGTGATGCTCCGGCATCCGATTAAAACGTGTAACATCGAATGTATCCGATATCATAGTGTGACCATTTCCATTATTGTTACTACCGGCTGTTCCTTTCGTGGAGAATACAGTATTTTCGGTTTTCGGTATGAAATCTGACATTTTCTTACTGGTACCAAAATTTTCATTTTTAAGCATTTGCTCTTTTTTCCCATCACCGGAATAAGAAGAAAGCACGTCTTTTTCAGATGCCTGCTTTTCGACTATGTTTTTGTGTCCGTTTCCTTTCAAAACGCTTTCATTCCGGGGATTCATACGTTTTTCATACCCATTCATTTCATTTATTTCCAGCAATCGAAACCTGAGCTCATCCGATTTTTTTATAACCTGATCGAGCCGTTTGTTGTAAATACCCGATGCGACCGTTGAGAAGAAATTTAAAAATATGCTTACAATCAATCCGAGGAGAGTGGTAAGAAGTGCAATCCCCATACCGGTCAGAATAACCTGTTTATCGAGATTACCCGAAAAGAAAACGATAAACATCCCCCAGACTGTCCCCAGTAATCCGAGCGCCCCTGCGGTATCGGATAAGAAATCAATCCGGGTGCGGAATGTCGTAAACTTATCGTGCTGAAACTGTACATAGTTAGCAATTTCATCATGCAGGGAGTCGGCATTCCGGCTGGTTTGGAAAACGTTGATCAGTGTCGCCGCCAAACGGGAAAGTATATGATCAGACTGTCGGGAAATTAAATCTGTGATACGCTTTTTATCGAGTTTTTGCAGGTTTGTTCTCTCGAATTGTCGTGCTTTTAATCGGTCGACAGTCAGTTCATAAATTTTCATGGTTATCAGAAAAACACCGACAACCAATACCAGAAAAATAAGCCAGCGAAATCCTCCGGCATGTTTGGTTAAGTCCCAAAAATTCCCTATGCTTGGTCCTACCACGGTATCAACAGCCGCTGCCGGGAGTGCATCTTCTTCGGCGATCAGCATATGCGGAAGCAGCAGAGTTCCTGTAATCAGTGCTAGAACAGACAGCACTTGTAACAATCGTGTTTTCGTCTTCATAATACGTTTCTTTATTTAGTTTTTAATAATGATGTTAATTCTATCCGGCTTATCGGGGACTTTATCTGCATTTTTTGTCACCTCGATGGTGATATTGCGCACGAATTTCTGCATATAGATATGCCGTCGTTCTGATTCACGGATACTGCCTTCGGTATCTTCCCATCTGATATAATAAGTATAAATTCCGGGTTCGATGAGCATATTCGCATCATCGCGTAAATTCCATGTCAGAGAGGTAGAATCAAGATTGTTTCCCGAAAATCGTTTAATTTGTTGTCCCTCAAAGTTTTCAATAATGACGTTCCAATGTTTTACCGATGGATTAAGGTACGTTGGAATAAGATCAAACGATACGTACCGGGGTTCCAGAAAGGTAGTGTTTTCAGACGGTACTATTGAATTCCTGTCAACCCTTGTGTAATATCGTGCTGAATCCGCAGGGGATGAAAAACGTGGAGTACCCACCTGTATTTCTCCCGCCGATAGATTTCCGTTATTTATTTTATTATGAATTTCAAATGCTTTTAATAAATTTTCATTAGCGGATACGATTGTAACAGGATATGCCGGTTGTCCGCGCCGGATGTATCCGAGTTTATGAATCATCTCTCGATATTCCGGCGACAACAAACTTGTAGATTCTATCTCATCGGGTACGGGAGCGATTTTATTCGACGGGAATGGATATTGGATTTCCCGGAATTCGGAGTCAAGTACACCCATATCATACTGGGACAACGTACGCACCGTTTCATCAGGGATGTCCTCGTCTATGACCCTTGTTATCTGTTTCTCATAATACTTTACTAATGAAGTCTGAGATGAGATAAAAATCCGCGGTTCAACGCTCGGGAAAATCGTTGGTTCCTGAAACGGTAAATGAAATATAGGCGGTTTCACACGATCCGGAAGACGAGGTAGTCTGTCGAATTCAAAGATAATCGAGAACATATGCGTACCTGCCGAGTATCCTGCTATACCGGACATCGGTAATTCGTAATGATAATTTACGCTGAACGGACCGCTGATGTGCATTTGTGCTTCTATATGCATATTATCAAAATGCAGATGGCTTCCCGTTCTGATGAAATTCCCGTGACTTGAATACAATTCTAAATAGAAACGTGCATCAAGTCCGTACTGATCGTTGAAGAGTTCGAGTGTCCCCTTAAAAGGCCCCTGCGTATATGTCCCTCCCAAAAAATATTCTCTGTCCAGATTTACCGCATGTCCGATCAGGGACAGACTGGGCTCATTGATATTGCGTATCCCGAGTGCAACACTTAAAAATTCAAACGGTTGCGCAAAGATGCCCAGCGAAGAATTGAAGGTTGTTTTTGAAGTCCCCGATGCAAATACCGGATCGTTCGGATGGATCAAATCGAACTTCGATTGGTCGTACGATATGTTTAAGGCAGATAATGATACACCGACCGATACATATCGAAATAACCTGGCGGCAACATGAGCGCTATAGAAGGATCGACTGTACATCGGGCTGTCGAAGTATTGTACGCCTGCTCCGGCGCCGATCTGAGTATTGAAAAGGAACGGATATGACAAGGTAAGATATCCCTGTTTGAGCGGAATTCCCGACAGGTCGGCAAAACCTATGTGATATCCTTTTACTCCCAGCGCGAGTTTCGGTTTATGAAAAGATAAAAGCGAGGGATTGGCGAAAATCGATTTTGAATCTATCACGCTTGTCGGTGGACCATAGATCGGTCGTTGGGCGAATATGGAAGCACCCGGATATAATACGAAGATAATGAATGCCGAAAGAATGATTTTTTTCATATTGTATACTAGTACTTGTTATTTTTCATGATGAAAATCGATTATTATTACCGCGCCAATGTTATCGTACCGGTCGCAACCACTTCGTTACCGTCTTCCAATACGAATAAATACACCCCGGGGAGCTGGCCTTTACCGTTTTTATCAAATCCGTCCCAGTATAAGGTATAACCTTCAGGTTCGGTATTTATACGCAACAATCGTCCGTCGATTGAGTATATTTTCAGTACGGGATTATTGATGCCGATCTGTGCATAATTGATGCCGGCCCGATCATTGAATCCATCGTTATTCGGAGTAAACGGATTAGGCCTGACAAAGATTTCTGTACCCCGTTCGACAGTTACAAAGAACGATATCTCATTGTTTAGTGTCGTCAATTCATCAATTTCCTCATCATAATCGACGATTAATTTTATTTCCTGTCGTCCGACAGCTCCAAATTGCACCTCAATGGGAAATTGAATTACTTCATCCGCTGGAATACCGGTAATAGTCGTATCACCGATAATTTCGCCACGAAGCGTTATTACCGAACGGAACGAATTATCCACATCTTTATATTTATTTGTTATATACCCGGTTACGGTATGTGTCTGATTTAACAAAATAGGTGTTGAGTCCACTTCTATATTATCAGCGATCAAATCGGGTAAAAATGACAATCCGAGGCCATGTAAATCAACATATAATGTATCGGGCATCACAGAACACAGATCATTATAAATTATAACGAGTTGGTCATCGTATATCCCTTCGACGGCGGGATTAAATTCAACGGTAACTGTTTGCGGCTGAACGGGTAACACCGTAGTAAAGGGTTCGGTACTAATTGAAAATATGTCCGTTGATGTTTCCATGGACAATATATCAACTTTAATGTTACCGCTGTTGTGCAACATAAACGATTGCGTAACCGATTGCTCTGCGATCACCTCTCCAAAGTCGAGTTTGATCGGCGACGCGGATAAATAGCCGTTTACACCCCGGCCCCGTACAGGTACAATCACAGAGCCAATAGACGATTCCCCCTCATCGATACTCCAGGTTATTAACAGTGCGGTTTCAAAAATTCCAACTTCATACGGATTAAAATAGACAGACACATTTTTTGAGTCTCCCGGGGAAAGGACAAATGATTGGGACTCGATACTGAACACGCCGTTTGTGTAGGTTATTGAAACATACAAATCATACGGTCCGTTATTTTCAACGGGTAATGTCNTTGAAGCCGTTGTATTAATGCATACATCTCCAAAATCAATGACAGAGTAAGCGCCACAGCACATTTCCCTNCCGCCTGCATTATATAACAATGTTATNGTACCGGAGGCAATATTTGTTACGGCCAGATCGATGTCACCATCGAGATCAAAATCAGCNGCCGCAATACCAACCGGTGAAGATATTTCATCGATTTCCGTAAAATTACCGAACGATTGGTTCGCACGGTTTTCCAGGATGAAGAACTGGTCGCTTAATGAATGGGATGTAATAATGTCCAAATCGTAATCTTTACCGAGATTTATCTGGCGTGCAATGATATCAAGCGTATCTATATCCGCGACTGCTAACCCCGAAATCGTCCTATTTCCGATTTCGTGAACAGATTCAACTTCAAAATATTTTGAGTCACGTGTATTTTTCAGTATTGCTAGCTGATTCGAAAACCGGGATGAGACGACTATATCGACATTCCCATCGCCGTACGTTCCGTTGTCGTTGCCGATGAGAACATTTGCATGTAATAAAGCGGGGGTAAAAGGTAAGTCAATTGATTTATCCAATGAGAATGTACCGTCACCCCGGTTTAACAGAATATCTATCCGGTCATCACCCGCGGATGTTACTAAAATATCTACAAAACCGGAATTATTTATGTCTCGTGCAACAATCGAGAGAGGTGTCCGTCCGACTGACAGAGGATACGGTGGGGAATACTTTCCCCCGCCGATATTGTAATGAACCACTACCCGGTTATCCCCCATTGTCACGACTGCGATATCAAGCAAACCGTTATTATTAAAATCTGAGAGTACACTGGCGAGGGGTTTATATTCGGTCTCCAATTCCGTACTTTCAAACTCAAAGGTTCCTGTTCCGGTATTTTTTAGTAAGATTAATTTTTCATATAATGGACTACAGACTACAAGATCTATATACCCATTCCCCGTAATATCACCGCCGGTTATATGCGAACCTCTCCCAACCGGATCGACACTTGTACTTTGAATACTATATTCCGCAGAAAAATTTTCTCCCGGTTCGCCCGTCTCTATTTCATTGACAATCCAAAATCCCCTGAATTCATCATCTCTATTTCCGCGATTTCCCAAAATTGTTACAAGACCGGTTTCGAAATTTACCGTAGCCAGATCGGGATAATAATCCCTGTTTAAATCACCGACATAGATCGACACCGGCTGGCTGTTCGGCTGC
>SL_3KL_010_SEDDRAFT_10002080_pt1 | contig 18352 bp, 15 predicted proteins | sample SodLakKL_010_SED_2_FD_10381 | JGI IMG/M metagenome (IMG submission 10381) | reverse complement strand
TTTGACTTTGTCGAAATGCTCCCGGCATCTTGTGTCTTCCCCTCACTCCTTTCAAAAGAATTTCATGTGCATTTTTTATTAACCTCGTGGAAAAGGGCAGGTTATATAATTTATCGACCGACACTTTCATAGCTTCAATATAATTTTGCACCTCTTGCCAATCATCGTGAAACTCTGGAGAAATTCTACTCCGGTCCATAAAAGCTTCCTCCATTTTGGTCCGGGTCCCTTCTATACGCGAACTCTGTGTGGCTTCCTTTGCGACGTGCATTCTGATAAACAACCCAATGTTTACATATTCTGAATACATATCCAACCTTCCGAGCTGCCTGTCCGCAAGGCTCAAAAGCTTGAGGACCTCCATATCGTCAATTAACCATTCACGGTTAACCTTCGCTGGGATAAAAGCCTTAAAACTACCCTGGGACAACAACTTCCCCGATTTAAAATTCTTCATTTTACTTAACTTAATTGCTGCTAAGTTAAGAAAAAGTATAAAAACCTTAAATAAGCAAGGGTCTTATTTAAGTTTTGGGGGTGTTTTCTTAAATAAGGATGGAAACGAGCGGTGGTTATCGCCCTAAAATAGATTCAATTCCTCACTCCCACTCTTTGGCGGGGTGAATTTTCCCGGCTGCCTCACCGAATCCAATGCGAACGGAACCCTTTTGTCCGTGGCCTCGGAGGACCACTTTGTCCCCGTCGTTGATAAATTTCCGGGAGGTGCCGTCGGGCATTTGGACGGGCTTGGTGCCCTTCCAGCTTATTTCAAGCATGGAACCGAAGCTCTCCGGCTCTTTTCCACTGATGGTACCGGAAGCGCACATATCGCCAACCTTGAAGTTGCAGCCATTGACAGTGTGGTGGGCCAATTGCTGTGCCATATTCCAGTAGAGGTATTTGAAATTAGAGTTGCAGACTATCTTTTCGTCTCCGTTCTCGGTTTGAATCGCCACCTGCAGATCGAGGTCAAAGTTTTTCTTCCCCTTGTACTGGAGATAGGGTAAAACCTCGGGGTTTTGATCGGGTCCCTCAGTGCGGAAAGGCTCGAGCGCATCCAAAGTGACCACCCAGGGCGAGATGGTTGATGCAAAACTCTTTCCGAGAAATGGCCCCAGGGGCACGTACTCCCACTTTTGAATGTCCCTGGCCGACCAATCGTTGAACAACACCAGGCCGAAAATGTAGTCCTCAGCTTCTGCTGTGGAAATACGCTGACCAAGGCGGGTATCTCTGCCCACTACAAAACCCATTTCCAACTCAAAATCAAGCAGCTTACAGGGTCCGAAAACAGGATTATCCGAATCGGCTGGTTTGGTCTGACCTACGGGCCGATGGATGGGAGTACCCGAAACTACAATGGAGGATGCGCGCCCGTGGTAGCCAACAGGTATGTGTTTCCAGTTTGGTAAAAGAGCGTTATCCGGATCGCGGAACATGGTTCCGACATTGGTCGCGTGTTCCTCACTGGAATAAAAATCAGTGTAATCTCCCACTTTTACCGGCATCAACATCTGACACTGGCTGACCGGGACGAGCAAACGCCCGGAGTGAACTTCGGCCTGAAAAGGGTCTTCAACTCTCAATAATTCAGAAATTCGCTGTCTTACCTCCCGGCACTTTTCCTTTCCAAGTGCCATGAAATCATTTATATGCCTGTTGGCAAACACCTCTCTATCCACTGAAATACCTTCAAAAAGTCCGAGATCCCAGGCCTCCAACAAATCGATAACCTTGTCCCCGATAATTGAACAGACCCTGGCAGTTTTACCGGGCGGCATACCCACCCCAAAGGGAATGTTTTGAATGGGAAAATCAGAATCAGGCGCTACATGCACCCATGATTTTAATTCGGGTTTGTTGGCTTCAATTTGTTTCATGGTTGTTTTTTGTTCAATGCTTTGAAATCCTAATAAAATAACTTCACCCTTGTTTAAGGTCATCGCAAAGTTATGGAAAAATGGACAGCCCAAAACCACTTTGGGCCAATTTGTTCCGGTAGGCAGTTACAAAATATCCGATGTGAAATATCTCTACCCGCACAATTAGGCACCCATAACTCGAGGCTACAGAATATTAAACAAATCTTAAACCGGCCATTTTTTCGTAGTTTTTCCGTAATATTGGCTTCAAAAGTTCGTATGAAGCAAATTTACCTGCAATTATTTTCACCAAATTTCATTCTTCACGCATTCCTGGTCCTGCTTTTTAGTTCGCCATTACTGGCTAATGATACCCTCCATGTACGCGTGCACGACAAAGTCGATATGGTGTGGTTTGAGAGTTACGATCAGGACGGGGTCTTCCCTTCAGCCGATAAGGAATTCCACAGAGTTTGGATGATAGCCACACTGGGCTGTGCGTCGGGTGGCTGTTCTGATTGGGATTACACAGTTAATTTTCACCTGCTTGAAAACCGAGGGTTCGATTCAACCATTGCCTCCATCGACACCTTGCCAGGGGGAGAATTGGACACCATTTGGTCGGTTGATCCGGTGAGGGAAGAATTTGAGATTGGAAGATTAATAACTCCTTACGGTGGCTATATGGCCACGGGCAGTTTGGGATTTAACAATGACTGGACCCACCGGTACCGGTATGACGTAACCGACTTCTCACATATGCTCAGGGATACCAAGACCATCCGGGCCTTTTATTCGGGATGGAGTGCGGGATTCAGCATTACCCTGGATTTTTACTTTATTGAGGGGACGCCACCCAGAGAGGTGGTTGAGGTTAAAAACATCATTCACGGGAGTCACAACTACGACGATGCGGAGACCTACAACGAAGTCCGCACCCCACCTGTGGACCTCGTCACACCGGAGGGAACCACACAGGCAAAAATCAGATACCTCGTATCAGGTCACGGTTTTGACAACAATGTAGTCTGTGCGGAATTTTGCCCTCGAGAGTACTATTTGAGAGTGGATGGTCAACTTGTTGGAAATGGTTTAATTTGGAAGGACGACTGTGGTCTTAACCCTCTTTTTCCGCAGGGAGGAACCTGGGTTTACGACCGGGCGAATTGGTGCCCCGGAGAGCTCGTTCCCCTTCGCGAATACGAATTGGACGCTATAGGGAATCCCGGAGAGACGCTAACTTTTTCGCTGGACCTGGAGGAATACACCTGGAGTGGGAACCAGGCACCCTCTTATATCACCTCTTATCAGGTGGTTTACTACGGAGATTGGAACATAAGAAGAGATGCCGAATTGCTGGAAATAATGGCGCCCTCTACACACGAGGATCACCTGCGCATGAACCCCATCTGTTCCAACCCAATGGTTCGCCTTAGAAACAGCGGAGCAGATGACATTGAATCCATAACTTTTGAATACGGTTTTCCTGATGGACACAGTTGTATTTACCTTTGGGAGGGCATGCTGGCATACAGTGAAGAGGGAGTGGTCGAGTTGCCACAACCCCTGTGGAGTGAAATGGATGAGGATAAAGCTGAATTTTTTGTGCGCATTTTGGAAGTGAACGGCCAGGCCGATGAGGTGGAATACAACAATGAACTTCGCTCCACCGTGGAAGCCCCAATTATGCTGCCTGAGGAATTCGTCATAAACTTCACCACCAACAGCAGGTCTGATGATTTTACATACGGGATCTACCGCGAAGATGGAACTGCGATTTTTGAAAGAGTTCCCGGCTCGCCCAATACTTTGCATAGCGACACCATCTTACTTCCCACAGGTTGTTACTCCTTCAGAGTTTGGGATGATCAGGGACTTGGACTTACAGATTGGCCTACGGGCCAGGGCAATGGTTCGATTGTACTCAGGCGGGCCATTGGCAATTTTTGGACAAATATTCGATCCATCCGAACGGACTTTGGAACAGAAAGCAGCTTTAATTTTACAGTGGGTTACACCTTCCCAAATGAACCGAGTCGGGGAGACTGTGGAGAGCCCATCACCAATACAGTTGAGACCTCATTCACAAATGGTGAAATAGAACTATTTCCCAATCCGGCCACATCCTCGACCCTGATTAAATCCAGTTATTGGAACCCGATTCAGAAAGTGTCCGTTTTCGGGGTGAATGGTGAATTGATACAAAGCAATAAGGCAGGCTCGGCGGAGGAGTTTAGATTGGATACCTCACCTTTGAACCCGGGTGTTTACTTTTTGAAAATTATGACGGGCAGACAAACGGCAGTAAAAAAACTCATGATTGTGGATTGATTGCCGGAAAAACCGGAGATTCACCAGGGGAGGGGGTAATTTTTTTAAAATCACTCAAAAAATCAACTTATGAAATCACTTTTGAACCAGTTTTTAACGACCATAAGCGTTTTTGCACTTATAGGCCTGGCCAACACAGAAGCAATTGGAAATCCTGCTCAGGGCACTGAGAACAATGCTGCTTTTGCCAAAAAAATGATCTTGCAAGGCATGGAAGTGGCCACTGATCCTGTCATAAAAGTGGACACCATGGTCGTGGTCAGCCCTCAGACTTTTGAAGAAACCCGGTACATTCGAACCAGCATTTTGGGTTGGCAGTTGACTGAAAACAACACAGATCTGGTGGTCAATTTCTACATTCATGCCAAAAAAGGGCACCCTGATAAAATTAAATCCATCGCACGGGATTTCAGAGCCAGGGCAGTTGAAAGCGGACTTATAGAGCCCGGAAAAGCAGCTACCGTCAAACTGGATGCCAACAATCTCCTCGTAAACGGGGCCGATGCAGCTCGATCAGACCACCGCAACCTATGGAGGTCCTATAGAAATGAATACCGGGACCTGGAAGAGATCTGGTTGAGCGTGGAATAGGGTTCAGCTTTAAAATAAGTCTGAACTGAGATGTTGCTGGAATCAGGAAAATAGCTGGGGAGTACCTCCCTGGCTGAGATTCGAGGTGGTAGCATACGCAAAATCCGAAATAGTGATTTGCCTTGCGGATTAGAGGGTGTTGTATTATTGGCAGTTTTTTTCAATTGAAATACCTGAATCATACAAGGCAATTGAATCAGGCCGGATTAAGGAGCACAAAGTAGTTTTTCGCCAGACTTTAGTATCATTTTGGGGATTTTCTTCCGAAGAAAATAAAATATTTCCACAGACCAAAATATGCATTCTTCAATGACCTCTCCTCAGTCTCAAGTGAAGATAATAGTTCATGGTCCACCAGGTTTTCCATCTCAACATGGTTGTAATGCATCCATTTTTTAAACCACCGGAAATGGCTGGAGTTGAAATCTACTATTCCTAAAACTCCCCCTTCATTAAGATCTTCAATTGCTTTATCCATCACCTCAGATTTATACTTGCCCATCATCGTAAGGGAATAACTGAGGAAAATAATATCGTACTTGCAGTCTGTATTAAAGTCGAGGTAATCTGCTTGAATCAGGTTTACTTTAAAATTTTGAATGGGTTTCTTTCGAGCTGCCTTCTCAAGCATTTCAGAGGATAAATCAATGCCCGTGAAATTAGCCATTGGATACATTTTAGTGAGGCAGCTTAAATTGCTTCCCGTTCCACATCCAATTTCAAGAATTTCATTGGGATATTTGATCAACCCTGGCAAGCCTTTGATGGCTTCTTTTCTTCCAAACAAAAAGCTCCACCGGGTCAGGTCATATATCGATGCATGTATCTTGTAATAAGATTCCAATCTGGTAGTTCCGGCGTCATCAGCCATATATTAGAATATTTTTTCTGCCAATCCAGTGTATCTGTACATTCCAACACGGTCATTAATCACTATATCTGATGTATTATTCTCAAACCTAAAGTACTGTGAAACACTGCCTGGGAGGAAATTGTGATCTGCGGCAGCAGAGCGAAACAGCACCTTAGCCCCTTCGGTGGATTTCGCTCTAATCAATTCCCACTGTTCATCGAGAATTTCAGGCTCATTTTCAACCAACCAATCCATGTGATCGAGTAAAATGAAATGTGAAAACTGCGAATCATGATTCCTGAGGTAATTATTGATGCTTTCAGTACTGAAGGTAATCTTATCGATTTGATGACGAATACGATCGAAGTTTTCCGGTTTCAAGTACTCAGGACAGGACTCCTCGGAATATGAACCATTAAAATAAACCTGGTAAAAGTAATTATCAGCTCCGGGATTGTTTGAGAAATTCCGATCCAGACACTCACTCAAATATGCAGAGGTTGTCACTTTTCCATTACTCGAAACCAACTGAAATTGTGATTTGGGTACTCCTGCCAGAGAGAGGACCGATATCTTGTTCATAAGGGTGGTCAATGGGAAGGAGAACAATTTTGGTCTTAAGCGGTCAAATATTTTACCTTGCTCCTTGGTATCATGTGACTTCAACAATTTATCCACTTCCTTTCTAAGTCCCGGTCGATAATTTAAATACCGGGTAACCATCCATGCTAAAAACCCTGAAGCTCCACGGAAGTAAAAGGTTCTCCTTAAGGTTCCACCTTCAAAATAATGGATTTTTTTATCCCAAAACTGCCTGGAATCTGAATGGAGATATGGGACTAGTTTCGTCCTGTAAATTTCTCCTGCGTTTTTCTTAAATCCTTTGCCAAAAAAATCCCACAACAAATCATAGTCCCCATTACGAAAAAGGGCACATTTTAAATCCAGAACCGCATTTTGCCTAAAATTCAGGTCAACACAATGTATTTGCTCCACATTTTGATTGAGGTAATCCAACGCATTACAACCTGCGCTTGTTAGCATGAGAATCCGGCTGTTCTCATCCAACTGGAGCAATTTTCTGTCACAGGCCGGGTCCTCCCAACAACAATTGTAGATCAAATTATTATTATGGATCCAATTGAATATTCTCTGGTTAAAAGACATACTTTCTAAAATGAGGACTTAAAAATGCTTCCAGGTCGTTTTGATCGCAGGTCTCAGCCAACTCACTATCCAGGAAATCAGGATCATTGAACTGGGAGTTTTCATTTAGCGAATGATCATCATCGTAGCGATAAAGCGTCCACTTATCTCTGAAATATTCCAAAGCGGTCAGATTTTCAATCCAATCTCCGCTATTCATATAAGTAACCTCACCTGATGAAGTTTTGACCTTTTTTATTTTGGGCTGATGTATATGTCCACACAACACATAACTGTAATTCTCCTCCACGGCTTTTTCAGCAACTGTATTCTCAAAGTTATTAATGAACTTCGCAGCAGTTTTTACACTGTTCTTTACCTTTTTAGAAAGCGACATTTTAGGTCTGTTAAACCTCTGAAGAACGTTATTTACAAACCTGTTCAATCTGATCAACCAATCGTAGCTCTTTCCCCCCAAAATGGCCAGCCACTTAGAATGCTGAATGGTTAGATCGAAAACATCGCCGTGAAAAAACCACAGTTTTTTGCCATTAATTTTTAAGATGAGCTTGTTGTCTAAATGAATATTATCAAGTTGCAATGGAATATACTTCCTGAGAAAATCATCGTGGTTTCCAACCAAATAATAAATTTTTGTGCCCTGTTTGGCAAATTTCAGAATTCTCCTGATTACTGAAATGTGTTCTCTGGGAAAGTACTTTTTATTGAACTGCCATGCGTCAATAATATCGCCATTCATCACCAGGACCTTAGGTTCAATGGAATTAAGGTAATCCAACAATTCTTTAGCATGACATCCAAAAGTACCCAGGTGAATGTCTGAAATCACACAAATGTCAACAGGCCTTTTTTTAACCCTATTTTTCTCCTCCATAATAACTGCAAAACTATGGGCTGAATAACAGGTGACGGTTAAGGCACTGTAAAGAAAAAATTATTGTTAGACCCCTCTGCAACAGCAATATTCAAGCTAATTCCTCAAAATCAATAACCAGAAAAAAGGTTTCTGCCAAACAAAAAAATTGCTTCTGTAAACAGCAAACATGACTCAAGTAAAATTTATCACTGCCTAAGAGTTGCAATCCTGGTCGATTTGCAACACCCCGATCACCCATTTATCAAGCTTTCAAGCTGACGGAAGGCCCCGGACCATGCGGAGACAAAATACTTTCTTGCCCAATCCCACTTTTCTCCCTGTCTCCAGCCGGTATGTAATAATGTAACTTTGGTTTTGCCAGGTCCGAGCTCGTTGAATAGTACGGTGACATTGGTGAGGGGCCGCACATTGTTCATAAACTCCTTTTGCTCTGCATTTCCGCGCCACTCAAAATTCAGAAAGTGCGGTCTGTCAAAGGCCAAAATTTTGCAGCCGTGGGTGCTGTTATTGGTTTTATCCGGGTCATCGGGGGTCCAGTACAATTCATAACGCCCTCCTTCTCTCAATTCCACATTGGCCTTTTTTGTAAGCCAACTGGTCAAAAGGGATTCAATCACAAAATGGTTGAATGCTATATCAGCCGGACAATTCAAAATAGCGCTTTGGGCGATAACCGGGCCTCTGTGGTCGTCTATAGCCATGATTTTTTCTGTCTAATTGAGGGTGATGCTGATCAAACTTACTTCCTCAAAGCTACAGAAATTTCTTTGGACTTTCGTCGAAAAAATTTCCAATCTTTTCTAAAGGGATTTTTTTCCTTGGGGAATTATCCAATCCTTAAAAACTCCCGGATGACTGGCTAAATAGTGGACTCAGACTTTTCCCCAGACTATACAAGGGACAGTTGCGACTGATGAATTCTCACTTCATCGGGGAGAGTTTTTTTAAAAAAACTTATGCCTCTATAGGTTTTTTCAAAAAAAATAGTATATTTGGTGAATGATTAAGCTTGTAAGGCTGTCGCAACACGAAAATTATGGATTGGCAACGGTTTCCCCAAATGTTCCGTCCGGTTGCATTCCTTGTATTGGTAACTGTAGCCTGCACCCTCACTTTGTCCTCTTGTAAAAAAGAGACCATCGTTGTTCCCGACAATAATCCCGCCTCCACCATCAATATCTCCCGAATAAAGATAGAGAATTATGTACAGCGGATATTTATCGATGTAATAGGAAGAGAACCGCTTGAACATGAGATGGTGGAAAACGGCGAAAGGCTTCAGACTGACAGCCTCAAGCGATCAACCAGAATGGAGATCGTCCTGGAACTGATGAACGATGAAACCTTCAGAGAAGGAGAGGGATCCTACCGCGCTGCCTACATCCTAAATCTTTACAATCTGGCTAAAATAAGATGCATGGAGGGGGTCTCCGATGGATATATCCAAAGCCAGATCAACATAGCATCTTCAGGAGCATTGAGAGATTCTTTAGATGGAAACTGGGACAGCTATTACCGCAGGTTAAACACCATTCGAAAATACCAGGCTGTTCTCGACAGCAGACAACACCTCTTCGATCGAAAGATCAAGTTTCACCATGTCTTTGGGAAAATGATCAACAATGGAATCTACGACCAGATCAATATGAACACCTTTAATTTCGTTCGTGCAGCCTTTGACGAGCTCCTGTGGCGCCTCCCGACGGAAGAGGAATTTTCCAATAGTTTTGACATGATAGAAAACGAGATGCCGGCCCAACTTTTTAATCGCATGGGTTCTAACAAAGAGGATTTTGTAGATATCCTCATCCATTCCCCGGCCATGGCTGAAGGTCTGATTATATGGGCTTTCCGTATATTTTTAAACCGGGATCCTTCTCCACTTGAAATGGCCACTTATCTGCCGGATTTTATTCAAAGTAGCGAAATAGATCACATCATTTCAGAAATAATAGTAACAGATGAATACGCTAATTTCAGATAACTTCAAAATGGCTCTCCTGCTGGTTGTTTCACTGTTCCTTTTTTCCTGCACAGAAAAAGAATACGTCTATGAGATAGCGCCTCAGGATATTTTACCTGTCAATTCAGAAAAGGACAAGGACAAAACAAAGATACAGTACATATCCATCCTCTACACCAATCTCTTCCGGCAGGCAATGAGCCCTAACGACATGCTGGACGCCCTGAAGGCCATTGAATCAGTAGGGGACAAACAGATTGCATTTGACATTTTGGTCAGTAAATACATGAATACCGGCGAGGTGGTACTTCCCTCCAATGAGGAGATGCGTACCAATCCGGAAAAATTTGTTCGGGACCTGTACAAAAGGTTTTTTGTGCGGCAGCCCACAGAGGCTGAGCTGACCTGGATGAAGAACTATATACAGAGCAGACCCGACGCACTGCCTGAACATTTTTACTTCGCTTTTGCCACCAGCAATGAGCATTTCCACTATTAAATCCAACTGTTATGGACAGAAGAAAATTTATCAAGAAATCAGCCCTGGTAACAGGAGGGGTCATCGGGATGCCCTATATTCTTCCCTCCGGTCTCCTCAATGCCCAAACCACCCCACCGATGACAGAGCACGTGGTTTTTGTCTTATTTGCTGGGGGCGTGAGACAGCAAGAATCCGTATTGCAGAGGTACCTGGCCGGCAGCCAAAATGAAGATATTGAGGGCAATATCATGTACAATCTACTCAACGGCCAACCGCCCGAGGATAAGATCGCCTACGGAACGGACGACACCCAAAACAACATAATCGGAGCTCACCCTATTGATCCTATTCTGCAAAATTCTCTTGAATCTCAGGGAACCCTCTTCCCGGAGGTGAGATTTGCAAGGGGCGGAGCGGGTCACTTCAATGGCCTCAGCACAGGAGTTTCCGGAAATTACTACATAACCCAGGGCTTGAGAAATCGCCCCGAGTCACCGACCATATTTGAGTATTTGCGGCGACACGCAGGTTTCAAGGCGACAGATTGCTGGTTCGTGGGGGTTGGAATAGGAGGTTCCAGGCCGCTCCTCAACTTCTCGGATCATCCAGACTATGGGAGGCGCTACGGCGGAAACTTTCTAGCTCCATTGACCACCTTCGGAGAGCCGGGACAAAAGCATTTCATGGACTTTAAAAACTACCACCCGGAATCAGACTGGGAGACCATACGCGAGATACGGACTTTCCTGAACAACAATTTTGCTGCAGATGGTCTGGAGATTCCCCACTTGTACAATTCAGTGGATGAGGAAAATAAAATCCGGGAATTTATCCGGTATATGTTTGACAAGGTCAAGCAAGATCAGGTAATTCTGCCTCCGGTCAATGACAATCGGGACCTGAAGACCATTGGATACGCTGTGGAGGTATTGAGGTATTTTAAGCCCAAATTACTGGTGGTGGACCTCACAGATATAGATGTTTGTCACTCCGACTTTACGGCCTATCTCAAGAATTTGCACCGCGCCGATCACGGGGTTGGATTTTTATGGAGAGAAATCCAGAGAATTCCCGAGATGCAGGACAACACCATTATGCTCGTCATGCCTGAGCACGGCAGGGATATGGACCCAAATCCCATTCAGGACCTCAACGACTGGTATGCATACGACCATTCAGCCGGCAATGAAAATACCAGGCGCATTTTCTCCCTGATGGTCGGCGCTGGGATAGATGCAGGTCTGAGAATTGGAGGCAGCGAAAATCCCGTAGGTGATGCATCAGATATCACTCCTACCATCGCGGATATCTTCGGTATAAAAAACCAGGTAAAATCCGCCGGACTACTGGACCCCAATGCACGCTCACTTTTTGACCGCATATAAAACCGCAAAACAGAGATGCTCAGTTGGATAAATAAATACGCCATTTGGATAATACCACTCACCCTGGGTGGCATCCTCTTTTTCCAGTCTTGCTCTGACAAGGAGGAAATCAACCCTTTTGACGAAACCACACCGGGACAGGATACGGTCAACTTTCAATTGAATGACCCTGACCCAAATTCAATCGCAGGTCTGTTTGTCAATATTTTCCAATCTACCTGTGCCAATGTGGCCTGCCATGACGGAACTTTTGAGCCTGATTTCAGGACCATCGAAAGCTCTTACAACACGATGGTGTATCAAAAACCGATCAAGAACGATGGTAATTACCAGTACAGAGTTCATCCGGGAAAACCGGATCAATCGATCCTTATAGCCCGAATTGACGGAATTATCAATCCACCAATGCCATTTCAACTTGAGCCGGATTCAGACTGGCTGCAGAACAAAGAGGAGTATATCCAAAATATAAGGACCTGGATCGAAAACGGGGCACCGGATATTATGGGGAATCTGCCCTCTGAAAATGCAGCTCCGCTTCCCGGGTTCAGGGGTATGATGGCTTACCAAAATGACATGGAGCTTTCCCGTCAGAATGATTGGTCCTCCATTATTATTCCATCGGAATTTGACTCGGTCCAGCTGTTTTTCGCCGTGACACACAGTGAACTGGAAGTCCATCTTTTCGATGAGCAAAATATTCGCTTTTCGGCTGAAACCAATGGATTCCAACAGGCTGTTAGCCACCCCCTGGAAGTGCTTCCGGTACCACTTATGAGCAGGGGATTGTACGGCGATGAAGAAAAGTACTACCAACGGATAACCATATGGCCACCTGACTTTTTCGAGACTGAAGACAAACTTTACTTGCGCTTGTATTTTGCTGATTCCGGTCACCCTTTTACGGAAATACCAACCAATGAAGCCGCATATGACATCAAAAGCTACCTCTCACTGGTTCTGTCCCATTAGGTCAGCGCTTATATTGACAGGAATCCTGGTTTTGGCAGCCTGCAATAAGGATGACGAACCTGCATTTTCCACGATCCCCGAGATTGAATTAATAGGTATTGCACCGGACACAGTTGTAGAGTTTAGCGATGTACTTATAATCACTATCGAGTACAGGGACGGGGATGGGGACCTCGGACACGAAGACCCCGATGTCAACACCATCTTTGTGCGGGATGCGAGGTTGGAAGAGTATGATGGCTTTTATATCGGTCCCATAGCACCTATTGGCAGTGAAGTAGCCATAACAGGCCAGTTGAACATCGAGTTTCCATCGCTTTTTTTGTTTGGAAGCGGACCCACGGAAAGTACTTTTTTCTACGTCTATATTGAGGACCGGGCGGGAAACAAGTCCAATGAAATCATCACACCCAACATCACAATTGTACGAGAATGAGAAAAAGAGCCCACATTTTTACCCGTATCTGCCCTCTGTTCAAAAAAGGGACGGGATCAATAGCTGCCCCGGCAAGACTTTGTAGTTGGTTGCTTGTTTTTACTTGTTTCACGATCGCCATTTCTACAGCTCAAAATGTCTATGAAATGCAGGATTTGGTGGTTTATGACTGCGAGGGAATATTTACCGACAGCAATGAAGGTGCGGAGGAAGGACAATACGCTCACAATGAGGACTTCACCTTTACCATTTGTGTAGAGGGAGCCTCAGAAATCATTGTCGTATTTGATTATTTTGCCACCGAAGCCAATTTTGATGTTTTGAGTGCATATGATGGGCCCGATGTGAATTCACCCCTTATAGCAGAGTTGTCCGGTGCATTGCAGCCACCGCCCACTTTATTGGCTCTGAGTGGCTGTATTACCTTTCACTTTGTCAGTGACGAAAATATAGCTGCAATCGGATGGCAGGCTTCCTGGTCTGTGGAGATTGATGAGCCCGTACCACCGGATATTCAACTATCCGAGGAGGCAGATTGTCCGATGTATTCGGCAAGTTTTCATGTACCGGGAGGAATTCCCTGCGACCAGCTCAATGTGGATAATTTTTCAATCGTAGGTCCTTCGAGTGCAGAAGTCTCCGGGGTTTCAGTACTGGATTGTGACGACGATACCGGCCTGGCAGAAAACTTTGAACTCTCGTTTGATCCTCCCCCTGCTGTAGAGGGAAATTACCGGCTTTTTTTTAACGGGACTCTGCCTGACAACTGCGATAATCTCCACGAAATCCAGACCAACCTTCTCTTTGCCCTGGAAAGCTGTCCGCTGCATGTGGAAATTTACTTGCCAAATGGGCCTTCCTGTGCCGGTGATTGTGTGGAAATTGAAGCATCGGTGTATGGAGGGAGTGGAAGCTATTCCTACAATTGGAACTTCACGGATTTGGACAGTGAAAGGGTGGAGTTGTGTGTGGAGACCACGACTGAAATCACCTTAATGGTGAGCGACCAAAACGGGAACAATACCGGTGAGGCTGCTCTTATTTACGATCCACTTGTCAATCCCATATTCCTCAATCCGCTTCAATCTGATACCTTTTGTGCTTCGCGGGGAGATCATTTTTATCAAACAGAGCCGGCAGGCGGCGAATTCTACTCAGAGATCATTCCCGGCGGACACCGCGAGACCGGAAGATATCAATTCTGGAGGTGGCGCTATGAAGAACCGGTCAACAAAGATGTCATCACTTATTATGCTCCAAATGGCTGCTCTGTGACAGATACAGTGTTTGTGAAGCACATTTGGTCCGGGCAAAGAGAGGCCGCCTGTCTCAATGCCGATCCGTGGATAGTGAGTGGTGGCTTCCCGGAGGGTGGATACTGGACAGGCCCACATACAGATAGCAGTGGTCTTTTTACCCCTGAGGCGGAGGGATCGTTCGTTATTACATACCACGCTGAAAATGGCTGTGGTCACAATAAAAGGGTAGATGTGGGCACTGAATTGATTATGCCCGATATCGACACCATTTGTTCTTCCCAGCGTTACTTTTTGGAAGCCAACATATACGGGGGACGTTGGTACGGGCCTGGGATACAGAATCGCATCAACGGCCGACTGGACACCTGGTTGGTCGAGCCTAACCAAAGTCACACTTACACCTACATTCTGCAGGGTTGTGAGGCCGAAATAGATATTTTTATAAAAGAACTGTATGCCGGTGGGGAGCTGACCCTCTGCAGCTCAGACTCTCTGTTGTTTTTGCCTGCAACCGGAGATTGGTCAGGGCCGGTTTTTTATATCGCATCTGAAAATGCCTTTGATATTAGCTCACTCGGTCCCGGTACTTATGATTTTACCCTGAGTTTAGGAGAATGTGAGGATGTGCTAACCCTCCATCTGACAGAAGTTGAAGTTGGCACCTACAGCACATCATTCTATTGCCCAAATGACCCCATCCAACCTCTTTGGAGCTTTTTGTGGGTACATCCCTGGGGTGGTTCGGTTAATGGAAACGGGGTGGTATATGAAGGGGGGGAATGGTTTTTTGATCCTTCTTTGGCTGGTCCCGGGGAGCACTACATACACTACGAAAATCTGGGGTGTGTGGATTCTGTATTGGTCGTTGTAGGTCAACCGGCTGAAATTCCGGAATATTGGTTTTGCGCCAAAAACAACCCTGTAATTCTCGCAGCCGAACCCCCGGGTGGCAACTGGTCAGGACCCGGATTTTTAGACCCGGCTCAGGGATTGTTTGACCCTGGTTTAACAGGGGTGGGATTTTACGAAGTAATTTACACAGACCCTTTGGGCTGCCAAACCACGTCAGAAATAGAGGTCACGGAATTTGAAGAAGTGAGTATTGAGGGGCTGGACAACCGCTATTGTTATATCGACAGCCTCATTGAGATTGAATTGGAACCACCGGGCGGGGATTTTACCATTAATGGAGAAAGTGCATATCCATCATTTACTCCTTCAGAACTCGGAGCCGGTGTACATGAGTTTTTTTACCGTCGAGGGGAGGGAGAATGCGCTTCTTCAGAAAGGGTTTTTGTTAACATTCTAAATCCCCTCAGCATTGAATCGGGACTGGCGGGAGATACCATTTGCAGAGGGAACCAGGTTGAATTGGAAGTGACTGCCACAGGAGGTGTGGGAGGTCTCGTTTACACCTGGGGAGGGGACCTCGGATTTGGAAGCAGCCAAATTGCATTCCCGGATGCCTCTGCATGGTTTAAAATCACAGTGGAAGACAACTGCTCGAATCCACTGGTGGACAGTGTTTATATCCACGTCAACCCACTTCCGGACATTAGCTACGAGACAGGGCCGGCTGTTTGTTTTGACCAGATGTCGTATATAGAGATTACATCCTCAACTACCGATGATTATACATTTTACTGGTTTTCTGACACCGTAAAAGAAGGTCCTCGACTGGAGGCTCCTCCCGGAATTTACACACTGAGAGTGGTGGATGAATACAGTGGTTGCACTCGAGAATACGACCTTTCCATACCCGGTCCGGGCCCACTGACAGCCAATTTTTCCACCATCCCCAATCAAGCCTGTATAGACCTGATCAACAACCGCCTGGAAATCATAAATCTCAGTTACGGATATGAAAGCATCTGGCTTGATTTTGGAGATGGGTCCGGTATTTTGGATTTTACCGACCGGGGTCTGATCGATTACGAATACACCGTGCCCGGTGATTACAGTATAGTGCTGTATGTGGAAAATGAGCTAGGTTGCAGGGATACTTTTTCCCGCGATATTTGTGTCGAAAATGTAGTCAGACTATTCATTCCCAATGCATTTTCACCCAATGGGGACGGCACCAATGACCTGCTTCAACTTCACGGTTTGGGAGTGGATGAAAAACTGCACTGGCAGATATTTGACCGGTACGGGTCCAAAGTTTTTGAATCCTACAGGAAAAGCGATAGTTGGGACGGCACCTTCCGCGGCAAAGATTTACCCACCGGACCTTATCTTTTGACTGCTAGTTATAAAGGCACGTTTTCAGCCGATGAATTTCAGGTAGAACAAGTACTGTATTTATTGAGGTGAGATTACGGGAGAACTCAATCAATTAGTAGATTTTGAAATCCACACTTCTAACGCCATAGAAAATCCCATTTTTCCCTCCAAAATCAAATCACTTGCAAGGATTTCAGTGGCCTCTCCTTTCCTTGAGCATTTGGTACATCTCCTCATCGCTCATTAGCAATTTTCTATCCTCCTCCGTACTTTCCAGTTTGAGGAAAACCCTCCAGTAGTAGGCTTTTGTGTTGCGATCGTGGTGCAAAATACCGCGGTGGTGCTGATAGGTCTGAAAAATATTCAGAAAAACAAACCAGAACAGTGTAAGTCCCAGGGCATATTGCAGGATTTTTTTGCGAGAGCCAATGAAGACGCGGTCTAATAAAATGGCGAGTGGCAGTGCCATAAGTGCATAGGACTGGACAAAGATCCTGGCCCCAAAACTCCCGCCATAAAACCACATCCACCATGAAAACAAGATGTAAGCAGATACTATGTAATAGGCCCAAAAAGGAACTAAGTAGGATTTTTTATCCATCAACTTCCCCTGAGGTGAGAAAGTCCACAGTGCTGCTCCGATAAAACCGACTAGTGCCAGCGGTGTATAAATAAACCAGCCCTTTTGAAAGCTGAATAAACCTTCGATAATGGCGGGTTTTAAAAAGACGAACCCCTCATCCTCATAAGAGAAAAAAAGTAAATTACCTGTGGCGTAATTCCAGTAGAGGATTTGCAACAGGATTGGCATTAGAAATGCAGGAAGAGCAATCAGGTAGTTCTTCCAGTATTTTTTCATAAAAGACCACCTGCTGTTGTACTCTTTTGAAACCGGCCATAAGAGAGGAAAAAGAGCCAGTAATATATCAGTAGGCCGGCATATAGTGGCAAGGCCGATAGATAGGCCAATGACTACGGCATCCAGGTAATTGGGTCGTTTGTAGAATTTCATGGTAGCCCACAGGCACAGTGTGTAAAGGAAAAACAAGTACGGATGCGACATCCCGGGTTCAAAAATGGTGTAGTAGTAGAGATTGGTCCCGAAAAACAATAAGGCAAGAGTCGTGAGCACAATTCGGCTCGAAAACCAGAACTTCAGCATGCGTCCCAGCAAAAATAACCCCAGGGCAACGTAAAAAAGCGTACTGAAGGCAGTGGCTTTTCGATAGGGAAGTGAGTAACCATTGGCCTCACTACTGTCATCCAATAGAGCGTACTGGTGTGCGATTAGAAAAAAGGGCAATTGCATAACCGCTACACCAACAGGGTATTTATTGGAGTATTTTCCGGTTTCTTCCTGGTAGTAAAGTCCATAATTCTCAAAACTTTCGTGGGAAATATCAAATATCCCATACTCAGCCATTGAGTCAAAGGTGGCTAAATCACCGTGAATAAAAAGGGATGGCAGATAGGAATAGTACCCTGCGACATCGTATATGAGAATACCGGGCCAATTCCACTTTTTCATGTTGAACTGCATGTAAATCCCTACAGTCAGGATCAAAACAATAAACAAAAAAAGCTTCCGGGTATCCTTTTTCATGATTTCCAAATAGTCACATCAATATAACAGCGATTTATCAACGGTAGATGAGGCTGTAAAACCCGCTCTGCCTCAAAATCGTTCTCTATGTTTTGTATCGTACCAGGTTTAAAATTAGTTTATTTTTTACAATTGGCTGTATTGCCCGGGTATCATCCTAAAGATATCACGAAGGTCACGACACTGCGATTCAGATTATCTGAAGAAAAGTGTCGTTTAAAAATACATACTGACATCGCTTACCCAGAAAAAAAAGAACCCCCTTTGCCACTTCTGACAAAGAGGGGGTCCCATCCCAAAAACAAACAGTAAAATATTTTTCAGATCAATCTACGATGATCATTTTTCT
>SL_3KL_010_SEDDRAFT_10002079_pt1 | contig 18362 bp, 17 predicted proteins | sample SodLakKL_010_SED_2_FD_10381 | JGI IMG/M metagenome (IMG submission 10381) | reverse complement strand
GTTGTTATTCCCAACAGCGAGGGAAAAAGGACGACTCCCTCAATTGTTGCTTTTGTCGATAACGGTGAAAGAAAAGTTGGTGACCCGGCAAAGCGGCAGGCAATAACCAATCCTGAAAGAACAATTTCGTCCATTAAGCGTTTTATGGGCGAAACCTATGATAAGCTTTCGTCTGAGATCGGGCGGGTTTCATTTAAGGCTGAAAAGGGTGATAACAACACTCCGCGTATTATTATTGGGGACCGTAAATATTCACCGCAGGAGATATCAGCCATGGTGCTTCAAAAGATGAAGAAAACCGCTGAAGACTATCTGGGACAGGAAGTTGTGGAAGCAGTGATCACCGTACCGGCATATTTCAGTGACTCGCAGCGCCAGGCTACCAAGGAGGCAGGAGAAATTGCCGGGCTGAAAGTTAAAAGGATCATCAATGAACCAACAGCTGCTGCACTGGCTTACGGTCTTGACAAAAAATCCCGGGACCTTAAAATAGCTGTATATGACCTTGGCGGGGGTACTTTTGATATTTCTATCCTTGAACTGGGCGATGGCGTGTTTGAAGTCAAATCAACAAATGGTGATACACACCTGGGTGGAGATGACTTTGACCAGGTTATCATTGACTGGCTGGCTGAAGAGTTCAAGAAAGATGAGGGAATTGACCTTAAGAGGGACCCCATGGCCCTGCAGAGACTTAAGGAAGCTGCTGAGAAGGCCAAGATAGAGCTCTCGAGCTCTACGAGTACAGAGATCAACCTGCCTTATATAATGCCGGTTGACGGTATTCCCAAACACATTGTAAAAACATTGACCAGGTCGCATTTTGAAAAACTCAGTGACAAGCTTATTCAGGCTACCATAGAGCCATGCAAGAAGGCGCTTAAAGACAGTGGCTTACCGGCCAATGAGATTGATGAAGTTATTCTTGTTGGAGGGTCCACGCGTATGCCTGCCATCCAGAAAGTCGTTGAACAGTTCTTCGGAAAGACACCCTCCAAGGGTGTTAATCCTGATGAGGTTGTTGCAATAGGTGCCGCAATCCAGGGAGGTGTTCTAACCGGTGAGGTAAAGGATGTTCTTTTGCTTGATGTTACCCCACTGTCTCTTGGAATAGAAACCATGGGCGGTGTAATGACAAGGCTTATTGAAGCGAATACCACAATACCGACCAAGAAAACAGAGACATTTACGACGGCTGCCGACAATCAGCCTTCAGTTGAGATCCACGTTCTGCAGGGGGAAAGGCCGGTGGCTCCCGGAAACAAAACTATCGGAAGGTTCCACCTGGACGGGATACCTCCTGCACCCAGAGGCGTACCGCAGATTGAGGTTACGTTTGATATTGATGCCAACGGGATACTTAATGTTTCGGCAAGAGATAAGGGCACCAATAAGCAGCAGAGTATAAGGATCGAGGCCTCGTCAGGTCTTACCGAAGAGGAGATCAAGAGGATGCGCGAGGAAGCCAGGGCTCATGAAGAAGAGGATAAAAAGACCCGGGAAAAGACTGACAAAATGAATGCCGCTGACAGCCTTATCTTCCAGACAGAAAAACAACTTAAGGAGTTTGGTGATAAACTGCCTGCCGACAAAAAGGGTCCGATAGAGGATGCCCTTGGAAAGCTTAAGGAGGCACACAAAAATCAGGATCTGGAAGCAATAGATAAGGCAACGGCCGATCTCAATACAGTATGGCAGGCGGCATCTGAGGAAATGTACAAAACCAGCCAGGCCCAGGACGGACAGCAGTCTCCTCAGGAGGGTGCGACTGATAATGATTCCTCCAAACAGGGCCCGAAAGATGATGGCGATGTAACTGACGTTGATTTTGAGGAGGTTAAGTAGTGTTTTTGTTATTAATATACCTTCAAACCCGTATCTGCCCGTTATTCTTGTCAGAGATTGATAACTCACGACAATATTAACACTCCGGCAGGCAGAAAAGCCGGAATAACGAAATTTCCTATGTGTAATAAAACCGGGATCTTTATTTCAGCTTTTTTGTTGTTTATCCTGCTTTTTGAGACTGCAGACGCCCTTCAGGCCGATACAATAAACGTCACCGACAGTAACGGTTACAGACAGGGATACTGGGAACAGAGGTACAGCAATGGTAATTTGCGTTATACCGGCTGGTTCCGGGATGACAAGCCTTCCGGTGAATTTACCAGGTACTTCCCTACAGGGAATTTAATGGCGGTCATGAATTTTTGTGATACCGGGGTACGTGCGGCAACAAAGCTGTTTTATGATAATGGAAATCTTGCTGCAATGGGAGTGTATGTCAATGAAAAGAAAGACAGTGTCTGGCAGTATTTCTCATATTACGACCAGCACCTTGCATCGATTGAAACCTACAATAATGGGGTGAAAGAGGGATTATCAGCAGTATATCTTCCCAACGGAAACATTTCAGAATCCTTTACATTCAGTAATGATAAGAGGAACGGGCCATGGGTGCAATATTACAGCAACCGGACCGTCAAGTCACGCTCTGAATTTGCTGACGATATGAGGCACGGTGATTTTGTGCTTTATACACCCGCTGGCAGGAAAGAGATAACCGGCAGCTACAAAAGGAACAGGATGCATGGTGAGTGGATCTTTTATAATGAGAGGGGAGAGGCAATCTTCGCTGTCAGCTATGTTAATGGAATTGCCGAGAATGAAGATGAGCTGATAGAAGAATTGCAGGATGAGTTCAGGCAGATAGAGGAGATGCGGGGTAAGATCCCTGAGCCTGATGAATCTGAATTGTTTTTTCCCGGCAGGCGATGATGGTTTAAATGTTCATTTTTCTGAACTGCTTCCTGTAGACCGGGCAATGGTGATTATACAGCGCAGATCGAAGATCTTGGTGACATGATGGGCTTTGAAGTAGAAAAAAATATGTTAAATTTCGGGCGCATATTAAATCATTTGCCGTTATGGATAATAGTGAACTTATAATCAAAACTCTCAGGGAAAACGGAGCGATGCGTCCGGGAGAAATAGCCGACAAGGCTGGCCTGGACAAAAAAGATGTTGACAATGTTATCAAGAAACTCAAGTCAGAGGAGAAGATTTTCTCTCCGAAAAGGTGTTTCTATGATGTGAGGGACTGAGAATCCGGACTCTTTTTTTTGTTGTACTTCTTTTTGCCCTGCTTTTTGCCTTTTTTGTTTTTCCGATCAGTTGAATGATCTGATGATGCTCTGAATGAGTATTCAGGACCTTTCCCTATATGCCCGGGAAGGGGTATCTTATGGATATCCGTTCCGATCAGTCTTTCTATGTTCCTGAAGCTCCTCACTTCTTTCGCGTTAATGAATGTCAGGGCCACACCTGTCTGTTCCGCCCTTGCGGTACGCCCAACACGGTGAACATAATCCTCAGCATCTGCCGGTACATCATAGTTAATTATCAGGTCTATACTGTCAATATCAATGCCCCTGGAAACAATATCGGTTGCAACAAGTATCTGAAATTTCCTGTTTTTAAAGTCATTGAGGACTGCAATGCGTTCGTGTTGCTCCAGATCCGAATGAATGGACCCGCAAGTGAGACCGTCTTTCTTAAGTTGCTTGTAAAGAGATTTTACATTTATTTTAGTTGCTGAAAAAATGAGTATGCTTTTCAATTCAGGTTTGTCATGAAGCAGATCCATGATCAGCGCCTGCTTTTGTTCGTCATAAACTAGGTAGGCGCCCTGTAAAACACCTTCGGCAGGCTTTGCCAGAGAGATGTTGACCTCTACAGGCTCAGTAAGGATCTTTTTTGCCAATTGTCTTATCTTCGGAGGCATTGTGGCAGAGAACATGAGTGTCTGCCTTTTCTGGGGAAGAGCACCGATGATCTTTACGATGTCCTCATAGAATCCCATGTCGAGCATTCTGTCAGCCTCGTCCAGCACGAGGGTTCTGAGGCTGCCAGCCCTTAGATACTCAAGGTTTATTAATGATATCAGCCTGCCTGGAGTGGCAATGATCATATTCACTCCCTCTGCAACTGCTGATTTTTGACGTTCCCATGTATCGCCGTCACCTCCTCCGTAAACTGCCACTGAGCTTACCGGTACAAAATATGAAAAACCCTGGAGATGCTGATCGATCTGTATGGCCAGTTCCCTTGTAGGAACAATAACAAGTAGTTTAGTGCCTTCGAAATCATTATTCTCAACTAATTTTTGCAGTACAGGCAGAAGGAAAGCGGCGGTCTTCCCTGTTCCCGTTTGGGCGCAGGCTATCAGGTCCTTCTCCTCCAGGATAACAGGAATTGTCTGTGTCTGAACCGGGGTTGGCTTAACAAAACCCATTGAATCAATGCTTTCTTCGATCAATGAGTGAAATCCGAAATCTTTAAAGCTGTGCATGTTTTAATAGTTTAGCCTGGTCTTAAGCTCTTTTCAGGTGTGCAAAGATACAAACATATTTTATTGGATTCTCCTTATGCCGACTTATACGAGGCTAGCGCAGAGGGGGGCTGAGGGTGAAACTATTTTGATCCTGTATCTCCGGTAAGGATGACCATAAAGGTTTCAGAAAGGAGGCTGGTCATTGTCGAGGTCAATATCCCTGTTCGAGCTGAAGCCCCTCGAGAACTCGCTGTTCTCATTCATTTTTGACCCCAGTGTGACTGATACATCATCCCCTGCGATAGGTTGCAGTTCATCTTCAAGTTCTGTAAAGCTGGCTGATTCTGCATTGAACTTCAGCTTTACATCGCCAATCGGCCCGTTCCTGTGCTTGGCAATTAGGATCTCGGCGATCCCTATGTTGGAATTTCCTTCGTCGTCTTCGAGAAAACCATAATATTCGGGTCTGTGGATAAACAGTACCATGTCGGCATCCTGCTCAATTGCTCCCGATTCCCTGAGGTCTGAAAGCTGAGGGCGCTTGGTGCCCCCCCTTGTTTCAACGGCCCTGTTTAACTGTGAAAGAGCAATGACAGGAACATCCAGTTCTTTGGATATCGCCTTAAGAGACCGGGAGATGGTTGACACCTCCTGTTCCCGGTTACCCCTGGTTTCGACTGTTCCGGTCATAAGCTGGAGGTAGTCAATGATTATGAGCTCTATGTTGTGCTGCCTCTTTAGTCTCCTGCATTTTGCACGCAGTTCATAGATTGATATGGCGGGAGTGTCGTCGATAAAGACCGGTGCATCAACAAGATTCTTTATTTTGATTTCAAGCTGCTCCCATTCATAGTCGTGCAGCTTGCCGTTCCTTATACGGTCTGAGGGCAGTTTGGTCTCACTTACGATAAGCCTGTTTACAAGCTGGATGGATGCCATTTCAAGAGAAAATACAGCAACCGGTCTTTTATGCTCAACAGCTATATTCCTTGTCATAGACAGGACAAAGGCTGTCTTGCCCATTGATGGTCTTGAAGCTATTATAACCAGATCTGACTTCTGCCAGCCTGAAGTTATACGGTCGATCTTTGTGAAGCCGCTAGGTATTCCGCTCAGGTGATCCTCCCTCTTGCCCGACTCTTCGATCTGGTTTATTGCCTCTTTTATAAGAACGTTTATCCTGACGGTCTCCTTTTTAATATTCCCTTCTGCTATATTGAAAAGCTCAGTCTCTGAATAGTCCAATAGATCATCAACATCAGAGCCCTCGTCGTATGACCGGTTCTGGATCTCAGACGATATTCTGATAAGTTCGCGCTGGATAAATTTTTGTGCAATAATCCGGGCATGATATTCAATATGTGCTGCAGATGATACCCTGCTCGTAAGCTGGGTAATGTAAAATGCACCTCCGACAGCTTCAAGTTGTTTTTGCTTTTTCAGCTCCTCTGTCACTGTCAGGATGTCTATCGGTTTCTCCTCCAGTGACAAACTCATGATAGCTGTGTAGATCTTCTGGTGTGCCTCTTTGTAAAAGCTTTCTGGTTTAAGCAGGTCAAGCACTGCAATAAGGGCATCCTTCTCCAGCATTATTGCCCCGAGCACGGTTTCTTCCAGCTCAATAGCCTGCGGAGGGATCTTGCCGTAATCCTGTACCGGCTGTATCCTTGCAAAGCTGCTTTTGACGGGTTTTTCCATTATATTTGTTTTCTGTTCCGGCAGCCTCAAATTTAATCAATAACCCGGGCCTTCCTAAAAAGAACCCGGTTTCTTTTTAAACAAAAGGGTGTTGAAAAATATATGGAAATTGTTTAAAACAACAAGGCAATGATTACTTTTTCCAATGCCAAGATAAATATCGGGCTGCATATCACCGCAAAAAGGGCTGACGGTTATCATAACATAGAAACATTGTTTTACCCCGTAAGGCTGGCTGATATTATTGAGATACTGCCTGCAAAAGGCAAAGGAAATCATCTGCTTGTAAATACCGGTGCCACTGTAGATGCTGATCCTTCCCAGAACTTATGTATTAAAGCTCTTGATGCTCTGGATAGTTTTATTGAAACCCGCAGACTGAAGATATATCTTCACAAGCTGGTGCCCCAGGGTGCCGGATTGGGCGGCGGATCATCCAATGCGGCCTTTGTCCTTATGGCTGCAAACAGAATTCTTAACGGAGGCCTGGATAAAGCCGGAATGGTATCTATTGCAGGGCGGATAGGCAGTGACTGCCCGTTTTTTATCCATAACCGGCCCCTGTTCGCTCATGGTCGCGGTGACCAGTTTGAACCCTCCGAAATCTCTCTTGCAGGATGCAGTATAGTTATAGTTTTCCCGGGTATTCCGGTAAATACTGCCTGGGCATATGCCATGGTTAAACCTGCAGAAAGAAAGTGCCAGCTCAGGGAGGTTCTGTCGGAAGATCCTGAAACATGGAAAGGAAGGGTTGTCAATGATTTTGAGGTGCCGGTATTCAGGGCACACCCTGAAATCGGGAAAGTCAAAAGAGTTCTCGAAGATTCCGGGGCCCTTTATGCTTCATTGACAGGTAGCGGGGGGGCTGTGTACGGGATCTTTCCTGAAAAAAGCAATACCCGCAAAATTCGCGGAGAATTTGCGGGTATGTTTGTTTGGAGCGGGGCTCTTGATTAAGCCCGTTCAAGTGTCATTTCCGGCCTGCCGTGTCAGAAGCCTCTGTCCCGAATCCCAGTTCAACCAAAATCTTTCCTTTGGGAACTTTTGCTCCCTCATCCATGTTTATTGCTTCAACAATGCCTTCAACGGGACTTTTTATCAGATTTTGCATTTTCATTGCCTCGAGAATGAAAAGGGTCTCCCCTTTTTTGACACACTGTCCCTTTTTGACCAGGATCTTCACTACTGTACCCGGGATAAAAGAATACACCTTGGTTTTATCGGGTTTTGCCCACGCAGATCTGTTTTCATACTTTCTGTGCAGTGTTGTCCGGTATTTGGTGCCGTCTATTACCAGTGACCGGCACCTTATCTTTTTATCTTCACAATCGGTCTTCTTCATCTTGCTCAGGTTATGGTTCCGGACAGTGCCGGATACCGGTTTGTATATTATGCCTGACAGGCCTGATTTTATCCTGATTATTTATTGCCTGCCGGTTACCCTGGCCATTGTCAGAACGGAGGTATCCCATGTTTTTTGTTTGGGAGGAACACTGACTTGTTGACTGAAACTTCGATTGCATGCAGGAGCAGTTTTCTTGTCTCTTCGGGTTCAATTACCGAATCGACGTAACCTCTGGCTGCTGCCACGTAAGGGTTGGCAAACTTTTCCTTGTACTCCTTGACTTTTTGTTTCCGGGTCTTGTCAGGATCTTTGGATTCCATTATCTCCTTCCTGAAAATGATGTTTGCCGCCCCTTCAGGTCCCATAACAGCGATCTCGGCTGTTGGCCATGCAAATACGAAGTCCGCTCTCAGGTGCCTTGAACCCATCGCGATATAACCGCCGCCATAGGCTTTTCTCAGGATAACAGTCATTTTTGCGACAGTTGCTTCACTGTATGCATAAAGCACCTTGGCTCCGTGCCTGATGACTCCCATATGCTCCTGGTCTATGCCGGGAAGGTAACCGGGCAGGTCGACGAGTGTTATGATGGGGATATTGAAAGCATTGCAGAATCGTATAAACCTTGCTGCCTTGTCGGAGGAATCCACATCCAGAACTCCTGCAAGGACAAGTGGCTGGTTGGCCACATACCCGATTGTGTCGCCGTTCATTCTGCCAAAACCGATAACCATATTGGAGGCCCACATCTCCTGGATCTCGAAAAAGTCGGAATCATCAACGATGGCCCTTATAACGTCCCTGACATCATAAGGCTGTTTGGGATCGCCGGGGACAATATCAGAGATCCTGTATTCCGGTTTAGGCTCCTTTGGTTCAAATCTGGCGGCCTTTTTCGTGTTGTTCCAGGGGATGAACGAAATAAGTTTCTTAATCTGGTCGAAACACTCTGCCTCACTTTTTGCGAAGAAGTGAGCATTTCCGGTGATTTCACTGTGTACCCTTGCTCCTCCCAGATCCTCCATTGATATCTCCTCACCGAGTACCGTTTTAATAACCTCAGGTCCTGTAATGAACATCTTGGAGATCTTGTCAACAACGAATACAAAATCGGTAAGAGCAGGTGAGTATACTGCTCCTCCGGCGCATGGTCCCAATATTACAGATATCTGAGGGATGACCCCGGATGATAGTGTGTTCCTGAAAAATATCTCGCCATAGCCTGCCAGGGAATTTACACCTTCCTGAATTCTGGCACCACCCGAGTCATTTATTCCTATAAGGGGGACCTTCATCTTCAGTGCATGATCCATTATTTTGGTTATTTTCCGGGCATGCATCATCCCCAGTGAACCTCCTGCTACCGTGAAGTCCTGGGCAAATAGGCACACCGGGGCACCATAAATAGTGCCGGTTCCGATAATAACCCCGTCACCGTGAAGGATTTTCTTATCCATGTCGAAATCCCTGGCTTCATGCTCGACAAAAAGATCGTATTCATGAAATGAATCAGGATCGCACAAAGAAATTATGCGTTCGCGGGCAGTCATCTTTCCCATGGCTGTCTGCTTTTCAATTGCCTTGTCGCCACCGCCTTTCAGCACTTCTTCCCGCTTCTTGTGCAATTCAAGGATCTTTCTTTTTAATCCCATATACAGTTAGTTTGGTTAATTAAGTATAACGGCCAGTTGCGGAAATTACAACGGGCCTGCTCAAAAATTCGAATACAACATTACAAAATCATAATTTATAAAAAAAATTTTCATGTGGTAATATTTACAAATTAATAGCCACATGGAACACCCATCCATAATCAAGCTCTTGTGTGCGAAATATTTTACACGGGTGGTTCATTTGGGGGCAAGCCTGTATATGATGTATGCGATAACTGCATACAGAACATTTGGTATCCATACCGCCACAAAAGGACTGAGTGGCCCGATTACGGAGAACATAATGCTGAACCTCATGAACAGTATATATGAGAAGCTCAGGAGCAATCCAAGACCAATGTGCAGCCCTATGCCTTCCCTCATTTTCCTTGATGACAATGACATTCCAATCAGGGTCAGTATAAATGTTGAAAACGGGAAAGATATACGGCTGTACCTCTCCACAAGGTAATAATCAATATTATCGGCTCCCTGCATCCGCTGATGCTCAATAAATTCATCCAGTTGCCTGAGACTCATTGTCTCGACAATACTTTCGCGTCTGCCGAATTCCGATGGGTGGACATTCAGGATTGTGTCTTTTCTGATCCCCCGCTCAATTTTTTGTCCCTCTTCTTCAAAGTTCCTGGTCATGTATTGCCTGAGTGTCCATTTATGGGTTGTGGTATCGTAACTGGCATGATCAGATGTTGTTTTTGAGACAAGCCTGTTGCCGTCAAATTTCTCAATGGAAAAATGGAAGGCGGTATTTGATGTCCTGCTGAAGTTTGAGAAATAAATATAAACACCCGGTTCAATCTGTTTGTGCACATCCCTCAGGTTAGCCCTTGCCGGTTGCCTGCGATAGTACCTCTCTTCAAATTCCAGCCTTTTTTCATTGGACCGGGGCAGCAGCATGTCGCTCATCACAAATGCAAAAAGGGCAATTATAAATGCCGAGATAAAGTATGGCCTGAGGAGGCGCCTGAAACTCACCCCGCTGCTCAGTATGGCAATGATCTCGGTATTATAGGCCATTTTGGAGGTAAAGTAAATCACCGAGATAAAGGTGAACAGGGGGCTGAAAAGTATCGCAAAGTAGGGGATGAAGTTGAGGTAGTAATCGAATACGACAGCTCTCCAGGGTGCTTCGCGTTCCATGAAGTTGTCCAGTTTCTCGGCCAGGTCGAAAATAACTGCTATGCTTACAATCAGCAGTATAGAATAGAAGAAAGTACCCAGAAACTTCCCGATTATATAACGGTCGAGTATTTTTAATCTGTATCTGTTCATAGCTTTCTCGATAGGACCGGTATGACTGAATTTTTCCAGTCCCTGAAAGTACCTGCTTCGATCTCTGCCCTGGCCCGCCCAATGAGCCACATGTAAAATTCCAGGTTGTGTATGCTGGCAATTACCGGGCCGAGCATCTCGCTTGAAACGATTAAATGACGTAAATAGGCTCTGGAATATTGTGTTCCTGTTTCACTTGTGCCTCCTGCATCAATTGGTGTAAAGTCTTCTTTCCATTTCCGGTTTTTGATATTGATCACACCTTCAGAAGTGAAGATTGTGCCATTACGGCCGTTTCTTGTAGGCATAACACAATCAAACATGTCAATGCCCAGCGCGATGCATTCCAGGATATTGGCGGGGGTACCTACTCCCATCAGGTACCGTGGCTTATCTTGCGGCAGCACCCTGTTTACTTCTTCAACCATCTCATACATAACATTGGCAGGTTCGCCGACCGACAATCCTCCGATGGCATTGCCGGCAGCGTTCATACTGCTTATATATTCGGCAGATTCTTTTCGCAGGTCACTGTAAACGCTTCCCTGTACAATCGGAAAAAAATATTGCTCGCAATCATACAGGGCACTGGTATCGGCAAATCTTTTCCAGCCCCTGTCAAGCCAGTTGTGGGTAAGCTCGGCTGACCTTGCTGCATAATCATAATCACACGGCCACGGAGTACATTCATCAAATGCCATAATTATATCTGCGCCAATTGTTCGCTGAATATCGACAACATTTTCAGGGGTGAATGTATGTTTCGAACCGTCAATGTGTGATCTGAAAACTGCTCCTTCTCCGGAAAGTCTGCGATTATCAGCAAGTGAGAATACCTGGTATCCGCCGCTGTCAGTAAGCATTGGCTTTTCCCAGCCGGTAAACCTGTGAATGCCACCGGCATTCCCTATGGTTTCAAGTCCGGGCCGCAGGTACAGATGATAGGTGTTTGCAAGTATTATCTCTGCCTTTATCCGGTGTTCCAGCTCATGCCTGGTTACTCCTTTTACACTGCCTGCAGTCCCCACAGGCATAAATACCGGGGTCTGTATCCTTCCCCTGTCTGTTGTCAAAATACCTGTCCTTGCGCCGGAATTCCTGTCAATTGACCTGATCTCAAAAAACATTAGTAACCAAGAGTTTGTCGTTAATAGAAGCCGCCAAATGTTCAACCCTGCCGGTTCTGCCCTGGCAAGGGGGAAAGGTGTACCCGGAAATGCCTGGCAAAGATAAACAAATAAGACAATATTTGACCTGCCGGCTAACTTACTAAGTTCAACCTGAATTCAACCTGAATTCAACCAATAAATGCAGGGTTAATTTGATTTAATACAAAATGTTTAATAAAATTGCACATCCTTTAATTATCAGCTGTGGATTTTTACTTTGATCAGACCGGATTTATCTGGTATATATGTGCAGGTGTTTTTCTCTTTTCGTTTCTTGTACAGGTTTTTTATTACCTTTTTTTCTATGCCCGGCTTCTTTTTTACCGGGGCGATGATGCTCTGCCTCCTCCGGGAGAACCGGTTTCTGTTGTGATATGTGCCAGGGATGAGGCACGCAACCTGGAAAAAAACCTCCCGGGGTTACTCGGACAGGATTTTCCGGAATATGAAGTGATTGTAGTTGATGATGCTTCAGATGACGATACAGCAGAGGTCCTTGAAAGGATGAGCAGGAAGTACAGTAATCTTCGCACCACACGCATCAGGAAGGATCCCAGATTCAGGCAAGGCAAGAAACTGGCGGTGACTATCGGGCTGAAGGCGGCAAAGAATGAATGGGTTCTTCTGACCGATGCAGATTGTTGCCCGGCCAGTCCCCTCTGGTTATCGATGATGCAGAAACATTTTATTTCGCAGAATGAAATAGTTCTCGGTTATGGCGGGTACGCCAGTAAAAATGGGTTACTGGACAAACTGGTGAGATATGATACTTCCTTTATTGCTATGCAATACCTGTCATTTGCACTTGCAGGCATTCCCTATATGGGCGTGGGCAGGAACCTCGCATACAGGAGAACAGTGTTTTTTCGTAACAAGGGGTTTGCTTCCCACCTGGGAATTGAGTCCGGCGATGACGACCTTTTCGTTAATGAAGTTGCAAGGAAGGAAAATACCGCTATTGAGATCTCTCACCTTTCGCATACCATTTCGGAGCAGCCATCTGGGTGGAAGGAGTGGATCAGACAGAAACGCCGGCACCTGACCACCGGTATCCACTACCGGGTGTTCACAAAATTTTTGCTTGGCCTGGAAATATCGGGCAGAGTACTTTTTTACACATCATTTATTCTGCTGCTTACCATGTTTACACCCTCATGGCCTTTGGTTACAGGCCTGTTTGCAATAAGGCTGATAATTATGCTGGTCGTGTTCGGGTTAGCAGTAAATCGTTTGAATGAAAAAAAATTATTATTATTTTCGCCTATATTTGACCTGGTGATGATCCTTATTAACATTTTCTGTGTTACCGCAAATTTGATCACCCAAAAACAGCGCAGATGGAGGTAAGTCCAAATCTTTCTGAAAAGGCACGCCATGATTACGATTTGGTTCTGAAGGCGAAGAATGGAGATCAGAAGGCCTACGCAGAATTACTCGGACGTTATCGCGATGCCATCTATTTCATGCTGTTGAAGATGGTCAATAATCCGAGCGATGCAGAAGATCTTACAATTGAAGCATTTGGAAAGGCATTCAAGAGCATAGAACAATATGCTCCCAATTTTGCTTTCAGTACCTGGCTTTTTAAGATTGCTACGAATAACTGTATTGATTATATGCGCAAGAAAAAAAGCGCACCGCTGTCAATTGAAACACATGGTGATGACCAGGAAGATCCTTCTCACAATATTCAATGTGAAAACCTGGATCCCGAGGAGGCCATGATTAATCATCAGAAGATGAAGCTGATGGTAGATATTGTATCCAAACTTAAACCAAGATACCGCAAGTTGATTGAGTTAAGGTATTTCAAGGAATACTCCTATGAAGAGATAGCCCAGGAACTTGATCTTCCTCTTGGTACTGTCAAGGCACAGCTTTTCAGGGCCAGAGATCTGCTTTTCAATGTATTGAACAACGTCTCCCATAAATTCTGATATCTTGGGTATTGAGATACTGGTTCGTTATTTTCCCGGTCTCTGCGGCATTACCCTTGACAGGTTCAAGCTGCTGGAGAGTTTGTATGGATATTGGAATTCAAGGATCAATGTTGTCTCGAGGAAAGATATATCCAATCTTTACATCAATCACGTACTGCATTCACTAAGTCTTGCAAAGGTGATAAAGTTCAGTGACGGTGAGACCCTTCTGGATATCGGAACCGGGGGCGGCTTTCCCGGCATACCTCTTGCTGTAATGTTTCCGCATGTTGGTTTTACACTGGTTGATTCTACACGGAAGAAAATCAGGGTGGTTGAAAGTATTGCCGGTGAGCTGGGCCTTGATAATGTCAGACCGGTCCACACCAGGGCTGAAGACCTGAAGGGCCAGTTTAACTACGTGGTAAGCCGCGCAGTATGTCTTTTCCCCGTCCTGGTAAATCTCTCTTCCGGCAGGCTGATCCGGTGCTGTTCGCCTTCCTCTTGTCACGGCATATACAGCCTTAAAGGAGGTGATATTGACAGTGAGGTGGAAGAGTGGAAAGAAAAAGTCAGAATATTTGATATTTCCGATCTTTTTACAGAAGATTTTTTTCTGACGAAAAAGATAGTTTTTCTACCTTCAGTCGAACTTACATACGATTAAGCGCTTATGTGTTGAGTATGTTGTGTTGTCTACTGGAGGCGGGTCAGGATAGCGGGTGCCGGACTGAATTCAATCTTTTAGGTCGTAAGCTATCAGGCGCTTCAGGCCTGAGGGCCATTGATATTTTTAATATCAGTCCAGCAGTTTGTAGCTTACAAAAGCAAACCTTTGGCTGTCGGGCGACCAGGAGGGCACGTTGATGGTACCCTGTCCGCCGAACAGTTCCGCAAGGGTGACAGGTTCTCCACCTTCAGCGGGCATAAGCCTCAACCATACGGTCTTGTTCGCAGGGTGCCCCTCAACATCCTTATCATACGATAGAAGTGCAATATGTTTCCCATCAGGCGAAGGATGGGGGAACCAGTCATTGTAATCGTCAAATGTCATTTGTTTCGGATTGCTGCCGTCACGCTCCATTCTCCATATCTGCATCACTCCGCTTCTGTCTGAATTGAACCATATATATCTGCCACAGGGACTGTAATCCGGTCCGTCTTCATGGGAGGCGGTATTGGTGAGCTGTATCTCAGGTCCACCCTTTACGGGTATCACGTAAATGTCATACTGACCGTTCCTGAGTGCACAGTAGGCGAGTTCCAATCCGTCAGGAGACCATCCGTGGAGGTAGGAGGGACCCTTGTCTGTTATCCTGACCGGCTCTCCGCCGTTAATATTTACAATGTAGATTATAGATGCCCCGCCGTCTTCGGCGCTGTGATGGCTGATTGCCATATGTGTGCCGCCCGGGGAGACAACGTGGTCATTGTTGTTCCGGTTTGCGAAACCGGTATCAATCCTGACCGGCTCTCCCCCCTCGACAGGGATCCTGTATATATATCCGCCACTGTTGAAGTAGAGCGTAGTGCCGTCAGGCGACCAGTTGGGGGCTTCAAAATGGCTGGTGTCTGACCATACGACATCCCGTTTTCCCGTTTCAATATCAATGATCTCGAGGAAGCTGACAATGCCCCTGCTGCCGGCAGACTGTGCCTCGGCAGGCTTTGGTATTGCAGGCATCAGCAGGACTGCAAGCATGATCATAATTGTTCTCATATCCTGATTGTGTTATAAATAGGGACCTTATTATTACCTCAAATGTAAATGATTTTTTATAAAACTTAAAGAATACCCGCATCAAATTTTTACTGAACGGGTTGCGCCGGGACCAAATATTTAACTAATTTTAACCCGTTTTTAATGGTCATGTTCAACAATATTGGTATTATCAGGGTTTGTTTGCAGGTAAACTAAACCGGTTATATTTATTATATGAGACGCATTAATGTGAAAGGAGAAAGAATTTTTTATTATACCATCGTTGTTTTGTTTGGTCTTATGACCGTTGCAGGCACCTCAGCTATGGGGCAGGGTGTCGTTAACAGCAGGCTGAGCGTGTTTCTTGACCTGGAAAGATGGATTGACGCCGATTTTATCAGGCAGGAGATACCTCTGGTTGATTATGTAAGGGAGCGGGAGATGGCCGATGTCCATATCATTATGTCAAGGCATGCTTCAGGCAGTACCGGTGCAACCTACAGTATATCTTTTATAGGATACGGCAGGTATAAGGCAATGAACTACGAGCTAAGCTACTGGGCCCCTACTTCCAATACTTCTGACGAAACCAGGCGGGGATATACCGAAAAGATAAAATTCGGGCTTGCTCCGTTCATGGCTGCATCAAGTGCAGCCGGCAGAATGCGTTTAACATATGATGCGGCTGCTGTTACGTTTGATACCGATGATGTCGCGCCGGAAGATCCCTGGAACTACTGGGTAATTGAGATTTACGGAGGCAGCAATTTTAGCCGTGAGGATACCAGAAACTCTTTTCATTTAAGATATGGGATCTTTGCTGACAGGATAACCACAGAATCACGTACCAGGATCAGACCTTACAATAATTACAATGAAAGGAATTTTAAGACTAATGATGGCTGGGTAACTTCCTTCGCCAACAGGGGCGGTTTTGACAGCTACCATATAGTTAGTATCGGCGATCACTGGGCAGTGGGAGGGTTTGGTGATATATACTACAGTACTTTTGACAACCTGAGATTCTCTGCGGAGATTTCTCCTGCCATTGAATACAGCCTGTTTCCATATGAGGAAGCCACGCGCCGGTCAGTAACTTTTGCATGGAGGGCAGGTGCAGGCTATTACGATTACTATGAGGAGACTATTTTTGACAAGGAGGAGGATATTTTGTTCGGGCAGGCGATAATTGCATCAGCCAATTTCCGCCAGCCATGGGGAAATGTGAGGGCAGGTCTTGTAGGCTTCCACCATTTTCATGATTTGCGGTCAAACAGGGCGGAACTGTTCGCATTCATGAACCTGAGAATTGTTGAGGGTTTGTCGCTGAATTTCAGGGGCAGCTTTGAACTCATTAACGATCAGGTTGCAATACCCAAAGGCGACCTGTCTATCGAACAGATACTCCTGGAACAGCGCCGCAGGGCAACAAGTTACCAGCTAAGCGGGAACGTCGGGTTGTCTTACACCTTTGGGTCAAGAATCACCGGTGTGTTCAATCCCCGGTTAAGTCTGTGATAAAAAAAATGCTAAACAGATGCGTAAACTGATGTTTTTGATTGCAGGGATTATACTTATCCTTTCGGCCTGCGGCACACGGCAGGAGAGTTGGCACCTGGTATGGAGCGATGAATTTGATTATGAGGGGTTACCCGATCCTGCAAGGTGGTCATATGACACCGGCTATATTGCCAACCAGGAAAGACAGTACTATACCAGAAACAGGCTTGAAAATGCCCGGGTAAAGAACGGATACCTGGTGATTGAGGCCAGAAAGGAGCCATGGAAGGGGTTTGATTACACTTCGGCCCGGCTTGTTACCAGGGGAAGAGAGACATGGACCTACGGAAGGTTTGAGGCCAGGGCTAAACTGCCAACCGGTGTGGGTACCTGGCCCGCATTCTGGATGCTTGGTGAAAATATTGAAGAGGTAGGCTGGCCTTCATGTGGAGAGATAGATATAATGGAGAATGTCGGGTACGACCCCGGGATGGTTCACGGTTATGTTCATACCAGGGCTTATAACCACACCCGGGGCACGCAGAAGGGGAGCTCGGTTGAGCTTGAACAGCCGTGGGAGGACTTTCATGTTTATGCGGTTGAATGGTTTGAAGATAGAATTGATTTTTTTGTAGACGACACAAAATATTTCTCTTTTGAAAAGGAGGCCGATGAAGATGATGTATGGCCATTTGACAAGCCGCATTATCTGCTGCTTAACCTGGCAATAGGTGGAACCTGGGGCGGACAGCAGGGGATAGATGACGATATCTTCCCCCAGAGATATGTGATTGATTATGTCAGGGTTTATGAATGGCGATAATTGTTGCGCGGGTTTTTGAAATATTATTTAAAATATTATCTTTGCAGTCCCTGAAATATTGACGTGATAATTATAAAAATATCTGATATATTATGAAGAGGACATTTCAACCATCAAACAGGAAGAGAAAGAACAAGCACGGTTTCCGTGAAAGAATGGCTACCGCCAACGGTCGCAGGGTCGTGGCATCAAGGAGGGCAAAGGGGCGCAAGAGACTCACTGTATCCGATGAGGCAAGGCACAAGGTGTAGGCCGGGGCCGTTACGGTCAAACATATAACTAATTACATAAAAGGCTGTCTGCGGACAGCCTTTTATGTTTCCGTGGTGCGCAGTGCATGGTAAATAACTTGGTGGTGAAAGTCCACTATGGGGGTTCATAGTCGCCAACCATTAGAAGTCAGCCGAGGCCATAGTACCCAATCTCGACCGATTGGAGAAGGGCGATTGCGGATACACCCTAAAAGTGTATCAAAGATGAAGGCCTATATAAAGGCACTGACATCCCGCAGCGATGGCTTGGGAAATGACCGCAGGAAGAAAGCACTCTGCCAATACATCACGGGTTGGGTGAACTACTTCAAACTGGCAGATATGCATGAACTCTTGCTAAGAATAGACAAGTGGTACAGGAGACGAATCAGAATGGTCATATGGAAACAATGGAAACGAATAAGGACTAAATGGGCGAATCTTGTCAAGCTTGGGGTGAAGAACTCCAAAGCCGGGGGGTAGGCATATACAAGGAAAAGCTACTGGTGCACTGCCAATAGCCATATCCTTAAAACCACAATTACCACTGAAAGGCTTAGGCAAGCTGGTTATGTGTTCTTGTCAGATCATTACCAAAAGGTTAGAATCAAAACTTAAGTAACCGCTCTGTACCGATCAGTATGCAGGGTGGTGTGGGAGGTCGAAATGGGAGCTAA
>SL_3KL_010_SEDDRAFT_10002078_pt1 | contig 18363 bp, 14 predicted proteins | sample SodLakKL_010_SED_2_FD_10381 | JGI IMG/M metagenome (IMG submission 10381) | reverse complement strand
GCTGGTTAAAGAAGCAGCCCGAACTGGAAATTAACCTGCCCTTACTGGTTACTTCATGGTTTGAAACATCTACAGACCCATCAGCACCGGCTCTGTATTTGGACCGGCTCCCTGAGCTGCATATGCTTATGACCCTTTTAATGGATGAACCGGAAGTATTGAATGTCTTATCAGATGCTGCATCACTATTAAATGACAAGAATATCGCTGTACGCTGCCTGGCTTCAGAAAAAGATCTGCACCGGGAAAAACCAGAAAAAGTAATTACATTCAGCCCCGGCAGCCCGGAAGAATTACCATCAGGCAGCTCTCTTGTTACCTTAAACGAACTGGCCGGTTTTTCTGCAGGCCAGGTAAGCGAAAAACTAACCTTTAAGATCAGCCCGCAAAAACGGAAAAAGCTACTCGAAGAACACGCTGCCAGCATTGACCAAAATATTCTCTGCAGTTCAGTTGAAGAATACCTTCAATATGCGCTGTTGCTGCGCCCGGGATCCTGGATCCAATCACCTGCTGAAAAACCGCAGCTTTTATTCAGCACCCGAACTGCTGATCATGAAAAACCTGAAGAAATAATTGAGCAACGGAGGATCAGCAATCATCCCATCCTGCCGCCCATTGAAGCAGCTGAGTTCAAATTTACTTTTAATGACAGGGAGTACACTGCTCGGGAAGGTGAAGTAATTACTACGGCTCTTTATGCAGCCGGTATTTCGGTTTTTGGACATCATCACCGGGACGGAGGGGCCCAGGGAGTTTACTGTGTCAACGGACAGTGCTCACAGTGCATGGTTATAGCCGACGGAAAACCGGTTAAGGGCTGCATGGTTGCTGTTACCCCAGGCATGAAAGTAAACAGCGTAGAAGGGGTTCCTGAGTTACCTGATATAGACCTGCCTGAAAGAATCAATGTCCAACCCGAAGTAGTTAAAACCGACGTCTTAATTATCGGTGGCGGGCCAGCCGGCATCAGCGCTGCCATAGAACTGGGCAACGTGGGGGTCGATGTTTTAATTATAGACGATAAAAATGAACTGGGTGGCAAGCTCAGTCTGCAAACCCATAATTTCTTTGGATCCGTAGCCGATTGTTATGCCGGCTTAAGAGGGGTTGAAATAGGCCATATCCTTTCCGGTGACCTGAACCACCTGCCAACCATAAATACCTGGCTTAACTCAACTGTAGTCGGTGTTTTCAGCGATGGCAAGTTTGGTGTCTCCGGAAATGGCACCTACAAGCTTATTGAAACAAAAAGAGTATTGTTTTCCACCGGGGCCCGTGAAAAAAGCCTGGCCTTTCCGGGTGCTGACCTGGCCGGGGTATACGGCGCCGGAGCTTTTCAAACCCTGGTTAACCGTGACCTGGTCAAATGTGCCGAAAGATTATTTATTATCGGCGGTGGTAATGTAGGGCTGATCGGGGCTTACCATGCCCTGCAGGCCGGTATAGACGTAGTGGGATTGGTCGAGGCAATGCCGCAGTGCGGCGGCTACAAGGTTCACGAAGATAAAATAAAGCGTCTGGGTGTGCCAGTGTATACTTCCCACACAGTGCTTAAAATAGAAGGTAAAGAAAATGTGGAGCGGGTTATTATCGCAGAGATTGATGAAAACTTTAAACCAGTCAAGGGCACAGAACGTGCTTTTGAAGTAGATACAGTATTGATGGCCGTAGGCCTCAGCCCGGTTAACGAGCTGCTCCTAAAAGCCAGGGAATACGGGATAGAAGCGTACGCAGCAGGTGATGCAGAAGAAATTGCCGAAGCTTCGGCAGCAATTTTCTCCGGAAAGATTATCGGTCGTAGAATTGCCCAGGGCATGGGCATAGATCTTCCTGTTCCCAGTGACTGGGAAGCATTTGGCGATACCCTGAAACATCATACTGCTGAAAGTGAACCGTTCCAACCTGAAGATTCCAGTGCGTCAGTTTACCCGTTGATTCGCTGCATGCAGGAAATACCCTGTAATCCCTGCATTGAAGCCTGTCCAAGTAACTGCATCTCTATGCCGGAATCGATTTTAGCTCTTCCGGAATACAGCAAGGATTGCATCGGCTGCGGTCAATGTGTCCTGGCCTGTCCCGGCCTGGCTATAACTTTAGTTGTTAATGACTATGATCCAGACCTGGAAAAAGCTCTGCTGGTTATGCCATACGAATTTGTCAATGACAAAATCCCGCTGGGCAAAGAAGTGACCACTACCAATATGGAGGGCAATGTGGTGGGCAAAGGAAAAGTAATTGCCTATAAAGACAGGACATCGCAAAACAGCAGAAGATTGCTGCTCCTGGAAGTGCCTCATGAAGATAAACTAAAGGTTGCCGGGTTTATGATCAGAGAAGTAGAACCTGGAAAGCCTGTTGATCTAGCAGCGGACGAAGAAGATCCAATCATCTGCCGCTGTGAAAGAGTCAGGAAAAGTGAAATAGTAGGTGCTATTAGAGCGGGAATCCGCGATATGAACCAGCTCAAAGCTGCTGTTCGTGCAGGCCTGGGCGGTTGTAACGGTAAAACTTGTAACGATTTAATCCTGCGCTTATATCGTGAAGAAGGCATTCCCACGTCTGAAATAACCCTGCCCACCCATCGGCCCCTGGTTGCCGAGGTACATCTTGGAGACTTTATAGCCGGAAACGGGTCCGGCCATGCAAATGTGGAACAGAAAGAGGAGGCAGACAATGTCGGCCAATAATAATTATGATGTAATAATTGTCGGATGTGGAAGTGTTGGCAACCCTACTGCATACCAGCTTGCTGAAGCCGGTTTAAAGGTTCTGGTAATCGATAAACGTGCCTCGGCAGGGCAGGGCGAAAATAAAACTGCTATCGGCGGAATCAGGGCAACTCATTCCGATCCCGGCAAAATATCAACCTGCCTTTTTAGTATTGAAGTATTTTCTACCTGGGAAGAGAAATACGGTTTTGATATCGGCTGGAAACCGGGAGGCTACTGTTTTCCGGTTTATGAAAGCGCAACAGAAAAAACCTTAAAAGACCTGATTCCTTACCAGAAAAAACTGGACATGAAAATAGACTGGGTTGGGCCGGAAAAAGTAGCCGAACTCATTCCGGGTATAAACCGCGAAGGACTACTGGGCGGCACATATTCACCGGAGGACGGCCAGGTTTCATCAATCTTAGCCCCGGTTGCCTTTCAGCGCCAGGCTGAAAAACATGGAGCTGACTACCATTTTAACGAAGCAGTAACGGGCTACCTGCGTGAAGGAAGCAGAATAACCGGCGTGAAAACAGATAAAGCCAACTATAATGCGGATTGGGTTGTCCTGGCGACCGGATCTGATGCCGCTGAACACGGAAATCTTTTAGGCCTGGAAATTCCGGTCACTCCTGACTCCCATGAAGCGGGTATTTCAGCCCCGATTGAACATTTTCTTGATCCCCTGGTTGTTGATTTGCGTTCCGGGCCGGAAGGCAAAACAACAAACTTTTACTTTGGCCAGAATAAGGAAGGGCAAATTATCTTTTGTTATACTCCAAAAGAACTGTTTATCGGCACAGACCGTGAATCACTTTCCGAATTCCTGCCAATTTTATCAGGCAGGCTGGTTTCACTGCTGCCAAGGCTAAAAAACCTGCTTGTTCGCCGCATCTGGCGCGGTTGCTACCCAATGACCCCGGATGGGGTCCCCATTATTGATTTTGCTCCAGGTCTTGATGGCTTGATCTTAGCAGTTGGCATGTGCGGTCAGGGCTTGATGCTTGGTCCCGGAGTTGGCAAAAATATCACTTCCATGATTACCGAAGGCTGTTCCTGTCTTTCCTCGGAAGCCCAGCACTGCTTCCGTTACGAAAGGGACCTTTTTGAATCGAAAACCGAAACTTTAAAGTAATTATTTCTAGTCAGCCTTATTCAATTGCGATTAAAACCCCTCTGTGACCACTTGCATTAATGATCTTATTTAGATAGAATACTTTCTAAGATCTTCAAGTAGGGGGGTAATTCTTATGACAAAAAATAGTATAGGTTTAATCGGCTGCGGTGCCATGGGTTCAGCCCTGGTTAAAGGAATGGTTACAATGGGCGACGTTGACCCCGGCACAGTTTACCTTTACGATATAAGTGTTGATCGTAAAAATCAGGTCGCCGCTGAATATAGGTGCAACACTGCGGCCAGCCTTGAAGATTTTATTCCTCACTGTAAAAAAATATTTATTGCCGTTAAACCGCAGGACATAGATGGGTTGCTGGCCTCACTCAAGCCGCTGGTACATCCTGGACAAATCTATATATCAGTAGCTGCAGGAATCACCATAAATTATATAGAAAGCTGCCTTCTTCCGGGAACCAAAGTTATACGCTTAATGCCAAATACTCCCTGCCTGATCGGTGAAGGTGCAATCGTAATCAGTGCCGGGGATTTAGTTACCGAAGATGAGCGAAGTGAAATTGAAAGCATGCTTAAACCTTTAGGAACTACTATACGCATGCCCGAAAAACTGATGGATGCTGCAACCGGCTTAAGCGGAACTGGTCCTGCTTATGTATATCTATTTATTGAAACAATGATTGATGCCGGAGTTTCAGTAGGGATAAGACGAGATGTAGCCTCAAAACTGGTTATTCAAAATGTAATTGGCGCAGCAAAAATGCTCGACTCCAATACTCAGCATCCGGCAGAGCTGCGTAATATAGTAACCTCCCCGGCAGGTACAACCAGTGCCGCACTGCTTACACTTGAAGAAGAAGGATTTAGAAGCTGCCTGATAAAAGCTGTAATGGAAGCTACCAAGCGCTCCGAGGAATTACGTTTTGGTTAACAAAATCAGCGCTTAACAAGTATAGATGTAACCCTGTAATTATTTATGTAACTGCACGCCTGCTTAGGAAAACTAAAACTAACACAAAAGGCAGGCATGGAAATTCCGCACAAAAGTAAATTTTCTTAACTCAAAAGAGGGAGGAGAGGTATATCCATGAAACGTTTTCATGAATCTTTGGAAAAGAATTTACCAATGCTGGTTGATACCACCCTAAGGGACGGCGAACAAACAGCAGGTGTAGTTTTTTCGAACAGGGAGAAATTAAGAATTGCTAAAATGCTCGATAACCTGGGGGTTCATCAAATTGAAGCCGGTATTCCCGTCATGGGTGGAGATGAAAAAGCAGTTATCAAGGAAATGGTTTCCTATAACCTTCAGGCCTCAATTATGGCCTGGAACCGGGCTAACATTGAAGACATCAAGCATTCTATAGAATGTGGTGTAGATGCAGTGGCTATATCAATCTCAACTTCAGATATACACATCAACCATAAGCTTAGAACATCAAGAGAATGGGTTTTAGAAAACATGACTAAGGCTACTGAATTTGCCAGTAAAGAAGGTTTATATATATCGGTCAATGCAGAAGATGCCTCCCGTTCAGACATGGAGTTCCTGGTCCAGTTTGCTGAAGCGGCAAAACAGGCAGGCGCCAACCGCTTAAGATTTTGTGATACCATCGGGGTTCTCGAACCTTTCAAAACTTATGAAATAATATCTGACCTGATCGGAAAAACCGGTATGGATATAGAAATGCACACCCATAATGATTTTGGGATGGCTACAGCTAATGCCCTGGCAGGATTAAAAGCAGGGGCCCGTTTTCTTGGTGTAACAGTTAATGGTTTGGGAGAAAGAGCTGGAAATGCTGCACTTGAAGAGGTAGCCATGGCTTTAAAACACCTCTTTGGTGTCAACCTTGGAGTTAATACAAAGGATTTTCGCAATCTCTGCGAATACGTTGCCAGGGCTTCCGGACGTCAGCTCTACCCGGCAAAACCTATCGTTGGCACAAATACTTTTGCGCACGAATCGGGCATTCATGCTGACGGTGTATTGAAGCATCCCGAAACATATGAAGTATTTAGCCCCGAAGATGTCGGCCTGGAGAGGCAGATCGTAATTGGTAAGCATTCAGGCTCCAAGGCTATTAAGATGAAATTTGTCGAGTACGGCATAGACCTGTCCGATGAAGAGGCGGCAGACCTACTAAAAGCGGTCAGATCGGTTACTATTGATTTAAAGCGCACCCTCTTTGACAAAGAGCTGATGTATATTTACGAAGATTACCTTTATGAAAAAAAACTTGCTCCGTCAGGAGCAGAGTCTGAAAGTTAGGAGCAGGTAATGAAATGAAAGAAGATTTATACTGTGTAATTGATATTGGCGGAACAAAAATACTCCTGCTTCTTATGGATGATGCAGAAAATATCTTGTTCCGTGAAAAGCGGGCTACTCCGAAGCCGGAAGAACCGGATGCAATAATCAGGGTGATCAGTGAACTTTTAGCAGAAGCTAACAGGAAAATCGGTTACAGGCCAGAAAAAAAGCCAAAAGCAATTGGTGTCTGCATTGCCGCCTTTTTGGATCACCGAAAAGGATTAATTTATCAATCACCAAACCTGCACTGGAATGAAACGGTTCCTTTTGCGCAAATTATGTCAGAGCAGCTTAATTGCCCTGTTTTTATTGAAAATGACGCTAATGCCGCGGTGGTCGGTGAAGTTTTTTACGGCGCAGCCAGGGGTCATCGTAATGCTGTTTATGTTACTATCAGTACCGGCATTGGCGGAGGCCTGTTTTTGGATGGCAAATTATTCAGGGGACACAGCGGTTTTGCCGGTGAAATAGGTCATATCAAGCCCTTTGGCAAAGGCAGAACCTGCAATTGCGGTGGAGATGACTGCCTGGAAATTTGGGCTTCTGGAACAGGAATAAGCTTAAGTGCAGAAACACTCTGGTCGGCAGATGAAATAAGCCCGGCAAAGCTTGATGCAAAATGGGTTTTTGAAGAAGCAGAAAAGGGAAATACACTGGCACAAAAAATTGTTGATCAAACCATGGAAATTACCGGCAGAGGCCTGGCCAACCTGGTTAACCTTTTCAACCCTTCCTGTATCGTCATCGGGGGCGGGGTCGCCGGTAACCGGAAAAAATATTTTACTGGAATTTCAAAAGTTATCAGAGAAGAAGCAATCAAACCTTCTGTGGAGATAACCCCACTTGAGATTGTTCCGGCCCAGCTGGAACCTGATGCCGGTTTATGGGGTATGTATGCCATATTAACCAGTCGGTTGGAGGAATAAAACTTGGAAAGTTCGCAACCGCTTGAATATCGCGAGCAGATGGAGCGGCTTGAACAAATAGAGCAGATAGAACCTTTAGAACCGGTTTTTGACCTGCTCGAAACCTTAATTTCCCGTTATGGTATAACCGGGATTGCCGCAGCCATGTTTGCTGAAAGTGCCGGAGTACCTTTCGCTTCAATTATTGTTCTTCTGACAGCAGGAACAATGATTTTAAGGGGTTCTTTTTCTTTCTGGTCACTTCTACTTGCATCTACCCTTGGTATTACCCTGGGTTCTATTTTCAGTTACCTGCTTGGCCTGCTTGGAAGTATGGCAGGAACAGCAGTCAAGTCGGGAATATTCCATCGCAGGCCGAACTACAAAAAAGTTACCAGCGCCGCAAAAAAATCCCGCTTTATTCGGCTCTGGGAAAAGTACGGCAATTTTTCTATTTTTATGGCCCAGCTCTGGGGCTTTTCACGAACTTTTGGTTCCATTCCCGCCGGTGCCATGCACGTAAACTTTTTTATATTTATCATCTACACATTTCTTGGCGGAGCACTTTTTAGCTTCGCTTATATAGCAGCCAGTATAGCCCTGATCGGGACCATGAGCGCAACACTGGGCATTATGAGGACCGTCCTTAATATCTCACCCTGGCTTTTTATTGTTGTAATCCTTGCCATTGCAGCAGCAATTTATACCATAATTATCAAGAAGCGGGCCGGCCGCCTGCCAGACTTTAAAAAAAGCTTTTATAAGCTGCTGCAAAAGTTTAATAAAAATTATAATTAACTAGCAAAGGCGGAGGAATTTTGAGTTGGACAAAAACCTGGCTAACACGGTTTCAATAACCCGCTGTAACAGTTATCATCTTCAGACAATGCTTGAGAGCTTCACTGAGCTTTTTAAACCATGGAACGGAATCAGCTATTTTGTTAAACCGGGTCAAAAAGTTTTACTGAAGCCAAATCTATTGGCCGCTGCCAGACCAGAAGAAGCAGTTACTACTCACCCTGTAATAATCAAAGCGCTGGCTATACTGGTCCAGGAAGCTGGGGGAATAGTCCATATTGCCGATAGCCCTGGAACTGATGATCCTGACCTGGTCTATCGCAAAACCGGGATGAAAGAGGTCGCCGAGGAAACAAATTCAGAACTAATAAAGTTTGACCACACTAAAAATAAAGATTATTATATTAATAGTGATCATGAAAAATTTAAATTGGCATCAACCCTGGATCAGATGGACCTGGTGATTAATGTTGCCAAACTAAAAACTCATCCGCTGACCGGGCTTACAGCAGCAGTAAAAAATACTTATGGCTGCATTGTCGGCAAGAAGAAGGCTCTCCTGCATGTGGAGCATCCATTGCCGAAAAGCTTTTCAAGGCTGGTTTTGGAAGTTTACCTGGCAGTAAAACCGGGACTCTCTATAATTGATGCTGTTGTCTCCATGGAAGGTGTAGGCCCACGCAACGGTAACCCCAGGCATACAGGGCTCCTACTGGCCAGTCCCAATGCAATTGCAGTTGATCGCGCTGCTGCCGAAATTACTGGCTTTTATATAGAGGAAGTTCCCACATTGACTGCTGCCAGGGAAAAAGTTTTAACAGGAACAGACTTAAAGGAAATAACAATTAAAGGGTTAAGTCTCAAAGAAAGCAAGATCAAGAATTTCAACAAAGGTCTGGCAGCAGGCGGAAGTATTGGGCGCCTGGTCGCAAATTTCCCGCTGGCCCGGTTCAGGGGTTGGGCTAAAAACAGAAGACCCTATCCTGAGATTGACAAAAATATATGCATAAATTGCGGTAAATGTGTTAAGGATTGCCCTGCCCAGATAATCATAGCAGGACAACCTATCCCGGACATAGAACGCAGCTCCTGTATTCGCTGTTACTGCTGCAGGGAGTTTTGCCCTGAAGGAGCAATTATATTAAAATAGAAGCAGCAAACAGAAAGGATAGATAACATGGGTAAAGCAAAATTTAGTATTAAAGTTTATAGCGAACGCTGCAAGGACTGCGGGATTTGTTTTGAATTTTGTCCAAAAAACAACTTGGAAACCGCAGAGGATGGCAGTCCAGTCCTGATTGACAAAGATGAATGTACAGGATGTAAACTTTGTGAATACATGTGTCCCGATTTTGCCATACAGGTTCAAAAAGACGAGGAAAAGACAAAAGCAGGAGGAAACTAAAAGTGGCAAATGACAGCAATACATTTGAAAAGCTGTTAATAAGCCTGGATAAATTACTTCCTGTTCCGTTCAGTTCTGCCCAGGAATACAGGGAGTCACAGGAACAAATAGTAGAATATGTAAATGCGACGATGAGCGGGAATCCAGAAATTAAAACCTTGATTGGGCAGAATCCTTTTTCCCTGATGTATGATAACCATACTAACCACGCAGCTTTCATGAGCAATATCTTTAAAATTAATGATTCGCAATTGCTATTAAAGATCATCCTCTGGGCTTACCGGGCCTACCATGCCAGGGGGTTTACTTATGATTATTTCCCCGTAGCCATGAAAGCCTGGGTCGCCGCTGTTAACAAAAATCTTGATGCTGAAAAATCAAAATCGATTATATCAGTTTATAACTGGATTATAGAAAACCATGAACTTTTAATCGTAGGATCTCAGGAAATAACCGAACCACCTCATTTTATTGACTCCGAATGGGGCAAATTAAAGGGCGATTTTTTTTCTGCCATGCTTGATGGTAACACAAATAAAACAATGCAGATCGCTGCCGATAACATACAATCTGCATCAGACCTGACTAATTTTTATCTGCACGTGATTCAACCTGCTCTCTATGATGTGGGCCTGCAATGGGAGAAAGGCCATATTTCAGTTGCCCAGGAACACCTGGCATCGGCAATCGTTACCAGGGTAATGTCTTCACTTTATCCCCGTTTTGCAGTGATAGAGCAAAATAAAGGTAAAGCGATCGTTTCAGCTGCCCCGAACGAATTCCATGAAATCGGACCACGCATGGTTGCTGATCTGCTGGAAATTGACGGCTGGGACATTGACTATACGGGGGCTAATGTACCTGCTCCTGATCTGGTCAGCATGGCTATTGAAACAAAACCTTTTTTCATAGCTATATCCATCGGGATGCCTTTTAATATTGATCGAGCCGATGCCGTGATCCAGCAAATCAGGGCTGAGAAAGCATTAAACAGCACAAAAATAATGCTGGGCGGGCTTTCATTTACCATGAACCCGCAGTTAAGAAAATTAATGGACATTGACGGCAGCGGCGATTCTGCCAGTGATGCCGTTAAGCTCGCTGCCGAGTGGTGGAACAATGCTTGATCAGTCTTTCTTCGAAGAAAACTGCCAGGTAATTATGGACTATTTGAACCAGTCGGGTTCGGTAAGTATCGTTAAGATAGATCGGGATCTGAACATCCAGGATTATAACCAGGTTTTCTTAAACACAGTTGGCGCGAACCTGGATATCAGCGGCATGAGTTTGTGGAATATTATTTTACCAGAAGATCTGGCCGTTCTGAAAAGCGCAATCGCAAATAATAAGCCACAGGTTCACTTTACAATTCAATATAGCAATCAACCCGGCATCAACATGGCCGGACACCTGGTTGGTGCAGGAGATAAGTACCTTCTATTTTGTGAGAGAACTAAAATATCCGATGATTCAATAATCCAGGAAATCTCCAAACTCAACAATCAAATGGCTAATATTTCGAGAGAACTTAACAAGAAAAATATAGCCTTGGAAAAAGCTAATGCCACCATTAACAAACTGCTAAAAATTGATTCGCTTACACAAATATCTAACCGTCACCACTTTATGGATTACTATCAGAAAATGCACGCTTATGCTTACAGGCGCGGTTTACCTCTGTCCCTGGTAATGGCTGACCTGGACCATTTTAAAAGTATCAATGACCGCTATGGCCACCCGGTTGGAGACCAGGTTTTAATTACCTTTGCCAGACTTCTGCAGGATAACAGCAGAGAAGAAGACTTGGCTGCCCGTTACGGGGGTGAAGAATTTATTATACTCCTTGTTCATAACAATCTGGAGCAGGGTTATGCTCAGGCCGAAAGAATGAGAAAAAGCTTTGAAAATATGGAAATCGGTGAACAAAAGATCAAAACAACTGCCAGTTTCGGGGTAGCAAGCTTAAAAAATAATGAAACTACAGATCAATTAATCAGCAGAGCAGATCAAGCTTTATACCAGGCAAAAAATGCAGGTAGAAACCGGGTTTGCCGTGCTGATCAGGGTGAGTGATATTTATCAGAACTGGGAACTGGAACAAGCTTTTTATAAAGAATAAAGCAGGGCTGCAGCTATCCACCCTAACTATCGAAACCCCGGGGGATACAATTGTAGTAGTGTGTCACGGTTTCACCGGCTCCAAAGAAGGTGGAGGTCGAGCTCTCGAAATGGGAGAAGCCCTGGCCGGTAAAGGACTTAGCACGGTTTTGTTTGATTTTGCCGGCTGTGGTGATAGTGAAGGCCAGTTCGAAGATATATCCCTAACCGGCCACACAGATGACCTGGAATCAGTTGTAACCTGGTGCCGGCAAAAGAATTACAGCAACATCATCCTGAACGGACGCAGTTTCGGAGGAAGCACGGCTATAAAATATGCATCCCGGGATAGTGACATTAAAGCAGTTTGCACCTGGGCTGCTGTAACCAGGCTTGAAGAGCTCTTCAATAAATTTGCCAGTCAGGAAATAACCGGTCCCCCTGATCAGCTATCAACTATTCATGGAGATGAAGGAACTGTTTACCTGAAAAACAAATTTTTTTACGACCTGAAGCAGCACAATTTGTTGAAAGGCTTCAGCAAAACTTGACCTGCAGGGACTGTTGATTATTCACGGATCTGCTGACGAATCAGTCCCTGTGAAGGATGCACACCTGCTATATGAAGCAGCCCCGGAACCGAAAGAACTGGCGGTTATTGACGGCGCCGACCACCGCTTTTCGGATCATATCGATCAAGTCTGGGACCGGTTCTTCACCTGGCTTGTGCAGCTTACTTCAAAATAAACTGGAGTTTTCCACAATGACCAAAAAATACCACTTGATTACCCTGGGCTGCCAGATGAATGAGCACGACTCCGAAGTCATCTCAGCCCTGGTTGAAAATATGGGCTACCTCGCTGTCCAAACACCGGATGATGCAGACCTGATCATCATAAATACCTGTGCTGTCCGGAAAAAACCTGAAGACAAGGTTGCCTCATTGCTGGGCAAGTTTGCCGCCCTCAAAATTGAGAAACCTGACTTGATCATTGCAGTTGGCGGGTGCATGTCACAGCAGGAAGATGCAGCTAAATACCTGAAGAACCGTTTTCCCTACCTGGACTTAATATTTGGCACTCATGCTTTATCGCGCCTGCCTGATCTTATTAATGAAGCAGGCAGTAGAAGAAACACAATTATTGAGATAGATGAAAGTTACGCTGACCGGGAAGGGCTTCCTGTCGCTCACAGTGGCGGATTTAAGGCCTGGCTGCCGGTTATATACGGCTGCGATAATTATTGCTCATACTGCATCGTTCCCTATGTCCGTGGCCGGGAACGCAGCAGAGCCATGACCGATATTATTGCGGAAGCAGGTAAACTGGCCTCCCAGGGATATATCGAGCTAACTCTTCTTGGCCAGAATGTCAATTCCTATGGACAGGATTTACCGGGTCAGGTCACCTTCTCTGAACTGCTAGCAGAATTGAACCAGATCGAAGGCCTGGAAAGAATTCGATTTATGACCTCACACCCCAAGGATCTTTCCACCGATCTCATTGAGACTGTAAAAAATGGCGAGAAAATTTGCGAGCATTTTCACCTACCTGTCCAGTCCGGCAGCAACCGGATCCTTGAAGCAATGAATCGCCGATATACCCGTGAACATTACCTGGAACTGGTAAATTCCATAAAAAGGAATGTCCCCGGTGTGTCTATTACTTCGGATATAATTGTAGGTTTCCCGGGAGAAGAAGAGGAGGACTTTCTTTCCACCGTTGATCTGCTTGAAAAGGCCAGGTTTGACAATGCCTTTTCTTTTCTTTATTCACCGCGGATAAATACTGCTGCCAGTGAGTTAGCAGATACCCTGACACACGCAGAAAAAGAAAATCGCTTACAGCGGCTAAACCAGGTTCAACACAGGATAAGCAAGGAAATAAATGAAAACCTTGCCGGCCAGACTGTAGAACTGTTAGTGGAAGGTGAAAGTAAAGCCAACTCCGAAATACAAAGCGGCAGGACCAGGACCAATAAACTGGTGCATTTCAAGAGCAATAAAGATTTGACCGGAAAGCTGGTTCGGGTCAAAATTACCGAGGTCCGCACCTGGAACCTGATCGGTGAAATTGACCATGCTCCATGGCAGTTCCAGCCTAAATAATTATCGAGCGATGTTTCTTAAGAAGGCTACATTTAAAACAGGTCCTTTTGTCTACATTAAAGATAGCTTATAATAATAAATAAGAATTAAAGCCACATTAAGTTAAGCGAGGACCCTGATTTGTCAAAAGCCAGCCCGATGATGGAGCAATATAAATCAATTAAAGCCCGGCATCCTGATAAGCTGCTGCTGTTCCAGGTTGGCGACTTTTACGAACTTTTTTATGAAGACGCTGAGCTGGCTGCAAAAGAGATGGAAATTGCCCTGACATCACGGGATGGCGGCAGCGAAAACCCGATACCCCTGGCCGGGGTTCCGATTCATTCTGCAGAAAATTACTTGAACAGACTGTTGGCTAAAGGATATAAAATTGTTGTTTGTGACCAGGTAGAGCAGGCTTCGCAGGCAAAAGGTCTTGTTCGCCGTGAAATTACCCGAATTCTTACACCGGGCACAATAACTGACCAGGAAATGCTTGAAGAAAGCCGCAACAATTACCTGGCCGTTGTAATAGCAGAAAACAACAATTATTACGGCCTGGCTGTTGTAGATGTTTCAACGGGAGACTTTAAGGTAACCGAAAATAATAGTGATGCAGCCTGGGAAATTATAGCCGATGAGCTGCGTCGTCTGCAGCCGGCTGAAGTACTTTGCAACACGGAAGATCTTGAAATGCGCTGCCGCAAACAGGTGGAAGTTAATAAGAGCAGCCTGGTTGAAACACTGACAAATATTCCGGATCATAATGAAACCGTAGCGTTAATTACAGAACAGTGGGACAAGGACACCTGGCAGAAACTTGATTTAGACAGGTACCCCCTGGCAGCAAAATGCGCCGCTGCCGCCCTGACATACCTGGAACTGCTGCAGCAGCTTCCTCCGGATGGCAAGCATTTTCATGAGCTGGAACTTTATTTCAACTATAAAAATATGATTATCGACAGTATTACCAGCCGTAACCTTGAGCTGACCCAGTCGATCAGGGATGGCAGCAGGCAGGGCAGCCTGCTGGCGCTGATTGACCGCTGCATGACCGGAATGGGTAGAAGGCTGCTGCGCCGCTGGGTTGAACAACCTTTATTGGAACAAGTTAAAATCGAATCCCGCCTGGATGTCCTGTCGGAATTGCAAAGTAAACCTTTGCTCAGAAGGGACTTACGTAAAAAACTGCAGGATATTTTTGACCTGGAACGTTTTTGCAGCAGACTTTCCTATCAACGTGTAAATGCCCGCGATCTTGTAGCCCTAAAGAATACCCTTCGCCAGCTGGATCCTGTAAAAGAAATAGCACTCAATTGTGATTCTGACCTCTTAAAAGAGATCGCCGCCCAAATGCCTTCCTTTGATGAACTGATCACCCGGATTGATAAAGCCCTGGTTGAAGATCCTCCTCTAACCCTGAAAGAGGGAGGGTTGTTTAAAACCGGCTATAACAAAGAAGTCGATAGCCTGAAAACCACAGCCAACGAAGGAAACACCCTGCTGTTAGATTTCGAGCAAAAAGAGCGCGCCCGCACGGGAATAAAATCTCTACGGGTGGGCTACAACCGCAACTTTGGCTACTATATTGAAATAACCAAAACTAACCTTGAACTAGCGCCACCCGAATACCATCGCAAGCAAACCCTGATCAATGCCGAACGCTTCACCACGGAAGAGCTGAACAGGATGGAGGAACAGATAATCGGTGCCCGCGACAAGCTGGCAGCCCTTGAATACAACCTTTTTGAGGAGTTGCGCGATTTTGTGTCAAATAATACCGGCGAACTGCTGGCAGCGGCTCATGAGTTGGCCCGCCTGGACTGCCTGCAGGGCCTGGCAGAAACAGCTGAAATCCATAACTATTGTCGTCCCGTTTTCTCAGAAAAAGACAATATGTCGGTAAAGCAGGCCCGTCACCCTGTTGTGGAACAGCTTGCTTTTGAGAGGTTTGTTCCTAATGACATTCTTATTAACCGCGACAGGTACCTGCTGGTAATTACCGGTCCTAATATGGCCGGTAAAAGCACATATATTCGCAGTGCCGCCCTGGTGGCAATAATGGCCCAAATGGGCAGCTTTATCCCGGCTGACAAAGCAGAAGTTCCGATTATTGACCGCGTTTTTGCCCGGGTTGGCGCCAGCGATGACTTAAGCAGGGGTCACAGCACTTTTATGGTGGAAATGCAGGAAACTGCGGCGATTTTAAGGGAATCTACTCCAGATAGCCTGATCATTCTTGATGAAATAGGGAGAGGGACCAGCACCTATGACGGCATGAGTATCGCCCGTTCTGTCCTGGAGTATATCAGTAAAAAAATCAAGGCAAAAACTTTATTTTCAACTCATTATCACGAACTGACCAATCTTGAAGGGGACCTGCCCGGTATTAAGAATTATACGATGGCCGTAAAAGAAAAAGGAAAGGAAGTTATTTTCCTGAGACAAATTATACCCGGCAAAGCTGATAAAAGCTATGGTATCAATGTTGCCCGCCTGGCAGGAGTTCCCCTGGAAGTGCTGGTAAGAGCCGAAACTATCCTGACAGAACTGGAACTGGCTGCATCAAGTGCAGCGGAGCAGCAGCTGTCTTTACTGCCCATGGTTTCAGAACCGGTGTCAAATCACGAAGCTGAGTCGGCTGTGATTGATGAATTGAAGGAAGTTGATTTAAACCGCATAACCCCGCTTGAAGCCATACAGAAGATGTATGATCTGCAAAAACAACTGCAGGAAATAGAAACAGCGGGCGATAAGGAATAATTATACTATGGGAATTAAAGTCCTCGACAAAATTATTGCCGAACAGATCGCAGCCGGTGAAGTAATTGAAAACCCGGCTTCGGTAGTAAAAGAACTTGCGGAAAATGCCATTGATGCCGGCGCAACCAGGATAGAGGTTGAACTTGAAGAGGGCGGGAAAAAACTAATTGCCGTCTCCGACAATGGCTGTGGTATCATTGGCCCAGAGTTACCCCTGGCTTTTCAAAGATTCGCAACAAGCAAGCTCGCTGTCCTGGAAGACCTCGATCGGCTTTCGAGCCTGGGCTTCAGGGGAGAAGCACTGCCCAGTATAGCCGCTGTAGCCAGGGTCAAGCTTACTACCAGGCCAGAAGGATATCTTGCCGCTTCAGATATTGCCATTGAAGGCGGTGAAATTATCAGCCAGGACGAAACGGGGGCACCACCCGGCACCAGGGTTGAAGTAAAAAACCTTTTTTTTAATACACCAGGCAGGCTGAAGTTCCTGCGCGCTGCCAGTGTTGAATCAAGCAGGGTCAGCACCCTGCTATCAGAGCTATCCCTTGCCCATCCTGATATAGCTTTCAGCTTGAAAAGTGGAAAAAGAAACCTCTTTAGCTCACCCGGCGATGGGAAACTTATTCACGCAATTGCTTCATTATACGGGCAGGATACCGCGGAAGCCATGATTGAACTTAGTCGGAAGGACCAGTCCCGCGGAATTAGCCTTGCTGGATATACATCCAGCCCATATCTTACGAGATCATCACGGCGCTGGATAACATTAATAGTTAACGGTCGCCTGATTAAAAATCCGATGATTGTAAATGCCCTTGAGAGAGCTTACGGAGATCTTTTACCGGGCCGCCGCCATCCGCTTGCGATCTTACTTTTGAATGTTCCCCCGCACTTACTGGATGTAAATGTTCACCCTGCCAAGATAGAAATACGTTTTCAGGACCCGGAAACTATAAAAAATATAGTTTACAGGACTGCCAAGTTAGCTCTTCAACAGAACCGGAATCTTCCCGAATGGCCCGAGCAAAGCATGCCCCATAAATATAGCACTTCCTTCTCTGCAGACAAGAAAGGTTTATATAAAGAAAATCAGCAGGCAGACCGCCAGATGCATTTTAACAGGCAGGAATATCACAGAAATGTTGAAAATATAAAATACTTCCAAAGTCAGCCTGACCAAATAGCTGAAGAGCAGTCACCGGATAAAGATAAAGACTACCGTCTAATTGGACAATACCTGCAAAGCTATCTCCTGGTAGAGAAAGGCGACGACCTGCTTTTAATTGATCAGCATGCCGCCCATGAAAGAATTCATTACCATCGTTTATCACAAAATGAGCCGGTTTTGCAAAAGAAAGAAAGTGTGCAGCTAACGCTACCCCAGACCATTAGTACACCTTCAGCCTGGCGTGGCAAAATACCTGAACTGCTTCCCGTGCTTAACAAGTTTGGTTTTGACCTCGAACCTCTTGGTGAGGACAGCTATGTGTTGAGAGCAGTCCCCTTCATGATTCGCGCTCAGTCTGATCAGGCCAGTATTTATGATCTGCTGGAAACCCTTGTTGAAGAAAGACCTGATACAGGAACAGAAAGCAGTCAAAATGATATTATTCTCAAAACAATAGCCTGCCACCGCTCTGTCAAGGCTAAACAACCCCTCAGCAGGGATGAAATGGATCAACTTCTTGACGAATGGGTAAATACACCCCTGGCTGAATACTGCCCGCACGGTCGCCCAACTGTCCTTCGCTTTAACCGCAACCAGTTAGAAAAAGGTTTTCATCGCAAGGGGAATGCCGGCGATGAATGATACCAGCAGCAATGAGTTAATACCCCTGGTTATCCTGGCCGGACCAACAGCTGTAGGCAAGACATCTGTTGCCATGAAATTAGCCCAGATGTTAGAAACGGACATTATTAGCGCTGATTCTGCCCAGGTTTACCGGGGGCTGGATATCGGGACTGCCAAACCAGCTGCGCATGAACAGGAAAAAGCCAGGCATCACCTGATAGACCAGGTTAACCCCGATCAAAATTACAGCGCCGCTGATTACCAGAAAGATGCCGACCAGGTTATTACGCACCTGTGGCAGCAAAATAAACTGCCATTTATGGTAGGAGGGACCGGCCTTTATATTAAAGCTGTAACCGA
>SL_3KL_010_SEDDRAFT_10002076_pt1 | contig 18371 bp, 14 predicted proteins | sample SodLakKL_010_SED_2_FD_10381 | JGI IMG/M metagenome (IMG submission 10381) | reverse complement strand
CGGTAAAATCGCCTGTAATTACTCCGGCAGGGTCGGCCGCAGTAAAAGTGCCGTAATTTATATAGTGGATCCCGGCGGCAAAGCTCCCAAAGCGCTCGTGATGGAAGCCGTATGAGGCGTAACCGAAATTGATGCCGGTAAAATAGTTAACGTAATTCAATACCAGGTGGTTGTGCATGGTGCTGTCGAGAATGGCGGGATTGTGGAACACCAGGTTCAGGTCTCCGTCACGAAGCGATATGTTTTTCCCGCCCAGGGAGGCGACCCTTGCCGAATTGGTGAGGTTCAGAAACTCCCAGGTGTTAAGGCCTCCGGCCTGGGCGCTTACCTCAGTGGCGACGGTGGCTTTGCTGGCGGTAAGAATAACAAGTACCCAAAACAGGTTTTTAATTGCCGGGCGCATCAGATCGTATCTTCGTTTGACTTTTTACAGAGTGTAAAGATAACAAAACAAAGTTTTTACCATCCTGCCAGGATGTTTTGAAAGCATTATTTGGTGATCAGTTGATCAATATCAACTTACCCTTACGGAAAACGGATATAAATGTTAACCCGCCGGAGACCAATAAAAAGAAATGTGCACAGACACAATTTAACCGGCAGACCGCAAGTGTTAAAAAAACTTGGTAAACGGTAGTATGAGAACTGTTTTTTTCGTACTTTTACACATTACAACTGTTAACCTTAAATTACCTAACAAACAATAAAATTTTAAGATTATGAAGAGGATCACTTATTTATTAGGATTTTTATTTCTTGCCGGTATAATGACGGCCGGTCTAGTATCCTGTGAAGTCGCACAGGAGGATAAATTTATCGGGATACAACTCTGGTCAGTACGTGGCGATATGCAGGCCGACCCGGAAGGGACTCTGCAGCAACTTGGTGAAATGGGCTACAGCTTTATCGAATCTGCCGATTACAGGAACGGACAGTTTTACGGAATGGCTCCTGCAGATTTCAGGGCGCTGGTTGAGGCAAACGGGATGGAGTTCCTGTCTACCCATGTTTACCGTCCTCTTCCCCAGGAAGAAGATCAGTGGGATGAAACCATGGAATGGTGGGATGAAGCGCTGGATGCACATGTTGCAGCCGGGGTGCCATACTGTGTAGTTCCTACTATGGACCGCTCGGCTTTTGAGAGCATCGAGAATCTTGATAAATGGGTCAACTACTTCAATGAGATAGGCAGGCTTGCACAGAATAAGGGGGTTAGATTCGGTTTCCACAACCATGCCATTGAGTTTACAGAAGTAGAAGATGTTGTGGCATATGACTATATGCTCGAGAATACAGATCCTGAACTGGTCTTCTTCCAGCTTGATTTGTACTGGATTGATCAGGGCGGAAAAGATGCAATAGACTATTTCCGCAGATATCCGGGTCGTTTTCTTATGTATCACGTAAAGGACCATGAAGAGATTGGCGCAAGCGGGACAATGGATTTCAGACCTGCATTTGAAAATGCTGAACTTGCCGGTATGAAATATCATATTGTTGAGGTTGAGCAGTACAATTACGAGCCTATTGAAAGTGTAAGAATCAGTCTTGAGTATCTGCAGAATGCAGATTATGTTTTGCCTGATTACAGATAGATTATAAAAGGCAGGCCATTGTTCTGCCTCTGTTATGAGCCGGTCAATGCAGCAGTGCTGCATGGCCGGCTTTTTTTTCAGGGTGCACCATGCATGGCCGGCAGCGCTGTGATACAGGAGGATGACCTCTTTCCATTATGAATAAGTCAATGGTTTTGCCGGGTCATATCTTATTTATAACTTGCCGGAAATTCACGTTAAAAAACCTTTCAAAACTCCTTTATAATGGACAAATCCATATTCTCTTCATTTACCGGGTATTTCAACTATAATTATTATCAGACCAGGAAATGGGGCATGCTTGTAACCGTTATCATGGTATGGGGACTCCTTTCATGCGGAATGGTTAATGATCCTGAAGCTGCAGGTAAAGAACTATTTGATAATGACAACCTGGTTGCCTGGTGCATAGTGCCGTTTGATGCGATGGAAAGATCTCCAAAGGAGAGGGCAGCGATGCTGGAGGATCTTGGGTTTACAAAAATGGCATGGGACTGGAGGATGGAGCATATTGAGACTCTGCCTGAGGAGATTGAATCACTTCAAAGGCACGGCATTGAACTTGCTGCAGTTTGGTTATGGCTGGACAGGCATGCATCACAAGGATTACAGCCTCATCATCATCAGATTTTTGATGCTGTGGGGGAGAGCGGACTTGAAACAACTTACTGGGTTAGTTTTGGAAATGATTTTTTTGAAGGATTAACCTGCGATGAAAAAGTTGAAAATGCAGCAAATGCAATTTCATTGGTGCATGACAGGGTCAGAGGCGACAGGGGGAGGATAGCACTTTATAATCACATGGACTGGTTCGGGGAACCTGAAAACCAGATCTGTATAATTGAAAAACTTGGCAGGGACAGCATAGGGATCGTATACAATTTTCACCATGCCCACCACCAGGTTGAAGATTTTCCCCGACTTCTTGAAATGATGATGCCGTACCTTTATACTGTAAATCTAAACGGGATGAGAATGGACGGTCCCAAGATACTCGACCTGGGCAGTGGTGACCTGGAGGCAGGGATGATCAGAACCCTTGCTGAATCAGGGTTTAAAGGAACCATAGGCATTCTTGGCCATACAGAGGGTGAGGATATAGAGAAGGTTTTGTTGAGAAATTTAGTGGGACTGGAACGGATCAGGGAGCAATTATGAGTGGTGCAATCAGTCCTGTCAAATAACAGGTGGTTTTCTCTTTATTTTTCTGGAAATTCTGTATAATTTAGCCGGTCAAAACAAGGTTCAGGTATGGTGGATAATACAGATATTCTTATAAAAATCCGGAAGATTGTTCGGTCCATTAACCTGGAGTCGAAAAAGATACTGAAAGATTACGGGGTCAGCATACCCCAGGTCCTCTGTTTGAATTATCTTAAAAACTCTCCTGACTTCAAAGCTACCCAGAAGGAGATCTCCGAATTTATGAACCTTAATCCCAGTACCGTAACCGGAATCATTAACCGCCTGGAGATTAAGGGCTATATTGCACGACTGCCAAAGAAGGATGACAGACGGAAAACTTTCATTATCCTTACATCAAAATCATCTTCGCTACTGGATAAAATACCTCCCCTGATGCACGAAAGGTTATCTGAAAACCTGAAAGAGATTTCACCGGGCGATGCCGGGAAGATTGGAAGTGCACTGGATTTGCTTATTAACTACCTTGATATTGGAAATATTGATGCAAGTCCTGTTATAACCTTTGAAGATGAGATAATTGACGAACAAAGATAATTAGAGTCCGTCTATAAAGACAGTGTCTGAATCAGTATTTTAGTGGGCTGGCTTGTTAAAATAGTTTGTGCAGAAACTAATACAATGTTTATTTGCCCTGCTTTTAATCACATTCCAGTTGAGCATACAGGATCAAAGTTGTTCTGAATCTATGTATGTGGCATATATTCAGGCAATAAAACTGAAATTCGTCGCCTGTTGATCAGGGGTGCGAAAAGCTCGCCTGGTCATAATTATTTGCATTCCTCTCTGAAATTTTGTAATTTTGTCGTGCAGAAACCAACAAGGCTGATACTTTTCACTTTTAAGCCTTTGTAAGAATACTATAAAACAATAAATTTATGCTCAATTTTAAGATTTTTAATTCTTCCAATTCAATCACCGACCAGGAAAGATCTGATATAATCGATTTTCTCCACACTCATCTTGATCAGTTTCGTGACACAAAGGAGGCAATAGGCAAGTGTATTGCCTATGCAATGAGTGAATCTCCCGGCCCGGGCGGGTTTGTGTTGCAGGGTAAGATGGACAATGAAATTGCAGGGGTTGTGGTAATTAACAAGACCGGTATGGAAGGTTACATACCGGAGAACATACTTGTTTATATAGCAGTTGACCAGAAGTTCAGAGGCAAAGGTTACGGCAAGGAGCTTATGCTTAAGGCAATTGATCTGGCTGAGGGGAGTGTCAAATTGCACGTTGAGCATGATAATCCCGCCAGGTTCCTTTACCAGAAACTTGGGTTTACAAACAAATATATGGAGATGAGGCTTATTAAGTAAGCCTGGAAAATAACTTTATGGTAGTATATGGGCATAACGCCGCATCGTGAATTGCTGGTAAACCTTAGACGAGAACTGCACAGATTTCCTGAAAGATCAGGGGAAGAAAAGAAGACCTCTCAAAGAATATCAGAGTTTCTGAAAGAAACCGCACCGGATGAATTAATTGCGAATATCGGCGGGAACGGAATAGCTGCCCGGTACAGGGGAAGTTTACCGGGACCACGTGTGATGGTCCGCGCCGAACTGGATGCATTGCCGATACATGAGACAAATAGTTTTGATTACAGGTCATCTGTTCCGGGAGTGGCACATATGTGTGGACATGACGGTCACATGGCTATTGCTGCGGGAGTGGCAAAAGAATTTTCAGATGCCGGACCGGTGAAGGGAGAATTGGTAGTTCTTTTTCAACCGTCAGAGGAAAACGGAAGCGGGGCGAATGAAGTGATAAATGATCCTAAGTTTGATTCTATTCAACCTGATTATATAATTGCTCTTCACAATCTTCCCGGAGTTAACAGGAATGAGGTTATTTTAAGGGACGGGGTGTTTGCAATGGCATCGGTTGGAATGATCATAGAGCTTCACGGGAAAACTTCACATGCAGCTGAACCGGAAAACGGGATCAATCCCTCAGGGGCTGTTTCACATATTCTCAGTGAACTGCCACTTTTGGCAAAGGGGGATGAGTTCAGGCATTTTACACTTGCTACCATAATTCACACGCAAATTGGAGAAATTGCCTTTGGTACAAGTCCGGGATACGCTGTCATTATGTCAACCCTCAGGGCTTATGACAACACCGAGATGAAACGGCTTACCGGTAAAGCTGAAAAAATGGTCAGAGAAATTGCTGCATCTGAGAACCTTGAAGTATCGGTAAAGTGGACTGAGAATTTTCCGGCTACAGTAAATGATCCGTTGCTTAACAGAATAGTTGAAAAGGCAGGATCTGCGGCAGGGATAAAGGTCAGTTATATTGAAGATGCTTTCCGTTGGTCAGAAGACTTCGGCTGGTTTACTGGGAAATACAAGGGAGTGCTTTTCGGACTTGGAGCCGGCAGGCAGCATCCGGAGTTGCATAATCCTGATTATGATTTTCCGGATGAAATACTTGAAACCGGGATAGAGATAATTGCATTGGCATGCCGGGAACTTTTCAAAACATAGAAAATGGCAGATACATCAGTAATTGAAATTAGTAAAAGTGCTATAAAGGGAAATATAGGATTTCTGCGCAGGCAACTTGGAGACAAAGTTTTGTTCTCATCTGTGGTAAAATCAAATGCCTATGGACACGGGATAGGGTCATTTGTCCCGATAGCTGAAGAAGCAGGGATCGACCACTTTTCAGTATTCAGTTCATGCGAGGCAAGAGAATTGATGAAAGTGAAGGCGCCCGCTTCTCGTATAATGATAATGGGATGGATGGGAGATGATGATATTTTATGGGCAGTGGAGAATGAGGTTGAGTTCTTTGTTTTTGACACCATCAGGCTCAGAAAAGTCATAGAGCTGGCCCGTGGTGCGGGGAAGCCGGCATTGATACACATTGAAATGGAAACCGGGATGAACAGGACAGGAATGAAGCCCAGGGAGTTTAAGCTTGCGGCAGCCCTGATCAGGAATAATCCCGGAACATTTCAGCTCAAAGGACTTTGCACTCATCTTGCCGGAGCAGAAAGTATAGCAAATCATGTCAGGATACAGAGACAACTATCCCGTTACGGGAAGTTGTGCAGGTGGTTTGCAGATCAGGGACTGGTGCCTGAATATAAACACGTGGCCAGTTCGGCAGCTGCTATTACATATCCGTCGGCAAGGTTTGACATGGTCAGAATGGGGATACTTCAATATGGATACTGGCCCAGTGCAGAGACATTTATTCAGTTTATAAGTAAAAAGAAAGAGATAAATGATCCGCTCACCCGGGTCATCAGCTGGAAAAGCAGTATAATGTCATTGAAAAAAGTGAAACGTGGAGAGTTTGTCAGTTACGGCAATATGTACCTGGCACAGGAAGATAAACGGATTGCGGTGGTGCCGGTTGGATATTCATACGGATATAGCAGGTCATTAAGTAACCAGGGGCGGGTACTGATAAACGGCCAGCGGGTTGGTGTTATTGGTTTCGTAAACATGAATATGCTGATTGCTGACGTTACCAAACTGCCGGATGTTAAAGAAGGGGACGAGGTTGTCCTTATCGGGAGCCAGGGAGACCTTACTATATCGGTAGCCTCTTTAAGTGAATTCAGTAATCAGCTTAATTATGAATTATTAACAAGACTGCCCGGGGATATCCCGAAAGAGGTAGTCAATTAATTTTATATGTAATGGCCTTCATGGAGCTTCACCGGGAAAGATTAAAGCACAATTACAACTTTTTAAATGACCTGTTTCAACAAAATAATATTGATTGGGGAATCGTTACAAAGTTGTTATGTGGAAACAGGACTTACCTTAAAGAAGTAATTAAACTGGGGATCAGGCAGGTTTGTGATTCCCGGGTGAGTAACCTGAAAGAGATTAAAAGTATCGATCCGGCAATTGAAACAATATATATCAAGCCCCCGGCGAAAAGGGCAATTCGTTCTGTTGTAAAGTATGCCGACATTAGTCTGAATACGGAATTGTATACTATTAATCATCTCAACGAAGAAGCTAAAAAGCAGAACAAGATTCATAAGGTCATAATAATGATTGAGATGGGTGATCTGCGTGAGGGGGTGCTTGGTGAGAGTCTGGTGGATTTCTATGGCAAGATTTTTAATCTCGCCAATATTGAGGTTGTAGGCATAGGCAGCAACCTGAATTGTCTGTACGGCATAATGCCGAGTCAGGATAAACTCATCCAGCTTGGGCTTTACAAGCAATTGATTGAAATAAAGTTCAACAGGAAGATCAGGTACGTCTCGGGAGGGTCATCAGTTACGATACCCCTTTTGGTGAAAAGAATATTGCCTGCTTCAGTAGACCATTTCCGTGTAGGAGAAAGTCTGTTTTTCGGAAAGGACCTGTTTACTGAAAAACTGATAAGAGGCATGAAAAACGGCATCTTTAAGCTGCATGCTGAAATTATTGAACTAACCGAGAAACCGGTTGTTCCAACAGGNGAGATTGGCGCAAATGTGGCAGGTGAAAAACTGGAATTTGATGACAGGGATCTGGGAAAAAAGACCTACAGGGCNATTCTCGATATTGGATTACTCGACATCAATGTTGAGAGTCTCGAACTTATGGATAGAAAAATTACCATTTCAGGTGCCAGTTCAGATATGATTGTGGTTGATCTGGGAACCAGGAAGCCGAAATACAAGGTGGGTGACCTTATAGAGTTTAAGCTTAATTATATAGGGGCTCTCCACATAATGAATTCAAACTACATTGATAAAAAAGTTGTTTAAATAAAAAAAGTCATGATATGCATGAACAAAGCAAAGACAATATTGTTGAGAAATTATCCGTTGAAAGGTCCGTAGAGATATTGAATGACCAGGTTAAGATGGAAATTCTCAGAATGCTTGAAAATAGCGGACCTTGTTCGTTTGGTGATATTCTTCGCGAATTGGGAATGTCACAACATGCGGGGACCAATCATATTATTGAGCTAAAATTACTTGGATTGATTGAGAAAACGGCCGACCCACCCAATTACAATATTAATTTGGATCGTTATGAGGTCCTGCTGAAGAACCGGAATGCATAGTAGTTTTACCAGTTAATAATCATTTAGAATAAAATATATATGAGGCAGTTAAAAATAACAAAATCGATAACCAACCGTGACTCCAATTCCATTGAGAAGTATTTACAGGAGATAGGGAAGGAGGACCTTATTTCACCTGAAATGGAAGTGGAACTGGCCCAGAGGATAAAGAAAGGAGATCAGGTGGCACTTGAGAAAATGGTCAAGGCTAACCTGAGGTTTGTAGTATCAGTTGCCAAGCAGTATCAGTTCCAGGGACTCAGTCTGCCGGATCTGATCAATGAAGGAAACCTGGGATTGATAAAGGCGGCAACAAAATTTGATGAGACAAAAGGATTTAAATTCATTTCGTATGCAGTTTGGTGGATAAGGCAATCGATACTGCAGGCTATTTCTGAGCAGGCCAGGGTAGTCAGGTTACCCCTTAACCAGGTTGGATCTCTTGGGAAGATACATAAAATAAGTTCCCGCTTTGAGCAGGAAAATGAACGTGATCCCTCGGCAGAGGAGCTGGCCGAAAAGATGGAGATGACTAAAGAGAAAGTTGTAGGTACTTTAAGGCTTAACGGCCGGCCTATGTCATTTGATGCCCCTTTTGTTGACGGCGAAGACAACAGTCTTCTCGATGTAATGGAAAATAAGGATTCTCCGGTTGCAGATTCGGAGCTTATGGTTGACTCCCTCCGGAATGAGATCAAAAGGACTCTCAGTATTTTATCGGAGAAGGAGCGGAATGTCCTGGAATGTTATTTCGGACTTGGCAGGCAGGAGATGTCGCTCGAAGCGATTGGAGAGGAACTTGGCCTGACAAAGGAGCGGACAAGGCAGATTAAGGAAAAGGCATTGAAAAGGCTTCGTCACAAATCCAAAAACAAATTGCTCAGGATGTATCTTGGTTAACCAAATTCCCGGTACGCTTTTTTTTATTTCAGATTTTGCCTAATATTGTTAGTTAATTTATTTTATAAATGGTGCATATTGTGCCATTAAGTAAATATCAAACTGACAAAACAAAATCGTTATGGCAAAAATTGCAATGTTAGGGGCCGGGTTTATCGGCGGTTTTTACACTGAATCACTTCACGGCTTAAGGAGCAGGGACAAGGTACACGTAGTATGTGACCAGGATGGCGACAGGGCCAAAGCTTTTGCATCAAAATACGGTATTCCTGAGTGGACTACCGATATGGCTGCTGCAGTCAATAATCCCGAAGCAGAGGTTGTAGTTGTGGCTCTGCCCAACAATCTGCACCTTGAGGCAGTTTTGCTGGCTGCGGATGCGAAAAAGGCTGTACTCTGCACCAAACCTTTGGGAAGGAATCCGAAAGAGGCAAAGCAAATGCTTGATGCTGTTGAAAAAGCAGGAATTTTCCATGGTTATCTTGAAGATCTGGTTTACACGCCGAAGTGCCTTACCGGCTTTGATTCCGTAAGAAAGGGAACAATCGGTAATGTAATCTGGGTTCGTTCAAGGGAGACTCATCCCGGTCCGCACTCAGACTGGTTCTGGAATAAGGAGATATCGGGAGGAGGTGTTCTGTTGGATATGGGTTGTCACTGCATCGAAATTGCCCGTGGTTATATCGGTAAGGATGTAAGACCTGTTGAGGTTATTTGTTGGGCAGACACACTTGTCAAACCGATTGATGCTGAAGATAATGCAATTGGTTTTGTTCGTTACGCAAACGGTGCCATGGCTCAGTTTGAGGTAAGCTGGACCTTCAGGGGAGGTATGGACCTGAGGGATGAGGTCATGGGCACGGAAGGAACAATCTGGATCAATAATTTCCTCAGAACCGGAATTGAAATGTTCTCTGCTGGCGGTAAAAAGGGCTATGTTGCCGAAAAGGCTGAGTCTGACAAGGGATGGCTGTTTCCTGTAGCCGACGAGGTTCATGAACTTGGCAACAACAATATGTTCACCGAGATGCTGAATGCCTGGGAGAAAGGTGAAGAGTGTTCGGAAACATTTTATGATGGATATGTAGTGAACGAGATCATGGAGGCGTGCTACCGCTCAGTAAAGAGTAAAAAGTGGGAACCTGTTACCCTGGAGGTTTGGCGGGGAAAAGAAAAAGCAGATCCGATAGCCATGTTTGATGAGTTTGACAAAGACCACCTGCTTGTAAAAGAGGAAGTAATGCCTGACGGGTCTAAAAAGAGGATACTTAAAAATAAAACCACAGGCAAGATTACCCAGGAGATATTTCCAGCTTAGAGTACTGTGGTTATAAACCATTGGTCGTTCAGGCTGCATCTGTCAGGCAAAATTTCTGCCTGTTGATATCATCAGGTAAATTTTCTGCGATTTGACGGGTTTTATTTGTTATATCAGCGGGGCAACAACTCCGGCTAGCCTTTTACTACCGCCAGGGGCCGGAGTTCTGTAACTATCTCAACCAGATCATCCTGCAGTTTCATTACCCTGCTGATATCCTTGTATGCTCCTGAGGCTTCGTCAAGATCTCTTTGCCTTTGAATGCTATGAATAATACCTTTTTTGTCAAGCTTTTCCTTTTCCTTTTTCAAATCGAGTGATCTTTGTGCCTCTTTTCTTCCCATAACGCGGCCGGCCCCGTGTGAGCAGCTTTCAAAGCTGTCAGGATTGCCTTTCCCCCTGGTGATGTAGCTGTTGCTCCCCTGCGAACCGGGAATTATGCCGGATTCATTTTTCCTGGCAGAAGTGGCACCCTTGCGATGCACCACAAGCTGTTCGCCAAAATGATTTTCCAGGCTGGCATAGTTGTGTGCAATATTAATGAACTGTGAAAATGCCACATCCTTAAAATGATCGCCTATTATGGCCGAAACCACTTCCATCATCTGTTTTCTGCTTGCATATGCGAAGTCGACACAATACTGCATCTCATTAAGGTAAAGGCGGCCTTCTTCCGAATCCAGAGGCAGAAAGGAAAGTTGTTTCGGGGTTTTCAGCTTTTTAAAATTGGTTTCGGTTTCTCTGACCGCTTTTCTGTAATAATGGTCGGCTACCTGCTTGCCAAGGTTCCTGCTGCCTGAGTGGACCATTATCCATAGAAGACCGTCCGATCCTTTCTGCAGCTCAATAAAATGGTTGCCTCCGCCAAGTGTACCCAGCTGGTATGAGGCATTTTCATATTCCCGTTCAACCACGGGCAGTTTGGTATTTAACGGTGGAAGGAGGCCTTTGTCACATGGCCTTTTGTGGTGCCTGAATCCGACCGGGATGCTTCTTTTTATTCTTTCAACTATTTTCATAAGGACGGCTGGAGATACTTTCTCCAGCGATGTTCTCCGGGCACACATTCCGCAACCGATATCCACTCCCACTGCATTGGGTATGACCACCTCCCTGGTGGCAAGCACTCCGCCGATAGGCATTCCGAAACCCTGGTGGGCATCGGGCATTATTGCAATATGATGAGCGGCATGATGCAGATTGGCAATATCTTTTGCCTGTTGCATTGCACCCTCCTCTATATCATCAAGCCATAGCTTGATTGGGATCCTCCCGGTAGTAATTGTACGTACCATTATAGTTATTTCTGAGTTTACTGCTTCAACCTGATCAATAATGGCGGTAGCATGTAATGTAAAATTACGAAATACCAGACTTACGGGAAAGATTAATGGGGTAAAGTATTTCTATTTTCATGTAGTCATATGCAGTGTGGAAACTGTATTATCTTTTCCAGCTTTCTGATTTTTCGACTACAACGAACTCAAAGTTATAATCTTCTGAAGGCCTGGGTATAAATGCCCAGTTCCAACTGCTGATCAGCATTGCACAATTGCCGGAATAACTTATGGATATTTGATATTTTACTGTTTTGTATATGGTGTCGATGAATATCCTGCGGCTATAATCAGCGTTGCATCCTCCGCCTGATGTTCTCTTTCCGATTAATATGTATTTGCTGAAATTAACAGGAGATAGTTCAGCAGCTTCGCAATCAAGCCCGTATATTTCATCCCTGATTGAATCCTGGAATTCCTGATAAGCCTTATTATCTCTGATTATTATTTGATCATAACCGGATTTATGGATTGCAGAAAAACAGGGAGTGATCAAATCGTCAGTAAACTTACATTGCCCTGTTATTTCCGTGAATTCTTCCTTGTCGCAGGAGGTTGTAATAAGGATTAACAAGATACAGACAGCTGCCCTCATGTTTGGGTTTTTTTATAAGATGCCTGAAAACTCCGTAAGGTTGCATTATGGCAGCAATTATATGAAAAGAAAAAGGCAACTATCTTTTTATCACATAATTGCCCCTTGCTGTTTTCGTTAAGTGGGGTGGAAGACCGTAATCAAACTCTACCCCGTGCATGTCTTTAACATCCTGAAAAACAATTTATAATTAAACCCTTAATCTTTCCTTTACGTATATTAATGCATATTAAGTTTGATAAATATACTTCCCGGAAAATTCCCGCATCACCGCATGATCATCATTTTTCCTGTTTTGCTGCCCGATATTTCCCCCCTGATTATGTAAACATAGACTCCGGGTTTGAGAGATGCTCCGTTTATCTCAATACTATGCCTGCCTGGTCTTCTGATACCATGAAAAAAGGTTTGAAGTAACTTTCCGGACATGTTATATACCTGCAGCATGATTACATCAGACTCCACCAGGTGATAATCAATTTTACTTGACACATTAAAGGGATTCGGGTAGTTTTGGAAAAGCTCCAGGTTTTCGTACAGGACAGTTTCAGGACTTTCAGTAATTGCAGTAGTCACCGATCCCTGAATAAACATCCAGCCGGTATTGTTACTTTCATGAATTTCATCTATTTCATTATCCGGGTCAATTACCATATACATCCTTGAGTGAGACAGATCATGAGGGTAAACCCATATAAAGCTAATGGTTTTGACACCTCGTGAAGGAACAGGGCCATCGGTTAAAAATTCGGTGTTACCGTCGATATCGGCCACCAGGTCTCCGTCACCGGCAGGATCTCCCAGGTAAAATCTGACTTTGACGTCGGAGGGTGAATTTATCAGGCTGAAATTCCTGATATTGGCGGTTACCCTGACAGTATCGCCTGCAGACACTCTGGCCGGGGAAAAATATAAATCCGTAGTCTGCTGGCGTTTTGATTCGTCATTAATGGCATACCCTTTTTCCGGATCATGCCGCCATGGCAGTATCATGGTCAAGTCGGGTTTGTTGCCGTATCTCTCCTGCCACCAGGTTGACCCTCCAGCCATATCGACAAGAGGTTCCACACTGTAATCAAGAACCAGGGCACCCTGATTCGACCAGTAAGCAAAGGGTCTTATCCTGTACTCTGTCGGGCCAATAGATCTGTCAAGGCCACCGTCAATTTCGAGCGTTAATTTTATATCATCAGAAACGCTGGTGGACTGGGTGTAAACAAATGCATCACTTTGATTGTATTGGGCTTTATAACCAAATCCCATGAAACCGGCATCTACCCCGTAACGGATCTCTTCATAGGCCTGATTTTTTTCGAAGTTGGACCAGGTAAGATCCCAGTCGATCTCGTTAATTGCGCCTAAAGTAAAAACCGGAGTGGAAATATCGTGCAGTGGCTGGATTTCCTGGAAGATATTGGGGTTATCAGTTATATTATCATATGGAGAGTACGACAATATATTACCTACCTCATGGCCGGGTCGGTATGAATGACCGCTTGCACTTTTGCTGGGGTACCATATTGCTTCTGACCTTGTTGGCTCCATAGCAACTATCACGCCGGCTTCCCGGGTATTGTTCCCGATGAAGTAAGGGTATTCCCATACGTTGTAGTCGGTTATAGTTGAAAAAATCTGGTCATCACTTGTTGCTGTTACTGCAATGTGAATAGTCTGAGTCTCAGTCCTGGTGTTTGTGTATTCAAAATTTTCACCATACTCGCCAAGCAGATGATACTCGAAATTTTCCGAATAGCCAACAGAGACAGTACCTCCAACACCAAGGGGTGCAGCCTCCAAGGTTGCCCCCACACTGACTGAGCCTGATCTGGCCAGACCGGCTGAGACACTCCAGGAACTTTTTATCTCTGTTGTGACTTCTGCTATCTTAGTCTCTAGTGTAGTATATCTTGAGGAGAAACCGCAGGGCCCGCCAGCAAAACAATCATTGATGTCAAAGATCTCTTCATCGAAAATATCAAAATGAAGAGGGGGGGAATTTAAGATCACAATGGGCTGGGATACTCCGCTTTGAAGATGGTGCCGGGGAGCCTGTATTGTTATACTGGAATTTTCAAAATCGCCTACGGCAAGTGCATAGGGCCTGTTCTGCCATTCATACGGGATCTCTGCCAGGTTTTCAGATGAGGATTTTAATCCGAAGGAGGTCAGATCACCATCTGTCACACCATAAAAATTCATATTAAACCCTTGCGGAAAAGGATTTTCCCAGTCATCGCTATAGATATTCTTCACTATTACCAGATCCTTTCCCGGTGTTTCATCAACATTGGTAATCGCAATATAATCGTAGCTTTCTTCCAGTTCATCTCTGCCACTGCTACCACCCGTAGGGAACCCTCCTGTTTTCTGTCTGCTAAGGTTCAAATCACCATCGGTGCTGTAAAGTTCATATGAGCCCGAGCGGATAAAGACCAGTTCTGCAGATCCGTCATTGTTAATATCCCCCGAGGCCAGTGCAATGGAAGGCAGAAAATTGGGGTTGTTGTACCCGGTTTCCTGTTTGGAGGCATCGAAAATAACTGATTCCAGGTTCAAACCGGGCTTTACCAGCTGGAGAAAGGTGTCATCATAATTTGGACTGCTGTTGTGCAAAGTTGTCAGTGCTACGGCAATCATATCCTGCCGTTCTCCGTAACCGGGAACTGCACATGCGACGACCTCGATTTGATTCAGCGAAAATAATCGTGACTCTGTAATGGATTCCTCGGTAAGAATGACATTTTTTGCTTTTGGAACAATCGCATTGCCGTCATAATCATAGAAGTTGATATACAGTCCGTTTTCAGATACCGGATCATTTGTTTCATCATAATAGATCAGGGCGATTTCATCCTTGCCATCATTGCTGAAGTCGCCCGAAATAACCGAAAACCTCATCCTGTTAAGTGGATTCCCTGTTAACTCCTCATTTTTCGTGGTTGCAAACAGTTCAATATTGTTTCCATCGGAGCCATATAACATAATATTGATGTGCTGGTCGGCATCTACGAATGCCAGCACGAATTCTTCTTTTTTATTGCCGTTATAATCGCCCGGTACAATAAAAATACGCTTGTGTTCACCATTTCCTCCGATCAGTGTTCCTTCCACAGGAATTTTTATATGATTGTTCGGGTTGATCAGGAACAGTTCAACAGACGAGTTATCACCCTCCCAGGCGCCAAAAACCGCATCAATTCCCGTATTGTCAATGTCGACAACCGACAGGGTCATTTTACTGTTCCTTGCGACCGGGGTGTTCAGGGAATCGGATCTTAATTCTCCGATTGTACCGGAAAATACCTCCAGCATGGGTTTTAGTGAATTCGCGCTCTCTCCGCCTCCCCATAAAACATAGATGCTGCCCGGAACCACAATGGGCTCCGTCCAGTTCAGGGGGTCGGGTGGCTGGGTGTAAAGGGGAGAAGCAACTAAAAGTAAGCCAAACACGAGGCTGTAGAGTTTTTTCATGGCGCCGGTTTTGGTATGAACAAAGTATTATATAAATATAATACTAAGCTTGCAATTACGCTTTGTTATTTCTAATTAATTGATTTTAAATAACAAACAGCGCTTTTTTAATAAATTCCTGCTTTTCATCAATACCGCAATCACTCTTTTATTAGTGATTCTATTTAATTTTTATTCTTATTTTAATATCCCCCTTAAGTGCGGCATTATTTAAATAAATTCTAAATAATTACAGCAAAATTTAATATCCTGCCAAAAAACTAAGGGGCAATTATCATAATTATGATAATTGCCCCTTGCTGTTTTCGTTAAGTGGGGTGGAAGACCGGACTCGAACCGGCGACCTTCGGAACCACAATCCGACGTTCTAACCTACTGAACTACATCCACCATTTTTGATGGTGCAAATATAAATATTTATACTATAAAATAGCATAATAAAATTCCGAAAACCGCCAAAATAAATGTTTGTTTAAGATACTGCCTGTATAATATGATACTCTGTTATCAGGTAATCATAAAAGAATAATATCCGGCAATGGGCAATTTTTTACCTGCATATCTCGGTGATTTATTATATTTGCTGCAATTATACTAAAAACCGAAGTTTGGTTTTTCTGAAAAAAATATCCAATGTTGGCAGCCTTCAATCATTCCAGATACTGAGGTTTTCCACTTTTCTTCTGATAAGTGTTATTTTTACGAGGAGTCCTCTGTCAGTGGCCGATATCGGCTATTATGAATTATCTCTTTTTATTGCCAGTGCGGTTAGTTTTTTCTGGGTAAACGGTCTGATACAGTCGTTACTGCCCCTCTACAACAGCAACAAGACTTTTCGGGTGGAGGCTGTTAACAGAAAATCAAAATCACCCGAACTATTCAATGCATTTCTGTTACTTTCTGCATTCAGTCTTGCCGCCTTCATTTTTTGCATACTTTTCCAGCGGGCATTTCATGTTTTTGAGGGTGTAAAGGATATAACCTTCATGAACCTGATATTTGTCTATATTCTCATCAGTAATCCGGGCCATCTTATTGAGTATATCTACCTCTTAAAGAACAAGCCTGCCCAGCTTGTTTTGTACGGATTCACAACATTTGCTGTTCAACTTGTAATTGTTGCCCTGCCCGTTGTTCTGGGATATCCTGTTGAACTGGCTATCTGGGGATTAATTGTGATATCGGTCATCCGGCTATTCTGGCTGGCCGTGCTTCTTAAAAGACATGCAAAATTCATGTTTTCCCCAGGTTTCATCAAAGAGCATATTTCCCTTGGATTGCCGCTGATTCTAAGCTCGCTGCTCAGCGGCTCGGCACAGTACATTGATGGTATTATTATATCTGCTTCCTATGATGCAGCCGGTTTTGCACTTTTCAGGTTCGGCGCCAAGGAATTTCCGCTGGTAATCTTGATGGCCAACGGGCTTAGCAACGCTATGTTGCCGGAGTTTTCAGCCCGCGATAAGATAGGTGAAGCACTCAGCACAATAAAAAGAAAATCAGCACGGTTGATGCATATTCTTTTTCCGTTATCCATCCTGTTGCTGTTTTTCAGCAAAGTGATCTACATAAATCTCTTCAGCATTGATTTTTCAAGAAGTGCCGATGTTTTTATGGTTTATCTTCTGCTTATAATCAGCAGGCTTATCTTTCCGCAAACAATTCTTATCGGGCTGAAGAAGACCCGGGTAGTGCTGGCCGCATCAATAGTTGAGATAATTCTCAATGTTTCACTCAGTCTCTATCTTACACAATTTTATGGTATAGTGGGTGTAGCAGTTGCCACGGCAATAGTATTCCTTGTTGAGAAGATTGTCCTTGCAGGATACAACTTTTTTAAACTTAAGATCAAGCCGCAGGAGTACATACCTCTTGGATGGTATTTTTTTTATTCTTTCCTGATTGTACTGATCTTCATCTTAATAGACCAACGTATCATTAGTTTTTATTGATTTTAACCAACGCCTGATAAACATACCGTAAAACATGCTATTTGTTAGGTTTATAATTTTAAAACCGGATTATATTTGCTGCGGATACTTATTTTTCCGCCAGGTAATTACTGTTAAAGGAATAAAATCCTGTGATCATGGCACTTCTTGAAAAACATTTTTCACGCTTTCGCAGAAATATTATCGGGATCGATGCATCGTTCAGATCGCCATTCGGTGTTCAGAAGATCTTATACGCCGACTGGATTGCAAGCGGACGGCTTTATAAACCGATAGAGGACAGGATCACAGGAGTATTCGGGCCATATGTCGGGAATACCCATACGGAAACCAGTTATGCCGGGAGTCATACAACTCATTGTTATCATCTTGCACAAAAGAAGATAAAACAGCATGTAAATGCCGGGCCGAATGATGTGATAATAACTGCAGGCAGCGGGATGACAACAGTAGTTAACAAGCTGCAGAGGATTCTGGGACTAAAGGGATGCGGAAAGCTGATCAACAGGAACTGTCTTCGTGATATTGAGAAACCAGTTGTCTTTATTACTCATATGGAACATCATTCGAATCATACTTCGTGGTATGAAACTATTGCCGATGTTGTACTGGTGGAACCCGGTAAAGACCTGCTGGTTGACCCCGGATCATTGAGGGAGCAGCTGGAAAAATACAGTGACAGGAAATTCAAGATCGGAGCATTTACAGCCTGCTCGAATGTAACCGGAATAGCAACTCCATACCACAAACTCGCGGGCATTATGCATGAGCATGGAGGGGTTTGCTTTGTCGATTTTGCCGCATCTGCTCCTTATGCTGATATTAATATGCATCCGGATGATCCTATGGAAAAACTGGATGCCATTTATTTTTCTCCGCACAAGTTTCTTGGCGGTCCGGGTTCATCAGGCGTACTTATTTTTGATACAAGCCTTTACAACAATGAGATTCCCGACGATTCAGGAGGAG